>Ga0209401_1000219_pt1 | contig 39568 bp, 52 predicted proteins | sample M_140807_MF_Meta_FD_187318 | JGI IMG/M metagenome (GOLD analysis project Ga0209401, IMG submission 187318) | Freshwater microbial communities from Lake Montjoie, Canada to study carbon cycling - M_140807_MF_MetaG (SPAdes) (version 2) | ecosystem: Environmental > Aquatic > Freshwater > Lake... | reverse complement strand
TACTGACGAATCTGGTCGGTGAACTGATTAAAGCTCGCGTCGGCTGTGGCCCTTTCGTCCGCGACATTAAACGACGCCTGCGGTATACTCGGGAGTTGGAAAGGTCCTGGTAGTTGGTATGCTTCTGCCATATTAAAATCCTTTCACCCCGAACGATCCCGTCCCGCCGTAACCTCCGGGATAAGACGGCTTCAAGAAATCATAAACCATATTGCCGGAATATTGCGGGGCTCCGAAAGCAGCTGAAGGCATTGTGAAAGCTTGGCCTATGGGGTTAAACATTGTCGGAGAAAGACCGCCACTCCCGCCCCCTCCGCCTCCTAGCATACCGCCGTAGCCCGAACCCATTAGTGCAGAGCCCGCATTACCTATCAGACCACCGAAAGCTCCAGCCCCGCCCGTCGGAGCAAAACTCCCACCACTAGCAAAACTCCCTATGCTTCCGCCCAAGGCCGAGCCTATGCCAGCCCCCGCGGGCCCACCCAAAGCAAACCCAGCAACTCCCCCAACCAAACCACCGATAGAACCGAAGAGGCCACCGCTACTTCTGGCTTTTTGCTGATCGTAGTTATACTTGTTGATTGCGTTTTGATTGGCGACATTAGCGTCATCTGCAGCCTTCTTCAGGTCTTCACCCCTCAACTGACCCGTGGAAAACAGATAGTTCTGTGTTTGCTGTGGAGACAAAAAGTTAGACATCTCCAATAAACCCGGAGTGTAACCGATACCCTGTTGCATCAAATCCATAGAGGTGAAACCGAAATCCCTAGCGACTAGATTCCTAGCCATCTCGCTATCGCCTGGTAATCCAACGGCTTGAGCCTGCTCGGCGCTCGTCCTATTAACCAAGGTCTGAACATCCGAAGGTATAGCTCCCTGCAATAACTGGTTCACCAAGGAACTCACTTGGGTTGTCGCACTCAGAGTGCCGGGTAATCCTGCTTCTAGCTGTTGCCTGAATTGTTTGTTAACATTCGAAGCGAAAGATTGAAGGGCTGGAAACTGTGCTTCTTGCCCCAGAAACTTTGCAAAAGTCTCCGACAACGGAACTTCACGCGGTGCCACTAACTGCGGTGGTGATCCCCCTCCTCCTCGGCGTCCCATATTAAGCCATCCTCTCCGCTAAAGTCCAAGGCAAGGTGCGCATACGGTCGTCATACTTGCCCCTCTCGAAACAGATCCAAGAACGAACACCCGAAATAGCCATTGCATTCCGGACAAGTTCGCCCCGAATAGCCTTGTCATCAGAAGCTAGTACAATAATTGCAACACCTTGGGATTTAAGGTCATTCTTCCACTCTTTGATATCCGAGGGTTTGTCCACAAATTGCAAAGCCAAAACCCCGTCAACCTTCCCCTTGGAGTTCTGGTGTACAATCAACTGCCCCAAGTCCGCGAAGAATTGGATCATAGCCTTTAAATCCTTGCGGTTCCAATGCCGATAGAAGGGGATTTTCTTTTCGACGTAGGTTGTCACTTGACCATTGATATCTTTCATTTTAAGCCGTTCGTCAATAATTGCTTGCATTATAAGATATGCGGAATATCGCCCATGGCGAAGCCCACTCCCTGAACCTGCATAGTCAATCTCGCTCCCCCTCTTTTTTCAAGTAACTCAGCCCTTAAAAGCTCGACGGCTTTATTTTCGTGGAAGGTAAAGAAGTCGGGTTTCTCTGTCTGCATCAAGGCAGTAACCATCTCCACCATAGCGGGGTAGTTTTGGATAGTCATGTATGCGGTGTCTACTTGCTTGGGTATAAAGCGAACCTTTGCCAGAATAGTCAGGGTCTGAGCCGCTGGGTCCTCGGAGGATTTAACGACGAAATACTTTCTTCGTGGCTCTAAGAGACCGGTAGAAGCGTTTAGAACAAAGTCTTCACCCCTGTCCACAACAACAACCCCAGCGTTCTCGCTATTCGAGGTGGTCCTATATCCTGGACCGTTCTCGTGGAAGTCGTACTCCCTGGCAAATAGGTCCACCCTCGTTGAATCGAAAGTTGCAAACAGTATGGAATCAACTTCGGTGGGCAGGTAGACCTCTCCGGTTGCCGTGATAGAAACAGCAAACTGTTTGATCGTGCCGAACCATTTGCCCCGAGTCATCAGGTGTTCTTCTGCTCGATTGATCGCATGGAGAAGGAGGGCGTCGTCGGTGTGCAACCCATCCTTTAAATCCAAGGCCATCCTGGCCCGCACGAAACCCAAGGTGCCCTGTTGAGCACCGGAGATTGTCGATTGGTAAGCTACTCTTCGAGCACCCTCCAGCGTTTTGTCTAGGACAACAGATAACCTTTCAACGGCTTTCGCCTCGAAAGTCTGGGCTAGTTCTAGCTGTCCGTTCTGTTCCCGCCAAAGGGCTAAGAGCATGAGACGCAGAGCGTCCAAATCTTGGATGATCAGAAGGTCGGTGTTAAGTGCTGCTGGTACAAAGTTGAGCTTGCCCGTCACCTCAACGGAAGACGGCGTGGGGTTGATGCCCGTAACTTGGTACGTCCGAAAGTCGGAGGAGGACAAAGGCTTGTTGATGGTAATCAAGCTCTGGCTGTTGGCAATGAACGCCTGCTCGCTGTTAGTTAAAAATCCGTTGGGTATGCTGGTCGTGGTAACTCGGATAATCGTGTTCAACCCGAAACCACCGAACCCGCTCGCTGCGGTTATGTTGCCCGTGGGATCGGGTAGTGTGAACTGACCAGCGGTAACCGGGAGGGAGAACTTGGCCATCAGCCCCAACCAAGTACGCACCGCATAGAGACGTCTCTGGGCTTCGTTGATCCGAGCGATGACCCTAGAGTCGTCTTGGTACACGCCATTGTCGACGTATACAGAAAGCGTAGCCTTGGCTTCTGCTAGGGTAATAGCCATGGCTTACGCTGGTGGTACTGGCCAGATTACGTCTTGTGGTGTAGGAAAATCCTTGGTTACGTCGCGAAGTTTCTGGCGGTACTCTACCCAAGCAGGTCTGTTGGGGATGGAAACGTCGGGCAACTGTGTCCAGTCGGACTGCTGTAGCTTCCAGTCTCTGGTGTTCCGTGTGGATGCCCAGATATAATCATCCTCCACATTCGGCCAAGCGGCTTCGAGTTGCGCTTCGGTCGGTTGGGGCTGGAAGTAAGACCAATCAACAAGTTGAGGTCCGTTGCCATCTGCTTGGTCAATAATATTATACTCAGAACCAAACACGATTCCGGGGTAGATGTAAGAGATAAGTGCTGGGGTAATAACCATATTAAACTCCTAGATAGAAACCATGCACGTATGTTGCGTATGTTAAACTGGGGATTGCCAAAATAGCAGTTGCCGAACCAACCTTCCAAGTAACTGAATAAGTTCTACCATAAATTTCAAATGTATCTGTAGTCCCGTTAAAATTCATAATGCCGGTCACAGTAACCATAGTTGTTGAACTAGTCGCAGCCCCGTTTACCGAAACCGGACCGTGAATCCCATTTGTAGCAGAACCATTTTTATATATAGCGATAGCTGCGGATGCCCCAGAACCTCCGTCTAAAGCATGAATCTGGGCGGTGATTTGATAATACCCAGAGACTGTAGGAGTAAATGTGCTCGAAGCTAAAGTAATAATTGAACCTTGATTGAATAGTGTTGTATCAAAAGTACATTTTGTTGTGGTCAAGGTAGTTACCGTTTGGTCCGCACTCTTGTAGAAAAAGAAAGCTTTGTTACTTACCGGAGTCACGGTAGGAACTAAATTTGCGTAGGTGATTTTCTTCAGCACACTAGTCTGGCTAATCATCACATAGTCACCAGCAGCTGGTGTCGTTACAACGGCCAGATTCGTTGCGTAGTTATTGACGTAGTCAACAAAACCACCGCTCACGGTGATCTTTAGGATTGGATTGGTTGGGGCAGTCGTATCGAACCAGATAACGTCCGCAGTCAGACCCGCGCTCGAAGTCCCGAACACGACCTTGCTGTTCAGGGCAAAAGCGGGGACGTCCAAGTACTGTGCGAACAGTTCGAGGAGATCCTGCGGTGTGCCGTAGCAGGTGTCGTTGGGGAGGGTTCCTGGGATTAGGGCCATATGATTATCCTAAAATATAAACTGAATTTATGACCTTATCCGTTAACGTTCTACCCGTGCCTCCTCCAGCGTACGCCGTAACAATCGAGCAAGACCCAGTAGCCAAAGATGCTACCTCCAAAACATTGATTACCGTTACGGAATTTCCGTTATCTGTAGATCCGATAACAGCATAATTAGTTGAGGTCATAGCTGTTGAAAAACTGATGGTATACGACCCAGTAGCTGTTTTCAGAACACTCGTCACATTACCGCTAGCTGCCCCGTTCCCGTAAATAAATCTGTTGGTAAACGCAGCAGTCACAGTCCCACTAGTATCTCTCGTCCCATCAAAACAAACCCAAGCTCTAACCCCATAAACCGGAGCCGTTCCAGTAGTCGTGGAAAGTTTGGTAGCCGTAGAGGCAGTTCCAACCAAAGCACCCGTGAAGGTCGTGGCCACCACATTGCTGGCGTTGGTGATGACCACCTGATCCGTGCCGGCCACGCTGATGACGGCTGATGTGTTCGTTGGGTCTGCTCTTAGTCCTAGGCTCATATTATATTACCTGAATTGCTTTCTTTTTAATTAGACGTCGTAAGAACCAGAAAGTCGGATACCTCCGGATGCGCTTACTGACACATTCGCGGGGATGCTTGTTCCCGTATTTAATTTGATCAACGAAATTTGCGTAGAGGACGGCAACACTAAGCCAGCAAGATAGTAATTTGTCCCTAAAGCAATATTTTCCACGTTACCGAAGGTTACACTCCCAAATGAAGAGGCATTGGTTGTGACTGGTAACCCGCTAACCCGCATAAGTCCCGTGCCAGTATGGCCAGACCAGGCTAACACAATATCAAAAAATACACGATTCCCAATTCGAGTAAATCTACCCGACTGAGAGGAATAAGTTGCCGAACCCGCAGTTGTTACGCCGACAATAGTGGGTGTGAAAGTACCCTCATCATAGGCATTTAATGTTTCATTCCCAAATCGGACACCTTGCGAATTAGAAAATGTTATTGTTCCGGTGTCCTCGTATTTAAGAACTAAACTCCCAGAACTATTGTATACATATCCGATTCTTTTCCCAGCATCTGCTGTGTTCGGTAATCCCCTTGAACTGATCTGCCCACCTGCGGGGCTATTCAACCAAGAATAGCTGCTTGCATCTAGTGAAGCTATCGGAGCATCTATGTACGCTCCCCTTACACGATTGGTAGTATCAAAGACAATGGCTGATTTTGTCGCAGAATAATTTATATTCCATAACCCATCTACTATTCTCAGATCGTAAATAAACTCGGTACAGTCTGCTCCCCGAGTTTGCGGAGCACTAAAATTAAATTGGGTGGCTACACGAATTGCGTCGTACGTAATCCCGGCCACATACGGCTCATAAAAGCTAATACTCCTAAATCTAGGTTGACCACCCCCGGTAGTCCCGCTATCGATTACGCATCCTACAATACTTCCCTCCGGCCACCACTTGCTAAAAGTAATATTATTTGACTTACCGCTGTCAAAAGAAGTCGTAGTTGACTTAATTAGGATACCAAAACGGCACTCGGGGGTTTGCAGATTATCCCAATCTTGTAAATTAGACGACTCATCAAGGTGAAGACCAATCCAAGTCCCCCTAGAACCGCAATCTATTGCTTTCAGCGGAAAAGCAAACGAAGTTTTAATGCCAGTATATACAGAGAACGCAGAAACATTATTTAAAGACACATTGCCAGCAATATAAAGCTCGAGGCCAACAGCAGTCCCAACTGGTGAAGATCCGGATGAAGCGTTGGTTGTCTCCGCCCCCTTAATAATTAAATTAGATACTGAGATTCCTCCCCGCTCGATGTAAAAATTTGTTGATGTAGCACCAATCTTTAAAACTGAACCCGTTGTTATAGTAGATTGGATTGTAGAATTATTTCCCTCTATGGCAAAAGAAAGTGCTTGCAAAGAAGAAGACCGCAACAAGGTGAGGGGTGCCGTGACTCGATATGTCCCGAACGGAAAAACAACAGTCCCCCCAGAATCACGAACAGTATTTAAGGCAGTTTGAATGGGGGCAGTATCGTCAGCAACTCCGTCTCCAACGGCCCCTAGATTTCTTACATTTACCCCTTGAGAAAGAGCAGTTGACATCTCTGTCAGATCCGAAAAAGTAATCTTTGATCCTGAGAGTGCTATGCTCATGGTTTTTCTCCAAGCGCCTCCGGCCAGACAGCCTTAATGTCTTCTGGTGAGTTCCCGTTAATCTCAGTTTGCGTAACATCACGCAACGTCTGTTTTTGTTTGGCAATTTCAAACTGTTTTCCGGAATCGCCAGATTCAACCGCTTTCATAAACTCTATGTCAAGAGATGCAAGAAGGGGTTTTCTTGCTTGACGCCATTTGTCTTTCCAAATCGCTTTGGCTTTATTGGGGTTAATAATAATGCTCATTCGGAATACTCCCATGCGTTGCGGAATGTTCGGTCAGAAGGAATTTCTGACGCATCCACAATTTTATATGGTTCGTTCTCGGGAACAACTCTTGCAACGAGTTCTTCAATTGTGTGAGAGGCCAAATACTCTGGTGCGGGTATCTCCACGGAAACTCCCCCTTGACTGTTTTTGTAGATTATTCTTTTTGTCACAATCATATTGTTATCTACTTCTATATTTACCTCGTAATAGTCACACACACAATTGGAAAATCTTCTTTACTTCCGCCATCCGTATGGCAAGCAATGTCAGTATACGTAGTCTGGATTGGTGAACTCCCAGCATTCCCAACAATTCCTGGATCTACAAAATTAGGTCGCATACCAGAACAAGTTAGATTATACTCTTGGTCACTCATAGCGACATTGAAATTAACTCTAAATAAACCAGTTCCGTTGTCGGTAACAGAAGTAACATTGCCACTAGCTCTAATCGAATTATTACTCCCGTTATAGTTCACCCACGCCCGCGCTCCGTAAATAGGTGCAGAACCAGATTGCGCTCCGTTTAATTTCGCAGCAGTTATATTAGCATCTGCAATCGTAGCCGTTGTAACTTGAAGGGCAGCGATATTGCCCGTCACAATCCCAGTCGTTCCGCTAAGAGAAAGAGCCATTAGACTATACTCCAAGTTGAGCCGGTCGGGACGGTTACAGTAACGCCGTTATCAATAGTAATTGGCCCGAAAGAACCCGCGTTAGCTCCTGCGTTGATTGAATAACTCACGGTTACGCTGACGGGGTTTTCCCAGAAAACTAAATTGCCCGCACCGCCCGTGGCCCCCGATCCTGGCGGGATCAGAGTTTTGATATTGGCGATCGACACCTTCTGAGTAATCCCACCCGAAACAATCGGCAAAATCGCTGTGTCGGGAGGCGTGGTGAGTAACTCAGAAAGGTTTGATATTTTTACGCCAGCCATTGAAAACTATCTCCCGTAAAAGCAAGCCTAAGTCAAGTAAACAGTTCGGCCTCGTCAAAGACGTTCGGGTCGATTTCTGCGGGGAAAAAGGACAAGCTAGCCAAAGACATGGAAGCGGTAGGGGCCGCGCTAAGGGTGATGTTATTACCATTAATGGCGGTCACGGATGCCCCAGAAGGGATGACCTGTGTGGCTCCCACAAACAGGGGTGGGGTTGGTGGTCTAAAGAGAGCGGTGAAGGTGGCAGTCCCAAAGGAAACATTGGAAAGGGTAACCGTGAGGCCAACAATATTAGTAACCAATGTGCCGTAAGGGAAATAGACCAAAGAGTTATCGACAAGCTGTCCTATCTTTAACCCACCGACATCTGGTACGGTCACGGTATTTAACCCTAAAGTAGTCGTGGTTGATTTAAAAACCCCGGTAGCTGTCGCAAGAAAGCCTTGCTGGATATTGGCGGAACTTGCGACCACAATTACGGGATTCCCACTAATCAGGGTTGCCGTGGTTATCTTAGCCTCTTCCGCAACAACAAGCTCTCCATTAGCTATGTTGGGGTCGGTTCCCGTGCTGTCGTCCCCCGCCAAGGCCAAAGTCCCGCCCAAACCAGGAACAGTAAATCCTGGAGGGCAACAGTTAATTTCTACACAAGATTCTTCGGGCATTAGACAACCTCCACATAATCGGTTCCTTGGTACTGTTCAAGTTGCCTCTGGCCAAGGACAAGGAAACGAGTCAGTTGGGCGTGGCCACGCCATTCGATACGGAACTGGAAATCGTTACCGAAATAATAAGGTCTTCCCACAATAGGATCCGAGTCATCGGGGGGAGTCGGCATACGAATCTGGGGACGATACTGGGCTTGAAGATTTTTGGGGGCAAACATATCCTCGCAATCTCCATTTGGTGTTTTAACGGGGATAATCGTAAAGTCTCCCAAAACCCCAGTTATCGTATAGGCAATAAGTGGGTATGTCCCACTTCGTGTAACTGTCGAAAAGGTAATGCCCGCGGCAGTCAAAGCATTGGCGATTGCCAAAGCATCTGCGATTGCGTTGTCGGAGTTTACAAATTTAAGGGGTTCGGTGTACACGGAACCTCCCGCCGCAGGCACGGAAATTCGGTACCAGTTAATGGTGGACGTGGTGAAACCAATCGTAACGGTGCTGGAAGCCAAATTAAATTCGGTAGCAACTCCCGTAACCACACAGTTCTCAACGGTGGCGCATCGAGAAAACGTATGCCAATCCCTAAAGCAGGGGTATTCATCGGGTCGCCAGTAAACTGAAAACTCTGTGTTGCCCCGTAAGGAACCCAACCATAGATCGGCTCGTATTAGTTTCTTAACTTCAGAGGGAGATCCCAACTGAAAACTACGAGTTTCTAGGATAGACTTAATCGGGACTGGGGCTGAGTTTACGGGTTGATCTACATAGGTGTCGGAAGTTATCTCCCAAATAGTGTTTGTCGCGTTGACATTATAATCCACACAAAAAGCAAAGGCTCTGGGTTTCCCGTCCACAACTCCAGTAACTAATTTGGTAACATCCAATCCCCTCCACATGCCGTCGTAACAAGAGGCTCGTTGGGCGCCAATCGAAGCTAACGTGGTGAAATCTAGGGCAACGATAGTAGAAAACGTAATAGGCCGTTTTGTCAAAGCTGAATTTGAAACCCCAGTAAAAGTTATTTCGGGGGTGGCGGTAAATAAGAATCGATTGTCAAAAACAATAGAGCTGCAATTTTTAAGCATGCTCTTGGTATCAAAATCGAGAACCGAGTTCATCTCGGCGGAGATCGGTACTCTACCGAAAGTATTGAATTCTGCCCGAGCGTTTCGGTATGTCCTCAACCCGTCGAAAGAGCGAAAGAAAATATCTCCATTCGCAGAGATCAAAGACTCCTGCCCGGTCGACCCGATCGAGGCTAACGCAATACGCTGGAACCCAGCGGTGTTTTTCCATTGGGAGCGAGGAACGGAAACGGCAAGAGAAACAACACCGGTTTCGCAAAATACTAAAAGATCACCCTGACCAGAACCGACGTCCTGAACCGGCATAAATATCAAACCAGTAACCTTACCTAAAAAACTGGGGACTTGGAGCGAACCGCCTTCGTCTAAGTAAGTGGTCTCGGTAAACCGGAGAAGATCGGAAGCGACACCTATATTTGCCTTGGTTACAAAACCACCATTCCCTTTGGCCGTGGTAGTGGTGAAATCAATATCAAATTCGGTTGTACTGTGAATATTAGCTATGCTCCAAGTCCCGTTGAGACCAAATTCAGAAGAATGCCCCGACACAGTCACAACATCTCCTGCACTAAAACCATGAACAGTCGAAGTAATAAAACGATATCGGGATCCAGTGTGAGCGCCAGAAGTGATAGTTTTCTGATTAGTACTACCGCCGTAAGCCAAATCCCCAGCCGTCCCAGAAGTTCTGGCAGTATTGGTGACAAACAACCGACCTTGGCCATACGCCATTGTGGTTCCTATTGGGATTTGGGCAATCTTCCCAGTAGAATTTGCGGGGCCTTTGCCGCTCAGCCAAAGATTATCACCGTCCCAAATTCTAGGCGTACTTGTCCCATCTTGGATAATCAGAAAATTTTCGGCTTGGACAAAATAACAGTCATCGTAGATGCTCATTGGGCCTGTAGAATAGGCTGTTCCCGTTCCAGCGCCACCAGTAGTATTAGAAATAAACGTAACCCCAATATTATTAGTGAGGGCTCCGTAAGTAGTCCAAGTAGTAGACCCAATACTCTTGATTATGTACTGAGATCCGGAAATAATATCCGGCGCTACAACGACGGGAAAAAGTCTCTGAACTTCGTAAGTGCCCAAATCAATTTTAATTACGTGCCCACTCATCACGCAAAATAAACTGGGATTATAGCCTGCTCTTCGATCCTGATAATAAAAAGCCCCTTGAAACAATCCGTTTACAAAAAAATCTAAACCTGAATTAGCTTCCTCAACCGCATTAGCTAGAATTAGCTGTTGAAACCCAGGACGAGTTGCCGGAGTACCGCCACGAAAAGTAACGTTAACCGCGCGAGAAACGGCGTTAGCTCCAATAAGATTAGGGGATTTGCTTGAATCCATCCCTCCGGAGAAATCACGTTGTCCCTCAAGGAGTAACGTGGAATCAGCTATAGCCATAGAATCGTATGTATCTTATTCGAGACCGGACGGCAACTAGTCTTTGATAACAGCCCAGTTATCTCGCCACTTGGAATTCGGCTCTAGGTAGATTGACTTGGTCTTGGGCATCTTAGCCCGAGGCATCACAAATAAAGCATCTTGCGTGATGTGATAAAAGATAAAGGTATCGCAATCGCTCCGGCTATAAATACTCTTAGCTTTATGTGCGTTCATCCTAGATGCCCACCCATATCCAGGACCCTTAACCGCTAAGAACTTGATCTTTCTCCTGCGTTGATCTTCGTTACCGATGGTCGACTTGACTTGGATACGGTGGAGTTTGCCACCCCAATCCGATACCAAGTCATACCCAGAATCAAATACTGGAAGGCTAACTAGGAAACCATGTTCCAATAGCTTGGCCGAAACTCGTTGTACTCCTACGGCGCCGATTCTTAAACTCATAACCAATCCTTTGCTAACAGGGTGCTCAAGAGACGCCGGCGTCGATACACGCCATCTCCGTCTCTACTGCCCCCGTTGTTGGTGTTACCCTCAATCGTTATGGCAAAATCGCCAGATACTTTCTCAACTAATCCTGTGTGCCCCACTCTTTTAAGGCTTTGAAAATAGACCCCGAAGGTGCTCGCTTCGGTGGGTAATCGACCACGGCCCCGATTCCAAGTTGGGTTCCTGACGAAATCTGGCGACCACGCACTTCTCGGGTAGGGATTACGATCTCTCCCGAGGGCAGAGTCTCCAACCCAGACGACGTAGGCTGCGCACCACGGGGCGCCCGTCCCCTCGAGCCCGACGCTTTTGAGGATTTCTTCGACGTCTTCCCCGTCGTTTTTGCCTGTGGCTTCTTTGATCCCGATAGTGGTTCTTGCGAATCCAATGATCTTTTCGGGTCGAGGATCTTTCGGATTAGAATTTCCCACTCCAGATCCTGCGAAGAAAAGAAGCACCGCAAGAATAATCTCTTGAGGGAATAGAACATTTAAGAGCCTCTGGTACACAGAGCGAATGTAATCAAAAGGCCGATGAAGAGATAGACCAGTAGCTTGGCTTTTGTCTCTGGGTGTAGGGTACGGAAGTCGTCAGCAAAAGCCTCGGTGTCCAGATACTTATCGAAGGGCTTCCAGTCGAAAGCGACAACTAGCCAAACCACAAACACCCCAAGGAGAAACTTTACCGTCCCAAACACCAGTAGATGTAGGGCTCCTATGTCTATAACGCCCGCTGTGGGGTCGATATGCTGAAGGAGGGGTCCGAGCCCGAAGAACAGCCCAAGGGCTACCACAAGGGCTATTAGACCCTGTACGTTGGTCTTGAGGAAGTTCACCAAGGAATTCCCACAAACTTCCTGGCCACGAACATAATACCACCAAAGATAAAGCCCCTAAAGACCCATAGCCCCAAAGCAATAAGAGCGCCACGATAGATCCATAGTTCCTTCAAGGCTTTCCTCTGCTTGGCCTTCCAGTCGTTGGCCTCTTTTACAATACGCTCGTAGTCCCCGGCCTGAGCTTCGCAAGCCGCTTGAGCCGAAGAGAGTTGGGACTTTAGACTGCCAAACTCTTTCTTGATAGCTGGTAGATTTCCAGAATTGACCGCCTGTTCAACGGCATCAACCTTGCGAGTAACCCCACCGAACTCTGGGGATCCCTTGGGCTTAATTGTGGAACAACCTACCAGTAACAGGAGAGGAAGTAGTCTTATCATATTTACGATATACGTGTAAAAAGTGCGGTACGCCATATTAAAATTAAGAGGTTATATCAACTAAATCGGGATTAGATAATACGGTTGGCATGTATGCTAACTGTTGAATATGACCGTATAAAGCCGTCGAACCGAATCCAAAATAGAACCCTAGAATGACTGAATCTAAGCTAGTAGGCAAAATACCGTTGGTAGTCGTCCGATTGCTAAGTGTTGTGTTTTGGCAAACAACATTGTCGAAAGCCTTATACGTACCGGCCGTCTTGTAGATAACCCCGTTTGCTTGGGCTATTGCTGAAGTTCTCCGAGCTCGCTCAACCCCGCCCTCACGAACAACAACACCTGCAAACTCAGGACTAGTCTGATTACTCATCAAACCAATTCCGTTGCTATTGTCTTTTCGGAAACAAAAAATACCGTTTAGCAAATTAGGGGTTATGTTTTCCCGAACGTACGAGCAATAAAGTGTTCCCTCGTCTTCGTTAAACACCGAAGAGGGGAGTCCAAGAGTGGTAGAAGAAATTTGATCAGCTAGCCTCGTAACTGCTGTGCCCCCAGTAGGTATCCAAGAAGATGGAAAAGGACCAAACTCGAGCTGAGCAAATTGCACATCCCCGGATACAGAAACGGTTATGTTGCCGGGACTGCTGACGGTAACCGCTATCGACGAACGAGTGGGAAAAGCTCCCGAACCCGTCAATGAAGCTGTGGCATCACCGCTGATAGTTACAGTACCCGTCCCGTAAAATGAAAGAGTGTAGGCACCACTAGAAAGAGGAGAAATACTTTGGGTCACGGGAGCTTGAGAGTTTAGTATCACATTCCGTCTAGAACCCTCGATCAATAAACCCTTGAACTCTAAAGTGTCGGGGTCGTAATCGAATCTTGGAGCATCAAATACTGCTTGTTGTATTTCACCATTAGAATCAAAATAACTAGCTGGGCTAGACCTAGAGCACGACAAAGGAATACCGACACCGTGGTTGAGTGTTTGGAAAACTCTAAAGTCTCTCCAAAAAGTAGCGCCATACGGAGGGATAAAAAAATCTCCAAGGTCGGTATAAGTAATCCCACCGTAAAGCAAAGACCTTCGCAAATCATCTACAAAGTCTGAAGGGGCGGGTCCGCCAAAACTGTCGTTAGGTCCTAGAAAGTTTTGAGGATCAGCTACAATTTCAGAATTCATCTGCCCGTAAGCCCAAGCTCTATAGGTTTGATCGATAAGAGTTTGAGTTCCTGGAACAGTAGAAGAAAGTAAACTACGGCCGGGAGCACCAGCCGCAAAAGGATAAAAATCCCTCTCCGTTATCTGTTTAAATATTAAAGCCCGTTTAAGGTTGCTTACGTACTCGATGGGGGCGGGCGAAGGGGTCTGCATACTCGAACTGAGTATGTATCAGAAAAACTAGCTACCGAAAAGGTGTTTGCGTAGGACAGGACCAAACCAAGATACGCAGGCAATAAGAGCACCAAATATAGCTGACTGTTTCCACCAAGCTTTTTCTACATAACGAATACGACTTTCGTGGTCTCCTAAATGGGACAGAGCAGTATCAAGCTTCGTTTCAATACGAGCCAGCCTTTCGTTATCCTTGGGTGCCATACATTTACTTTACGCGTTTTCTGCTATTTTTACAAACCACTCGTCGTTCTCGTCTTGGTAGAGGGTAATAAAGCCTTCGTCACAGAGATAGGATATACAGGCTAAGAGATCCTCCTCAGAGGGCGGTAAACATCCGTTCCCGCCTTCCGAATATTCCATCTAGTTACGCCTTGTATAGGATAGCCAGCCCGCTGGTGAGTGTGACTGCTCGAATGTCGCCTCGAATAACCGTTCCAGCAGCGAGTGCTACAGCAGTTAATGACGAGGAATTGGTAATCCCAGGAGCTGTGATGCTCGCGATGGTAGTGGTTGTCAGAACAACAAGAGACACATATGTACCAAGAGGAGCGGTAAGGTTTCCAGTAGCAAGAACAATAGCTCCGTTCTGCCCTAAGTTCTGCCTAGAGAGTTCATTCGCTTTATTAGCTGCCCTCTGGACGTCGTCCAAGGGTAGCGGTGCTGTGCCTTCGGGGTATAGTGCCATAATTTAATCTCCTTAAACTGCTGCGGGTAATACAATTATCGAAGCAAAAATATCAGCTTTATAAGTTGTGAACCCAGTACCAACTGTCGTGAGAATTAACTGAGGGGAAGAAGACGCAGCTAGAAAGGTTTTTCCAGGTGAGGGGAGTACATTCGAGTTGGTAAAAATACCACCAACAGGAGTTGATCCGCCCAATTGTAAAGTCCCAGAAAGTTGAAGAGTAGTATCTCCTTGATTTCCAGAAGTAATGGTAGTTCCACCGACATACGCGCGAACTATGGGGTTAGTAGCAGCTGTCCCAGAAAAAGAACGAACTACAGCGGCATATCCGTCGATTACAGACCGGCTGTTGGGTGGGGTAATAAAAGCATTTCCGTAAACATCTTTAGGGCTACCCAAAACAGAATACACAGAAACGCCGATAAGTTCAACATTAGACCAGCAAGCTAAAATACGAGCCCCAGCGGAAGCGTAAGGGGCAGCTCCGATACCGAATGGGGAAATATTTATCTGACCAAACGCGATAGCCCGATTAAATTGATCAACCCATTCTCCACCGGCTGGTGCGTTTGTCTGCATTTATATCTCTTTAAGTTACGGTCGTTACGAGCTGGCCAAAAGCACCTGCCCTGTTGCATTCTAAAACGAAACCGTTATCAGCTCGGGTATAAGTTCCGACATCACCAATCAAGCCGGGGTCGGCGATCTGAGCGTTGGTTACTTGGCCGATAGCGATAGCCCTTTGGAAGTTACGAATGAATTCATTCGAAGCTGGGTAAGCGCTACTGCCTTGGAGATTCTCTCCGGCCGTTCCACGCAGTTGATTGCGAGTGATTTGTCCAAATTTTAAAGCCCTTCGGAGTTGGCTTACGAATTCAATATTTGCTTGGGTTGGTTCTGACATAGTTTCTCCCTCCTTCTATTCCTGATAATCCTTAGCTTGTCAATCTTTTCCCTTACTTTTTTCTCGATTGCTTGGGCAGATATTCTTATACCAGCAGCCTCGCAAAGATTTGGGACTTGGTCAAAAAACAACTCAAAATGTAAGGGGGTGAAATAATTCTTCGGGTCCAGCTTACGGCCAATGGGTGCGGTAAGGGCGAAGTCTAGATCGTGAATTCCCTGCTCAACAATCGCGCAGACAAATTCTTTCCAGCCTTCGCCCTTAACCTCACGTTTCACTTACGCCATCTTTCCTTCTGGGGCTGCGGCCATCTCGATGGCTTCGGCAAATCCAGCTTCAGCGGGAGCTTTGCTGGTTTCTTCCATTTCCATCTCAGGCATTTCCGCTTCGGCTCCTTCGATGGAGACCAAATCCAAAGTCTTACCACCATGCTTAAACATGGCCATAGCTTCGAACGTGTCTCCCTCGACGACGCCTTCGGGCGGAGCGAAACCCTTCGGGACTGCAAACGTAGCAATCTTCATATTTTTATCTCCTTGTTTAGGAGCGACAGCAATAACGATCATGGCAGGGCCACGACCTTTTTTCGCCATACACTCGTTGCATCCACAACTCATATTTATAAAAAGAAGGGAGGCGCAGGGATAGAACCTACGCCCCCCTTCAATTCAGTTACTCAGATTACGAGTAGCAACCAACGAGGCCGAAGTCGGCCGCGCAGCGCTTGTGGCGGATAACCACACCGAGTTCGGGACGAACGGGTTTCGAACCGGAGCTAAAGATAGCCCGGAAGAATCCGATCGTACCGTCAGGGTTACAATCCCGGCTGGGGATATTCCGCCAGCGGAAGTCACCGCGGTAGCTCTGCGGGTCGAATGCCATGGCGCCAGTAGCACCAATGGGCTTCGCGACCAGCGAAGTAAACACGTCGGGATGGAAGATAATGGAATCTTCATATTCCGCCGTGAAGTACGCGGGATTCGGGATGAACCGAGTGCCCTTCGATGCGCTAGCATCTGTGGCATACGGGTTACGGCGAACAAACGCACCGCCGACGAAGTCATAGCGAGGAGTCATGGTGTCTACCAAGTGGTAGAAACCAGCATAGCTACGCTCGACACCGAGGGGTTGAATCAGTTCGCTGGGTTTAGCATAACGGAGATCCTGACGGATATCCGCATTGAGCTTGATCAGGTCGTCAGAAGCCTCGGGGGAGGTAATGAGCAAGAACACGGGTGCACCGTTTTCTTTGCCATATGCATTCTGAGCAGCACCGTCACGAATCAACCGAGAGTAGAAGTACCGCAGGATTCCCTGGGTCAACCGGCTCGTGGGCAGATTGGAAGTGCTAAACGAACCTTTGACTTGCCCGGAGGCTGCCAAGAGTTCGGTCTGATTAGCGTTTACGTTGTAGTTAGCGAGACGAGCATACTCGTCGCGGTAACGGTTTTCCCAAGCATACTGCGTGTTTTCGGAAAGAACCGCCATGATGTTGCGGAGCTGTTCCTGACGACGAACGGGGAACCGAAGGTCGTTCAAGCAGATGTCGGGGGAGTTGATTGCAGCCTGCTGGAGGTTATAGGTCCGCAGGGTCTGGGCGAATCCGAGGTCGTTTCCAGCAACAGCGCAAGTTCCAGGTCCAGTATTGGAACCAGAGGGGGTCGCACCGATTACTTGGGTTCCGACTCCGTTATACGCAACGTCTGAGAAGGTGATCGAACCACCGGAAGCCGGTAGAGTCCGCTCGTAGATCAGAACGTTAACGGTCGTGCCCATCTCATCCGGCCAAGCTTCTTGCTTAACCAGGGTCGTCCACGGGGACGTGTTCAAAGTCTTCCGATAGATATCCGCACCGATACGGCCGGACTCAGTAATCAGAAGATTCTCAATATTTGTACATGCCATATTAGTTATCTCCTTGTTGAAGTAATGACTGAAGACTTCTCATCACACGATGAGCGTGTCTTTTTGTCGTCGCTTGTTTTAAGAGCCGGCAAGCCCTAAAAGTTAGTTGGATATCCGTTAGCCGTCGGATACCGCGTCGGTGTCATTTAAGCGTAGCCTGTAGGGCGCAGGCGAGTTAGCCCCATCGCATCGACACCTCTGCCAAAGAACTAATTGAGGATGTAACTCGTTGGGATAGGGTGTCAAGCCCCTAGCCTAAAAGATTGGAAAGTTCTTCCCGGTGAGCATCGATCCCACCCCAAGACCAAAACTGCCTTACTGTATCTTTATCCTGTCTAGGGTCTCGCCACTCAAATTTATCCCTGTGGTGCTTCCAAGCGTACGCCCCCAAGGTATTATACTCGCTAAATCTACGATCGGGCCGAGTGGCAACGAAAGTGTCAAAAGGCACTTTATGGGTAGCTTGGAGGAAATCCCTCATCTCCTTGTAAAGCCACCTAGGGAACGTATGTGGTGGCCTGCGCATAAACTCAAACTCTGGCTTCCAGCCAACGGCTTCTTCTACGATTGGTTGCCAAGGACACTCTCCGATCTTGTCATAGGGCTCGTAGTACAGAATTGCTTTGCCCTTGTGGATGAAATCCTTGGGGGATACGTCGTGCAACCATACGGTGTCGGAATCGATATGGCATATAAAGTCGGCATCAGAGTAGAGATCAGCGTTTAGCTTGGTCACCTGCTGGCCCAAGTAATCCTCGGCATACCTAGGGCAGATATGTACTTTCTCCAAAGTCAGGTGGTTCAACTCGTGCTGGTCACCATGGGGTACTACTATATGAATCTGGCGAAAGCCCCTAGCCGACTTAGCGCAGGACTTCAGGCAGTAAGAGAGCCACTCGAAGTCTTTCTTGTAGCTGCGGATGAATAGGTCTACAGAGGCTTGCATAAAAGGTCGTACTGCGGTCCTTCCTCGGGAGGGAAGGACTCTAGCCCATAGCCGAGTTCAGATCTGAGATAAGTGATTAACGAGATGGGTGATTCGTCCCGTTGTTGTAAAGCATGTTCGTTAACCTCAATCCACATGATCGGGCGATGCTTAGTTATCGTCTTCTTAGCGCCCTTCAAAGCGGATACCTCGAACCCTTCGACATCTAACTTAAAGAAATCAAGTTTAGGGAGATCGTACGAGTCTAGAGCTACGACGAATACAACTCTGTCGCCACAAGCCGATATACGACTCGCGCCAGCATTCTCTGCTACGGATAAGAATTGACTACTTGGCTTATCGCTAAGCCCAGCTTTGATCGTTATCGCCGAGGGGCAATTATAAACTAAACACTCGTAGGCGGACAGGTTGGGCTCAAAGGCATAGACCCTTCCGGTAGACCCAACTGCTTTGGCGTAGGCAACGGTGTGATCCCCAATAAAAGCCCCCGCGTCTACAACGTAATCGCCTTCCTTAATATGCTTTAGAATAATCGGGAGAGAATACTCATCGTGATCCAACTTCCCGGTCTCTTCGACCCAGCGGGAAATATGCGAATCGTTTTCTAGTACCGCAATGTTATTTGGTAGGATCTTCACTTCCAGGTTTCCTACGCATACGACGCTTTTTCGGTTTTACTTCGGGAGTTTCGAGAACCTCTACTTTCTTCGGAGACCGACGCTCACGAAGCCTTTCGATTAAAGTCCCATCTTTGTTTTGGTGGAACATAACGGCTTCCTTACTGACCATAGCATCGACGCTGGCCTGATCCGGGAAGGTAAAGTTACGACCCTCGTCCTTACGCCAAACATGCTGGATCGATTTCGTCCAATAGGCTTGCCCGACAATTTGGTCTGCAGCTACTACGTCAAACGCTGCAAGATCGGCGTGAATTAAGTTAAAGGCACGTTCCATTACGTTCTTGGGGTAGATGGCATTCCCGCTCATATGCTCAGGAGTACCTTCCACTTTAACCTGAGCCCCCATAAAATACTGACCGCAGGTTCGGTACTCGGAATCGAGAAGATCGTGCCAACCAGAAATAAGGGGAATGCAGTCTGGCTCGCACCAAAAGTAAGCCTCCGGATTCGGGCCCCAAGTAATATGCTGAGTTACACGCTTGAACAAATGGTTAGGGCTCATAGGCCAGCCACGCTCATCTTGGTCGTGCGGTATATACAACTCGTAGTTACGGCTCAACTCGGTGGGATTCGGGACTGCTCGGGCACAAGCTACCATCAAACGGTGATTACCCATGCCACCGAGTTCCTCAACCCAGTTAAGCCAACGAATCGCCTGTTCCCGATCCTGCGGACCGACTGGCAACACGACCAGCATTAACGCCCCAAAGATTTTTCTAAGGCGTCTAAGAACCCAACGCTAGACGGCAAGGACGCTATCTGCTCGTTATTACTGCCGGCGCCAGCACCAGGAGTAGCACCTTGTAGCTTCTCAATCTGAGCTTTTAGATCAGCGATAGTCGAATTGCTCTTGTCAGTCAGATCTCGCACAACTTGAACGGCGAGGGGGAACAATACGGCTTGGTAAGTAAGAGTGGCTCGTTGCTGGTGGTCGAGAGGTTGCTTATCCAAATAAACAGCCTGTTCACGCAGAGCTTTAATTGTGGTATCCCACTCTGGGGTCTGACCACGTTTCAAGATGGGGAAAGAGTCTTCAAACTGTCCCCAAGTATTTTCAAAGGCAACATCAGCTTGTTTGTCAAAGGTCAGCCTAGCTTCTTGCTCGGCAGCAGTTTCCTGCCTTTCAATTTGAGCAAGGGTATCGTTAGCGGATTTGAGCATTTCGTCTTTCTTGGAGCGAAGCTGTTCAATCTCGTCTAGTTTGGTTTTAACTGACCAAGCATCCATTGCGTCGACGCCCGTCATAACATCTTTGAACTCTGCTCGGCGTTGAGCTGGGTCTTGGATATCCAAAACTTTAAGGACATCCTTGGCGTTTAGGCCGTCATATCCAGCTAGAGAATCCAACAAGCTCTTTTCTGCTTTAGCTAGAGGCTCAGAAATTGTTCTCTTGAACTCACGGGTAGACTCGAGACGAACAAGGGAAAGTTGGCTCTCGTAGTCCGAAACTAACTTACGTGTCTCCTCAAGTTCCGACTTAATTCCTTGGACCTCGACAGAAGCCTCAGTATTGCCAGCGCTCCTGGATTTATCGAGCTCTTGCTTCAATGCGGCTAGTTCTTGCTCGGCTGCTTTCAAAGCTCTGGCCTTAGCGGCAAAAGCAGAATTAGCAGAGCCTGTGGCTTTGCCCGGTAGCTTCTCGTCCTCGGACAGATCGCCGTCTACTTTGGCAACAGTCTTGGCTTTTTCGCTTTCGGGGGTGAGAAGAGAGTCAATGAGTTTTGAGGGAGTCTTAATATCCGGGGTCTTCGACAAGTCCGGCTCGGGTGTTTTTACTTCAACATCTTTTACTTCCGGGGTTGGGGCAGTAACCGCCGTTGCAGTTTTTACCTCTGGTTCCGGAGTCGCAGTCTTAGCTGGGGTTTCAATAACGGGGTTTTGGTGCAGAGGAGTAGCAGAAGCTAAAGGAGCCTCTCCCTCTCCAAGTGCCGCGTTAAGTGCATCTCCGAGTGATCCGATGTCATTAGTTGTTGCCATAGTTTGTGTCTCTGTTGTTTATTGGTTTACGTCTTCCCAAGGTGCTGGCAACTCTTGTGGCTCAGTCTTGGGGGTTTTTAGGAAATCAATAGCTCGCAAAGCGGCATACCAACCTTCGTTTCTAGAATGGGCTAACGCCCGAAGATTAATGCTCTCCCCGTTTGCTGGGGCTAGGGGGTTTAACTGAGGCAAGCCCAAATGGATTAGGGCGGTGAGTCCCGCTCGCATGTGCGGTTCGTTCCAAGTTTTTTTCCAAAGCTCTACGTAATCTTCGCGCTTGCTCCACTCTTGAAATGTCATTCCTATGTTTGTCGCAGAACGGAGAAATTAAGCAAGACTTTTCTTTTGGGCGTTTAAACGATTCCTTTCGGACTGAGCCCGAAGCCTCTGAGCGGTTTGGGCGTCCCGCAGAGCCATACGTTGCCTTGCCTCTTCACTCTTAATGGCGATCTTGGCGTCCGAAGCTGCCCTATCAATCTGAGCATCTGCTTGGACCTTAGCCAGCTTAACAGCGTACTCCGCTTGGGTCTTACTCTTAACGTCATCAATCTGGCCTTTAATCGCCTGCTCAAACTGTTGTTGCTGAGCTCTAGCCATAGCCTCTTGTTGCTGACGTTGTGCTTGCGCTAGCTCTTGGCCAAGGCGCTGAACAGCTTGATTGACCTTGTTAAGAATAGATTTGTACTGGCCCACCATGCTTTGACGGCTCACATCCGCTGAAATCTGTTGGAGGTGGATGGCCATATGGGGACCGGAAAGAGAAAGATATTTAAATGCTTCCACGGGATCGATTGAATTCTGTTCGACTCCTTGCAAGAATTTAACGGCATCGACGGCATGAATCTGCAAATGAACGGCGTGGTTTTCACCCGATTGGACGGTTACCCCGCGACCGCCCTGCATCGAATCGTTTTCCAGTTCCGCGATCTTGGCGTCGACTGGCAACCTAGGCGGTACGGCTGCTGGCGGGGCGTACCGATCTACTTGGTCGTAACCAACACGGACAGCGATACGATCTCTAACAACATTAGCCCTGCCCGTTTCGTCCAGCATCGGCAGCATCTGCATGAACTCATTGTACGCCAGCAACCGAGCTTGGGCGCTTCCGTAGCCAACTGCCTTTAAGGGACTGACATCATACACCTTCTTAAGGGCTTCGAGGGGTACTCCACGAGCCCGTACCCGTTTGTGGAATTCAACAGCAACCTTACCGCCCGGCTCCGTCTCTTTCCAATTACCGCGAGACAACCGACGGAATTGTTCTTTGAGAAGTTTACCCCACGGGACGTAATAGAAATTCTGTGCTTGGGAAGAAAGTACTGCTTCTTTCTCGAGCTGAGCGCTGACCTCTGTTGCAGTACGTTCTTGGGACCCCGAGGTTATGATCTGAGATGCGTAGCTACCCGTGTTATTACGGCGGATCGAGGAAAGCTCTTGAGCGATAGGCAAAGCATTGGCGGCCAGATTAGGAGAGGTTCTTTCAACAATGTTTAAATTCGGGGGCAGAATTGCCATCGGGCCGTTATACGCAATAGTCAAATTCTGAAGATCATCCATCGTCTGGGGTTGAATCATCACCGAAGTAGACAACAAAGTGGAATCGATAATTGCGTTCCGTAACCGATTGTTGACTTGGATGTGCGGATAAATCTTGTATGCCAAACCTCGGATGGAGTGGAGGTTTCCATTAGTCCCAATGCCGTAAGTAAACATAACCAAAGCTTGATTGATGTTCTCAAACCTTGAGTCTTTGCGATACAAAAAGTTCTGATTAGACCCATCCCGCAAACCGATGGCGTGGGTTATCTTGCCGTCAAACTCCCTTACGTAATAATGAATAGTCTGAATCTCGGCGGAACGAGCAAAAGACAGGGACAGATCGTTGTCTTTAAGCATGACTTGAATCTCTTCCCACTCTAGCCGAGTTCCGGAGACATCTGCGGGAACTGCGTTAATGATAGCTTGACGGGCTTGGTCTACGTCCCAGCCAACTGCTCGAGCCGACTTGGGGTCTTTGATGTACTGGTAGAGCTCATGGGCGTAGTAGCTTCGGCGGGCGCAACAAAACTCGATGCGACTATCCGAAGCTGGAATTCCTCGCGGTAGATAGAAATCTTTTAAGCCTGCGACCCTCCAACGCCAATCAGTATCATCCTCGAAGAAAGCAAAACCTACACCGTAAGAAACAAACTCGTGAGCCAACCTCTGCTGGTTGTAGAAGAACTCGTCCCAGTCCTTCCGGAGAACCCGATCAAACTCTTCAGAGATGATCTGGCTGTAGTTGCCCTGTTGCGTAGCGTCGCCGTAGTTCGTCTTTACTTGAGCGAGTTGGGGCACCCCATTTACCAAATCGGAGTAAGCGGAAAGGGCGTACTCAAGATCTGCGGACGCTTCTAAAAAGTTTAGATTCGAACGATAAGACTGGCCGAGATTCCGCAAAGTGGTCGGATTGTACGGTGGCTCACCGTCGAGCATCGCTTGGACACGAACCCTCTGCGAAGCGCTGTCCACGTCTGCGTCAAGAAGGTTTTGATAAATAGAGAAAGCAGCTTGAGCATTTTTAAGCCTCGATTTAGGTGGGGTTCCGGAAGCGGAGATTGTCTCTAGGTTTTGATCCACGTTAAACTCCTACGTACCTAATTAGGGGCTTCGGGTCAAGAATAAAGAGAATCAACCTTCTTCGTGAAATCCAAGAAATTCTTGTACTTACCACCCCCAGCCACAGTAGTACCAGCAACAGCGTTAGCCCTTTGACGACATACGTCCAGCATAAGAAAAGCGGCATCCGCTATGTCGGGGGATCTCCCGAATCTAGCTTTCATATCCCTCTTGGCTTCTATGTATATCTTACCCCGCTCGGCAGTTCTGTACTGCCTCCCAACCAACTCCCTGGCCAAATCAACGGTAACACCCCGAACTTGGTTAGCCCTCAAGAACTCTCTACCGACATACCAAAGCTCGGACACTCGGTTCCCGTAAGACTCCTCCGCCTTTATATGGGACGACCGGCTGACGGCCATACCGCTGGGCCTTTCAGAAAACTTAACCCTCAAAATAGAGGGGCTCCAAATCGTGGCAATAATATCGCAAAGGGGATCTCCGGCTCCGGTGGCGTCGACAGCCAGATATCTAGGTAACACCCCATACTTCTCGCACTCAGACTTCAACGCTTGAGCAATCTGAAAGTTACGGGGGTTATCTCGAATAGATGAGTTCTCTCGAAGCTCGACGTACTTGTCAAAAAATACTGTCATACCCGCATCTGTCTCTCCGTACTTCCCGAGGAACAAGACCGACCTATCCCCTCCGTTGGTAAAGCCCGGGTCAAAACCGGCCACGGGGATGGGCTGTTTAGCTCCCACCCACATAGCGGTCTTGTGCGCCTCGAACTTACGTAGATCCGCCTCGCTGTATATATTCTCCTCCGACCCCGCTGGAGCAGGGAAGGAGCGAATAAACCTCCAATAAGACAAAGAGTTCTCCCCAAGACGCTTCCGATCCTCGTCTAGTTTTTTACCCGTCAGCAAGAAAGGCCACTTGTCGTCATGTTCTAGGTTAGGGGTTTTCTCTCCGTCTAAGTGCAAACAGAAACCGTCTTTAGTCTCCCACCCTCCCTCGTCTACGGTGATAGACTGCCAGCCTGCCGTGGGGGTAACGAACTGGCCGAACGGGTCGTAGGCAGAATTAAAGTTACCGCAGGCAACACATTGAAAAAACGGATTAGCGGAAAGATTAGCGGTCGCTTCGAAAATAGCGGGCGATACGTCCGTGGCCTCGTCAATCAGGAGAAACACTCTCTTGTTCTTCAGACCGAGCAACTTCTCCGAAGCTTCTTTCTCTTTGTCTTTTGCCGAGGGGACGAGAGTAATGCTTGAGCGGTCGCTACTGCCCTCCTCTAACACTAGCTTGCCCATCGAGTCGACTAGCTTGCCTGGCATGACTTTGGCCTGCATGTGACGCTCACGGACTCGACCCCACATACGCTTACGGGCCTCGCGAACCGAAGTAGTGGTCACCAAAACCAACGTGTCAAAAGGAGCGCAGTACCAATTAACTAATCCCCATAACCCAACCACCTCTGTCTTTGCGGAGGACTTAGGGCCAGAGATGCCGAGATAGTTCCATTTGCAAAGCTCGACGATCTGGTCATCCGCCCACGGATTGCGCTGAAACCCAGTAGGGTTTTTCTTTGAGTGATACGGCCAAAGCATCTCCACGACGTTCCAGAAATGTTGCTCTTTACCCAATCCCCCCTGCTCGGGGTTAATGCCCTCCCGAAAAGCAAGCAGTTCAATAGTAAGCTGGGTCGCCCCCTCCGGCCACAACCGGCCATACTTCTCTATCTGGAGCATCACTTGATAGTATCAGAATCCACTTGGCAATCCACTCTTTTTATAAGAGATGATCTGGATGGTAGCTATTGATCCTGGAGCGAGTGGGGGCATAGCGTCCATTACTGTGAACGGTATGGCCGATGCTGTAAAAATGCCTGAGACCGAAGGAGATGTGCTGGGTAAGCTAAAAAATCTTCGAGTGTACCACGACGTGATCGTAATTGAACAAGTGGGTGGTTACGTGGGTGGGGCGGGCAGTCCGGGTTCAGCAATGTTTAACTTTGGCCGAGGGTTTGGGTTTATCCTAGGAGTGGCCATGACGCTAGGGTACCGAATCGAAATGGTTCGTCCGCAAGCGTGGCAGAAAGCGTTGAGCTTGGGGAATAGCAAGGGAATGGCCAGCAAGACGGAATGGAAGAATAAATTGAAAGCTGAAGCTCAAAGAAGATTTCCAAATTTGAGCGTGACATTGTCGACGGCGGATGCACTATTGATTCTCGAATATGGCAGACATCACATTGTTCGAGTGGCAGAAACCGGGAGCGGAAGCTCTATTACAAAGTCTTCAGAAAAATAACGTAGCCCTCGACGCCAGCGATACTGGCACAGGTAAAACAGCCAAAGCCGTCTGGCTTGCCCAACAATTAAAAGCGGACGTCATCGTAATCTGTCCGAAAGCGGTTATCCCATCTTGGAAAGAATGGCTAGAACGAGGGGGTATAACGCATGACGTTATAAACTACGAGAAGTTAAAGACCGGAAAGACAAGGTTCGGAAAATGGAACGACGCCAAAAGTTGGGAATGGACTTTCCGAGGAGCTAAACTTTTAATTTTTGACGAAGTTCACCGGTGTAAAGGACCAACAAGCGTTAACGCTAAAATACTTACGGGCTCTAAGAAGTACCCAGTACTGATGTTATCCGCGACCGCTGCAGAGAATCCGCTGGACATGCGAGCGACAGGCTTCATGTTGGGCCTCCATGAATACCACGACTTCTACCGGTGGAATTACAAGATGGGTTGTCGACCTGCCCCATGGGGCCGTGGTCTGGCTTTCATGGGCGGAAAGAAAATGCTACAAGAAATTCACAGATCTATTTTTCCGGAGAAAGGACACCGCATCCGAATCGCTGACCTCGGGGACGCTTTCCCAAGCAACTCCGTGTTTGCAGAGTGCTACGACATGGGGGACGTCGACATCATCTACGAAAAAATGCAGGCGCAGCTTGCGGAATTGCGAAGCAAACGAACGTCCGGGAACCCGCTCACGATCAAACTCAGGGCGAGGCAAGAAGCGGAGTTGATGCGTGTACCTGTCTTTGTCGAACTTACCGAACAAGCGATTGCAGAAGGAAACGCTGTCGTTGCTTTCTTCAATTTTCGACAATCACTTGAAGCCTACCGAAACCTTATCAGAGAGGAATCGACAGAAATCATTGGCGATCAGAAAGATGATGACCGTGTACGGAATATCGCGGACTTCCAAGCAAACAAAGTAAAAATATGTGCTTGCATGATTCAGGCCGGCGGTGTTGGATTGTCCCTACATGACCTGCAAGGAGTACCAAGAATTAGTCTTATCGCGCCAACCTATTCGGCGATCGATACCAAGCAGGCTCTCGGAAGAATTCATCGAGCGGGAGCTTTGTCTCCCAGTAGGCAATACTTGCTTTTCGCAAACGGAACCGTTGAAACACAAATCGCTAGGAGCCTCCGAAGAAAACTTAGAAACATCGAAGCATTATCGGACGGGGACACATTAGGAGCAATACTATGAGCCACCACAAATACGGACCAAGTTCACTTAAATGGCGAGAGATCTGCCCCGGATGGGACAACGAGCCCCAACCAACCGAAGGGGGTTCTATCGCCGCTCAAGAGGGAACGATGATGCACAAAGCTCTCGAGACAGGGAACTACGAGGGCCTAGACGAATGGCAGAAGAAGAATGTGTTGATGGTTGCTGATGTTTTCCAGGGAATGAAGAATGAGCTAGAACACGTTATCGCAGAGTTACAGGAAATAAAACTAGAAATTGCCGAGGGTAAAACATTTGGAACTGCTGATATTGTTTTGATCGGGAAACAAAAAGCAAAGATTGGCGATGCCAAGTTTGGCTGGCATGCCGTAGACGACGCCGAAGATAACATTCAAGGCTGGGCATACGCCGTGGGAGTTTTCGAGAAGTGGAAAGAGATTGACGAAGTCGAAGTGGTCTTCGCACAACCTCGCATCAACATGATCAGCCGACACACTTTTAATCGTGACAAAGACTACGATCGGCTTAGACTCCGCGTAGAAACAATTATCGCTCGGGCTCAACAACCGGAACCGGAATTGAACCCGACTGAGAAAGGATGTCTTTACTGTGGAAACAAAGGAACATGCAAAGCACTACATTCGAAAGCCCTCGTCATCAGCAAAGGATACGACATGCTCCGAGACGCAGAGTTGCCGGTACTCGCAGACCCGCTTACTCTTGCGACTCCTGACCAGAGATCGCAGGCTGAATCCATCCGTCGCGTCATGGAGAGGTGGTGCGACAGCGTCAAGAAATCAAATATGGACTTCCGTATGTCGGGTGGTGACATCCCAGGCTATGAGCTCAAATCTCGCGCCGGCAAAAAAGAAATCGTTGACGCCACGCAAACGTACGACATCATCAAAGACAAATTAACAGCAGAACAATTTTCGGCATGCGCCACCATATCGTGGAGCAAGCTAGAAAAAGCCTACGCGGAATCATTTCCTCGTGGCCAAAAACAACAAGCAAAACAAGCCTTGGAGGATAAACTCAACGAAGCCAATCTATTGAAAGGTGGAGGAGAGGTGACCTACTTGGCAAAAACCAAAGAAACAAACTAAACAAAATATGAAAACATCATTCGCGCCTACCAACGCAAAAACAACCAAAGCATCAACCCCCGCAGTAGACGAACCAAAAGAAGAAGGAGCGATTATCGAAGCGCCCATGGCTTCGCTAGCCGTTAACACATTGGCTGGCCAAGTCGAGGGAGAGTTCTCGGCGAAGGACTTCACCGTCCCTCGGCTCAACCTCGTGGCTAAAACAGGCGAACTGTCTAACACGTTCCAGCCTGGAGCATTCGTTTATAACCGTGAGGTGGTGATCGGAGACGGCAAGAAGCCGGCGAAAATCACCTTCCTCCGCATCCAGAAAATCTATATTCAGGATGTGGTATACGGTTCAGATCAAATCGCAAAGACCTTTAACCGACTCGCGGACGTGCGGGCGGCAGGAGGGGCTTTGATGAATGATCCAGAGGCGGAAGTGGATGCCGACAAGTACACAGAAGCACTCCAAAGCATTGTGGCGATCGAGGCACCGGAGAAGGATAATCCCTTGTTCCCGTTCCCCGTGGGAGACAAGCAGTTTGGGCTGGCTCAGTACTTGATGGCGAAAAGCGCTTACCGCTCTGCCGGAAAGCAGGTCTTCACGGACAGTCAGTTGTTCCTGAAGTCCGGCCTCCACACAGCCTACTATGAGCTGACCAGCAAGATTCGTACCAGCCCTTCGGGTTCGTACTTCGTGCCCCAACTCAAAATCGGTGGGAAACATTCCCCGGAAGCATGTGAGCAGTTGAAGGCAATCTTCGGATAACCTTATTGGGGGCATCGGGTGTAATAGCCCGGTGCCCTCATTTTTTTATGGATACTATTCTTTATCAGATTTGGCTATGGATGTCGTTCCGGTGGTTCAGATACAGAATCACGGGGATGGACAAAGACAATTTTTCAACAGAGGTCATCATCTTCGCAACTGCGGACGCAGACATGGGGAGAATCCTGGAGATCTGCAAAGAACAAGAAAGGAACAAAGATGCTAAATGAGTTCGTCTTGACGATGGGTGCTTTCTTAAGCCAGTGCATGTTTCTAACTTTGATGGCTGCGCTGGGGGCAAGTCTTATTGCGTTTTGCTGTGCAATCGTTTGGTGGATAGTGAAACAAATAAGTAGGTTGTTATGAGAAGAGGTTCAAAAGTAATTTGCGTGGACGACAGGTTTCCGAAGGAAGTCATTAATTTTTATTCGTTCTTACCAGTTAAAGACGCTCAGTATGTAGTACGGGACGTCGGGGTCGGAGTAGGCTGGAACGGAGCCCCAGAGATTGTTGTGTATTTGCAAGGTATGATAAACCCCAACTCTTCCACACCACCACACCCTGAACGGGGATTCAACCAAGAGAGGTTCAGGGAAATCGAGGAACCACCGCTGGAGGCGGAGGAGATTGAGGTGGGGGATGAATTGTGCGTGTGAGACATTTAATCGGGGTGTTTGTCATCTGGGCCGTGCCAGTTAGCGCAACCAATATAATGTGGGAAGTCGAGCCCCCAAGAGTGATGCTTGTACGCATCACGGCTTACTGGTGTGGCCAAGATCAATGGACAAGCAAAATGCAGTCCTCGACTGGGCGTAGACTTGTTTCTGGAAAATCCTGTGCGGTTGACCCGTACGTAATCCCGTACGGTTCATATGTGACTATCAAGGAGACTGGGAAAGTGGTGAGGGCGATAGACACCGGAACAGCAGTCGTCAATAGAAAAAGCGAATGGTCAAAACCAAAGAAAAAAAGACTTCCTGTCATCGATCTTTTCTTTAGAACACAAAAAGAAGCAGAACGCGAGATAGCCAAGATAGGCAGGTATGCCGAAGTGGAAGTCCGCAAACAGGAGAACAAATGAAATACGATATAGATTGGTTAATTGAAACACTAGAACGTAGCCGAATAATGTTAGCAAAACTTAGAGACGAGGCAGAGAGTCACTCAGCCGCAGCAATCTTTAGGGCAACAATCTGCCAAATTGACGCTGCAAAGCTTATGGCTAAATGCATACAGAGGGATCAAGAAAATGAGTCAGCAAAATGATTCTGAAGCACCAAGTATCAACGAGGTTGCGAGCGAGGCTTTTTGCACCGTCACCCGCGTCATGGAGAAAGGCTCAGATAAAAGTCCTTTTGGCCAATGGTTCTACGGGGATAGCATTCGTTATAACTCGGATCGTGCAATTTCCCACGTATGTCAATCAGTTATGCAACTCGATGGTAACCGGCCTAATCCGGACCATCTCGGCGAAGATCGGATAGCTCACATGGAAAGAGCTCTAGTTCGTTGTGCTTTTCTCCTTATGAAATTAAAGAGGGGAAAGCTTGAATGAGCGACGACTTTGGCCCATCCCAAAAACGCGAAAGCGTACGCATGGGGGTGTCGGGTCATAGCCGAGAGTTGAGTATGGCGGAGATCGCTAAATTCAACAAGGGAATGAACGACTTCTTCAAGCGCCGGGGGATGCACTACGGAGATGGTTTCCGAGGCATCATCGGCAGTGAAGTAAGACACGCAAACAAAAGACGCCAAGCAGCAGAAAATAAAGCTCGACAAATTGAAGAGCCGAAGCCAACATCAAAAACTCGAAAGGAAAAAAAGAAATGAAAGAATTAATAAAAGCGATAAAACTATTACTACGAGGAAAACTGTATCTCTTGCCGATCGACTCGCAGGAAGAAACAGGTATTCGTTTTAATACCGACAAAACAATAACCTTTATATATCCAGATCAAAAGTATCTCGATAAAGCAAAAGATAGCACAATGTCAGCAGTTATCTTTGGCTTTTACGCTCTGAACTGTTTGCAGGATGTAAACGAAAAACACTTTGGCAAATGGTTGAAGACGTCGGTAAAAACAAAGAAAGGCAAAAACAAATGACATCAGTAATGGTTCAATGCAAGTACGACAACGAAGGTAAGGGGATGGATTTTGAGATCCGTATGTCCCAAGACGAAAACGTCTGTAACGAGGAGAAGTCCGCGGCAATGTTCTTGTTGCCGTACATCCAGAAAGCTCTCGAGCTCGGAATGGAAGACGCCAACAAAAAGCTTGGCGGTACCATTATCGACAAGCCTGCTGAAGGTGAGATCGCAACCTCCCTCGACGGTGGCCCTGCCATTGTAACGCTGGACTAATATGCTCTTCGTCTTGGTTGGTCTTGGGTCGTTAGCTATTGGCTTGATTATTGGCTCCATCAAAGGAGCCAACGCTGAAAGGAATAGCTGGATACGACAGATCAGGCAGGAAGAAGAATTGAGACATGTGTCTCAAGGCAATGCTTTTTGGCAGAAATAAAAATTGGGTTATGTCTTTTCATTGTGGCCGTATCATCTGCGGTGCTCCCTGGAGGCATAACCCTAGCAGAAGGGGGCAACCTTTTACCGTAGCGGTCCCGACGACGGAACAGATGAATCGGGCAAAATTTTATGTACCACAAAACAGCAGACCAATTATCCAAAGAACTCATAGTAATCCCTGATCCGAATCTCGAGGAGACCGCTCAGGCCACGAAGCTGATTGTTCAGCAATTCGGCCCGATCGAGAGCATCGACAATTTTGTAAAGGCGCACGTTGCGATAGGGAAAGTAATAGAAAAAGCGGATAGGGAGGACACAAAAGGTCTTTCTGCTTGTCTGGGAGTCATGGCCTTCATAGAACAGGTGATGACAAAAGCGATCATTGGGGAAGATCATATTACGATTATCAAAATAAAATGAACACATACGCAATAGATTTTGAAACATACTACGACAAAGAAACGTCTATCACGACGCTGGGAACGTGGCATTACCTGCGCCACCAAAGCGCGGACATTTATATGGTGGCAATCAAAGGGCCAGGCGTGGACTTCGTAGGCCCCCCGAAAAACGCACCATGGGATAAGATCGATGGTCAGCGCTGGGTAGCACACAACTATGCTTTCGACGGAGCCTGTGTCGAGAGACTGCATGAACTGGGTGTTATGACGGCGAGACCAAAAGAATTTTTCTGCACAGCAAACTTGGCTGCCTACATGGGTGCTCCGAGGAACTTGGCGGGTGCTTCCAAGCAACTCCTCGGGGTAGACATGTCCAAAGACCCTCGCTCCGGCATGAAGGGTAAAACTTGGAACGAAGTGAAAGACACCGATCAAGGCCATGCGTTCAAGCTCTACGCAGCTAAAGACGCCCAACATTGTTTAGAGTTGTACGAAACTTTCGGGAATAGAATGTCAGCCGTAGAAAAATTCTTATCCAAGCACACGGTCGAAGCAGGCTGGTACGGGATCAACGTCAATTCACAACTAGTGGATAAAGGGCTAAACGCTCTGGACTGGATACGCATCAAAGCTATCGAGCATATGCCGTGGAAGAAGGACGGAGACTATACGAGCGATGTGTTGTCTATATCCGGTCTAGCTAAGGCTTGCCGAGAGGCTGGCATCGAAGTTCCCCCGTCTACCTCGGAAGATGATCCAGGTTGTCAGATATGGGAAGACACTTACGGAGAAAAATTCCCATGGGTCGGAGCGATGCGTGACTGGCGAAAAGCCAACATGCTCCTGCAAAAGATGCATGTGCTGGATAAGCGGAAGCGTCCGGACGGCAGTATGTCTTATGGGCTAAAGTACTTCGGGGCGCATACCGGAAGGTGGTCGGGTGACAGCAAATTCAATCTCCAAAACTTACCAAGGGACCCATGCTTTGGGGTGGACATACGCTCCTGTCTGGTGCCTCGTTCGGGAAAGAAATTTATTATCTCGGACTTGTCACAAATCGAGCCAAGAGTACTGGCTTGGCTCGCCGGCAACACGGCACTCTTGGAGGCAGTAAAGAACGGGTACGGCATCTACGAAGCCTTCGCCATATCGACGGGGATGTGGAAGGGTGAGAAGGGAACGTTCAAGAAGTCCAAGGAACTCTATGCTCTAGCCAAGGCGCAAGTCTTGGGGCTGGGCTACGGTTGCGGAGCAAAGAAGTTCGTCTTGGTGTCCAAGCTCATGGCGGGTCTGAATATCACAGAAGCTAGGAGCAGGGAGCTGGTCGATGACTACCGCCGTAAAAATTTTAAGGTGGTCGAGCTATGGGGCAAGTTGGAGCGAGGGCTGAGAGAATCAAAGGGCGAAGACTACCACGTCGAACTTCCATCCGGTCGGGCACAAAAGTATTGGGATGTCACGCCCCAAATGGGGAAGCATGGCAGACCAGACTGGAGAGCCTCGCTGGAGTTGGGTGGGCCGAAATATCCGCTTTACGGCGGACGGCTGTGTGAGAATCTAGTTCAGGCGACGGCGAGGGATGTGTTCGCAGAATGTATCCAGCGCCTCGAAAACCAAGGGCTTCGTGTTCTGTTTCACGTCCACGACGAAGTTATCCTTGAAGTTGATAAGGACGTGAAATGTAAGGACGTAGACCACATTATGAGTACCACACCAGAATGGCTACCGGGCTGTCCCATTGGTAGCGAATCCAAAGAAGCGGAGTGTTACGAGAAATGAAGACAACTCTTTTCTCACTCCCTAACCTATCGAGCGGAAACATTACACCAGTCAAACCTTGGGAGATTAAGGACTGGCCAAAGTTTCCCAAAACAAAAGACGCATTTAAAGATTGGGTGTCGGCTGACACAACGGAGGGTTTCTTCGTCTCTGCTTTCGAGGGCGTAAATCCCCATGGTCGGGTGAACAAATCAAACGCTCCATGGAAGATGCACGGCCTGATAGCTGACTACGACGCAGTCGTCACCAACGAAGAAATCGAAGATGGTATTACAAGACGCTCGCGAACTGGATTCCGACCTATGTACGCCCATAGGACGATCAGCGGAAACTGTCGTGTGATTTGGATGTTTGAAGAACCCATCGCCATTCTCCCCGGAGTGATGAAGGAGTTCCTTGGATTACTAATAAAAGAAACCAATGCAAAAAATCTTTTTCCCGGCTTGGACGACAACATCCAAAGACCAGAACAATATTATTGCTGGATGCCACCGGTCATCACGACCACAGGCTTGCCGATCAAATCCAACGCAATCCACAACCTCTTGGGCTTGGCGGTCGAGAAGGCTCGCAAGTATCGAGGCGAGGGTGACGCGGCGATCCCACTCGATAAAGTATTCGAGAGAGTACAAGCGACCTATCCAGGAAAGTGGATGGGCCCGTTTGAGATCGGGGCCCGAGGCCCTGCGTTCTGGAACCCCGAGTCGGTCAACCCAACCGCAGCAATCGTTACCGAGACCGGCATGGTTGCCTTCTCGCAGGAGCGTAGCTTCTACAACTGGGCAGACCTATTCGGTTCTAACTGGGTACGGGAGTTCCAGGAGGACCAATATGGTGGTGCCATCTCTAGTTTCTGGTTCGACGGCAAGTATTACTGGCGTCGGGACTTGGAGGGTAAGTGGCGGTCAACGGATTCTGGGGTAGCCAAACAGGACATCATTGGCTCTTTTGGGCTATCTGGGGCACCCGATCTACGGGGTACCCTATCCCAAGCGGACGAGGCAATGCGCCGTATACGTGATTCTCGCATCATAGATGCCCCTATACCGTGTCTTTACGACCCCAGAGAGGTACTGGTGCAGAACGGTCGCCGAGTGCTCAACATCTCCCGCCTACGGCTTGTACAGCCTTCTGAGGGTGCTCACACTTGGGGGGAGGGATTCCCATGGATATCCAACTTCCTGGACAAAGCCCTAGACCCGCATGGCTCTCTGGACTACCTGATGGCTTGGCTGAAGCGGTTCTACTGCTCCGCCCTTGAAGGTCGTCTCGTACCCGGCCAAGCGGTCTTTATCGCGGGGCCTGTCGGGAAAGGTAAAACTCTCTTCGGGTCACGGATAGTTGCCAGCCTCATGGGGGGAGGTTGCGACGCATCGGACTATCTGGTTCAAGGTAGCTCGTTTAATGCGGAGCTATTTGAAGTAGCGGTCTGGAACGTCGACGACTCGTCCTCCGCCAACTCCATCGAGTCCCACAAGAAGTTTAGCCAGATGATCAAGAAGGGCGTAGCCAACACACGCCATGCATATCACAGGAAGTTCCATGATGCGCAGACCGTGGATTGGATGGGTCGGATCATCGATACGCTCAACGACGATCCGGAATCCATTCAGGCAATCCCGCACACCGACGGTTCTATCCTGGACAAGATCAGCTTGTTCAAATTCAAGGATCACGGAATCGAGTTCCCCAGCCACGCGGATTTGGAAGCAATCCTAAATCAGGAGATGCCCCACTTCGCCGCATGGTTGGTGTCGTGGAATGCTCCGCAGGAAACAAAAGGATCGGAACGGTACGGGGTTAAATCCTACCACCATCCAATCCTGCTCCAAGAATCCAGATCGTCTTCGGGCTCGCACGAGTTCTGGGAATTTCTAGACCTGTACCTGCGCCAGTATGCGAAGGATCATCCGGAAGAAACCGAATGGTCGGGCACGGCAACGGAACTGCTCCTGTCATTCCAGAACGACGCCAGTCTGCGGGACTCGATCAAAATGTTTATCCACGGCGCAAGAGCCTTGGGAAGAATGTTGGCAAACCTCTCGTCCACAGATGAGAGACTGAAAAGAAAGATCGTGCGTGGTACCACGGTCTGGAAGATCAGTCTAGCTCGGGACGAGGACTAGTCACATGAGCGCCGGAGGTTCAATCCCAAAGGCGTGTCATCTCCAGGAGCATGACCAATTGCTATGGCAGGTTCTCGAAGACAAACTCCAAGGCCCGTTCGAGATTGTAAATGTGGATGCCCACTCCGATCTTGCAATGTTCAAGGGACAACTCGATATCGGAAACTTTATATCGAAGATGGTGGACCTAGGATTGGTGGACCGTGCATTGTGGGTTAGGGCCAACGGCTCGATAGATTTTGCGGACGGGAATTACAGTTTCGCAATTGGCAGGACGGGGCACGGACTTCGGCTGGGCTCGTCTCTGCCGGCGCCCTTCTGCTTTTTAAACGAGGACTACGTGGACCGAGCGCTGTTGCGTAAACCAAAGGAGCTGGTTCTATCGGTTGTGACGGATCTCTCCAGGCCGGTATTCAGCGACAACAAATGGATCCTGTCGGTAGACTACGATTACTTTGGGTGCCGCAATCCGAACTCGGACGATCTAAAGAGGTTGATAGATTCCATCGGGGCCCAGACAATCAGCGCACTCTATGCCAAGGGCTCGATGATACAATCCTGGACGGAGTGGCTGGAGTTCAAAGCCACGATAGACAAGATGGCTCCGGGGATATTCGAGGAAATTGTCAGGTGTCTGCTTCCGAGTTTTACACTTAGCGATGAGGAAATCATGCAGAAGGTTGTGGACCTAAGCTCCTTCATCCACAAGAGCAGGGATATTAAGAACTGCCTTGGGGTCTACCTGATCGATTCAGTGTCTTCGGGATTTACCGAACCGAGCAAGTACGAAACAATCGACCGGTGCGTCAAAGCTTGGATCGGGTCATTGTTGAGATAAAAGATTCCATGTAGATAGGGGAAGTGAAGATCCTGTTCCACTCCAACTGCCACGGCGAGGGTCTGGCCAACTTCTTCGCGTACTCCAAGGACGCCGGCAAGTTCCAGACTAGGGTCATACGGACTTACATGTTGGACTTAGGACTTACAAGCCGAGAGGAAGAACTCGATGCGTTGCAATGGGCAGACTACGTGTTGTATCACGAGCACATGGGCAGGAAGCCGGGAGACGAATCAAAACCCGTAAAGCCTGGAACAATCCTCACGCCCATGTCGGTCATGTACAACTCGGGCTACTACCTGAGTCTTGGGACCGAAGAGGACTGGCAAGGCGTCTACGACTACGCAGACAAGAACGGAATAGATCAGGCCGTGGATTATGCAGTCTACGGGGCGGATGTTGGGTTTACGCGAAGGTGGAACCACAACTTCGAAAAGATGAAGTCAAAGGAGATTAGGGAAAACGTTCCGGAGAGCATGTGGCTGTCAAAAGCTATCGAGCCTTTATGGAAGACCGAACAACAAACCCTGACGATGAATCACCCGACGAGTACGGTGTTCTTTGACTGGGCCAACCTTATCCTGGAGCACTTGAACTTTGCCAAGATCGATATGGGATTCAGGGACCAATGTCGTACCAATCTAAACATAGCCAACCTCCCGTGTGAGGATTGGATCTGCCAAGGGGTGAAAGAAGTGTTCGGGTTATCCTACGGCGGGGGCGATCTTAACAACTCCAACTGCGCCAACTTGGCCAGGAACAAACTAACGTCTCGTCATCAACAGCGCGATAACCCAGCAGCCAAGTAGGATCAGAAAGGCTGGGAGAATCATTCTAGAAGAGATAGCTGAAACAGCTATCGACACGGATTTACCCCTCGGTTATGTTGGGGTCAAGTGATCGACAGATTCCAGTTCTTGGTCTCGTATCTATACTACTACATGGGAGACCTAACCTCCAGGACCCCATGGTTCGGATGGTATCCTTGGTCGTGGAAGTTCTATCAGTTCTGCATGGAGGAGTCGATCAAGTTGGATGTAGCGGGTAGGATCTGGAAGTACCCACCCCCAAAGGAAGTACGTAGGTCGGTCAGACGAAAGGCTAAAAAACTGGGTAAAAGGGGTTAGGTGTTACGAGATACCTTCTAAATTGCTAAATCGAAGATAATGGTCTGAGGTCAAGGGGGTTAGGGCTGTGCAGGGGTTGGCTGGGGTGGATTAAGAAAAAGAGGGTGGATTAGGGTTTTTGACGTAAGTCGTTGATTTACTTGAGACGTGGTGTATATGGTGGGTTAGGTGGGTTGTTTTTGAAGAGCTACCTATATAACAAATGGGGCTGGCCACAATATATTATATTCCTATCCACTACTATATATTAGAAATATAATACACCATATACACCACTACAGTAGAGAATCAACGACTTAGGGGGTGGGTTGATTATATTAGGGTGGATCAAGATAATCCACCCTGGCGCTTGTTTTTACGGTTTTGGGTGTAATAGGGTTGGTTTTTAGCCCAAAGAGGATAAAAATAAATTAAATTTTTCACATGCATATATCGTAGCGCCCGGTCGCCAGCGGGGGGGTGGGAGTAAGGAGTCCCCCTAACACCTTGTCATTCAACGGCTTACACTTAACTATCCTTGTAAGTCCTTAATAATCAACACCTTTCTTCCAGGGAAAGGGGAAGAATCCCCCACAATGAATTGCCCATAATCTTGTAGTTCTTTGGTAAATCAGCGTGAGGTTGGACTACTTGAAGTAGGAATGACCTAGGTGACTAGGTGAAATGTACCTTCAAGGCGATCCCCTCCGATGGGTGAATAGGATGGGCGGGGCAACTCGCTCTCTAAAGCAAACGGCCACCGATGCTACCCGCAAGGGTTCAGTAGATGCTACAAGGGTGCTCCCTCCCATCTTGCAAGGATTCGCTCTCACGCCTTCAGGATTTGAGCCTAATCAAGCGGGCAACCGCTACCACGGCCAGATTGACCCACGATCAAGCGGGCAGGGCATCGCTCATCATTTGCGATGGCCTAGGCTTTCCCCTCGTCGAGAGCAGGAGCGTCCGTGTGCATTAGTCACCTAGGGTGCGTGGGCAAGTAAGATCATCCAACGGGATGCGATTCGGATAGAGTCTTTGGTGCTTGGCCAGCATAATATCATCCAAAGATTCGGGAGCTTATTCTCTCCTACTTGATGATGAGGCCAGCGATGGCTCATACCATAAGTAGGGGAGGATTGGCGTCTGTTCTCCTGCGTGGGAGGGCAGACTAACAGTTAACAAAAGGAGTATCATAATATGACACTAGCAACAATCAGCGATCGGAAGATCGCAATTCGGGAATACAAAAACAGCACGGCAACCTCTGACAAGCGACTGACCTTCAAGGAATTTGGTCAGGTGTTCGGATTGGAGATTGGCGGTTCGGAACATCGTAGCGAGTTCTCTCGCTATTGTGCTTCTCGCAACGCCGAGGCCGTGGCATTCGTCGAGAAGGCTCGTTCGAATGGCTTGTCGCTGTCGAACAGCGTTGAGACTGTGGACAAGGCAGGAAACTTGGTAGGGGTGCGGATTGCCTTTACCAAGGCCAAGACTCCAGCAGTTAAAGCTCCCAAGCTCAAGCAAGAGGACATTCTCAAATCCCTTGCCAGCTTGCCCAAGGCCGAGCTCGAAGCTCTCCTTGCCAAGTTGAGCTAAAGACCAAGGGTTATCGGTCAGCGGGGCAGGCTCATCACCTGCCTCGCCACCGCTAACAGGCGGGGAAAGTAGGTTATGTGAAGTATTACTCTATCCACGATAAAGATGGGAATTGCATTACAGATTGTTGGTCTTTGAAACACGCTAAATGTATTCTTAAAAAGCTAGAAGGCGAGGACTGCCATATTGTTGAAAGCGAGGAAGAATGAACTACTCAACTAGATGGAAGGCGGGAACTATGAGTGGCATAAGGCATCGCTCAATCTTTACCCGCAGTATTATTCGGCAACGCCCACAATCGCTAATCACTCGCCGGGGCAAACGATTGGAGAATGGTGATACGCTTTGGCTGGATTGTCGGACTGGAAAACTCTCAATCGAGAGTGCTAATCCAAAAGTCGCACAATAGTCATTGTGTCAACTCAAGTAGCAACTGACTG
>Ga0209401_1000218_pt1 | contig 39596 bp, 25 predicted proteins | sample M_140807_MF_Meta_FD_187318 | JGI IMG/M metagenome (GOLD analysis project Ga0209401, IMG submission 187318) | Freshwater microbial communities from Lake Montjoie, Canada to study carbon cycling - M_140807_MF_MetaG (SPAdes) (version 2) | ecosystem: Environmental > Aquatic > Freshwater > Lake... | reverse complement strand
CACCGCCAGCAGCAAAACCAGTTGCAACTAATTACAGCATAGTAAGAAAATCATGAGCAATTTTACATTTACTGGACCCAATGGAGAAGTTTATGAAATTCAAGGACCATCCACTGCTACGTTTGCACAAGCAAAAGCAGTATTTGATCAACAAATTTCCACAGGTGGGCTTACAGGATTACCAGTGGGCGGTCTTGTGAATGCAGTTACACAAGCTGCCGGTGGGCTAAGTTCTGCACTGGCACAGCTGGGTCCTCAAGCAATCAAGCTAACAAAACAAATAGGCAATTATATCAATTTGCCAAATTTGACTGGATTACCAGTGCCTAACGCTATCACTGTCAGCAACTTTGTTGATACCAAAACAACATCACAAGCCATTGGATCCATTGGCTCCGCACAGATACAAGGGCTAGTGGCCCAGACTGCTGCATCAGTGAATCAAGCCGCAGATGTAATTACCAATACCAAAGGGCTGGGGCAATTTGGATTAAATGCTGATCAACTGCAATCAGCAGGATTAATTAAACCAGGACTTGCTGAGCAGATCAACCTGGATCCATCTAAATTTACCAGCATACTATCCAGCCCTACCAGCTGGACTGGCAAATCGGGAGCCACAGATCTAGCTTCAGTGCTGAGTAGCAGCAGTTTGCAAACGTCAGTTCAGCAAGGATTAATGAACACAAACTTTGCTCAACTTAAACAACTAGGTACTATCACCGGATTAGAATCAGCAACACAACTAGGTCCGTTAGTGAATGTAGCTACCAAATTTGGTTCAGAAACTGCAACCAAATGGTTATCTAGTGCAACCGGAGCATCTGGTATCACCGGTGCATTAACCAGTGGATTGGGCAGCAACGTCAACAGCTTGTTATCCAGCAGTGGAGTAGGCGGCTTGTTGTCAGGTGGTGGCATTGGTGGGTTGGGAGCAGTACCGGATGTGTCATCAGTTATAGATGGATTTGCTCAATCTGCACAATTTGCCCAGGTATTTTCGCTTGATAGTTCTTTTTTAGCCGGCGGTGGTAACCCACTTGAAGCAGGCACTGTCACACCCACTGCTGTTATAAACACAGTGAATAGACAAACTGTAAATCAAGCAGTGTCGGCCATCATTGGCAATAGTAAAATACCTGTTCCTAATTTTGTACCTGCTGCGTAAATTTGCTCCGTAATCCTGTGGATAAATATAAACATGCCTACATTCATTGGATTCAACACACAAAATCAATACAAGAAGTTTACCTTGGTAGACCAAGAGTTAATCAAGCGCGATCTCCTAAATGCATTTAATATTTTGCAAGGCCAATTGCCCGGCCGCCCTGCCTATGGTACTATATTGTGGGATTTCTTGTTTGAAAATCAAGATCAAACCACTATGGCTGCTATCTTGCGAGAAGTGCAACGTGTGGCCGGCGGCGATCCTAGAATATACATTGCTGATATAAATTTATTTCCACGAGATAACGGTGTGTTGATTGAGATCGAAGTGCAGTTTGTTCCTAATACAGATTCTCAATTGCTGAGTGTGTTCTTTGATCAGCAACAACGTAGAGCTACTTTTGTATAAACATAGCCGTTTATATATTTAATAAATAACAAATAACAACGGACGATCATGGCAACCACTACTAGACAAACAGTTATATTCGGAGTAGAAGATTGGAAACGCATCTACCAAACCTACAGAGAAGCGGATTTCCAAAGTTACGACTTTGAAGCATTACGCAAAAGTTTTGTAGATTATCTACGCCAGTACTATCCAGAAACGTTCAATGATTACATTGAAAGTTCGGAATTTATTGCACTGTTAGATGTAATAGCATTCATGGGTCAGGCCATGAGTTTTCGTAATGATCTCAACACCAGAGAAAATTACATAGACACAGCTGAACGTAGAGATAGTGTTGTTCGTCTAGCCAACTTGGTAAGCTATACCCCTAAACGAAACACTGCTGCCAGTGGATATCTCAAAGTATTTTCTGTTCAGACCACTGAAAACGTTACAGATTTCAATGGTATAAATCTAGCCAATGTCACAATCAACTGGAATGATCCCACCAACTTCAATTGGCTAGAGCAATTCACTGCTATTGTGAATTCTGCCTTGGTAGATACACAAAGAGTAGGTCGCCCGGGCAATCGCGAAACCATTGTGGGCGTGGACACATCTGAATATTCAATCAACTTGGTACCTGGATTTTTGCCAGTGTTGCCCTACACAGCCACAGTGGACGGTGTGAATATGCCGTTTGAAGCAGTGAATGCCACATCAGCAGGTACACCAAAAACATCACCATTTATCTTTGAACCAGCACCACAGCCCAATGGCATTTTTAACATGTTGTTTCGCAATGACTCATTGGGATATGCAGCAGCCAACACAGGATACTTTTTTTATTTCAAACAAGGTGTGTTGCAGAATCAAGATTTTAACCTAGCTGAACGTATTCCTAACCGCACAGTGAATATCAATATCGAAGGCGTGAACAATGAAGATCGTTGGTTATTTCAGCTGGACAATACTGGCACAGTCACAAAACAATGGCAGTATGTACAATCAGTATATGCAGCAGCAGCAGAACAGTTGGCCCCTGATCAACGCAGTTTATTTTCAGTCACGTCCAGGGCCAATGACCAGATTACATTGACCTTTGGCGATGGTGTATTTTCAGCTATTCCCACAGGCCTATTCCGTGCGTATGTTCGTGCCTCAAACGGATTGCAGTACATTATCAATCCTGAAGAGATGCAAAGTGTTGTGTTACCTATCAGCTACATCAGCAGATCGGGGCAGTTAGAAACTATCACATTCACTTGTGGTATCACAACACCAGTGAGTAATGCTCAGGCTAGAGAAACCCTGGACGAAATCAAACAACGTGCTCCTGCCAGATACTACACACAGAATCGAATGGTCAATGGTGAAGATTACACCAACTTCCCGTTTACTGAATACAATTCAATTATCAAAAGCTATGCATTAAATCGTGCCAGTATTGGTACTAGTCGATATCTTGATCTGGTGGACAACACTGGCAAATACAGTTCAACAAATATTTTTGCATCCGACGGTGCCATATGGGAAGAAAATCTGCTGCCTACATTTTTATTCACTTGGCTCACAAACAACGACATAGCCAATGTGATTACCAATCAGATGCAGCCTTTGTTGTCAACCAATGCATTTGTGCAATTTTATTATGCTAATTTTCTCAGACCCAGTTTGGCTGTGTTGAATCTAACATGGCATCAAAGTACCACATTGGCCAATGAGACCACTGGATATTTTGAAAATCAGTTCGGACCAGCACCAGTGGGTCCTTTTACCAGTAACAATGCAAAATTTATCACAGTGGGTAGTTTGATCAAATTTGCAGCACCTGCGGGCTATTTCTTTGATTCAACCAATCGTCTTAAACTAGGCATACCCACCCTGGCCGACGAACGTTTATATTTCTGGGCCAGCCCGTTAAGCATTTATGCCGATGGCACCAATCAAGGACAAGGAAACTTTGCTGACGGAATTGGACCGGTGGCGCTGAATGTATTTGTGCCTACTGGTGCTATACCAGAAATTGTAATCCCCTTGTTGATTACAGTTTTCCCCACTAGCTTGGTCACTGCAATTACTCAACAGATCTTGTTGTATAGAAATTTTGGTCTAGGATATGACAACACTGGGTCAATTACTGGTACACCATACACATGGTATCTCATCACATCTAACAACTTGGCTGTTGATGCAACGTTTAGTTTGGAATATGCAGGCAACACATCGGGCACCAATCAAGATGCCTCATGGATGATACAAGCTGTAACAGATGGAGTAAACTACAACATAACCAGTCGTGCCTTGGTTTACAACTGGGGATCGGTACTACAAACTAGATTCTTCTTTGAAAACAATAACCGCATCTATGATCCAAGACTTGGAACAGTGATTAACGATTTCATTAATGTATTAAAAATCAACAGTTTACCTGATTCAAACAGTCCACAACCTGGCGACATCTATCTCAAGATAACTGGCCAGCCGGTGGAGTCTGACGGCCTGGTTGACGATTTTCAAGTGATTGTGAGCTATGAAGATCGCAACAATGATGGAGTAACTGATGATCCAGATTTCTTCAATGAGATCGTGGCACCAGATGTTAATTCAAATACAAAATATGTATTTTTCCAAAAGACTGTGGATTTTGATAATCTACAACGCTACTTGTTAATAGCACAAGGTGTGGTAAACAGTGACTATGCCATGATGGACGACATTGAGGCAGTCAAAGCTGAATATGTTACAGGACAGATGTTTTATGCATATTCACAAGTGATAACAGTGGGACCCTTGGCTGGACAAATTGGTGCATTTTATCAATTGGCATTGAGCACCAATGGGACAAAAAGTCTAGTTGATGTCACAGCAGAATGGTTGGCCAGAGTAGGACGTTCAGGCATGTATTTCCAATACAGGCATAATGCTCCACTGACTGATCGCATTGACCCAGGAACCACCAACATCATTGATTTGTATGTGGTCACACAGGCCTATTATACAGCATATCAAAACTGGATTAGAGATACTACAAATACTGTAATCAAACCTGATGTGCCCACAATCAACGAACTCAGTACGTCATATCAAGGACTTGGTGCCTACAAAATGATATCAGACAACATAGTAATAAATTCAGTCAGCTTTAAACCATTGTTTGGTCCCAAGGCTGCTGAAAATTTACGTGGCACTATCAAAGTAATACGTGCTGCCAATTCAACTGCCAGCGATAGTGAAATCAAAACACTAGTGGTGGCTAACCTAAATGAATATTTCAGCATTGACAAATGGAATTTTGGAGATACATTTTATTTCTCTGAACTAGCAGCTTATGTACACAGCAATATGGGTGGCATTGTTAGTTCCGTGGTGTTGGTACCATTGGATCCATTGAAATATTTTGGAGATTTATACGAAATAAATTCAGCACCCAACGAGATATTTGTTAATGGTGCCGGAGTAAGCTCGGTAGAAGTTATCACTTCATTGACTTCCACTAACTTGAGAACTGCACCAGGCAGTGGAGTAATTTAATGGCCACAACAAAGTCGGTAGATTTTCTACCACCAATATTCCAGACCAGCACTAACAAGCAGTTTTTATCAGCCACATTGGATCAACTGGTCCAGGAACCCCAGTTCAAAAAAACACAAGGATTTATTGGTCGGCATGTGGGCCCTGGAGTAAATCCCAACGATTACTATGTAATTGAACCCACTGCCACACGATCAAACTATCAACTAGAGCCAGGGGTGATCAGCCTGGTGCCTGATACCAATACCATTTCTGATGCCGTGACATATCCTGGTATCACTGATGCCATTGGTCGCCAGGGCGGTTTCACTAATAATTCTTCAAGATTGTATACCAGTGATTATTACACTTGGGATCCTTTTATTAACTTTGATAAGTTTACAAATTACAGTCAATATTATTGGTTGCCTGGTGGTCCTCAGGAGGTGGGAGTAAGTGCTACTGCTATTCCAACCACAGCCACATTTGATGTCACTAGAACAAATAGCAGTTATGAATTCTCTGGCATTGGCGGAGAGAATCCTGTACTCACACTGGTGCGTGGCGGCACCTATGAGTTTGCAGTCAATCAATCACCTAATGCTTTTTGGATACAGTCAGATCCTGGTGTGAATGGAAGATTGCCATATGCACCCAACATCAGTTCCAGAACTGTGCTGGGAGTAACCAACAACGGAACTGTATCGGGCACTGTTACTTTTAGTGTACCTTATAAAAATGCACAACAATTCTATTACAATCTCGCACTGGTTCCAACTACTCCCACCGCTGGCCAAGTTGATCTGATCACCAACATTGATTACAATCAAATTAACAATGTTCTAGTATCAACATTTTTTGCCAACTATCCAACTGGCATAGATGGTATAACTAATCTTCAGAATCGCACTGTTGTATTTGACAATACCACAGCTCCCACTGACATATATCAAATACAATATGTGACCACTGGGGCAGGGCAAACTATACAATTATTACCAGTATTATCAGTATCAAGTCTAAACAAGTTTACTATCATGTTTGGTACTGAATACAGCACAACACAATGGTATCTCAACGCATCAGGATATTTTGAACAAATACCATTGTTGACTGCAACTCAAGATCTGTTATGGTATCAAGATGGTACCAATCCAGATATTTTTGGGCAAATTAGATTGGTAGATCAGACTCTGTCTGAAACTATCAATGTGGATACTGAAATTCTTGGCAAGAAAACTTATACTTCTCCCAACGGAGTAGTGTTTACCAACAACTTACAGATCACATTTGAAGGTAATGTTGTTCCCACCAGCTATCAGGGCCAGACCTACTTTGTGGCCGGGGTAGGCACTGCAATACAACTTTTGTTAGTGAGTGATTATGTCACACCAGAAAGTGTACGTACTGCCAGCATACCTTGGGATTTTGTTCCTTGGGATTCCAGCAACTGGGACGGAACACTTAATCAACCACTGGATCCTGACTATATTACCATAGCACTGGATAGCCCTGATCTCAATGCCTGGACCAGATCAAATCGTTGGTTCCATATTGACGTGATAACAGCAGCCGCTACCTACAATAACACAACTGCGGTATTAAACAACAACTTCCGTGCAAAAAGACCCATCGTGGAGTTCCGTGGCGGAACACGTTTGTACAACATGGGTACCAAAGCCAAACAGCCAATAAACATAATTGATCTCTATCAAACTGACGCATTATCAGAGGTCAATGGACAAACCCAATACTATGTCTTCGAGCAGGGGGTTCCGGCGTACGAGCTACAACAAGGTGACAGAGTTATTTTTGCACGAGATACGGACCCACAAGTGCGTGATAAAATTTATGTGGTGAACTTTATCAGTCCTGCATCTGATGAATTGCATGACAGTACATTGCATTACCCACAACCGGTTATTGATCTTGTGCCTGCAGATGACGCACAGGCTCTGATAGATCAATGTGTGGTTTGTTTAAATGGTAACACACTTCAAGGTGCTAGTTTCTACTACGACGGTGTACAGTGGATTCAAGCGCAACGTAAAACAGCCGTTAATCAAAATCCCATGTTTGATGTATACAATCAAAAAGGCTACAGTCTAGGCGATCGTGCTGTATATCCAAGCTCAACTTTCTCAACTACCAAAAACAATCTTGGTACCATAGTGGGCGGTAGTCCATTGTTCAGCTATGCCGTTGGCCCAGGCACAGTAGCAGACACAGTGTTGGGATTCCCATTACGTTATCTCAGTTTGAACAACATAGGTGATATTGTATTTGATAATAATTTGTATGTGGATACATTTATCTATGTCAAAGATAATGTACAGCAAACTGAAAATATCAGCATAGGTCATGTTCGCCAATATGAAAATCGCACTGTGTATGTGAACGAACTTGGCTGGCAACCAGCAGTGACCAAGAGTCAAGTTTATCAACAATTTAGTTTTACATACACTACCACACCTATAACAGCTTCTATCTCGGGCACAACAATGACAGTGAGTCAAGGCCCAGCCAATGGATCACTGTTGATAGGGCAAAGCCTTGCTGGAAAAGGAGTGACACCAGGCACACAAATTACAGGATTACTTACTGGCACAGGCGGAGTGGGGACATATACTATCACCCCGGAACAAACTGTGCTGTCAGAAATTATCACAGCAACCACTCCATTGGTGTTGGATGTAGCAGCCTTACCAACAGGAGCAGTGCCCAGTGTCAAGGTGTACGCTACCAGTATCTCTCAAAATTACAGTATCTTATTCCTGGATCCAGGCAAGTACACAGTTACCACAACAGACAACACCACAATTATTAGATTTTATCCCACAACAGAAATATTGCTCGGTGATATAGTTGAAGTGTTGGTACTCAGTGATCAAGTAAGTGCTGTTGGGTTCTATCAAGTTCCAATCAACTTAGAAAACAATCCATTGAATGGCAATAACCCATACTTTACATTGGGTACTGTCCGAACACATTATGACACCATTGCACAAAATCTAGTGAATTTGACTGGAGCAGTGAATGGTGCCAACAACACCAGAGATCTTGGTAACATTGTACCGTACGGCCTGAGCATTTTACAACAAAGCTCTCCAATGACATTGGCTGGGTATTTCTTACGCAAACCTGATTATGATATTTTTGCTTCGTTGGAATACAACTCAAGAGAATACGAAAAATTCAAAGCACAGTTCTTGAACACAGCAGCCCAAGGTGACTACACTGATATGACTGTGCCGGCTATTCTTGATGCAGTATTTTCTGAAATCAACATAGGGCGTACAAGTTCAAATCCGTTCTACTGGTCTGACATGTTGCCTACTGGTACTGTATACACACAGTTACAGACCACGGTCACACCTATCACTGGACAGGTATTTGATCTTACACAAGTATACAATTACACTTCAGCAAATTATCAAGCATTGTTGGTATACCTCAATGATCGATTGCTGACAAAAAATATAGAATACGTTGTCAGTGCTGATGCACCTGTTATTACTATTCTAATACCAGTGGCAGTGGGTGATGTGGTAACCATTCAAGAATACGAAGCCACGTTTGGTAGTTATGTTCCCAACACTCCTACCAAAATGGGATTGTACCCAGCGTATGTACCTGAGATATTTTTAGATGAAACTTATGTAACACCCACCTTTGTGATACGTGGGCATGATGGATCTATTACCAGAGCATTCAGTGATTTCCGTGATGCATTGTTGTTGGAATTTGAAACAAGAATTTACAACAATCTGAAACTGGATGGCAATCCTGTTCCGCTGACTTCTGCTGAAGTTATCCCGGGTGAATTCCGCACCACAGATTACAGTCTAACAGAAATTCAAAATATCCTGAACCAGGACTTCTTGACCTGGGTGGGCTGGAACAAGCTAGATTACAAAACACAAGATTACATTGCAACCAACGAGTTCACATGGAATTACAGCACAGCATCAAACAAACTCACCAGAAATCCACTGTTTATCGGCGCCTGGCGCGGCATATACAATTACTTTTATGATACTATCTATCCAGCCACACGGCCTTGGGAATTGTTGGGATTCAGTGAGCGGCCAATTTGGTGGGAAACACAGTACGGTGCTGCTCCGTATACCAGTGGCAACTTGGTGCTGTGGGGAGATCTAGCAGCCGGCCTAGTGAGAGATCCAGTGGCACCATATGTGCGACCTGAGTATGTGCGTCCTGAACTATTACAAGTGATACCAGTAGATAGTGAAGGCACATTGTTAAGTCCACAACAAGTTGTGGTAGGTAATTTTAACCGCAATGATTTCCGTAAGAGTTGGGTAGCAGGAGATGATGGCCCAGTTGAAAATGCCTGGCGTACCTCAAGCGCATATCCGTTTGCTATAATGAGATTATTGTCGTTGACTCGACCAGCCGAGTTCTTCTCATTGTTTGCTGACAGAGATCTTTATAGATTCAATACAGACTACGATCAATATCTATACAACAATCGTTACCGACTGGATGCCAATGGGGTTGAAGTATACGGCAATGGTGTCAGCAAGGCCAGTTATATCAATTGGATTGTGGATTTTAATCGTGTAAGCGGAATCAACTCAACTACTGCACTCACTGCTGATCTTAAAAATCTTGATGTGAGATTGTGCTATAGAATGGCATCGTTCACAGGTAAAAATTTACTTGAGATCTACACAGAAAAATCTAGTCCCAACAGCTCGAACTCCAGCTTGTTACTACCAGATGCTAGTTATAATTTGCTATTCTATAAAAATGTACCTTTTGCACAACTCACCTATTCCAGTGTGATTGTACAAAGCACTACTAATGGATGGGCAGTGTATGGGTACAATATGTCGCACCCGTATTTTAATATTTTACAAAGCAAGATCAATGGTAATCTAGCTACCATATCAGCAGGCAGCAGCACAGTTCGGGTGCCAGTGACTTATACCAACAATGTAATACAGATACCTTATGGCTATGTGTTTACTAATCAAACATTATTGGCCGACTTTTTGTTGAGTTATGGTGCATTGCTACAAAGCCAAGGCCTGGTATTTAACACATTGGAGAATGGTTATGTGTTGGACTGGAATCAAATGGTCAGCGAGTTCTTGTACTGGAGTAATCAAGGATGGGACACTGGCAGTATTATTAATTTGAACCCCGGTGCTACCAAGTTAATTGTTGAACGTGCAGGTGCTATTGTGGACAGCATTGCAGTACAGACTGCAGAAAACATGGTATTGAATGCTGACCGTACTCCATTCAATGCCAGAGATTTAGTAATTGACCGGCTGGATAATACTTTCACTATTTCTAGTTTGACTACAGAAACTATAAACTTCCTCAACATCAAGTTTACCAGTTATGAGAATATGATTGTGTTGGATAATGTCAGTATCTTTGCTGATTTGATCTACGATCCTATTACCAGTGCAAGACAAAGTCGTGTGAGATTGGTAGGATGGACCACCACTGAATGGAACGGGCAACTGAATGCTCAAGGTTTTATATTAAATCAAGACAACGTGGAAGAGTGGAACCCATTGAAGAAATATGCTCGCGGCGAGATTGTAAAATGGAAAAATACTTATTACAGTGCAATTGACATAGTACAACCAACAGCAGCATTTGATATCAATCGCTGGAGAGTTTCTAACTATACTCTGATACAACAAGGATTATTGCCTAACTTGCCCAACAAGAGCAATCAGTTGGCCAACAGCTATAATATCTATACTGCCAATCTTGAACTCAGTCAGGACCTGTTCTCTTATGCATTGATTGGGTGGAAGCCGCGACAATACATGGTAAATTTGGAATTGGATAGCACCAGTCAAGTCAGCTTGTATCAACAATTCTTAGGTACCAAAGGTACATTACGTGCCACTGACATATTTTCTTTTGCTGATATAGGGCATGGCCCAACACAATATCAGATTTATGAAAACTGGGCAATATTGCGTGGAGTATATGGTGCCAATGCCAATCGAAGTTTTTACGAACTGCAACTCAATGAGGCATTGCTTACTGCTAACCCTAGCACTATTCAAGTTATCCTGCCTAACGAATCCAGTTTGGCTGAACAAACAGTGTTGTTGAACAACATATGGAAATCCAGTTACAAAATAACTAGTCCTAATATATTAACCACCAGCATCCAACCGATAGAAAATTCAGCATTACCCAGTGCAGGTTATGTAAACTTTGATGATGTTGATATCACAGTGTTTGATATATCAAATACCTCTGAACTAAGCGCCAACATTGATTCTATAAATTTAGGTACCACAATCTGGGCGGCCAAGATCAACAACTACAACTGGGGAATTTTTAGAACCAGTCAACTGCCAGGATACTTAGATTCAGTTACTACAAATCTTGATGGCACCAGTGTGTTTACATTCACTCAGTCACACAGTATTACCACCGAAGGCCGACTGTTTATAATCCGATTCTTCTCAGACGAAGTTGACGGAGTATACACAGTATTGCGCATACCAAGTATCAATCAACTGGTTGCTGTGTTTAGCTTTGTTAATGCCAGTCAGATCACAGCCACAGGCGACGGTATTGGATTTGTGCTGCAAACACAACGGGTTAGTCAAGCCAGCGATGTGATTACTTTACCATATGCCAACAGTTTGATTCCGGGCAACAAAGTATGGGTTGATTCTAATGGATTGGGACTCTGGCAAGTATTGGAAAAACAATTAGTTTTCACATCCGGCGCTGAAATAACAGCCACTGTTTCTGAAACTAATAGTCAATTTGGGTACAGTATAGCACAAAACAAAAATAATCTATATGCATTGGTTGGCAATCCGGCATACAATGTAGGTCAGGGTGCAGTATACACTTATGTACGAACAGTATTCAACCCGTTTGGAGAAAATTCCAGTCTTGGAATCAATGCTGTGGATACAGTAGGGTACGGTCATGCTGTAAGCATTGGTAATCAAACTTGGCAAGCAGTGGGTGCACCGGCCAGTAACAATAATCGCGGATATGTATCCACAGTTTATCTAGTACCCGAAACAGATACCTTTTCAAACTCAGTTGTGCTCACAGTTCCTGATCCAATGGATCTAGCATATCCAGCTGAGTTTGGATACAGTGTAGTAATAAGTCAAGACGAACATTGGATGTATGTTGGGGCGCCGGGGATCAACAAAGTTTTTGCTTATGGATTAGTAGAAGTTCAACTGCAAACAGCGACCTATGTAACTGACGGCAGTTCTGTTAATTACAACTATAGCAATTTTGTTGTGATTGATTCACAATACCCCAATCAGCTCACAGTTGTACTGAACAATCAGCTGTTGACTGAAGGGATAGATTATTCATTAACATCAACCAATGTGGTGTTTAATTCCGCACCGCCGGACAATTTGATATTAAAAATCAATCGTAGAACATCAGTAAATTACACAGGTGACGGAACAACTCAATTGTTCTCATTGAATGACTATCTATATACTGCGGTCAACATTTATAGTTTTGGTGTTTTGGTAAATGGCGTATGGCAAAGACCAAATATTGATTTTGAGTTCAATTCAGACAACAGTACCACCGGAAGAGATTTAATATTTTTCACTGCACCTGCTGATGCATCAACCATAACAGTGACAGCAATCAGTTATTACACGTTTGTTGATACACTAGAATTTACCATACAGTTCACAGCTGATATATCTAACAGCACCATGACAGTGACCAGCGTGCCAATTGGATCACCGGCATTGACAGTTGGTATGATACTGAGTGGCACTGATGTTGCACAAGGAACACGCATCACTGCCATGGTCAGCGGTGTTGGTGGAGTGGGTACTTATTTGGTCACTCCTGGCCAAACCACTGCATCAACCAGCATCACTGCTAGATTGCCCGATGACAGTAGATTTGGTCAAAGTGTAAGTTGCACAATTGATGGTCGTCAAATTCTGATTGGCACACCAAACGCACAGACCAATGATCTATTGAATGCTGGTGCAGTTTATGTATATGATCGTTCTGCACAAAACTTTGTGATCACCAACTCAGCACAGACATCTTACACAGTGGATGGTGGTGTATTAGTTAGTCCTACGTTTGTGGCATTGAACAACACATTCTTGCTCAACACTGAAGACAACATAGGTGGCACGTTCTCTGTAAGTGGAGCAACAGTCACCGTGACGGCACCGTTGGCAGTGGGAGATGTATTGCAGATACAACCAAACACATTTAATCTATTACAGATCATCCCAGCCAATACACCAAGTTTGAGCGCAAACTTTGGTGCTGCTGTGGATATATGCCGATACAGTTGCAGCTTGTACACCGGTGCTCCTCAAGATAGTTCTATATTAGCACAGGCAGGATCCGTACAACGCAATGTAAATCAAAGTCGTTTATACGGTACCACTACCAGTCGAAATCCAAATCCAAGACTGCAACCAGGACAAAGTATCAGAATCAATGATCAAGAAGTGATCATGAGCGAACCAACTGAATGGGTAAACACAGTGTCTTGGCCCATTGATAGTATAGTTCAAAACAGTTTGGGCATATATCGATCTACTCGTCTTGTACCTGTGGGAGTAGCAATTACTGATACCAGTTATTGGCAACAAAGTAGTTGGGTAGCCAGCTTGGTCAACAACATTAACTCTTCTGGCATTGCCAATGTAATTGCCAGAACTGGTTTACTTGGAACAGCAACATTTGGATTACTCACGCTGAGTGTGAAGAATGTGTTGGCTGCAGAAACAGCCAATAGACTTACTGTGTTGCCGGGATTGATTGGAAATATGTTCCAACGCTTGGGATTCAATACCTATGCTTACACTCAAACTATTACCAGTCCGGCACCTTCAATAGGTGCGGCATTTGGTGCTTCGTTGAATGTTGATACGTCAGCATTGACACTGACAGTTGGCGCACCAAACGGAAACTTATATCGTCCTAACACATTTGATCAGGGTACCACATACTTTGACGGCCGCACTACCACGTTTAATGGTCCTTTATACCAAAGCGGGGTAGTATACACATATGATTATTTGCGTAGTTCAGCAGACTCAGTGACTGATCCAGGCAAGTTTGTATTTGGACAACAAATCTATGATCAACGAGTAAGAGAACTAGATCAGTTTGGCACAGCAGTTAATTACACCAATGGCAAATTGTTAGTGGGTAGTCCTGGCAGTGACATTGATGATAGCACATTAAGCGATCTAAATTATGGCCGTGTGGCAGTGTTCAACAACGACACTCTTACTCCTGCCTGGGTAGTAATACATGAACAACTGCCAGTGGTTGACATTGCATTGGTCAATTCTGTGTATAGTTACAGTGCAAAAACTGGTGCAAAAACTACATTCTTTGATTTTATTGATCCACTGCAAGGCAAGATACTAGGTGCCGCTGCGGAAAACATAAACTATACTGGTGCTGTGGATCCTGCTGCGTATAATGTAGGACCTGTTAACAATTTTGGAAGAATCTGGGCTGAACCACACGTGGGTGAGATTTGGTGGAACACTGACAGTGTACGATTCATTGATCCTAATCAAAACAACATTACCTATGCAGCTCGTCGTTGGGCACAAATATTCCCAGGATCAACAGTTGAGATATACCAGTGGATCAACAGTGATGTACCCCCGGCCAATTATACCGGCCCTGGTACTCCAAAAGATGTGTTCAGTTACAATGTAACAAATGGAATAAATTCCATTGGAGTTTTTGCCACAACCTATTATTTCTGGGTGAAAGGTATCACTACCATCAACACCGCAGTTGGAAAAACTCTTAGCACCACAGGGATTGCCACTTACATTGCAGATCCACGCAGTTCGGGTATTCCGTATGTGGCGTTCCTTAATGCCAGCGCAACCGGCATTTATAACGCAACAAATGACATCTCGGCCCAAGATACCATACTCAGCATTGAGTTTGATCAAGAATTAACCAGTGACAATGTTCACACACAATACAGTTTGATTCCTCAAGATCGTGCTGATGGATTTTTACCTGACAACCTATATCTAAAATTCATAGATAGTCTTTCTGGAATTAACTCCAATGGTGCAGTAGTACCTGATACCAATCTCAGCATTGCCAATCGTTATGGGGTGCAGTTCCGCCCACGACAAAGCATGTTTGAGGATAGGTTTTTGGCATTGAAGAATTATTTTGGTAGAGTTAATTCAGTGCTAGCACAGTATCCTATCACAGAGATTCGAAGTTTTGTGTTGTTAAACAGCAGAGAACCTGAGCCACCAGCAAACACTGGTGCTTGGAATAAACGAGTAGCCGACATTGAAGAACTCAGCTATCAAAATCTTGCCATAGTACCAGTGGGATATCTATATTTGGTAGCAAGTGATTCTAGGCAAAATGGCTTATGGACAATCTATCAAGTCACAGCATCAAAAACGTTTGCTACATTGGCTCTGATCAGAGTTCAAAATTACGACACTCGCAGATATTGGAACTATATCAATTGGTATCTACCTGGATATAATCCCAGCAAACTGGTTATTGCCACGGTGGCATTGTACAGTGATCTCAGTAAGTTGAGTGTGTATCAAGCGCCGGTGGGATCTAGTGTGCGGGTCACTGCCAATTCACAAAACAAGTGGGAAATATATCTACGTGTGGCCACAAACACTTGGCAACGTGTGGGATTACAAGATGGTACTATAAAAATCTCTGCAGAATTATGGGATTATCAACTGGGACGTTTTGGATTTGATGTAGAAGTGTTCGATGCACAATACTTTGATCAAGAGCCTGTGATCGAAACTCGAAGAATCATTCAAGCAATCAATCAAGAACTTTTAGTTGATGAGCTGTTGATTGAACGCAATCGTGCATTGATCTTGATGTTTAATTTTGCACTCAGTGAGTTCGAAGCACCCAACTGGTTATCAAAGACCTCGTTGATTGATGTGGATCACACAATTCGCGAACTAGTAGCTTTCCAAACGTATCGTCGAGACAATCAAGACTTTGTGTTAGATTACATCAACGAAGTCAAACCATATCATGTGCAGATACGTGAATTCAATCTAATCTATAATGGAATAGATGACTATCAAGGTACACTAACTGACTTTGATGTTCCGGCATTTTACGATACTGATGTAATTCCCAATCAATTTGTGAGTCCAATACTGACTCCTTACACTGTGAGCACAGCAGTAGGCACCGGCACACCGAGCGATGACAGTGATGTTGCATCTGACAATTTATTATGGCAGTCGCAGCCTTGGAGTTTCTGGTATCAAAATTATACCTTGTCTGTAGTAGGGGTAGCAATTGCCGATGCAGGAACAGGATATACTGTTCCTCCTATTGCAACCATCACTGGTGATTGTGTCACACCAGCAGCCCTTACTGTGATTGTAAACAGTGCTGGAAATATAAGTGGAGTAACAATAGATAATCCCGGAGTGGGATATACCACAACCGCACTGATAACCTTGAGTGGTGGCAACGGCACTGGCGGGCAGTTGGTGGCCACAATGGCCGGCCCGGGAGTTGGAAAAAATCAAAACCCAACCGCAGCCAATTACGGTGTTACACAATACTACAACTTGGTCCGCAGTTTCAACATCACAATGAAATATGATAGATACCAATATGTATCAACCATTCTAGATTGGCAACCAAATGTAGCATACATCAATGGCACACAAGTTCGTTACGATAACAGAGTATGGACTGCCGATAGCCCACCGATTGTGATTACAGCATCTATATCAAGTTCAGTAATGTCAGTGACCAGTATACCAAATGGTAGTCCGGCACTGGTAACAGGTATGATACTTACCGGAACTGGAGTAATCACTGACACCAAAATCACTGGCCTCTTGTCAGGAACCGGCGGCATTGGAACATACACAGTATCACCTGCTCAGTCTTTGTCATCCACTAGTATCACAGCAAGATCTCCAGCAGTAGAATCTGCTACATTTGATCCTACATACTGGTTACTGGTGAATGCCGCAACCTTGAGCGGTATAAATCGTACCATGGGATTGTATGTTCCCACAGTGAATGAGCCAGGGTTAGATCTAGGGTTATTGATCGATGGCATAACTTACCCAGGTGTGCAAGTCAGTGCTCCTACTTTTTCACAGAATACTGGATTTGATGTAGGGAATTTTGACATAAATCCATTTGATAACATTGCCTTTGGTCCAGAAGGTCGTCCCACTTACGATCCAGGAATCCTGGATACCATTTACGAAAGCAGATTCCTGGATCCTTACTTGGGTATTCGCCCCACAGATATCAATGTGGTAGGTGGTGAGTTTGTTGGACCATACGAAAGCCATGCTCCACAAGAACTAGTGCCTGGATCAGAATTTGATACCATGGACTTCCGAGTTTACACACGACAGACCACTGTGTACACAGGTGATGGTAGTACCACTGGACCATACGCGGCTCCAACCTATTCTGAAGAAGTTGAAGTTACTATCAACAATGTTGTAATCTCCCCTGATCAGTATACTGTTGATTATGGAGACAGTGCGAATGCAGGGGTCACTTTTGACACTGCGCCCGATGTGAATGATATTATTGTTATTCTTGAAACTAATCCAGTAACTGGACTTGAGCTACGTATTTTCCAAGACATGCGCGATGTGCAAGCTACCTATAGAATAACTCCCAACACCACTACCACATTGGTTCAACCATTGTTTATTGATCAGGATATAATTTATGTGGCTGATGCAGGTGCATTGCCTCAACCTAATCTAGCAAACAACATCTGGGGTGCAATAACCATCAATGGTGAACGGATCATGTATCGTGTGCGTGATTTGAATACCAATACTGTGAGTAGTTTACTGCGTGGCACAGCAGGTACAGCCGCAACCAATCATGCAGTAGATTCTATTGTGTATAACATAGGTAGAGATAACCTTGCTCCTGTTGAATATCAAGACCGTGTGGTGTACACCAATACGTTAGCTGATGGCAGCACAGAAACATTCACAGCACCAAACATTGACCTCAGTGCATTCACAGTAGATTCTACCTTGAATTTTGCTGAACAAGCTATTTTGGTATATGTGGCTGGGATCCGTGTTTATACTGGATACACTGTGGATTCTGTAGCACCTGCCACAATAACATTTGACACAGCACCCACAGACGGATATGAAGTTTCTATCCAGGTACGACAAGGATTTGGATGGTATCAACCAGCCGACGGTGAACCTTCCAATGGTGAAGCCTTGCAGGTAACCCAAACCTTGGCCGCAAGATTCTTCAGAGATGAATATTAAGGTAAATAAATTATGCAGCAAAATCAGCAGATTCGTCCACAAACACCCGCCCCAAAACCCGTTGCTCGTCCAGATGAGCGCGGCGCCATTGCAATTTTGGGATTTTTAAAAATCTCAGACCCTCAAACCAAACAAGTATTTGTGGAGACACGAGCATGATGATACCTGTACAGATACAAGGCTTTGTAAAGATTTTTGATCCAAAATCTGGTGAAGTTTTTGTAGACAAAAAAAACGCAATACACTATGAAAACATGAGTATTGCACTGGCACAAACACTCAGCTATAGAACTCTTGCCCAGGGCGGCGGGTGGATTTATGCCATGGCATTTGGCAATGGTGGTAGTTCGGTTGATCCCACTGGAGTGATCACTTACTTGCCACCAAATACCACTGGCACCAATGCAGATCTGTACAATGAGACCTTTGTCAAAGTAGTAAATGACAATTCAGCAGCCGACACTGATATAATTAACAATAACTTGACAGTATTGCATACGTCAGGGCAAGTGTATACAGATATTCTTGTGAGTTGCTTGTTAGACTACGGCGAACCGCCGGGACAACAAGCATTTGATAATAGTACCAATTTCAATGGTGAATATGTGTTTGATGAGCTGGGACTCAAAGCTGTCAACGGAGATACAACAAATCTACGATTATTAACACATGTAATTTTTCATCCAGTACAAAAGAGTTTGAACCGCCAGATACAGATTGATTATACTGTGCGAATTCAGACTTTGACTAACCTAAGCACAGCATAAATATGTGTAGATTAATAGGTAATAAATACCTATAAGATTCGGAGCAAGCAATATGTCATATACAATCACTCTTACCAATGGTTCTGTGTTCGCAACCATACCCGACGGTACCATTAATACTGATTCCAGTATGGTGCTGGTGGGTAAAAATTATGCCGGTTACGGACAGTTCATCAACGATGATATTATCCGTTTACTACAAAACGGAGCAAACACCACAGCACCCACAGCACCATTGGAAGGTCAACTATGGTATGATCAAACCACAGATACCATGAAGGTATACACTGGTGCTACTTTTAAAGTTATCTCAGGGGCCACTTCTAGCTCAACTGCTCCATCTACTTCAAATGTAGCTGGGGATTTGTGGTATGACAGTGTGAATTCTCAACTTAATGTTTATACTGGTACTGCTTGGATATTGGTAGGTCCAGCTTATACTGGAAATACTGGGGTAAGTGGAGCAATTGTCACAACCATTACAGATACCAATGCAGTAAGTCATGTGGCTGTGGAAATGTATGTTGCCAATGCAGTGGTGGGTATTTTTAGTAAAGATGCTGCATACACTCCTGCTGTGGCACCAGCAGGCGGCGGCTGGACCGGTAGCAAACTAGTACAGCCTGGACTTACAATGGCCGGCACCATTTCTGGCGTGGCACAGTTGTTCCAAGGCACAGCCAACAATTCCACTTACCTTAACGGTATAGCATCGTCAGGGTTTGTGGCCACAACTAGCAACCAAACCATGACAGGCACCCTAGGCATCCTGAACGACACTGGGTTGTCAGTTGGTGAAAATTCTGATTTCCGCGTCACAGTCAGTGGTTCGGACGTGACCCTTCGTAATCAAACTTCTAATGGCAACTTGGTAATAGGTGCAAACGTTGGTGGTACACCTAACAGTGCTATTTCGATCAACGGCAGCACTGGAGTAGTTAGTATTCCTAGTCTGTCAACCACAGTGTCCAACCTCAGCAATGGCACATCAAATGTCACAATAGTAAGTTCAGGTGGAAATGTTTCTATTGGTGTGGGCGGAAGCAGTAATGTGGCTGTGTTTGCAACCACAGGCGAATATATCACTGGACTATTATCTATAACTGGAAATGTAATTGGTGGTAATTTAAATACTGCTGGACTATTATCTGCCGGTGGAAATGTAATTGGTGGTAATTTAAATACTGCTGGACTATTATCTGCCGGTGGAAATGTAATTGGTGGTAATTTAAATACTGCTGGTACCATTACTGTGAACTCAGGTAGTGCAGCCACTGCCATTGTGAATAGTGCGGGCAATGGTGTGGGTAACATTGGATCTAGCTCAAGCTATTTCAACACTGTGTTTGCACAAGCTACCACAGCATTGTATGCTGACGTTGCAGAACGTTTTGCTGCTGATGAAATTTATGAACCGGGCACTGTGGTTGAATTAGGCGGATCTGCTGAAATTACCAGAGTAAAAATTGATGCCAGCGACAAAGTGTTTGGTGTTATTTCCACACGCCCTGCATTCATGATGAATGGTGGTGCTGGTGACAATGACTCACATCCACCAGTGGCCATGACAGGTCGTGTACCTGTGATAGTAACAGGCATAGTAAACAAAGGCGACAGATTGATTTCTGCGGGTGACGGTGTAGCCCGTGCTGCACAACCTGGAGAAGCAACTGCATTCAATGTGATTGGCCGTGCATTGAGCAGCAAGACCACTGCAGGCGCAGGTACTGTAGAAGCTATTGTGACAATCAAATAATAGGAAATTGAAATGACGTATTCATCAGGCGGATTAATCCAAGCAGCAGATTATAACACGTTTCAGACCAATCTCAATGCAATCTGGGGCACAGGATCAACAGACAGTGGGTGGGGCCAAACTGCAATTAGTGCTGTGAGTGTGGGCGCAGTTGTAACTGCTACCAACTGGGCAACACTAGTAAACAATCTGGCCACATCGGGTGCTCAAACCAGCACCACATTAACATCAAGAACTGCACCAGTTACGGGTGATGTTATTGCTATTTTGGCCAGCGTGGCTACAGATATCACTAGCTGTACCACCAATCGTGGTAATGCAGCCAGTTCCGGTGCCGAAGTTGGATATGCCAGTGGGACCACAAGCAAGACTGGTGCTACCAGCAATGGCACTCAGGGTGCGTGGACTATTGTATTCACACATACTGTGACATTCCCCAGTGCTGATCAAGCCAGATATTTCTGGAATGCCGGTGGCCGTGTTCGACTACAATTTGGTAAATCAAGCACAGGAACTGATCTTGATCCTGATTGGAATACGTTTGCAGGTTATCCTGGATCACTTTACATCACTGGTCGAGTCAACAGTGCAGCTCAGACCATCGCAGGGGTTAGCTATACCGGGACCACACGTATTGGTGGTACAGGCGGAACACAAACTACGTTGGCCACAACCACTGGGTGGTATCAGTTGACTGTTACACCGGCAACAATATTTTTACTGAACAACACCAACGCTCCATATACTGGTGAAACTATTGGAACAACTGCAACAGCAACTTCTTCTACAGTGTTAACATTGGTTACTACCTGGACACAACCAACAGTGAGCGGAGCGGGGACAACCACTAATATTTCGGGTGGAACAGCACCTGCACTTGGTGCTACTTCAATTGGTGCTGCAACAGCACCAACCACATTGTGTACCTATTTCCCACCATCGACTGTACAGGGATTGGCCAACAGCTGGGGCACACCAACTGTTGCTGCATCAGTGGTGTAATAGACCAATTTCGACCAGGGCAAAAGGTAGACTTTTGCCCTTTTTTCATTTATAATACATTAATGAACACTGACAATTTACTTGCTCATGCACGAGCCCGATTTGATCATGCGGCTGCCCGCCGCGTATTGAAAGAAAAATACGAGGCACGGATGCTATTTGCCCATGCGGGCGGTATGTGGCGTGCTGGACCAGAACTTGTGGTACTACTGGCCACAGTACCTCCTGGTGATGCAGTAATATTAGACCTGTATGAAACTCCAGTTCAGATCAATCCTGAACAACTGCGAGGCTTGGCCATGCAACGATGGCAAGAACAAATGAATGCTTGGTTGGTAGAGCACGAAGAATTAAACAAAAAACGATGACCACTGGTGCTGTAATCTTTGCATTCAACAATGAACAAACCGACTATGTGAAAATGGCTGCATGGAATGCTGATCGTATCCGGCGACATCTCAACATCCCGGTAGCAGTAGTTACAAACTGTACCGATCATGCTCAACTGATCAAGTTTGATCAAGTTATACACGCAGATCCTGCCAGCGGCGGCACACGATATTTTGATGATTACAAAGAAACTATCACATGGTACAATACTGGACGAACGGATGCATACAGTCTAACTCCTTGGGATCAAACCCTAGTGCTAGATGCCGACTATGTGGTTTGTAGTAATGAATTAAGAAATGTGCTTGATATGCCGCAAGACTTTGCGTGTCATCGCCTGGCCTGGGATGTTACTGCCATCAATCAGTTTGAAGGGCTAAACTATTTTGGGCAAAATAAATTTCCCATGTGGTGGGCCACAGTGATGATGTTCCGTAAAGGCAATACTGCACAATACATCTTTGATTGTATGAACATGGTCAAACAAAACTGGACACACTACCGAGATTTATATCACATGCAAGGTCCCAATTATCGCAATGATTATGCACTCAGCATTGCTTTGGGCATAGTAAGCGGACACACATTAAAAGTACACGACATACCTTGGAGTTTGGCCAGTGTGCTGCCCGAGCATGTGCTCTCTCAGATTGACACAGATCATTTTGAAATCAAGTATCAAGATCAAGGTCAACCAAAAAAGATAGATTGGCACAGCATGGACTTTCATGCCATGGGTAAGAAACATCTAGGAGATATCATTGCCAATTCAGTCTGAACGCGGATATGTTATTACTGCACAAAACTCTGATACAGTAGACTATGTTGCCTGTGCCAATCAGCTGGCTGGGTCTATTCGGCATTTCCATCCTGATGCTGAAATTTGTTTGTTGACCAATGCTGAAGAATACGATTGTGACCTATTCAACTATCATAAAACTTTTGCATTTCCACTTAGTGACAATCCTTATGCCAATGATTGGCAAGTGTTTGGTGCAAGTCCGTTCAGGCAAACTATCAAACTGGAAGCAGATATGGTCATTGCCAGTGCTATAGATCATTGGTGGACTATGTTTGAACATCGAGATGTTGTGATATCCACCGGCGCCAGAAACTTTTATGATCAACCAGCCGACAGCAGATTTTACAGAAAAGTATTTGATACCAACCACTTGCCAGACGTTTACAATGCCATAACATACTGGAGGGTGAGTCAAACTGCACAAGAGTTTTTTCGATTGGTTCGAAAGATTTTTGAACATTGGACCAGCTACAAAACTCTGTTAAAATTCCCCGATGAAACTGCATCAACTGATTTGGTATATGCCATGGCAGCACAGATCATGAGCCCAGAGCGTGTGACCATGCCCTTTGCAACATATCCACGTATGGTACACATGAAACGCTATATGATTCCAACTCAAACACACGATTGGACAAAAGAATTAGTATGGGAATCTAATCCATTAAGAATCAACACTGTAGCACAGTGGGGTGCAGTGCATTACCATCTGAAGGATTGGCGCAATGACTGAAGAAGAATTTTTGGGCTTTTGGAAAGACATTCAGTGGCCCGAACCCAAACCTGTGTATTATAGACTCTACCACAATGATGTTGGCGAGCCATTGTTTTATAGCCATGAAGATTTACCTGGTAAGCATATTGATATTACTCCTGAACAGTTTGCATCACAAGACCACTCAGTCAAGGTTATTGATGGAAAGTTAGTACGCCAGCGACAAACCAGAATAACTAAACTTATACCCAGCAAGTCTGGTACACTTTGCCACACAAATGATGTGACTGTTGTGGTCGCACAGCAACCTGGCCAATATTGGAAGAAAAAACAAAATGTCGTTGACACAAATTGATATTGCAGATTTGGATTGCGTTTATCTAACATATGATGAATCACAAAAGGAAGAACACTGGGTCAAAATTAGGAATATGGTGCCCTGGGCCACACGAGTAGATGGGGTCAAAGGAAGTGATGCTGCCCATAAAGCAGCAGCAGATGCCAGCACCACAGAACGTTTCATCTTGATTGATGGAGACAATCTTCCTGATCCAAAATTCTTCAATCAAACACTGTCATTCCCCACTGAAGATCATGAACATGCTGTGTTTAGATGGAGAGCACGTAACCATGTGAATGGACTCATGTATGGCAATGGTGGATTGAGTTCCTGGACCAGAGCCTATGTGCAAGCCATGCACACACATGAAAACACCGACGGTCGTACAGAAACACAAGTAGAGTTTTGTTTTGATCCACTGTACTGGTCCATGCATGACTGCTATTCTACCACATACCCCAATGGATCAGCATTCCAGGCTTGGCGTGCAGGATTTAGAGAAGGTGTAAAGATGTGTTTAGATCGTGGTCGCCGGCCTAGTGTGACTGAATTTCAAGCCAGGGTGCATCAACGCAATCTTGACCATCTTACTATTTGGCACAATGTGGGAGCAGATACAGACTACGGATACTGGGCCATGGCTGGCGCCCGACAAGGCACATATATGACCATGCTCACAAATTGGGATTATTTGCAGGTACAAAATTTTGATGCATTAGCAGAACTATGGAATACTGTAAAAGATGAACAACCTGAACATGTGAGCAACAACATTGCCAACGAATTGCATACGCAATTGGATCTGCCCATGCACATGCTCACAGTAGAAGCAAGTGCATTTTTCAAACATCATTATCGCAGCAATTGGCACAACCGTGGTGTAATGGTAAGAGAAATAGATGTAATACGTCAGCAAGAAGGTTGGTAATTCTTGTGAGCAAAAGCAATTTTCTATCGTCTGCTGAACAGATGCATGCTGATCTTGGCCCGGCATTATGTTTGGCCAAATGGAAACAGGTCAGCTTACATCTGACCACAGGGTTAAATAACTCATGCTATCATCCGCCATTGCACCCAATAGATCCTGATGCAATAAAGATTAATCCTGCGGCTTTGCATAATACCCAGCACAAAAAAGCACAGCGTAAGATAATGCTGCAACAACAACGTCCTAGTGAATGTAGTTATTGTTGGAACATGGAAGATCTTGGCAAGCTGAGCGATCGTCATTATAGGTCTGGCGAACCTTGGGCAGCAGTAGATTTTGAACAGATAAAAAACTCAACCGGAGAAGAAGATGTTGTACCGTCGTATGTGGAAGTCAATTTCAACAATGCCTGCAATCTTAAATGCAGCTATTGCAGCCCGCAGTTCAGCTCTAGCTGGCAACAAGAAGTTGAACGCCACGGCGCCTTTCCTACTTTGGTTCCTCATAACGCTGCTGAGCATTTTAGCGGCCATCGCAGGCCTATCCCTGCCCGTGATCACAACCCTTATGTAGAAGCATTCTGGGCATGGTGGCCCACCCTGTATCCAGAACTCAAACACTTTCGCATGACCGGTGGTGAGCCTTTGATGGATCGAAATACCTATCGAGTGTTTGACTATGTGTTGGAACATCCCAAGAGTGATTTGCATTTAGCAGTCACATCAAATTTCTCTGTAGAGCCTGAACTATCACAAAAATACTTTGACCATGTTCAACGACTATGCAATACCAACATTGAACACTTTATGCAGTATGTGAGTGTTGATTCAGGCATAGGACCACAAGCTGAATACATACGTCATGGATTGAATTTTGAAAGATTGCAACGCAATGTAGAAACATATCTCACAGACATTCCGTATCGCAACAGTCTTACATTTATTATCACAATGAACAATCTAAGTGTAACAGGATTTTTGCCACTGATGAAATGGATACTGGCTCTGCGTTGCACACACAGTAAAACATATCAACGTGTATGGTTTGACACGCCTGTACTACGCCAACCTGCTTGGCAAAGTCTACAGACCCTGCCAGAAAGTTATGCTGCAAAACTAGAACAGGCCAGGGACTTCATGTTAGCAAATCTTACAACTGCTGATAATCCGTTTCACGGGTTCAAAGACTATGAAGTTCAACGTCTAGAACGTGACATAGCCTGGATGAGATCGGCACAGCCACAACCTACTGCACAGGCAGATTTCTATAGATTTTTTACCGAACACGACCGCCGTAGAGGTACAGACTTTGAAAACACCTTTCCTGAAATGATCACTTGGTGGAGACAGTGTAGTTTACATGCTAGGTAATAGAAGAATCATTTGCGACACTGCCTGTGAAATCTATCCCGAAATCAAACATCTAGTAGATGATACATTTTGGGATTTTGATCAGCATGAGCCACAGGCCAATTCAATCACAATCTTTGCCAGACAAACAGTAAATCAACATTATATAAGGATAAAAGAATTGGCCACTACAGGATTTTTTTTGCCTGTGTTGGCCAACCCAAGTGAAGGATCGATTGTGCTTAAACTTCAATGTCAACGACTGGGACTACTAGAATTAGTTGTGCAAAAAAAATTACTGTTGTTAGGCGGCGGCGATATGGAACCCGAACTTAATTGTATGATGTATGATTGCTATCTCAATCGAGTCTTGGGCTACGAACAAAATATTGACCAAGGTGCTCGTGTAGATGAAATATACAACACACCAAACAAACCTTACAAATTCTTGTTTCTAAATGGACGCACTCGCCCTCACAGAAAATACATGATAGAAAAGATGCGTGATGCACATTTGTTGAAACATGCACTTTGGACCAATCTAGATACAACTCCGGTATACCACCATACATATCAAACTGATCTATGTAACAGCCCATCCGAGATACAGCTATTGCCAGTTGAATATGAAGTAGAACAATATCTTGACGGTCTTAAAGATCAATATCAACAATTGTTTATTAAACATGAGCTGTTCAACAACCAGTGGGGCGATGTATACATCCGCGCCGAATCGTACATTGATACCTATTTTAGTTTGGTAACTGAAACTGTATTTGATTATCCTTACAGTTTTCGGACTGAAAAGATTTATAAACCCATTGCCATGGGTCACCCGTTTGTGGTTGTGGCCAATCGTGGATTCTACAGAGATCTGCATAACATGGGATTCAAAACCTATCACACTCTCATCGACGAATCATTTGATCTAATAGACAACAATCAAGATCGGTTAGATCGAACGGCACAAGTAGTTGAAGATCTATGTGCAAGCGACCTGAATCAATTTCTGGTCGCAGCCCAGTCAATAAGTAAGTATAATCAACAACATATGGCTGATATAGGCCCACAGATACGTGATGAATTTCCGTACCGTTTTTTCAACTTTATACAAAATAATCTGTGACCGATTTAGATTTTAAACGCACTGTACTAGACAATCTAAGTGAAAGTTTTTGTGCAGCCAAATGGTACAATGCTACCATTTGGTTAGGCAGTGGCATGACTACCAGTTGTCATCATCCCCCGGCGCATGCTATAAACGTAAATGATATCAAACACAATCCGTCAGCATTACATAACACCACAAAAAAGAAATTTGAACGTGATCAGATGCAGCATGGTGATCGGCCGTCGGGCTGTGAATATTGCTGGAAGATTGAAGACATTGGACGTGACGCCATCAGTGATCGTGTGTACAAGAGTAAAATTTACCCTATAGAGTTATTAAATGAAGCCTTTAACACCCCAGTTGATCAAGATGTCAATTTACGCACACTTGAAATTGCATTTGACCGCACTTGCCAGTTTGCTTGTAGTTACTGCAATCCTGCTTTCAGTAGCACCTGGGTTAATGATATACGAAAGCATGGAGCATACACAGGATTGGTTAGTGATGGCCGTAATCACTTTACTCATATACATGAATCTAGTCAACTGTATAAGTTTGGTGAATCTAATCCCTATGTTGAAGCATTTTTTAAATGGTGGGAAACAGATCTTCATCAAACACTACAGGAACTTCGAATAACCGGAGGCGAGCCACTGATGAGTGGTGATACCTGGAAATTAATTGACTGGTTTAAAAACAATCCAGGGCGCAGTCACACACGATTGGCTATCAACTCAAACTTGGGCACAGCAGTAGATCTTGATCGGCTAATGACCAGTATACAAGGTCTTGAGGTAGATATCTATACTTCTAATGAAAGTATTGGGTCACAAGCCGAATACATCAGAGATGGATTGGTCTGGGATGACTGGGCCAACAATGTAGAACGACTGTTAGACAGCGGAAAATTTCGAGGTATACATGTGATGAACACAATCAATGCATTGTGCCTGGATACGTTAGATCAATTTTTAGAATGCATGTTGCAATGGAAAACTGAATATGGTCGTGATGCATTGAGTTGGACATTGAACATACTGCGCTTTCCTAGTTTTCAATCACCATTGGTATTGCCCGACGATTTACGTATGCTGTATGCACACAGATTACAGGCATGGTTGGTTGCCAATCAGCACAGTGAATTCTTGCACGAACATGAAATTAACCAGTTACAAAGACTGATTGATTATCTTGATGTGGTAAAAACTCCACATAGTGAATCATTTGAAATGCCCAAATTACACAACGATTTTAAGCAATTTTATACACAATATGATCAACGTCGCGGCAAAGATCTTGGCATGATATTTCCGGCATTAAAAACTTGGTACAACTCATTATGACATTTCAAGAACAAATTGATCAATTAAAAAAACAGCATGATATACTTGCTGTGATTGAACTTGATCATTGGCACAGCATGACTTATGAGTGTGCTCAAATTTGGTTAGATTCAGAATTCAAAAAAATACACAGAGATGAATACACCAATAATCAACGCATCTTGTTTATCCAAAAAAGTGGCGATGTATATGTTAAAAATAACAGTGTAGGGCTTATCTTAAAAAATCTGCAAATAATTGCCAACAAAGTGGATGTTAGCAACTTTTTCATTATCATATTATCTAACAATCCTAATTTGAATAAAGAACTTGAGTTTGTGACCAAAATTAGTTCGGATGCTATTCCTATCACCGGTATGTATATTGATGAAGGAACCAATGTTCCTGAGATTGTCAAACACCATCCTTCCGAGAAAAAAGAAATATATCAATATGGATCCTCTAATCCACTCAAGATCAATCTAAATCAACTAAGTGAACGTGAGAAGTTTTTGTTAGCAGACAGTGAAAAATTTTGCATGTACCCGTGGATTCATTTGCATGCCTGGCCTACCGGTCAAGCATTTCCATGCTGCATGAGCAATGCTGTAGGTCAGATAGGCAATCTAAGAACCAATACCATGTTAGAAATATGGAATGACACTCCAATGAAGCAGCTTAGAGTAAACATGCTGTCAGAGAAAAGCAGCACTGCCTGTACTAAATGCTATGAACAAGAAATTTCTGGATTCTTCTCAGGGAGGAAGTCGGCAAATAAACATCATGGACATCTAATTAGTCGAATTACAGAAACAAAAGATAACGGAACATTAGATAGATTTGAGATGGTATATTGGGATATCCGTTTTTCAAACCTTTGCAATCTCAAATGTCGTAGTTGTGGACATATTTTCTCTAGCCAATGGTATCAAGATCAATCCAAACTGGCTGGCGGTGAATGGAAAAAACAAAATCAGGTATTGAATTATGCTGGGCGTACAGAAACTGATGTATGGGAGCAGTTGTTGCCGCACATTGATTATGTAGAACAGATATACTTTGCCGGTGGCGAGCCTTTGTTAATGGAAGAACATTATCAAATCCTGGACGAACTTGTTCGTCGAGAACGATTTGAGGTTAAATTAATTTACAACACAAACTTCACACATACAGATCTCAAAGGTAAAAGTGTTTTTGAATATTGGAAACTATTCGATAGCGTATCAGTAGGTGCCAGCCTTGATGGTTCAGGAAGATATGCTGAATACATACGCAAAGGTACAGATTGGAATCAAGTTGAGCAAAATAGGATCAAGATGTTGCAAGTGTGTCCACAAGTGGACTTCTATATCTCTCCCACTCTTAGCATAATGAATGCATGGCATCTTCCTGATTTCCATCAAGACTGGGTCAAAAGAGGATTCATAAAACCTCAAGACCTCAATGTAAACATCTTGCAAGATCCAGAACATTATCGAATTGACATTGCTCCTATCAAGTACAAGCAACGTCTGCGGGTGAAATATCAAGAACACTTAGAATGGTTAATCACAAAAGATAAACTAAATCGAGCTTCGTCAGGATTTGAGTCAGCCATTAATTTCATGATGGCCACAGACAACACTAATCTCATTGATACTTTCTGGCGTAAGACTCATGAACTAGATAGTATACGTTCAGAAAAGTTGTTAGATATCATACCCGAACTCCAAAGTTTATTATAGATCAAGACATGGAAAAAATTTACATCTATAACTGAAACAAATTATGAACTTACCCCACAATAAATTCTGTGTATTACCGTGGATTAGTATAGAAGCCAGTCCCATTGGCACCGTAAGACCGTGCTGCCTGGCCGACGATGAAATTTTAGACAACAATGGAAACAAGTTTAAATTGGACACTGCCGACTTTGCTGATATACAAAATAGCAATCACATGCGTCAGTTGCGAACAGAGTTCCTGTCAGGACAACAGCCCAAAACTTGTCGCAAGTGTTGGAACGAAGAAGAGTCAGGACGTAAATCTAAACGCATGCACACATTAGATCGTGTTAAACACACACTCTTAGATGATGACTGGAGTCATGACTCAAAATCTTTAATGTTTTTAGATCTCAAACTAGGCAATATCTGCAATCTCAAATGTAGGATCTGCGGATCTTGGTCAAGTTCGCAATTTGCCGGAGAAGAGATTTCATTCATGCCCAGAGCAGAACAAAAATCCAGTCATGCTTATAAGATGATCAAAGCAGGTGCATGGCCTAGAGAAAATAGTCATTTCTGGCAGCAGATTGATTTAGTACTGACAGATATAAGACATATAGAATTCACTGGTGGTGAACCGTTTATGATTGATCAACACTTTGATATGTTGCAAGGACTAATAGACCGTGGCATAGCTGATCAAGTTGAGATACATTACAACACCAATGGTACATTGTTTCCTGATCGCGGACCTGATCTATGGAAACACTTTAAAACTGTAGAAGTAGCATTCAGCATTGATGACATTGGTCCGCGTTTTGAATATCAAAGAAGTAATGCAATATGGCGAGACGTAGAACAAAATTTAAGTCGATTTAGATTCTTGCGTGAACAACTGCCTAATCTACAATTACAATGCTGCACCACAGTAAATGTATTCAATGTGAGATACCTTGACCAAGTGGCACAATGGATAACTGAGCAATCTTTTGATTTTGTATATTGGAATATAATGCATGATGCTTGGTATTTTTCAATATCAAGGCTACCTGCAGATGTGAAACAAGAACTCGCCAGTTATCTCAGCATGTGCGATACTCCAGAAGTATATCAATTAGATTTTGAACGAATTATTAATTTCATGAACAACGGGGAATCGATGGATGGCAAAGAAACAAGATCACAGATTCAACTATTGGATCACCGTAGAAATCAAAACCTGGCTAACTTAGCGCCCGAATTAGCAGAAATACTTAAATATGAAAACTAAAATTATTTTAAGACCCACTGAGTCTACTAGTTTTAAGGCAAACTTTTTACAATCATTATGGAGTAAATATTTTGATATAGTATATTATGATCCAGACATTATCTACCATAAGTCAAATACATTATTCATGGTCTGGTGGCAACATGTAGATGATGATTACTGTAGAAGATTAAGGGACCAGGGGTATAAGGTAGTGATTGATAACTTGTGGGAAGTACCAAACTCAAGAACTGATTACTATTGGTTGGAGCATCGGAACTATCGTTGGTACGAGGAAAGTTTGTGGTGGCGTGATTGGGGGTATAATCAATACACTCCTCATAAACAATATTCTAAATTGTCATTTATGCCAATTAGCAGAGTCAACGACACAAGAGATCAAATTGTTAGCAAACTCAACTCTGTGCTTGATAATTTTATTTGGAGTTATCGGGATAAAAAACTTCCAAATGACATAGATCCAACTGATAATCGATATTATCGATTTCTTAATCCAGACTGGTATGATAACACATATTTTAGCACAGTAGTAGAAACTTTTCAATACGATGAATGCATTTGGGTAACAGAAAAAACTTTGAAGGCCTTGGCATATTATCATCCTTTTTTGCTGATAGGACAACACCACTCATTGAAAAGACTCAAGCAAATGGGCTTTGAAACATATGATAATATCTTTGACGAATCCTACGATGATATTGTTGATTTTGATCAGAGGCTGGATGCAGTTGTAAAAAATATTAATAATTTTGTCCCAATGCAATACGACTCAGAAACTCAACGCCGATTACAACATAATCATGATCACTTCTTTAATCAAGTATTGGTAGAATCTCTTATAGTCACAGATATTATTGAACCTTTGTTAGAATATGCAAGCACCTGATACCTTATGTCTAGCACCGTGGGTGCATACATATCTCTCGCCACAAACGGAAAGACGTATGTGTTGTGCCAGTCGAGAGCCAGCTCAAAACTTTGCACAATATATAGATACTAAGTCTGGTACTGGCACATATATACCTATCACATTGGAACAACACTGGAATAATGACCACATGCGATCCGTACGTAGACGCATGTTAGCCGGTGAAACACTGCCTGAATGCGAAGTATGCAATGATCGGTTGCTAAACACAGATGTATATCGCACATACTTTTGGCATTTATTTAAGCACAAATATGATAACTTAATGTTGGCCACACACCTGGATGGTACTTGTGATGTGCTACCAGTGAGTTGGGATTATAGATTTAGCAATCTTTGCAATTTTAAATGTAGAACTTGCGGAGATATGTTGAGCAGTAGTTGGGAAACGGAACAAAAAACTCACAGCATGGTCAACTGGGCTGATCCCAAAAACAACTGGATGAAGCCTGACGTTAGAGAACAAATTTCCAAGTTTCAAGACAGTCAAATTGAACGCGAGTTCAGTGATGCTGTGGAACAGCACAGAGTAGAAGAAGTGTACTGGGTTGGTGGTGAGCCATTGATGTACGAACAGCATTGGCGATATATGCAACGTATTATAGAATTAAAGGACGGGCCACAGGTATATGCTAGATATAATACCAACTTGTCCAGGGTGGAATACCGTGGGATCAATCTCTATCGTGACATTCTTTCTAGACTTGGAAATTGGCAGATATGTGCAAGTCTGGACGGCACAGGCACAATTGGAGAATACATTAGAACAGGTCTTGATTATGACCGATGGCTTGAAAACTTTCATAACGCAGTTGCAATAAGACGTCACCCACGTCAAGTCAGAATTGATTTTACTCTCACTTTGCCTGGAATGTTTGAAATTGTCAACATTACAAAACTTGCTAAACAATTCAATGTAGATATACTTGCTAAAGTTATCTTCTCGTTTAGTCCAGATATTGTAATGAGCCCATTGGCGTTGCCCAGATATCTACTGGATCCATGGTTGGATGAGTTGATCTTGGAAACTCACGGAGCCATGCAGGCAGTGCTGATTCAATTAAAGAATCGACCCACATTTGAAGAACAATGGCCCAGTGAATACAAACAAGGTCTTGCTCGAGGCCGTGCCCGTGTGCTACAATTAGAACAAATACGTACTCAACGAATAACAATGACAGATATCCTAGCATCAAGACCCGAAGTATTAAAATGGTGGATGGACAATGCTTAACAATTCAATTGAGATGGATTTACGCGGCAACAATAACCACATATTGACTGTGTATATTGATGTGTACAACAATAGTATTGCACATAAGTGGTTGGCATCATTGAATCATCTTCTCAAGTCCGACTATCACTTAGAAAAAAACTACTGTTGGATTGGGTGGACTGAAAGTGCTCGGACATTAGAATATCTGTGTACGCAAATTAATCGCAGTATTCATGCTGTAAATGCAGCAGAGTTGGGATATACTATACAGGATTCGTATAGTCCAGCCAATACAGTAGTAGAGGATGGAGGAACTGACCATGCTCACCTGAATCTATTACATAGATACTTTGAAGATCTGCAAGGAGTGTCAGGTGTGATGAGTCCTTACTATACAGCCGCCGATAATACCACACGATGGCATATACGTCAGTTAAATTTGTTATGTCATGAACTTGAAAGTTTAGTATTGAGTATGCGTAAGCTGACGGACGCACCTGAATGGCGTAGACCTTCGCAGCTAATGTGTTGGCTTAAGGCTCCACGATTTACGTTAGATACTGAGGATTATGAGTTGTTTGGAATTGAAACAATTAATCGTCAATTAGGCGGCGTGTATGTAGGAGTAAATAAAGCAGTAGGCAAACACCATTGGGAAGTATTCAATGATGAAGGTTACAACAGTCGAGTAGGAGAATTGGTCACAAGCACAATGCGAGCACAGACTGAAGCTGCTGGAGATTTTGATATTGAATGGGCCAATGATCCAGGCACATTTCCTTGGCAAACTAAAATACTCAACGAATTTCGTGAATGGTTAGTAAAAAATCAATTTGATCCTGAAGATAAATCATTGACCATTGGCCATCCTAAGATAGCTCAGGTGGATCTACTACGCAGTTTTGGAACTACGGATTACAGGCAGATATGGGCACAGCTAGCAGCACATTTAGATGTATATAAAATACGAACCAGCGAATCAGAAGCTACATATGAGTATAACTGGACCGATCCAGACTATGAACAACAACAAATAAGGAAATTAAAATGAACTGGATTAAACGTTTATGGGCAAAGATTGCCCTTGAGATTCGCTATCGTAAAAAATTAAAAGAATTACGCAAAAGAGATCCATTTATCTATAAATGAACTACATAGGAATATCGGCTGGATTTCATGACGCTGCTATCAGTGTGGTGAATTCTTCTGGCAATATTTTGTTTGCTGCACATAGCGAACGCTATAGCAAAAAAAAACACGATAGAGATATATGTCTCGAATTAGTTTTAGATGCGTTAGCACATGTTGATTTGGATCAAGTTGAATATCACTATTATGAACGTCCCTGGATAAAAGCATTTAGACAGCTACGCAGCGGAGAAGGATTTCAATGGCCAACTTGGAATCGATTACTAGGCAATATCTACAATGATCTGGATCGACCACGAATACACACACACGGCCATCACTTATGCCACGCAGCAGCAGGATTCCAGACCAGTCCATACAATGATGCCACAGTAGTAGTGATAGATGCCATTGGTGAGTTTGACACAGTTACCATATGGGATGCAGCATACAATGATGATACCGGACGTGCCGAGTACAAGAAGCTGTGGAGTCAACAATATCCACATAGCATTGGATTGTTTTATTCAGCTATGACTCAACGTGTGGGACTCCAGCCGCTAGACGAAGAATACATTCTCATGGGTATGGCAGCATATGGCCAACCTAAGTATCTGCGTGAGATGCAGGCTGAACTACTGAATCCAACTGATTATACCAAGTTTGTGCAAAATTTGCATGTTGGAGTTGATGATAATTTCTTGCCCGATGCTGACCCAATGGATATTGCGTGTAGCGCACAATTACTAGTAGAACAAATGATACGTAATATCATTAGTCGTGCCCGGATGTTAGGGCGTAGCCTAAATTTAGTGTATGGAGGCGGAGTAGCGTTAAACTGTGTAGCTAATAGTATGTTAGGAGATTTTTATGAACACATATGGATTATGCCTAATCCTGGTGATGCTGGTAATAGTCTTGGTGCAGCCAGTTTGGGATATGGTTACAAAGTTCATTGGGTTGATAGTTTCCTGGGGCATAACATCTCTGGAAACTATCCTGTTAATGCCATATTGGATCATTTGCTCACTAATAAGATTGTGGGTGTGGCTAGTGGTAAAGCAGAATTTGGGCCAAGAGCATTAGGCAATCGCAGTTTGTTAGCAGATCCTCGTGGCTTTTCAATCAAAGGTAAAGTAAATGAAATCAAACGCAGACAAAAATTCAGACCCTTTGCGCCAGTTATTCTTGAAGAGTATGTTCATGAGCATTTTGATATGCCCAGACACTGGGATAACAGTAGATATATGCAAGTGGTAGCAACTTGTAAGCATCCAGAATTATTTCCTGCTATTGTTCATCATGACGGCACTAGTCGTGTACAGACAGTTCCTGCAGATGGATCAGGAATTCGATTGCTATTAGAAAAATGGCATTTCATGACTGGCTGTCCTATGTTATTAAACACCAGCTTAAACATACGGGGAGAACCAATGATAAATGATCGAGTAGATGCTGATAGATTTCAGCGGTTGTATGGAGTTACCGTACTGTCATGATGCAAAGCGATACATACCCAGAATTGGAATCTTTAGCTAGTGCAGATGTATTACTTTGTAATAAGTATGCCGGGCATGTTTACGGATATAAAAATCAACCAATTGTAATTTATACTTGCTTCGGCGAAGTGTGTAGATTTCACGAACTAGAAGAACTATTAGCTAAATTTAAAGCTGGGGGTAGTTTTACTATTGTAATTACGCATAGAAAATACCCCCAATCGTTTGAACAAAAATTCAACTGCAAAATTATCAATGTAAAATATGCGTATGCGTATTATTCACAACAAATTGTTAACAGCTTAATCATTCCTAACAAGACACCAATAAAAACATTCTTGTCATTGAATAACAGAGCACAATGGAATAGACAAGCACTGATGCAATTTTTGATCAAATTTAACTTATTAGACCATTTTTATTTTAGTTATCATTGTCGAGACGCATTTGGAGTAGGTCAAAAAACTGTGTACGATCGGACCAATGACATTATTGGGCAGACTTGGTACAATAGCAATTTAGATTTAGAAAAATTATACCAACTGATCCCTATCACATTAGAGAATGATCAATTTGTTAATCATAACAGGTGGTCGTCAACTGAACAAGACAGTTTTTATCAAAATTATTGGTCTGCTGGTCAAGAGTATTTTTATCAAAATTCATTTGCGTCGTTTGTTACTGAGACTTATATAGATGAAAATGGAAATGCTTTTCTAAGCGAAAAAATTATGAAACCACTGGCATATGGGCATCCATTTTTAGTATTCAGTTCGTCGGGCGCATTATCAATATTGCAAGATATAGGATTTAAAACATTTGGTGATGTTTTTGATGAAAGTTACGATCTCATTGATCACCCGCACGAGAGATTTGAAAATTTACTCAGAGAAGTGATAAGAATCTGTCAATTTGATGTACATACGTTGGAAAATATTAAAAATCATTTAGTTCCAGTGATACAGCACAATCGTTTGCATTTTTGGGATACATTACCAAAATTATATCAAACCGAAATGCATACCATAGTTGATCAAGTTGGCAGATTAATTAATTCGTTGAACAACTGCTCTTAGTCGATTTGACATGCCATTTATAAACACCTGAGAATTATGTTGTATCTCAGGAGCAAGATCCGTATATAATTTATGCAATTGGTCTAAATTGGACCCAGCTAGCTTTTTAGTTAATTCTAATACAGCGTTAAATCGATCTTGATTGTTGGCAATTGAATCATAACTTTCATCTATACAACGTCCAAATGTCTGATAACCCAACTCACGCAAGTGTCGTTGATGATCCACTGAACTAACTGCCACAAAGAATTGGTTGTTGAATATGGGTTTGCATGTTTTTTCTGTAACAAACTGCCCACCGGACGCATCTACGTCAATCATGGTCTCTAACACAATGTTAAAATAACTATCTGAGTACATTTCTGTTAGGTTGAGATTGTATTGGTTATGGGCAACAGTGTCAAGATTGTCCACACAGAACGGACCTGCTGCAATAAAATCATCTACTCTTGATTGACTTGCAGCAAGATAATTGTTGTTTAATGCACATCCAAAGTAGTCATCTTCACTCCCCAACAGATGTTGATTGTAACTAAAGTATCCACGATTGTGTAATCCTTGACTCCACAGATCACTCATGAATACTTTACGCCAAAGTTTGTCAATTCTACACAGTCCAGTGTATGCACGTGATCTTGTGTTTGAATGATATTTTGCCCCTGACTCACGATCAACAGTGCGCCAGTACATGAATTCTAATTCGGGCCAGTACACAGTATTGTGATATTGGTCAGCTGAAGAATTACCAGAAATCAACCATACTGATTCAGGATCAATGCTGTATTGCTGACACAGCTGATCCAGGCGGTTGCGGATAGAGCCAGGATGATCACCTTCATGATATGTGAATATCAGTTTCATTTCTTTTTTCTTTATACGCTTAAACGCAGCATTGCTGATCATACCAAAATAATCTTGAGAAAAGTCAAACCATCCTAACACCATTGGATACCATGCACCAATGGGTGCATCAGCTGTACTGATTACACGAGCAGGTATTTTACAATCGCGCAGATAGTAAATAATTCGAGGAAAATCTAAACGTCGACCATCCATGTAATCCAACTGGTCGTGCTGATGCACAGGTATCCCATTGGGCATAGGTCTGCGTGATACTGGGTGTATATGGTCAACTGCTATATAAATCATGGGGTCAAATGTAGTTTGATTGAATCCAACATGTCAGACAGTTCTTGCCACAATACAGATTCAAAGTTACCTTGATAGAACCAGTTCCAATTGTGTTCAATGATTGGCCAACAGGCTTCGAATAATTCTTGTTTTGCAGAGGCAGACAAATCATCTAATTTTTTCAATACAGCAGCTACTTTCTCAGCTCGAACAAAATCGTTGTGTTCAAGATCATAACTTTCATCCCAAAAATCTCCAAATGTTTTAAACCCATAACTGCGCAGGTATTCTAAACTGCCTACTGTGGCTGTGAGTACAAATGGCATACCCAGTGCTATGGGTTTGAATGTTTTTTCTGTAAGCTGTAATCTGCGTTCAGTATACACAGTTTCTGTCACATGATATACCAAACTTTCAGCGCATAGTTCAAATTGATCTAACCAACAACTACTCATTCGCGGCGTATCCTCACCAGGGAATAGCCTGGGTAGATCTATCTTACTAACAGTATCAACAATGTCAGGATATTGATTGATGTAATAATTGGCAATTTCTTTGATCTCTATATGTTCAGCTGGACATATTGCACTAGCACTTATCCAGTTATGCATAAGGCCTAGTTTTTCAAAATGATACAACATCAATACTCGATGTTGTCTAAGTCCGCCAATGATTCGATTTGCACTAAAAAATGTTTTTTTAATCTGTCTCTGTTGCCATGGGGTTATTAGGAAAGTTCGATCATAACCTCGATACCAATCTAGCACAGCCCAGCCATGGAAAAAATAATAAAA
>Ga0209401_1000216_pt1 | contig 39670 bp, 55 predicted proteins | sample M_140807_MF_Meta_FD_187318 | JGI IMG/M metagenome (GOLD analysis project Ga0209401, IMG submission 187318) | Freshwater microbial communities from Lake Montjoie, Canada to study carbon cycling - M_140807_MF_MetaG (SPAdes) (version 2) | ecosystem: Environmental > Aquatic > Freshwater > Lake... | reverse complement strand
GGGTCATAGACTTTTATCAGGACTGCCAAAAGCCTATAGATCACTATGTAGAAGTTCTACAGAATAGAGGCTATGTCTATCGAGATCATTGGCTGCCACACGATGCCGAGAACAAAAATATGACAGGTAAGAGCGTTAAAGATATTATGCAGAATATGAACTTGCCAGTAAGGATAACCCCTAGACTGTCTATATCAGAAGGAATCAACGCAGCTCGTATGCTAATGAACAGATGCTATTTTGACCAGAATAGATGCGCTGAAGGTCTACAAGCATTAAGACATTATCGGTATGATGTAAACCCTGATACTAAGATGTTTAGCGATAAGCCATTACACGACCAACATTCCCATGCTAGTGATGCTTGGAGATATGTGGCTGTGGCGCTAGATGAGCAACCGAATAACTGGAACAAGGCAATTAAGATCAACACAAAATGGATAGTCTAATGGATGAAGGCACACTAAAAGGCATACTTGATGCCGAGATAGATAACGCTATTGGCTTTATTGAGAGCGAAACTACAGATGATCGTAGGAAAGCCCTTGAATACTACAATCGTTACGAATACGGCAATGAAGTAGAAGGTCGTAGCCAGATCGTTACAGGCGAAGTAGCCGAGGTAGTCGATGGTGCGTTGCCACAACTATTGCGTATCTTTACACAGTCGGATGAGATTGTGCGCTTTGAGCCTAAAGGCCCAGGCGATGAGGAAAAAGCAAAGCAGGCAACAGAGTATGTCAATTGGGTAATGAATCGTGATAACGATGGCGTACTGCTGATGCACAATTGGTTTAAGGATGCGCTCTTGCAAAAGAACGGAATCGTTAAGGTCTATTGGGATGAGAAGATTGATGTCAGCAAAGAGAAATATCAAAATCTGACACAAGACGAAGTAACGATGTTACTTAACGATCCAGAGGTGGAAGTAGTAAATCAAAAGACTACAGAAGTAGCCCCAGCAGGAATAGATCCTATGGGGATGATGATTCCACCTGTGTTCTCTTATGATGTTAAACTCAAAAAGACTAAGAAAACTGGCAAGGTAATTGTAGAGAATGTGCCACCAGAGGAGTTCTTAATCTCTAAGAAGGCTAGGACTATTGCCGATGCGCCTTTTGTAGCCCACAGAAAGTTAGCTACTCGCTCAGAGTTAATTGCAATGGGGTATGACAAGGATATTGTAGACAACCTTCCTACCTATGCAGATTTAACTTATAACCAAGAGAATGTGGCAAGGTTCGATCAAGGCGAGCAGCCTAGCGATCAAGCAAGCCTAGACTTCTCTATGCAAGAGATTGAGGTAATCGAGTCTTATATCAAGGTAGACTTTGATGGCGATGGTATTGCTGAGTTGCGTAAAGTTACCTATGCTGGCTCAGACATCTTAGATAATGAGGAAGTAGATTTCGTACCATTCTGTTCTATCTGCCCTATCCCTATGCCACACAAGTTCTTTGGTCATAGCCTGGCAGATCGAGCAGTAGATATACAACTGATTAAATCTACAGTAACCCGTCAGATCCTAGACAATCTCTACATGACCAATAGCCCAAGAATGGGCGTGGTAGAAGGTCAAGTAAACCTAGACGATCTATTAACAGTTACAGCTAATGGCATTGTGCGTATGAAAAATACCCAAGCCATCATCCCATTAACAGTACCACCAACTGCTAACCAATCATTCCCACTATTGGAATACTTGGATTCTGTACAGGCTAAGAGAACTGGCGTATCAGACCAGATGAACGGCCTTAGTCCAGATGTATTGCAGAACAGCACAGCTACAGCCGTTGCCATGATGCAAAGTAGCGCAGCAGGCAAAATTGAGTTAATTGCTAGGGTATTTGCTGAAACAGGCGTAAAAGACCTATTCCAGAAGATTCTACAATTACTTTGCAAGTATCAGGATAAAGAGCGTATTGTGCGTTTGCGTGGTAAGTATGTATCTATTGATCCTAGAGAGTGGACTAATGGCTTTGACATCTCTATCAATGTCGGTCTAGGCACAGGCAACAAGCAAGAGCAGATGGCGATGATCGCTATGGTGCTAGGCAAGCAAGAGGAAATCTTAAAGACTGCTGGGATTAACAACCCATTGGTAAGCCTGTCAAACTACAGACAGACACTAGGTCGCTTTATTGAGGCTGCTGGATTTAAGGACTCTAACGAGTTCTTTATGGAGATTACCCCAGAGCAAGAGCAGCAGATGGAGCTGCAAGGCCAACAACAGGGACAACAACAAGATCCAGCAATGGAGGCTTATGTAGCCCAGATGCAGGCTAAGATGGCAGCAGATAACGCCAAGGCTCAGAATGATATTCAGATCTCCCAGGTTAAGGCAGAGGCTCAGATTAGACTCAAGCAGCAAGAGTTTGAGATGACTATGGCTCTCAAGAAACAGGAATTTGAGTACGAGGCTCAGTTAAAGGCTTTGCAACTAGGCGCAAAACTATCACCAACGGCTAATATCCCTAATGTCCTATAACAAATCTGAGAGGGCTAAAGCCTATTTGTCAGATGAGTTCTTCCTAGAACTTGTCGAAAGTCAAAAACTGTTGTATCGTAACAACATATTTGACAGTAACGAAAATGATGTAGAAGTGCGAGAAAAGAACTTTCTCAAACTTAAAGTGATGGATGAATTTATAGCGACAATCCAAGCATTAGCTGATAACAAGCAAATTGCAGAGAAACGCTGGAAGATTTTATAACCACCTAAAAGGTAAATAACATGAGTGAAAACACCAATCCTGTAGAGGGAAGTGTTAATACAGTAAGTGATGCGGCTAACGCATTTTTGTCTATGATGGATACACCAGAGGAGAAAGCGCAAGCTCAATCGCAATCTGATGATACTGAAACTGAAGTACAGGATTCAGACGAATCCTACGAAGATGAAAATGCGGAAGAAACTGTAGAGTATGAGGAAGAAGCTCCTAGAGCTAAGACATTCAAAGTCAAAGTTGGCAATGAAGAAGTCGAAGTTTCAGAAGATGAACTCTTAAGCGGATACAGTAGGACAGCAGACTATACTAAAAAGACTCAGGCTTTAGCTGAAACTCGTAAGGCTGTAGAGGCTGAAAGAGGATTAGTTGAAGAATCTAAGAAGATGCGTGATCTTTACGCACAGCGCTTAGAGGCTATTGAGAGTGTTCTACAAAGCCAAAGCAATGTAGAGAACTTGCAAGAACTAAAGGAAACCGATCCTATAGGTTATGCAATAGCGGTAGCAGAGCGTAGTGAGAAAGAAAAGCAACTTCAAGCCGTACAAGCTGAAAGACAGAATCTTGCAAAACAGCAGGATGCCGACAGACAGCAAGCGTTACAGAAACATCTTGCAGAGGCAGCAGAACAACTGAAAGAGGCTATTCCAGAGTTTAGGGATGCCGCTAAAGCTGAAATTGTGCGTAGGGACATTCGTACTTATGCAAAATCAATCGGATTTAGCGACCAAGAACTAGCTCAAGTATATGACCCCAGAGCAGTTAAGACGCTATACAACGCAATGATGTACGAAAAGCTATCAGGTAATAAGGGTGCAGCCGTCAAGAAAGTACAGGATGCGCCAAAGGTATTAAAGTCTGGAACTTCCAATCCTGGCAGCTCCCAGAATGAACAAATGAAAAAGCAGTTTACTCGCCTACAAAAGACTGGCAAGAAGGCTGATGCAGCAAAACTTTTTGAACAATTTATTTAAAGGAATTAAATCATGGCAACATATCAGGTATATCAATCAATTGGAAACAGGGAAGATCTTTCGGATGTCATCTATTCGATTTCGCCAACAGATACGCCCATCATGAGTTCTATTGGCAAGACCAAGGCAACTGCTGTTTATCACGAGTGGCAGACTGACTCATTGGCAGCTAATACTACTGCTAATGCTTTAGTTGAAGGTGCAACTGCATCTGACATTACTGTTTCTCCTACAACTCGTTTGGGTAACTACACTCAGATCGTTGGTAAGACAGTTATGGTTTCTGGCACTTTGGAAGCAGTAGATAAAGCTGGTCGTAAGTCTGAGAAGGCTTATCAATTGGCTAAGATTTCTTCTGAAATCAAGCGTGATATGGAAACTATCATCACAGCTAATCAAGGTCAATCTGCTGGTAACTCCACTACAGCTCGTACATTAGGTGCTTTGCTCTCATACATTAAGAGCAATACAAGCAAGAATGGTACTGCTACTACTGGTGTAGACCCTGTAACAGTTGGTGTTTCTACTCGTACAGATGGTACAACTCGTACCTTCACAGAAGCAATGCTCAAGACTGTTATCGCATCTGTGTTTACTAACGGTGGTACACCTTCAGCATTGTTTGTTAGCCCAACACAAAAGCAAGTAGTTTCTGGCTTTACTGGTTTGGCTGCACAACGCTACCAAGTGCCTACTTCTGGTCAAGCGACAATCTTAGCTGGTGCTGATCTCTATCAGTCCGACTTTGGTGTATTGTCAATTGTTCCAGATCGTTTCATGCGTACTCGTGATGCTCTTATTCTCGATCCTGAGTATGCAGCATTGGCTTACCTACGCCCATTCCAAACTAACGAGTTAGCTCGTGTTGGTGATGCAGAAAAGACACAAATCTTGGCTGAGTTCACCTTGGAAGTTCGTAACGAAGCTGCACATGGCGGTGTTTTCGATCTGTCATAAGTAATGTAGAATAAGGGGATTGGGAAACTGATCCCCTTTTTCTAGGAGAATGTATGTCTGATCTCGGTAAACGAGGCAATCTCGGTGTAGTAGATGGAGTCATCCGTACTGCGTTTGCAGATGGCGAAGGTGGAATAGTTATTAAGTCGGAAGTAGATTTAACTGATTTTACGGAACATACAAAGGAACAATTCAATGCTAGAAGTTCTAAAACTGGCTGGGGTGATAACATATATGACCCTAAAAATAAAATTGCTTCATTGCCTGCTGAGATTATTAACACCCTCAACAGAGAAGGCATAATGCGTGGTTACCACATACTAGACCAAAAGGCCTTAGTAAAGTGGTTAAATAACCCTGACAACAGAGTATTCCGTACTAGGGGTGGCACAGTATGAGGATAGGAATCTGCGTTCCAGCAAGAGGGCAAGTAGAAATATCCACATCGTTTGACTTATCGGCATTAGTTAATTACACAGCAAAACAGACGAAACACGATATTAATCTGTACACATCTACAGGCACACTAATATTCGATCAGCGTAATGCGTTAGTAGACTCTGTTATCAATGAGCGTTGCGATTACCTAATGTTTATAGATGCTGATATGCGCTTTCCAAAAGATGCGCTTGTTCGGCTTTTAAAGCATAATAAAGACATTGTTGGCGTAAACGCTACTACTCGATCAGAGCCAGTAAAGCCTACTGCCAAAAACATTAACTATGAGGAAGATGGTTCTGTATCGTGGCTGCCTGTTTATTCCAATGTTAAAAAAGGAATAGAGAAGGTAGATGCCATAGGATGCGGTGTCATTCTCATTAAAAACTCAGCATTTAAGAAACTAGAAAAGCCTTACTTCTACTTTGAGCAATTGCCCAATGGGAAGTTATTAGGCGAAGATGTTTACTTTTGCATTAAAGCAAAAGATGCAGGAATAGACACTTATGTGGATCACGATCTTTCAATGGAGATAGGCCATATAGGTAATTACACATACGGCTGGCATAATATTGAGGTGTCCTAATGGGCTTTGCAACATACACAGAATTAAAGACTTCTATAGCAAGCTATCTAGGTCGATCAGATTTGACTGCGGTCATTCCTGACTTTATTACCTTTGCAGAGATTCGCCTGGCAAGAGAGATCCGTACTCGCCAAACTCTTAAAGTTGCTACAGCAACAATGACAGCAGCAGATTCTACTGTTGGCTTGCCTACAGACTTCTTAGAGATGCGAGATATATTTACCCAAGGCAACCCAAGAAATACTATTAGCTATTTATCGCCTTCCTTGTTCTCTCGTAATGCTAGAGCTGGTGAGTCTGGTCTGCCTGTGTACTACACAATTATTGGCGAGGAGATCCAATTTGCTCCAACTCCTGATTCAGCTTATGTTGTAGAGATGCTTTATTACTACAAGCCAACACCATTATCTACAAGTGTAACTACAAATGCTTATCTAGCTAACTTCCCAGATGCTTTGCTTTACGCATCCTTGGCAGAGGCAGAGCCTTATCTTATGAACGATGCCAGAGTACAAACTTGGGCTACCTTATACGACAGGGCTACTTCTGATATTAACGGCTCAGACGAAAGCTCAGAGTACGCTGGAGTACCACTAACAATGCAATTAACCTCACGATAGGATTTTTATGTCTGCAATCTCAAACTACCTAGAGAACGCATTAATTAACGCTACTCTACGCAATACTACTTTTACATCCCCAGCGACAGTCTATGCTGCGCTTTTTACTTCTGATCCAACAGAGGCTGGTACTGGCACAGAGTGTACTGGCACAGGCTATGCTCGTAAGGCCATTACCTTTGCTGCTCCTTCTAACGGAGTAACGACCAACTCTGCTGCTGCTGTTGAGTTTGACCAGGCTACAGGCTCATGGGGAACAATTACCCATTTTGCAATATTTGATGCTTTAACAACTGGCAATATGTTGTACTATGGCGCACTAACTACATCCAAGACCATTGCAAGTGGAGATGTATTTAAGTTCGCTACATCTAGCGTATCAGTAACTTTGGCTTAATATGTCTACTATAGTTACCAGAAGTGGTAAAGGTTCGCCATTAACCCATGTAGAGGTAGATGCTAACTTTAATAACCTTAATACAGACAAAGTAGAAAAGACTTCTGCTGCCATCACAGGCGGCACAATCAATGGCACTACTATAGGTGCTACTACCCCAGCCGCAGGTACATTTACTACTCTAACAAGCTCTGGTACAGCAACATTAGCTAATGGTTCTACTACTTATGTAACTGTTACAGGTGATGCTAGTTATCCAATGATAAAAGCTACTGGTGGCACAAATACACCATTAGTTTTATCGCCATTAGGTACAGGTGCTTTACAAGCCCAAAAGACAGACTCTACTGCTACAGGTGGTAATGCTAGGGGTGCTAATGCTGTTGATTGGCAGACAAGTAGAAGTAGTGCAGGGCAAGTTGCAAGCGGTACATACGCTACTTTAAGTGGTGGTATCAATAATACAGTTTCGGGTTTTGGTGCGGCTGTTCTTGGTGGTGGTACAAATACTGCATCAGTAACTTATGGTGCTATTGGCGGTGGAACTTCAAACAATGTAGGCTCATATTCATACATAGGTGGCGGTCAATCAAATAGCGGAACTGGGTTATTTAACTTTATTGGTGCTGGCTTCACTAACTCAGGCACATCAAGTTCAGCCGTAACAACCCAAAGCGGAACAATGAACGGCACAACAGCAGTAACGCTATCAGGTTCTAACGCATCAATTAAAGTTGGTCAAGCAATAACTGGCACTTCTATTACCACATACACTTATGTAGCCGCCATATCAGGAACAAGCCTTACCCTTTCCCAAGCCGCATCAGGTTCATCTACAAGCACTCTATCTTTCTATACCCCTCATGGAGTAGTAGTAGGCGGTGGTAATAACCAAGCTACAGGCAGTTATTCATTTATTGGTGGTGGTGGTGATGCTGGCACAAGCAGTAATAGGAATGTGGCTAGTGGGGATTGGAGTTTTGTTGGAAGCGGACAAAACAATACAGCTTCTGGAAAATACTCAGCGATTCTTGGTTATTATGCAACTGCTTCTGGAATTTCAGCTATTGCTTTAGGAGATGGTCCTTCAGCATCTGGCTCTGCCGCTATTGCAATGGGTAGAAATGGGATTGCTAATTCAGCATATTCAACTGCTATGGGTATGGCTGGTTCAACAAGAAGTATTACTGGATATATTGCTTTTTCTGCTCAATATAATTCTGTAGGAATTGCGGCTGGAAATGCTCAAGGTGGGCTACTTGTTCTTGGGGCTCAAACTACTAATGCAACAGCCACAGCTTTAACTTGTGATAGCGGTGCGGCTGGTTCTACAAACCAAGTAATACTACCTAACAACTCCGCTTACTTCTTTAGAGGTGAAGTTATCTCAGGAGTAACTGGCGGTGGAGATACTAAAGGCTGGACTATTGAGGGTGTAATTAAACGAGGTGCTGGTGTAGGAACTACAGCACTTGTTGGTACTCCTACAGTTACTTCCCTTTATGCTGATGCTGGTGCGGCAACATGGGCTATTGCAGTTACAGCCGATACAACCAATGGTGGTTTAAGAGTTACCTTTACAGGGCAAGCAAGTACGACTATTCGTACAGTTTGCCGCATAAATACTGTGGAAATGACCTACTGATTTGCATGAATTTTAACTAGGAGAATTATCTTGGCACTACAACTATCACTTACTCAAACTCAATTTGGCGTACCAGCCCCACAAGCCTACGCTAGAATTACTAACTTCTTTGGCACAAAAGACCAAATCCAAGTACAAATAGCTATTTACTATAACGAAGAAGCTAGACATGGCAACATGGCTACCGTTAAAGAAAACGCACACTACATTGCTATGGAAGATTTAGATGGTGATTTAATCCCTGCAATCTACGCAGTATTAAAGACCTTTACTGATTATGCTGGTGCAGTAGACGCATAATGGCCTTTGAAGATCAATATGTCGTATATGGTTATTGGGAATACGATTATTGCGTAGGAGATGTATTAGCTACAGATGGTGCTGGATCAATTGATGGCATAGGAACTATAAGCGGTAATCCTATAGCGGTATTTGCTGGTAATGGATCAATCAACGGAGTTGGTTCTACATCTAGCGATGGCATTAGGATGGCATTGGGTGATGGCTCTATTAATGGAGTTGGAACAGTAGTATCAGATGGAATAAGACAAGCATTAGGCGTTGTATCTATAGATGGCGTAGGCTCTATATCTGGGCTAGGAAACTTTACTGCTAGTGGAGATGGCTCGATCATAGGATTGGGAACAGTTGCAGTAACTGGTAACGCAGTATTTTCTGCTAACTCATCTATAAATGGACTCGGTACAATAGTAGTTATTGGGTATCGAATTGGTGAGGAGTGGAGCAACTCTGGAGTAGGATCTAATACATGGACTGCTGCCTCAGTTACAGGCAACAACTGGACAAACAAAACAGTAGATAGCAATACTTGGACACCTTCTAGCGTTACAAGTAACAATTGGACTAATAAATCAACGGGAAGTAATACATGGCTACCTCAATAGTAGAATTTGGCGAATGGCTACCAGACCAAGCTGGAATAACTGGTTCTATACAGGATGCCTACAATGTTGTTCCTCAGGCAGTAGGCTATGGCCCATTCCCTGAGTTGGTAGAACTATCTGGCGCAGCAAGCGAAAACCTAAACAATGTATTTGCTACTAAGTTTGGTGGCACTACTACCCTTTTTGCTGGTGGCTTTACTAAACTGTTTAAATACAATTCAACTACATTAGCATTGGCAGATGTATCTAAAGTTGGTGGATATTCTGGCTCTAATCGCTGGACTTTTGCTCAATATGGGCCATCCCTTATAGCTGCCAATGGAGTAAACAAACTACAAGTATGGAATCTAGCAAGCTCTACAGCATTTGCTGATCTAGATGCCGCAGCTCCTACTGCTAAGTTTGTAACTACAGTTAGAGATTTTGTAGTGGCTGGTAATGTATCAGGAGAGGAATCTACTGTTTATTGGTCTGACTTAAACGATGAAACAGATTGGACTCCTAGTGCCACAAGCCAATCCGATAGCCAGGTCATTGCAGATGGTGGTGATATTCGTGGTATTACTGGTGGTGAGTATGGATTGATTTTGCTAGAAAAAGCAATATCTAGAATGACTTATGTAGGTGCGCCACTATTCTTTCAGTTTGATACTATTGCTAGGAATATTGGGTGCTATGAGGCAAATTCAATAGTTCAGTTTGGTAATTTAGTATTTTTCCTAGCTGATGATGGTTTTTATATGTGCGATGGGCAGACAGTTACGCCTATCGGAGCAGAAAAAGTAGATCGCTATTTCTTTACCTATGCAGATCAATCTCAAATAGACAAGATGAGTGCCAGCATAGATGTCATTCGTAAGCTAATTGTTTGGCAATACACAGACATCTTTGCCCAAAAAAGATTATTAATCTACAACTTCCAAACTAAAAAATGGTCTGAGGCAGACACTACTTCTACTTATGTAGCAACATTGGCACAGGCTGGAGTAACTTTAGAAGGCCTAGATACCTTTGGGAATATGGATACTATAAGCACTTCTTTTGATAGCCGTATTTGGGCTGGCGGTAAGTTTGTATTGGCAGGGGTAAAAGATACCAAAATTGTTACTTTTACTGGATCTAATAAGTCTGGCTATGTTACTACAGGCGATCTAGGCAACGGCAATCAGTCAATCATTATGTTAGCCAAGCCAAAGGTAGATACTGGCTCTGCAAGCGTTTCTGTAGCCTCTAGAGCCTTGTTAAGCGATGTCCCTAGCTTTGGTACTGCCGTAGCAGCAGACAGCGAGAATAGGGCATCTCTGCGCTCTGGTGGCAAGTACCATAGAGTAAAGGTTTCCCCTACAGGGGCTAACTGGAAAACGGCTGTTGGTGTAGAGATCGAGTTAGTGCAACAGGGCGGTAGATAATGTTTCGTAGACTTCCTCCTGCTGGTGGCGATCAACGAGCCGTAGCTGAGATCGTTAATGGCATGATGGATGGCAAGACCAACAATACTGGGACTGTTACATTAGCCACAGGAAACGCAACAACTACCACTATTAGCGATCCTAGGATAAGTAGAGATTCTATGATTCTGCTAGTGCCTAAGTCGGCTGCTGCTTTTGCCGATACTGCACCTTATGGAGCGTTTCAAGACTCTACAGATCAAACAGCAGCAAGCACTACTACTGCGTATCCAATGACATTTGACACCACAGATTTTTCTAATGGTGTTTATTTATCTAATAGTAGTCGTTTAAATGTAAGAAATGCTGGTATTTATAATGTGCAATTTAGCGTACAGTTACAAAATACAGATAACGCACAACATACTGTAGATATTTGGTTTAGAAAAAACGGCACTAATATTACAGCATCAAACAGTATGTTTACTGTACCAGCAAGAAAAAGCGCAAGTATTTATGGTCATCTTATTGCAGCCATAAATTACTTTGTAGAACTTGCAGCAAATGATTATGTAGAAATTGTATGGAAAGCAGAAAGTACATTAGTTTCAATAGAACAACTGCCAACGCAAACTAGCCCAACAAGACCAGCAACACCATCAGTTATAGCAACTATGCAGTATGTAGCCCCTAATGCTATGGATAATGTTTATGTCAGCGCACAGACAAATGGCAGCGCAACACTTACCCATTTTGCCAATTCAACGGCTAGTAAAACTTATGGATATGTAATAGTTGGATAATTACCACTTTTCTACCAATTGTAGGTAAAATTATGGTATGCAAAAATTCTATGTAAAACCAGAGGATTTGAGGCTGTACTGGGATTATGTTAGAAAAGGTTTATTAAAGATTTTAAGTAAGACTCCTGAGGGGTGGATTCCTGAGGATGTATATGTAGAATGTTTCAATAACAAAGCTCTTTTATGGGCTTTCTCGCAGGACAACCGATTAGTAGGCTTTTCGGTTCTGCAACCCCAAGGCGATAATCTACATATATGGTGTTCTTATTTTGAGCATAACCTTGATCCTTGTTGGCAAGCTCTATTAGAGATCGCCAAGGCTGGTGGAGCAAGTACAGTAACTTTTGACTCTCATCGTAAAGGATGGGATGTGATAGCAAGAAAATATGGGTTTAGACCTAGAAAATGGATAAAGGATATTTGATATGGGCGGAATAGCACAAGCAGTTGGTGGCATCTTTGGCGGTGGTGGTGGTCAGCAAGTTACAGATAGAACTACGACTACTCGCAACGAAATTGATCCAATGCTCAAGCCTTATGTAGAGTTTGGTCTAGGAGAGGCAAGAAAGTTATACGAAACACAAGGCCCATCCTACTTCCCAGGGCAGACCTATGTAAGCCCTACACAAACTACTTTATCTGCACTACAAGCAGGAGAGAATCGAGCTACTGCTGGAAGTCCATTACTAAGAGCAGCACAAGCTGAAAACTTAGCTAATGTACAAGGACAGTATCTAGGTGGAAACCCTTTCTTTCAAGGCGCATTTAATCCTGCTGCCAAAGCTGCTCAACAATCCTATTACGATGCTATTCAGAATGTAACTTCTAAGGCTGCTAGTGCTGGTCGCTATGGCTCTGGTGCTTATGGTCAATTAACAGATCGTGCTACTGGCACTTTTGCCAATGCGCTTACTGATACTGCTGGCAAACTAGCCTATCAAAATTACGCAGACGAAAGAGGTAGACAGGCTGCTGCTACTGCTGCTGCGCCTGGCATGGCAGAGGCAGACTACGGAGATATTCAGCGTTTACTAGCAATTGGACAGGGCAGAGAAGGTTATGCTCAGACTGCATTGCAAGACCAAATCAATCGTTATAACTACGAGCAAAATCTGCCACAAGCTAAACTGCAATCATTCCTAAGTGGCGTATATGGCGCACCTAGTGGCGGCACTACTACAGCAACTCAGCCTATTTACTCTAACCCAGGACAACAAGCTCTAGGAAACTTACTAGGTATTGTTGGTACAGGAGCAGCAGCTTATACAGCGTTTTCTGACATTCGTACAAAAGAAAATATTGTTAATATTGGCAATGGTAAACACAATCTACCAGTTTATATGTTTGACTATAAGCCTAAATGGAAAGATCAAGCTGGTCATGGTAGGTTTATTGGTTATATGGCTCACGAAGTGGAAAAAGTTGCTCCACAAGCAGTTATTACTCGTGCAGATGGTATTAAACAAGTTCGTTACGATTTAGTTTAGGAAAAATTATGGACTCAAATTATTTAGACGAGCTTTTTAAAAACTCATATTTATCCAATATTGGATATGGCAGTAGTACAGATGGTTCAATTGGATCTGGTGGAATGAATAGTTATTTATCTAATATTGGTTTAGATGGCGGTGGATCATTTACTGGTCAAGAGGCTTTTCAATTGCCAATGTCTGCTTATACTCCAGAATATCTAAATATGCTTGCACAATACCAAGGCGTAGATGCTGGCAATGCAAGTTACTTAGATAGATTGCTTAGAAATACAGAGCAAGGTTTATATAAGCAAGAAGGATTAGCTCAAAAAGCATCTGGTCAAACAGTAACAGATCTGTTAAAAAAACAATCTCAACAAAATGCACTTGGTCAATTAGGGCAAATTGGATCTAAAATGCAACAACAAAATAATCCTCAACAGGCTGATGTAAACAGAATGGCGCAACAGCAAGCAATGATGAGCAGAGGGCAAAAAGTAGATACTACTTCTGCGTTGTTATCTTTATTGCAAGACCAAAAAATGTTAAGACAACCAAGACTATCTTTAATCTGAGGCACACATGGCATATATTCCATCATATTACGAAGGCTTATTATCAGAAGATGATATGTCATCTTTACGCCTTCAATCACTTGCATCTGGATTATTAGGTGCAGGCGCAGCATTTTCTAGAGCTGGCGCACCGTCTACCATGCCACAAGGTAGTGGATTTAGCGAGGCACTACAAGGCTTTCAAGGTGGCTATCAAGGAACTGTAGATACTGCATTACAAAATATGTTGAAAGCTACTCAGGTTCAAGAGTTAGTGCGTAAGCAAAAAGAAGCACAACAATTAAAGCAATTATATGCAGGCGCATATACCCCAGCAAAACAAACTGCTATCCCTTCAGAAGTAGGGCCTTCTGTAGTAGAAACACCAGCATCTTTTGATATGACTAAAATTATTCCACAGTTAATAGGCGGTGGATATATTGATAAGGTAAAAGAAGCTGCTGATACTGCAACTGCTCTACGAGAGTCTGGTCTTTATGGTGGTAGCGGAATGAAACAATCTGATATTGCTGGACAAGTTAAAGAAGCAATACAAGTTCTTGGAATTAAAGATGCAAGCGGAAGATTAAAAACTCCAGATATATTTACACCACAAGAGCAAGAAAGAGTAAGAAATTATATTTCTTCATCTGATGCAGCAAAAGCTCCAAAAGTTAATTTATCTGATCCTACTGCTGTTGCTAAAGCACAAGCTGAAAATGTAAAAGATTTTAATACTCAAATTAAAGACTATAGAGAAGTTGGTAGAAGATATAATGCAATGGTTGATGCACACAAAGATCAAGCAAATCCAGCAACAGACTCTACATTAATTTATGGTCTTGCAAAAATTTATGATCCTTCTGGCGCTGTACAACAAGGAGATATTGCAACCATTAAAGGTAAGCGCAGTATTCCAGAATCAGTTGTTGGTTTAGCAGATAGAATTTCTCGTGGTGGAACTCTTACAAAACAAGAAAGAGATAATGTAATATCTACTGCATATAGCATGGTTAATAGCTATTCTAAATCTGTTCAACCAGATGTAGATACTTATAGATCATTTTCTAAATCATTTGGTGCTAATCCAGAGCAAATTAAAAATCCTTTTGAATCAATTTCAAAGCCAGATTACATATATGTAACTATTGGTGGGCAACAAGCAAAGGCTCAAAAAGGCAAAGATAATGCGTACTATATTCAGCGTGGCGATCAATACTATAAGGTGAGCGATTAATGGTTACTCTTACAGCCGTTCAAGGCAATCCATTTGAAGATCAGGAAAAGAAAAAAATTGAGCCATCTAGCAATATAGATTTAGGCTTGCCAAAACTTCCTGTACCAACAGCACAAACTCCAGAGATTACAAGTGCTATGGTTGGCCCTATGGAAAGTTTTAAGATGTTTCTTGGAACTTTATCAACAACAGACCCAAGAGCATTACAAGACATTGTTTTAAAGTCTGTAGAAGGCGCACAAGGCGGTGAAGATGCCCAAGGTAGCCCGTATGTTGTAATTGGTGGAAAGCCATTTTATACAAACAAGCCTGGCATTTCTCCTGTGGATGCTATTGGTTTTGGTGGTGATTTACTAGCCTTTCTACCAGTTGGCAGAATGGCATCAATGGCAAAAAATGTAGCTACAAGACTAGGAATTGCTGGTCTTACTAGCGGTGCTATTTCAACTGGAAAAGAATTAGGAGCGCAATTATTAGGGTCAGAGCAACAAGTTGATACAACTAAAATTGCATTAGATGCTGCATTTGGTGGTGGTGGTCAATTAGTTGGCGATGCTCTTACAACATTTATTAGAAATAGAAAACCAGTATTTAACGCTAGTGGAAATATATCTGCTCAATTTTCAGATGAATTAAAAAAAGCTGGAATTAACATTAATGATTTTGGAACAAAAGGACAGGAAGTTCTTGTTTCTGCTTACAAGAATTTAGGATCATCTTTTGGTAAAGAGGCTGAAAGAGTAACTGGTGCAGCAAGGTCTGCTGAAACTGGTGGCATTCCACTAACAACTGGTCAAGCTACTGGGGATGTCCGTCAAATTGCAAAAGAAGAAGCAATGCGCCAAGGCGGTAGAGGTGGTATTGCTCAAAAGATTATGCAAAAGTTTGAAGAAGGTCAAAAGGCTGCAATTGGTCAGAAAGCAACAACAATTGGGCAAGAAATTGCTCCAGCATCTACAGTTGGCACACAGTCTGAAGCTGGTGGTATGTTGTTTGAAACATTAAGAGGAAAGCAAAAAGAACTTAAAGGCGCAGCATCTAAAGCCTATGACGAAACAGACTTAAGAACTTTAGCTGTACCAACTGCAACAACATCTACATTAACAAGCAAAATTTCTGATGCCATTAAGCAGGGAGATTTTATTCTTAATGAAGTAAATACTCCAGCAGCAGCTAACGCCTATAACTCATTGGTAAATATTATTCCAAAAGTAGATAAGGCAAATGTAACCCAGATTAACTTAAAGTCTTTAGAGTCTACAAGAAGATCGTTAGGTCAATATTACAAAGCAGCAGCAAACGATGCAGATAGAAATGCTGTGTCTATACTTACTAGACAATTTGATGATTGGCTAGATGATACTGTAACAAAAGGATTGGCAAGTGGCGATTTAGACCAATTGTCAAAACTAAAAGAGGCTAGAGCATTATCTAAAGATTATTTTAATAAATTTAAAATTGATCCAAGATCTGCTGATGTTGATGCTCAAAAGGTTATTGATAAAATTGTTAGCAAAGATTTAACGCCAGTAGAAACAATGAATTATTTATTTGGCGCAGCAAAGCTAGGTGATAATCAAACAGCCGTAAGAACTGCTAAAAAATTCAAAGAAATTTTTGGTGATACATCTCCAGAGTTTGATGAGTTTAGAAAAGCAGCTTATCTAAGACTTGTACAAGATACACAAGGAAACATTAAACCAGCAAGCAAAATTGTTGGTGAAGTAGATGAGCTTATTCTTGGTCGTGGATCTGCATTGGCAAAAGAAATATTTACACCAGAGCAAACAAAATCTTTAAGAGATTTTAGGTCTGCAATTAGCAAAACATTAACTCCAGCAGAGGCAACAAATCCATCTAAAACTGGTTATGAAATTGCACGACTTGGAGAGGATATATTCAAGGGTATTGGAATTATGAGTGCGCTAGGCGGTGATATTGGTACTGGCGCAGCTATTAGTGCGGTTGGTGGTGTATTAAAACCAGCAAGAGGGGCGTTGCAAGCAATACAAGCAACTAGGGGGGTAACTGCTCCTGCTTTACGAAGTATGTATGGCGCACCTGTTGGCATTGCAAGCGGTAATATTGCTGCCGATCTGCTAAGAGAAAGAGAAGATATGCAACTAAGAGGATTATTAGGAGAGTAATTATTGCTCCATATAATCCAAATATCGCATAAGAAATATGACCAATTACAATTGATAAAGCAATAGATAAATTTTGCATAAAGGCTAAAGATGGCAAAGACTAAGATTTCGGAATTTGATAGCACACCAGCTAATAATACAGATATAGACAGTATTAACATTGCAGAAGGCTGCGCTCCGTCTGGCATTAACAATGCTATTCGTGAGTTAATGAGCCAACTAAAAGACCAACAAACAGGCGCATCTGCTGATAACTTTACTGTAGGTGGAAACCTAGTAGTAAATGGTACATCTGTTCATACTGGCGCTACTACATTTACTGGTGCTGTAGTGATGTCTACTGCTTTGCCTGTAGCATCTGGCGGTACAGGCGCATCTACGGCTGGTAATGCTAGAACAAGTTTAAGTGCCGCTAGTAGTGGTGCAAACTCAGACATTACATCTATTACTGGATTAACTACTGCATTAGCTGTAGCACAGGGTGGTACAGGCGCAGCAACTCATACAACTAAAGGTGTATTGATTGGAAATGGTACTTCTGCTGTAACTACAGTATCTCCAAGCACATCAGGAAATGTATTAACATCAGATGGAACAAGTTGGACATCTGTTGCAGGGGCTTACGCATTAACTAGCATGACTGTACAAGCATCTACAAGCGGTACAAGCATTGACTTTACTTCTATACCATCTTGGGTAAAGCGTATTACTGTGATGTTCAATAGCGTTAGCACTAATGGATCATCTACCATAATGGTTCAACTTGGTGATTCAGGCGGTATTGAAACATCTGCGTATTCAGGTGCGGCTACTGGTATTGGTGCTGGTGGTGGATTAGCACAATCAGCTTTATCTACTGGCTTTCAACTTTGCGATAATGCAAATCATTCTGCTGCTGCTACATGGTCAGGAAGTATGACTATTTCACAATTAAGCTCATCTTCAAATATTTTTTCAGCATCAGGAACTTTTGGTCGAGGTGATTCTGCCGTTTCAGGAATGGTTGGTGGAGTTAAAAGCCTTTCTGCAACTCTTGACCGAATTCGCATTACCACAATAGGTGGCACAGATACATTTGATAATGGTTCAATTAACATACTTTACGAGTAAACCATGGCTGAAATTGACTTATTTAAGTATGGACAACTTGTAGCTCAAGTAGATGCTATGGAGAAAAAGATAGACAAGTTAGAGGAAGGCATGAGTGAATTACTTGCCCTCGCCAATAAAGGAAAAGGTGGGTTCTGGATGGGGATTGCTGTTGTATCAGCCTTTTCTACATTTATTGGTTTTATAAGCCACTACTTTACAGGCAAATGATGTGTCAGATCCATTCGGAATTACAGACGGAGTTAAATCCGTTACAAGTAGTATTAATGAGTCAGTAAAAGCTAGTCAAGAACTTAGCAAGGCTATTGATGGTGTTTTAGAAGTAGCAGATAAAGCAGCAAAAGAAAGGGCAGATTCTAGAAAAAAAGCCAGACAAGTAAATCCAGACACTACTACCATTATTGAGGCAGTAGACGAATGGCAAAGACTTTTAATAGCAAAGCAATCTGAAACACGAATACAAGAACAGATTATTAGTAAATATGGTTCTAAGTCTTGGGAAGAAATACAAGGTATTAAAGCTAGAAAGCAATGGGAAGATAGGCGTGATAAGCATTTAGAGCAGCATGATAGACGAGTAATGAAAAGCGTTATGCTGTTGTGCTACATATTTTCTGCATGGATAGCATACGAATGTACATGGGGTATATGGAGATGAAAGACGATTTTGATTTGTTTATGTGGGCTTGGGTGGTTTTAACCAGTTGGGCTGCATTTGGTATTTACTTATATTTGAGGTATTAAAATGTTTACTTTGCTTACTACTTTAGTTTCTTTCCTAGCTGGCGGTCTGCCAAAACTAATGGACTATTTTCAAGATAAGTCTGATAAGGAACATGAACTAAACTTAGTTAAGATGCAAACTGAGCGTGAGATGGAGATGCTCAAGGAAGGCTATATAGCCCAGGCTAAGGTAGAGGAAATCCGTACTGAGCAGATTGCTATCCAAACTGCTGAGAAAGAGCGTGAGTCGCTTTATGCCCACGATATAGCTATTGGTCAAGGTGCAAGCCAATGGGTGATTAATGCCAGAGCATTTACTCGCTCATTTATTACTTATGGTCTATTCTTTTTGTTTGCTTTTGTAGAGATATTTGGTTTTTACTATGCCGTTAAAACTGGCGTAGATTTCAGCATTGCTCTTGATATGTTATGGGATAACGAAACACAAATCATTTGGGCGAGCGTTGTATCATTCTGGTTCGGATCGCAGGCCTTCAAATCTAAATGAGTTTAGATCAGCGTGTCATTGACATGATTAAACACCATGAAGGTGTTAGAGTTCGCCCATATCAATGCCCAGCGTTAATATGGACTGTTGGCGTAGGCCATGTAATCGACCAATCACACATTAGAGTTTCATTGGCAGAGCGTAAAGCATTGCCTATTCCTGATGGCTGGGATCGCACTCTATCAATGGGGGAAGTAGATGAAATACTTACTAAAGATTTACAGTCATTTGAAAGCGGAGTTAAACGATTATGTCCTAATGGGCTTACTCCTGGTAGGTTTGGCGCACTTGTTTCTTTCGCCTTCAATGTTGGACTCGGTAATCTCCAAAATTCTACCCTTCGCATGAAACACAATAGAGGCGAGTTTGAGTCTGCTGCCGAGGAATTTCTAAAGTGGAATAAGGCTGGTGGTAAAGAATTAAAAGGCCTTACAAACAGGCGCAAAGACGAAAGAGCTTTATACTTATCTTAAAATGGGTCTGTTAAATTAACATACTTAAACCAACTGACAGGGACATCAAAAAAGAACTCCCCACTAGGGACTTCCCTATTATTGACCTCTATCAATGGACACTTTTTCACCAACTCAGCTTTCAGCCAGTACGCATGACTTAAGTCGTGAGTTAGTGCAAAAAATAGAACAGGGCGATCTTGCTGAAACAATTTTGCTTTACGATGCGCTATATGAATGGTGGGATGGTGGCAATAAGCCCAGCCCCGTACTTCAACTTCAACAAAGCCAACTGGATTTTCTGCTCTGTAGGCGATTAAATCTACTCCATACACATTAGGGTTTTCCCTGCACTCTAATCCCCACTTCATTTGCATCCATTCTGATACAGCTTTCCTAGCTGGTGGATCGTAGCGGTCATGGAGTGCTTGGTCAAAGCGTTTGCCAGCGTAATCGGTAGGGCGCTGGCTCTCCTTCGTGAAGGTTAATGCCGATCTCATCTGTTATATTTAAAAGGGTACATCTCCAAGATCATCATCTACGATGGTGTTCTTTGGCATTTCATCTCTACCTTTAGGGATAAAGTTGTCCTTTGGTGCTTTTTCCTTGCCGACTGATCCCGAAAAGAACTTACCATTCTTGCCATCTTTTAGCCAGGCGTTAAGGTAATGCTCTTTGCCGTTAATCATTATTGATCCAGCATAATCAGGATGTGTTTCTTTTTCCTTACGATTATTCTTGAATAGGCTAAAGTTGCCGTCTTTCATTTCATAGGCCATTTTTTCTCGCTTTCAATTTAGTTAATGTATCTTCGACCTCGCTTAAGAACTTCTCTACTTCTACTTCCATTGCCTTGATATACTCCTCATCCCTTTCAAGGCGCACTACGAACAGTTGCAAGTCATCTGGTAGCCTAGGGTCAAACGATACGAAATCGCACCACCTAGACCCTGTTACAGCCATCTGGCATTGCATCTGAGGGATATACTTTGCTGGCGGTTTGCCATCCATCAAATAATCTATATGGGTACTACTATTGGGACACTTAATCTCAATCAGACCATTCCCCACAAGTCCATCTGGGCTACATCCAAACCACTTAATTGTAGGATGATCCATAAAGGCTACTTGTTCCACAAAGTTCCCTTTTGCAACCTCATACGCTACCCTAGCCATTGGCTCAGTTTGTGTACCCCATTCCATTGCAGCATTGGTAAAAGACTCGCTTGGTAGCCCTGTAAGCCTCTGAACTACCAATTCCGTACGATATTTGGTACGACTTGCAGACTCCCCAGACTTCCCCTTACTTAGCACATCTGCCATACGACTAGCAGTTACCTTGCCCAGCCTGAGTTGATGCCAGGCATCCGTACCCTGCTCTACGGCTACCCTATCTTCTGTAGTAAAGGTAGTCATAGTTTGGCCTCTGCTAAGAATTTTAAATGCTCTGCCAATGTAGCTACCTCGTTTGCAGCTTGAGCAGCTCGTTCATGGTTATTTTTTGTTTCATGGTTATAGTAGCTTTTAAGAACTTGGTTAATCTCTATAAAAACTTCTGAATAATCTGTCATATTTTTTTGCTATTCGTAGTTAGTTTTTGTGCCTTTGCCTGGTCGCATCGGGACTGTTTCTGCATTAATTCCATGTAATCTTCTGTGCAATCATCGCAAATATTGACTACCTCTTGGGCATGATCTCTTAGATACAGCCAAGCCTTGTAATCCCTTCTTGATGGGTAGCATAAAGGATACCATTCACTCGTCATCGTGCATTGGCTTTTGCTCTGGCTGAACAATAAAATCAATATCTTCTAATTCGTTCATCTCCCATTTGCGAGAGAATTCAGCAGATAAGGCATCTATCGCAGCGTTCCATCCAAGCATGAAATACTCTTGTGGATGGTATACAGGCTCAGATAACTTATTAAAAGCCTCAAGGCACTTTTTATTAATCACTTTCGTTTTCTCCATTGATAAACGACTGTTTCACTAGGCGTTAGCTTTTTGGGCTGATCGTCTAAGGTACGAGCAAATTCTGCTTTAAAATCTGCCCACTTTTTCTTGTAGAACTCTTGCTCACTAGCTGGAATATAGCCATGCTGTTTTCTCCAGCGCAAAGCTATGTCTGTAGAGCTTGGGGTATAAATAAAGTTATTTTCCATATTTTCTATCTGCCTCTCGTTTTAAACAAACTCCACACTTCCACCTACTTACCTTATTAATCTTTACCAACTTAAAATCACTAGCTGGTCGTAGAACTTGACAACTAACACACCACTTTCTGTCCATCCCAGCCTTCCTTTAAATAACCGAATTCTGACGCATCGCATACGGCTCTCAAATCTAAACATACATCGCATTTGTCCACCCATATCCTGTATTGGTGATCCTTTGGTTTATGAACTCCCCAGGTGCTACCACAAGGGGAGCAAACATTATCAGGCTGCTCCTGTGCTAGTTTCATTAAATTGGGCTTTCATTTCGTTGTATGCGTTAGTGATAGCATCTAAAAACTTAGCGTTTCCCTTATATTTCTTGTAAGATTGAGCAAAGGCCACCTTGAGTTCGGCAGGGCTTTTTTGCGCCTTAATTTCTGCAATAGCAGCCGTTAGCGTATCTTCTGTGTCTACATCATCCCACAAATCTTCCCCTACATATAGGCTTAATCCTAGACCATGTAGAGCTATTGCTTTAGCCAGACAACGCTGCATAGCAGTATTTACGGCAAAGGCATCAGGGTTAGGCACAGCCTTATTGCGGTAGTCCATTACAGGCAACTGGGCAGTCATAGACTTGCCAAAGGCGGTTACTGTACAAAAGACCATTACTGTATCGCCAAACGATACAGGCTGACCATAAGTCCATGTAGCCTCTGGATCGTGTTGCAACAATGTATCAACAGCCCATGCCCAACTCAGATAACTAAGATTGTTTTTCTTTTCTATCTTGCTAGAAACATCTACATTTCTAAGCTCTAAATATTTGCTCATTTTGATTCCTTCACTATGTTAATCGGATCTCTGCTACTTTTTCCATGTAAGCCCAGCTATGGTAATACAGCTTACGGCCTAGGGATTCCCAGTCTTTTCTTGCTACGCAATCACGAATAAACTCTTGTAGATTTGTATCGTCTACATCTTGCCCAATAGACTCAGCAAAGTTGCCTAGGTCTGTAGGATCAAACTCAGGGTCATTCTTAACTGCATCATACAAACGCTCATCGAGTTGCTCTTGCTCTGCCTGGTCATCGTATGGGGCTTCATAATAAGAATTGTTGTTGTACATTTATCTTCTCCACGAATTGTTAAAGTTGTTGTAGAACAAGAACGCTGGGGGATTCTGCATAGGACAATCATTAGTCTTATAGCAAGGCGTTTGATCTACTACATCGGTCTTATAGCGTTTGATTGGTATAGGCGCACAGCCTACTAAAGAGATTGCCAGAATCAGGATTAAGGCTCTCATAATGTATAAACACCAATACGAAAGCCATACACAGTAATTACAAAAGCTACAATTACAAATCCTAATATGCCACCTAAAATAAAGTCTTTCATTTTGCTACTCCTTCACGAGTGTTTGAAATCTCCCCCGAAGGGGAGTGTTAATTAAGCTACTAACTTTTCTCTTTCTAAAGTTTTAAAAACATCTACAATTTTTAGAATATCAGAAGGACTTGTTTCTAGCTCTAGCTCTTCTTTAAAAAATTGTTGAAGTTGTTGAACTGTTACATCGCTAACAAGGTAGCCATCATTAGTTTTAAAACCCATTGGCATAAAAGTTGATTTCATTTTGTTACTCCTTCACGAGTTATTAATAAAATTTACTACTTACATCTACTACTAAAATTTGTTGCATGGATAAATCTTAATCTACAAATGTAGAGATTTGCAAATATATTTCTAAGGAAAACCCTAATGTTGCTTTTTTGCACACTTTTGGGATGGTGTAGAATAAAATGTCTACAAAGGAGCATATATGAATACTGTCGTATCTTTACCACAAACAAGTTCATTTGACAAATTAATGACCGAATTTGGGACTATCAAGATCCTATGCGAAAAGATCGGGGTCAAGTATGTAACGGCCTATGCCTGGAAGATGCGGAACGGCATCCCTAAAAAATGGCATACAGCGATCATAGAGGCATCAGAAGGAAGATTGACAGAGAATGACCTCGGTTAGCCAAAATGCTCGCACAATCTCTCTAATGGAGTCTAGAGGGTATAAGTGCGACCTAGTGGAATCCTACAATCACTTCTCTAGAAGGAAAAAGGATTTATTCAATATTTTTGACATTCTGGCTATTGGCAATGGGGAAACAGTCGGTATCCAGATCACTAGCAAAAGCAATATGTCCTCTAGGATTAAGAAGATCTCCGAGTCTGAATTCTTGCCAGAGCTGGTGCGGTCTGGCTGGAAGATCTTAGTTTTAGGATGGTTTAAGCAGCCTAATGGCAGATGGGCTTGCAAAGAGTTTGAGATGTGATGTAAGATACGATTTCCTAAGTTCGAGGCTCTAACGACATACCAGGGATTTAGGATCATAGTGCTACTGGGGGTAAAGGATGAAACAGCACAAAGTAGGTGGCGAAGCCAGAGCCTACTCCTTGAAAGTCTGGCGGGTTCTGTAACTCCGATGGAGCAGATGAAGGCGAATCTAGGTAGGCTAGGTTCGTTCACCGAAAGAGCAGTAACCTTCCTAAAGACTAATACATAGGTATATACATACAAATATTGATTGTCTGTACATATCAATAGCTATATGTATAAAAAACAAAGAAAAGTGTAAAAATAAAAAAATTGTGTAATTTACTACACAAAAACAAAACACTTGCATTAATGTAGATTTGTAGATTAAGATCTAAGTTATGAGAGAAATTAGAAAATCCATGACTGGTCTATGTGCCGATGCCAGCAGTTGTTTTCCGACTTGGCAAAAGAAATCCCTTAAGCTAGATTGGCTAAAGAATAGAGTTCTCTACAAGGGAACTACTAACCTTGGCGAGATCATCTGTACGCCTGTGTTCTTTGGTACAGACGAGCATAAAACAGGGCTAATAATGGATGCTATTACAGGCACTTGCTACAAAGGTAGTAAATGCTGCACATCCGATGCTATAGAGTTGATTTCCTACAAACCAGAGCAGGGACTAGATAAAGAACTTTTAGCCATGCGTAGTAATAAAACCCTAGGAGTATAAATGTTAGAGCCAATACCTTTTGCTGGATATGTAGAGATACCAGACGAGCTAACAGATAAAGAAATAGTTGATATTTATCAATCATCCTATTGTCAAAGTGGGTTAGACGAATGGGAATTTAACCCTATATATTTTGCTAGAGCAATACTAAAAAAGGCTAGTGAGAAGTGAGCTTTACGATTTATACGCATGATGGCATGAAAGTAATCCAATGGTTTAAAAATATAGATGAGCTGTGTATAGCTATGCTTAACAACCCCAAAGACTTTTATCATAGGAACATATGAAAAACTTTAAGGAGATACTTCTACATGAAGTTGCTGAAAGACAACGCCTGGAACAAGTTGAGGGTCGCAAAATGGATCGGAACAATCCTGTGTTTGATCGGGATATTTCTCACCTCATTAAATTTCTACCCAATCAACCTTCATTTTGGTTTAATAGGTAGTGCGATCTGGGCGTTAGTTGGTATATATCAAGAAGATATACCATTGTTCGTTGTAGAATTTGTAGCTGTATTTTTTTATGTAGTTGGTGTCTATTACTCGTGAAGGAGCAATAATGTCAGATTTATTTGAGCAGTTTTGGAGTTTATATCCTAGGAAAGTTAGCAAGCGTATGGCGCATCGTAGTTTTTATAAGCTAACCCCAGCAGAGCGAGAGCAAGCAGTAGAGGCTTTGCCAAACCATCTAGCATACTGGAAATCGCAAGATACGCAACTTGCGTATATACCACATTTAGCTACTTGGCTTAACCAATATAGGTTTGAGGATGAAATCGTAATAGAAGAACCAAAGGTAAATAAACGACCTGAGTTGCCTTGGTACAGCTCAGAAGAACTCACAATGAAAAAAGCTCAAGAAATAGGAGTCCAGGCTTATGCTGGAGAAGGATGGCAGCAATGGAGAGCAAGGATTAGCCAAAGGATTAAACAACTTGAAGAACAAACATAATGAGGAATGGCGTAACGAATGTGAGGCTAGAGAGCTATTAACATGGCCTATAGCAACCAGACGAAAACAACTAGCATTAGTATTAGAAAAGCGTGGATGGGAAGCCACACTTAAACTAAAAGACGAAATGGAAAGACAATGGAAATTGACCCGAGCAAAGCAGTCCAATTTATCTACGAGCAATCAGGAGTCTTTGCAGCAGCCAAAGCAGATAGAACTTATATAGAGAACTATCTGCGATCTGCTAAAAGCCGTCTTATGCTCGAATCTACAGCTCCAAGCATCGCTGCTAAAGAGATGGAAGCCTACGCTACAGATGATTATGTAAAGCTCTTAGAAGGGCTAAAAGAGGCAGTAGAAGTAGAGGAAACATTAAGGTGGAAGTTGATAGCAGCCCAAGCAAGAATAGAGATATGGCGCAGCCAAGAGGCTACTAATCGCACTATAGACAGGGCTACACAATGAGCGATCTACCATACTACATAGGTATATTTATTATTGCATCTACAATAGTTTCTATATGGCTTGCTTTTAATGGTAACTAAAAATGAAAAGATCGCACTCAATAAGATTGCAGAACTCGGATGTATTCTATGCTCCGAAGTCCTTGGGATTGAAAGCAGATCGCCAGCAGAACTCCATCATGTGCGGAGATTTGGAGCTGTTAGGGCTACATCCCCGATCTTGCCTTTATGCCCAGAGCATCATAGGGGAAACTCTGGCCTTCACGGATTGGGTGTCAAGCGTTTTGAAAGAGAATACAAAATATCCTGTGAGGAGTTGCTGGAGCGAGTCAGTCAGAAACTTGGAAAGGATGATAAGTGAACGAAACGAATAAAATTGTTAATGAGCTAGTAGACCTATATACAGGCAAGGTAGTAACTCAGCATGAGAATGAAGTCTTATTTAGAGTTGTTAAACTAATCAGAGATCTAGAGGATCAGTCTAAGATGTATAAGTCGCTACTATCAAGCCAGACTTGCGAAGGCAGCCACTAAAGCTCTAGAGAGTCCCAACCATATTCTCGGGCGCATTGTTTGGTGCGAGATTTAAAGGCTTTTCCATGTTTGTCCCATGCTCCTGTTTTCCAGAAACTCATGTGGCAGACCTCATGTATTAATGAGCGTTGGATTGTTCCCAACTGTTCATTCTTTAATCGGCTAATCGTAATGATGTGTGGCTTATCTAAAGATTCGTCATAGCGATAGGTAGCCATTGCATCCTTTTCCCTAGTTACTTTGAACTGGATTAATTCTGGTGGTGGTAAGTCCCATTTTCTTAGTGGATGACAGCAAGAAAAAGACAAGTACATTTGCTCCAGAATAAATGGCGTTATCTTCATACCTTATTAATACATCCTCTAAATTCAAATTCTCCATTCTGCTCATCTGTAACCATAATCAACTCAGGCATTAGCATACGGCCTTGATCGAATGAAAGCATTGCAAAACCACTACGCCAATCTTTAGGACTATCCTCGCAGTATTCAAAGGTAGAACTATGTGGATCAGCTAGGCATCCAGTCTGAATACCCCAATAAGTTCCTTGATACCCAGTTATCGGACTACAACACAATACATGGGTATGCCCAGTAATGATGTTGGTAGATCCACCAGCACCAACTAAGTTGGAATATCCAGCAGTACGACCACCTTTATAGCGGTGTTTGACTACTGTATTTTCCCCAATCCAAAACGACCAGCAAGTTTCCCAATTAGGAAAATGATACTTAAGGCTAAATCCATCTACCCCAGAATACTCAGGTACTTTATTAACAAGCCAAGCTTCATACCTCATATCGTGATTACCAAGAGTCCAGATTAAACGACAGCCAGGCGGTCTATGTTTTTCTATCTCATCTAAATGCCAACGACAAGCATTAAGCTCCTCTAAGACTGTAGGTTTTTGATCGTAATTGATAGAAGGAAAACGGCTAAGAACTTGTCCATCAAAAGCATCACCATTACAAATAATTACCTCTGGCTTAAAGGTATCAATCATTAATAATAGGGCTTTAAATGCTGTAGTAGTGGTATCGGTAAAGTGAGCATCTGAAAATACAATCACTCGCTTAACCTTATCTATATCTATTCCCCTGCGTACATTGTGCGGAGTTTGTTCAATCTTTTTTAGTTTCTCTTTTTTAGGATCTCGCATTGAGGCATGAGTAGGAAGTTTGATGTCATATCTAATCTCAAGGCTTGCTCTGCGATTAAGTGCGCTCCTAGGGTTAATACCTAGTTCTTTGCCAACTAAAGTAGGAGAGCCAAGTCTTTTCCAGCACTCTATGAATTTTTGATCTTCTTTATCAGATTGTTTCATATCTACCTTTGTCATAAGATATTGAATATAATACAATAAATTAATTAAAATTAAATGACAACATGGAATCTAGGCTAAAAAATTGGGCTTGGTATGTTACTTGGGGAGTTATTGGCCCACAGGTGGAAACTACTTGTCGCAGTTTTGAAAAGAATTATGTCCCAGAGTTGGGCAATTTATATGCAGACCCAGAGCCACACTACGAGCCAGACCATGTAGACGGAGATCTGATAGAGCAGGCAATTAAGGGTTTACCATTGCAACTAAGACAAGTGCTTAAAATGAGGTATGTCAGCCATCCTTATGCCTCATTAAATCAGTTAGCGCATAATGCTAGAACAACGCCTCATAAATTAGAAACAGATTTACATAATGCAAAAAAACGACTCCAGCAAGAACTGGATAAGAAAGCCAAGTCAAATTACCATCAGAACTTGTACAAGTTGCAAGATCAACAAAACGACTAAAGATGGAGTTCTACAATCTTACAATGAAGGATTAAATGAACGATTCGTATGCCAATCTTGCCATAGTAATAGCGACAAAACACGCTAAATGCTTGCCTGTGCTGTTTGCATCAATAGATGAGTATGTGCCAAAGGAAGTAACAGTTATCGTTGCTGGGAGCGATCTAGAGTGTTCTAGGCACAATACTATCAATTTACCTAATAACGGCAACAATTATGGGGAATCCTATAACGATGTAGTGCGCTATGCGTTTGAGATGTTCCCTGAGATTATTGTGGCAAACGATGACATAGTATTAACACCTAGTAGCTTTAATATGCTAATAGAAGATAAAGTGTTGCTTTCACACCACAGTCTAGGCTGGTTATGTAGTAGATCAGATTATGTGCGTGGGCTACAAAATATTAGGAATGGTGAAGTACGAAACGGCATCAAATTTGTAGAGGAAGATCAAATATTCCAAAGCAATGTACTTTCCCCTTTATTTGGGATTATCTCTAGAGAGGCTTGGATAGATTACAAACCGATTAACTGGTATTCAGACGATATTCAATGTTTAGAAATTATGGCTGCTGGATATAAGAATTATGTCAGTCGGTCTTATGTCCACCATGTCGGCAGCCAGACTGTAGGTATGGATCACAAAAAGAATAATGATGAGGCAGGGGCATGGCTTAAAGTCAATATGCCAGACTTATACACATTGTGGTTTAGTTAAAAAAGCGTTAAAATTGTCTTGGGCAAGTTCGCCTTAAATTTGGGGTTAATATGAAAATTGCTATTGGACTACTAGCTCCAAAAAAAGGCATGGATAAAGAAATGCCTGAGGGCATGGGATTATTAGATGAGCCAATGGCAGAGGAATCTGAGTACGAGATTACCAAGGCAGGAAACGACACAATGACCAAAGCCTTGATGGAAACTCGTCATCTAGGCCCTAAAGATCCTGCAAACCCAGGCGATTTCTGGGTTAAGTTAGTTGCATATTGGGGTATGCCAGAAGAAGAAACGGCAAACCGATTCTGCGCTAATTGTGAATATTTTGACAATAGCACTCAAGCATTAGAGGCAATGAAGGTTGTTCCTGAGAATGAGCTTGATCGTAATGGTGGTGGGCGTGGTTTCTGCCATAAATATGAGTTTATTTGCCATAATTTGCGTGTTTGCGAATCGTGGGAAGAAGCAGAAGAAAAGGCAGACGATTAATGAAAGCTGGACTCTATTCCAATATTAACGCCAAGAGAAAGCGTATTGCTTCTGGATCAGGCGAGAAAATGAACAAAGTAGGTAGCAAAAATGCTCCTACTGCTAAAGACTTTAAGCAAGCAGCCAAAACTGCCAAACCTATGAAGGCTAAGAAAAAATGAAGATGAGCAAAAAACAAGCCAAGATCGGCAAGGTAATGGGTGAGTTCAAATCAGGCACTCTACATTCTGGCAAGGGTGGCAAGGTAGTTAAGAATCCTAAACAAGCCATTGCTATTGCTATTTCTGAGGCAATGAAAAAAGCTCGCTATAAAAAATGATTAGTGTAGTAATGCCTAGCTATCTAGGTGATTACCCAAGAGCAGCAAGCAATAGAGAACAAAAGCTCCCAAGAGCAATAGAGAGCGTATTAGAGCAAAAAATAGGTGAGTTAATAGTTGTGGCAGATGGATGCCAAAAGACAGTAGATATAGCCTCTAAATACCCTGTAAAGACTGTTTTAATAGATAAGCAGCCATGCTTTAGCGGAACTCCAAGGAATATTGGAATACAAAACGCTAAGTACGACTACATTGCTTATATAGATAACGATGATGTATTTGGCAAAGGCCATCTAAAATCAATAGCAGACAATATAGATACAGATTGGCTATATTGGGATGACTATGTAGATGGTGAAATTAGACCAGTATGGTTTGAAATAAGCCACATAGGTACTTCTGCAATAGCCCACAAAAAAGAGCTAGACTGCAAATGGGGAGATGGTTATGGGCATGACTGGCAATTTATACAGCAATTAAAGCATTACCCTAGCAAACGCATTACTGCCAACTATCAAGTTATGCACATACCAGGGATCGTAGATAAATAATGTTTATTATGTGTACGAGGGACAGACCTCATTTTTTATTAGAATTTATAGAATGTTGGCATAAAACCAAAGCTAGTTACCCTGCCACAATATTAATTGACGATGACGATCCTAAGATAGAGGAATACAAGGCTATTGCATACCCTAAAAACTGGGTTATTTTGTACAACGAAAGTGCAAAGCCTGTAATTAAAGTTAATAACTGGTTAAAAGATAATCTACATTATGATTTTTATGGTCTTTTAGCTGATGATTTAAGACCAAAAACAGTAGAGTGGGACAAAAAGCTAGTTGCAGTTGCCAAAAACAATCAAATAGCATACCCAGACGATACTATTAAAGGCGAAATGCTATGTACTCATCCTGTAATTGGGGGTGATTTAATAAGGGCTACTGGCTGGGTATTAAATACAGAGCTAATACATTTTTATGCAGATGATGTTTGGATGTATATTGGCAAACAAACCAATAGACTACATTACTTAAGTAATGTGATATGCCAGCATCTACATCATACTGTAGGCACTAGAGAGTCAGATCAAACAAGTTCTAGTCTAGATGAAAACTTTGCAACAGATTACCAAAGTTATATGAGATGGGTAACTAGCCAAAAAACAGCAGAACTCATAGAAAAAATTAAAGCAATATAAAAGGTTAGGAATGAAAATAAGAGAGGCTGCCAAAATCCTAGAAAGAATAGGTGTCGCTGGGTACAACAAGCCCAAGAAAACCCCTAATCATCCTACTAAAAGCCATGTAGTAGTCGCTAAAGAAGGCGATAAGGTTAAGACCATCCGATTTGGTCAGCAAGGTGTTAAAGGCAGTCCAGAGGGTAGTGCAAGAAACGAATCATTCAAAGCTCGTCATGCTAAGAACATAGCTAAAGGCAAGATGAGCGCAGCATTTTGGGCTAACAAGGTGAAATGGTGATATGGCTTTATTAGACGAACAACCCTATATAGGCTATCCACAGATGGGCAGGCGCAGAGCCATGCCTAATACAGATGTAGAGATGAATCAGGGCTTGCTAAGAGGCGCATCTTACTATCCGTATGATCTACTAGGATCGCCTATAGATCTTATCAATATGGGTCTTAAGCCATTAGGAATGGGATCGCAAAAGCCTGTCATGGGTAGCGATTATCTACAAAGTCTGGCACAACAGTATGGTTTATCCCAGCAGCCTACAGGATCAAACGCAGAGAATGTAGCTAGATTAGCTATGTCAGCCATGAATCCAGCAACAGGGGCTAGGGCAGTAGGTAGGGTAATAGAACCAACAATGCAGGCATTAGCTCCCAAGGCTGGACAGATGGCAGAGGATTATCTGCGATCTATAGGTGGTATAGCGGATATTGTGCCTACAGATGTAGCTAGAAGTCTTAAGATGCCTACTACATTGCCAACAGACGATATATTTAAAAAAGCTGTAGAGAATACGCCTGGAGCAACAGTTACAGAAGGTGGCTTGTTAATGAATGTAATGCGTAAGCAAAAGCCACAGCAAGCAGAAACAGAGTCCGTAAGGGGTGGAGTATTTTATCTGCCAGAAGGTTCTACAAGCATGAAACACTATGGTGGAACAACTGGTTATGGTGGTACAGAGAAAATTAGTGGAGAAACACTTTACAAAAACCCTTTAGTTGTTAAAGGTGCTACTGGTGGTAAAGCTCCAGAGGCAGCTTACGATCAATTACTTGGGAAAGGCGCATATCAAGAGATGCGTAATGATGCTTTACGAGTAAGACATCCTGAGTTGATAAGTGATAAAAGATACAATTTAGCTGATGCAATTACACCAGAACAATTTTTATCTAAATATGCTCCTGATTTAGAGGGGTATGGTGATTATATATTTAGTAATTCAAGAGAAGGCAATCAACTTTCTTATGCCTTGCAAGAGGCAGCAGTAGCTCAAAAAGCTAGAGATGCTGGTTATGATGCTGTTATTGGGTATTCTAAGAAAAAAACTGGAGAGCCATTCTTATCTGAAGTGTTTGATATAAGAGAAGCAATCTACCCCTCAAGAGAAGGTGATTACAGATTGATGGATAAGTTTGAAGGACTACTTGATTAAAAGTGTTGTAGAATAGCAACATCATCAACCATCACCCGTTAGGAATGGAATGGAAAACGCTATAGAAAACAATAATGTAGAAGTTGCATCAACCAACAAGGGTGGTGCGCCTGTAGGCAATCAAAACGGCAAGAAGGGAAAGCTGTTCTACAACCAACTGAGAGTAGCTCTAGTTCAAGAGGATAGCCGTAGATTACGCACTATTGCAGACAAGCTAGTAAAGGCTGCTGAACAAGGCGAGCCTTGGGCTGTTAAAGAGATTATGGATCGTGTAGATGGCAAGGCCGTACAGTCTACAGAGATTAGCGGTGTAGATGGTGAGGCTATTGAGCTTAAGCAGATTGAGTTCATTATTAAACGCCCAGAGTGATCGAAGCAGAAGAAAAGCTCAGTTTAGAGATTCCAGAAAAGCTAGAGTGCTTACTGGAAGATCATCGCTATAAAATCGTTTATGGCGGTAGGGGATCTAGTAAGTCCTGGACAGTAGCTAGGGTATTGCTTGCCATAGGTCGTAGAAAGAAGTTAAGAGTGCTATGCGCCAGAGAGTTTCAAAACTCTATATCAGACTCGGTTCATGCTCTGTTAGCAGATCAGATCAAGTCTATGGGGCTAGATGATTTCTATACTGTACAAAACACCAGTATATTTGGTAAGAATGGAACAGAGTTCTTATTTGCTGGACTAAAGCATAATATTACTAAGATTAAGTCTTTTGAGGGTGTAGATATATGCTGGGTAGAAGAAGCTCAGACTACATCTAAAAGCTCATGGGATGTATTAATCCCTACAATCCGTAAGGAAGGCTCAGAGATCTGGATAACATTCAATCCTGAGTTAGATACGGATGAAACATATAAGCGGTTCGTGGTACATCCACCAGGCAACGCTAAAGTAGCAAAAGTAAACTGGTCTGATAATCCTTGGTTTCCAGAAGTTCTAAAGAATGAGAAGGATGATCTCAAAGAACGAGATATGGATGCCTATCTCAATGTCTGGGAAGGCAATACAAGGCAAGTATTAGATGGTGCTGTATACGCTAAAGAGCTAAGAAAAGCCCAAGAGGAAGGCCGTATCAAGGACATAAACCAAGATAAGGCTATTGAGGTATCTACATTCTGGGATATTGGCTGGGCAGATATGACAAGTATCTGGTTTGTGCAGACGATACCAGGCGGTGAGGTAAGGGTCATAGACTTTTATCAGGATTGCCAAAAGCCCATAGATCACTATGTAGAAGTTCTACAGAATAGAGGCTATGTCTATCGAGATCATTGGCTGCCACACGATGCCGAGAACAAAAATATGACAGGCAAGAGCGTTAAAGATATTATGCAGAATATGAACTTGCCAGTAAGGATAACCCCTAGACTGTCTATATCAGAAGGAATTAACGCAGCTCGTATGCTAATGAACAGATGCTATTTTGACCAGAATAGATGTGCAGAGGGTCTACAAGCATTGCGACATTATCGGTATGATGTAAACCCTGATACTAAAATGTTTAGTGATAAACCCTTACACGATCAACATTCCCATGCTAGTGATGCTTGGAGATATGTGGCTGTAGCGTTAGATGAACAACCGAACAACTGGAACAAAGCAATTAAGATCAACAATAAATGGATAGTCTAATGGATGAAGGCACACTAAAAGGCATACTTGATGCCGAGATAGATAACGCTATTGGTTTTATCGAGAGCGAAACTACAGATGATCGTAGAAAAGCCCTTGAATACTACAATCGTTACGAATACGGCAATGAAGTAGAAGGTCGTAGCCAGATCGTTACAGGCGAAGTAGCCGAGGTAGTAGATGGTGCATTGCCACAATTACTGCGTATCTTCACACAGTCAGATGAGATTGTGCGATTTGAGCCTAAAGGCCCAGGCGATGAGGAAAAAGCAAAGCAAGCTACAGAGTATGTCAATTGGGTAATGAATCGTGACAACGATGGCGTACTGCTGATGCACAATTGGTTTAAGGATGCGCTCTTACAAAAGAACGGAATCGTTAAGGTCTATTGGGATGAGAAGATTGATGTCAGCAAAGAGAAGTATCAAAACCTGACACAAGACGAAGTAACGATGTTACTCAATGATCCAGAGGTAGAAGTAGTTAATCAAAAGACTACAGAGGTAGCCCCAGCAGGAATAGATCCTATGGGGATGCCTATTCCACCAGTTTATTCCTATGATGTTAAGCTCAAAAAGACTAAGAAAACTGGCAAGGTAATTGTAGAGAATGTGCCACCAGAGGAGTTCTTAATCTCTAAGAAGGCTAGGACTATTGCTGATGCGCCTTTTGTAGCTCACAGAAAGTTGGCTACTCGCTCAGAATTAATTGCAATGGGCTATGAAAAAGATATTGTAGATAACCTTCCTACTTATGCAGACTTAACCTATAACTCAGAGAATGTAGCAAGGTTCGATCAAGGCGAACAGCCAGGCGATCAGTCAAGCCTAGACTTCTCTATGCAAGAGATTGAGGTAATCGAGTCTTATATCAAGGTAGACTTTGATGGCGATGGTATTGCTGAGTTGCGTAAAGTTACTTATGCTGGATCAGACATCCTAGATAACGAGGAAGTAGATTTCGTACCATTCTGTTCTATTTGCCCTATTCCTATGCCCCACAAGTTCTTTGGTCATAGCCTGGCAGACAGAGCAGTAGACATTCAACTGATTAAATCTACAGTTACAAGGCAGATCCTAGACAATCTCTACATGACTAATAGCCCTAGAATGGGCGTGGTAGAAGGTCAAGTAAACCTAGATGATTTGCTAACAGTTACAGCTAATGGCATTGTGCGTATGAAAAATATCCAAGCCATCACCCCATTGACAGTACCACCAACTGCTAATCAATCATTCCCATTGTTGGGATACTTGGATTCTGTACAGGCTAAGAGAACTGGTGTATCAGACCAGATGAACGGCTTAAGTCCAGAAGTTCTGCAAAATAGTACGGCTACTGCTGTTGCTGCTATGCAAAGTAGCGCAGCAGGAAAGATTGAGTTAATTGCTAGGGTATTTGCTGAAACAGGCGTAAAAGACCTATTCCAGAAGATTCTACAATTGCTCTGCAAGTATCAGGATAAAGAGCGTATTGTGCGTTTGCGTGGTAAATATGTATCTATTGATCCTAGAGAATGGACTAATGGCTTTGACATCTCTATCAATGTCGGTCTAGGCACAGGAAACAAGCAAGAGCAGATGGCTATGATTGCTATGGTTCTAGGAAAGCAAGAGGAAATCCTAAAGACTGCAGGCATTAATAATCCATTAGTAAGCCTTACAAACTACAGACAGACATTAGGTCGGTTTATTGAGGCTGCTGGGTTTAAGGACTCTAACGAGTTTTTCCTAGAGATCAGCCCAGAGCAAGAGCAACAAATGGCGCAGCAAAGCCAACAACAGGGTCAGCAACAAGATCCAGCAATGCAAGCCTATGTAGCCCAGATGCAAGCTAAGATGGAAGCAGATAACGCCAAAGCTCAGAATGATATTCAGATCTCCCAGGTTAAGGCAGAGGCTCAGATCAGACTTAAGCAGCAAGAGTTTGAGATGACTATGGCTCTTAAGAAACAAGAGTTTGAATACGAGGCTCAATTAAAGGCTTTGCAACTAGGCGCAAAACTATCACCAACGGCTAATATCCCTAATGTCCTATAACAAGTCGGAACGAGCTAGAGCCTATTTGTCCGATGAGTTCTTTATAGAACTTGTCGAAAGCCAAAAATCGTTGTATTCTAGCAACATATTTGGCAGTAATGAATACGATGTAGAGGTACGAGAAAAGAACTTTCTCAAACTAAAAGTGATGGATGAATTTATAGCGACAATCCAAGCATTAGCTGATGATAAGCAAATTGCAGAGAAACGCTGGAAGATTTTATAACCACCTAAAAGGTAAACAACATGAGTGAAAACACCAATCCTGTAGAGGGAAGTGTTAATACAGTAAGTGATGCGGCTAACGCATTTTTGTCTATGATGGATACACCAGAGGAGAAAGCGCAAGCTCAATCGCAATCTGATGATACTGAAACTGAAGTACAGGATTCAGACGAATCCTACGAAGATGAAAATGCGGAAGAAACTGTAGAGTATGAGGAAGAAACTCCTAAAGCTAAGACATTCAGAGTCAAAGTTGGCAATGAAGAAGTCGAGGTTTCAGAAGATGAACTCCTAAGCGGATACAGTAGGACAGCAGACTATACTAAAAAGACTCAGGCTTTAGCTGAAACTCGTAAGGCCGTAGAGGCTGAAAGAGGATTAGTTGAAGAATCTAAGAAGATGCGTGATCTTTACGCACAACGCTTAGAGGCTATCGAGAGTGTTCTACAAAGCCAAAGCAATGTAGAGAACTTGCAAGAACTAAAGGAAACCGATCCTATAGGTTATGCAATTGCGGTAGCAGAGCGTAGTGAGAAGGAAAAGCAACTTCAAGCCGTACAAGCTGAAAGACGAAATCTTGCACAACAGCAGGATAACGACAGACAGCAAGCGTTACAGAAACATCTTGCAGAGGCAAGCGAGCAACTGAAAGAGGCTATTCCAGAGTTTAGGGATGCAGCTAAAGCTGAAATTGTGCGTAGGGACATTCGTACTTATGCAAAATCAATCGGATTTAGCGACCAAGAACTAGCTCAAGTGTATGACCCAAGAGCAGTTAAAACGCTATACAACGCAATGATGTACGAAAAACTATCAGGCAATAAAGGTGCAGCCGTCAAGAAAGTACAGGATGCGCCAAAGGTATTAAAGTCTGGAACTTCCAATCCTGGCAGTTCGCAGAATGAACAAATGAAAAAGCAGTTTTCTCGCCTACAAAAGACGGGCAAGAAGGCTGATGCAGCAAAACTTTTTGAACAATTTATTTAAGGAATTTAAATCATGGCAACATATCAAACCTTCCAATCAATCGGCAATCGTGAAGATTTGTCCGATGTAATCTATTCTATCTCTCCAACAGATACCCCAATCATGTCATCTATTGGCAAGACTAAGGCTACTGCTGTTTACCACGAGTGGCAGACTGACTCTTTAGCAGCTAATACAACTAATAACGCATTAGTTGAAGGTGCAACTGCATCTGACATTACTGTTTCTCCTACGACTCGTATTGGTAACTATACTCAGATCGTTGGTAAGACAGTTATGGTTTCTGGCACTTTAGAGGCTGTTGATCGTGCTGGTCGTAAGTCTGAGAAGGCTTATCAATTGGCTAAAGTATCTTCTGAGATCAAGCGTGATATGGAAACTATCATTACAGCTAATCAAGGTCAAACTGCTGGTAACTCTACTACTGCTCGTGCATTAGGCTCATTGCTCTCATACATTAAGAGCAATACAAGTAAGAATGGTACTGCTACAACTGGTGTAGATCCTGTAACTATTGGTGTTTCTACTCGTACAGATGGTACAACTCGTACCTTCACAGAGGCGATGCTCAAGACTGTTATTGCATCTGTATTTACTAATGGTGGTACACCTTCAGCATTGTTTGTTAGCCCAACACAAAAGCAAGTAGTTTCTGGCTTTACTGGTTTGGCTGCACAACGCTATCAAGTGCCTACTTCTGGTCAAGCAACAATCCTAGCTGGTGCTGATCTTTATCAGTCCGACTTTGGCGTATTGTCAATTGTTCCAGATCGTTTCATGCGTACTCGTGATGCTCTCGTACTCGATCCTGAGTATGCAGCATTAGCTTTCCTACGCCCATTCCAAACTAACGAGTTAGCTCGTGTTGGTGATGCAGAAAAGACACAAATCTTGGCTGAGTTCACATTGGAAGTTCGTAATGAGGCTGCACATGGCGGTGTATTCGATCTGTCATAAGTAATGTAGAATAAGGGGATTGGGAAACTGATCCCCTTTTTCTAGGAGAATGTATGTCTGATTTAGGCAAAAAAGGCAATCTCGGTGTAGTAGATGGAGTAATTCGTACTGCTTATGCAGATGGTGATGGTGGAATAGTTATCAAATCAGAAGTAGATTTAACTGAATTTGCAGATTATACAAAGGAACAATTCAATGCTAGAAGTGGTAAAACTGGCTGGGGTGATAGCGTATATGACCCTAAAAATAAAATTGCTTCATTGCCTGCTGAGATTATTAACACTCTCAACAAAGAAGGAATAATGCGTGGCTACCACATACTAGACCAGAAGGCCTTAGTAAAGTGGTTGAATAACCCTGACAACAGAGTATTTCGTACCAGGGGTGGCACAGTATGAGGATAGGTATCTGCGTTCCAGCAAGAGGGCAAGTAGAAATATCCACATCGTTTGACTTATCGGCATTAGTTAATTACACAGCAAAGAATACAAAGCACGATATTAACCTGTACACATCTACAGGAACGCTAATATTCGATCAGCGTAATGCGTTAGTAGATTCTATTATTAATGAGCGTTGTGATTACCTAATGTTTATAGATGCTGATATGCGCTTTCCAAAAGATGCGCTTATTCGACTTTTAAAGCATAATAAAGACATTGTTGGCGTAAACGCTACTACTCGCTCAGAGCCAGTAAAGCCTACTGCCAAAAACATTAATTATGAGGAAGATGGTTCTGTATCTTGGCTGCCTGTTTATTCCAATGTTAAAAAAGGAATAGAGAAGGTAGATGCCATAGGGTGCGGTGTCATTCTCATTAAAAATTCAGTATTTAAAAAGATGGAAAAGCCTTACTTCTACTTTGAGCAATTGCCAAATGGGAAGTTGTTAGGCGAAGATATTTACTTTTGCATTAAAGCGAAAGATGCAGGAATAGATACTTATGTGGATCACGATCTCTCAATGGAGATAGGCCATATAGGTAATTACACATACGGCTGGCATAATATTGAGGTGTCCTAATGGGCTTTGCAACATACACAGAATTAAAGACTTCTATAGCAAGCTATCTAGGTCGATCAGATTT
>Ga0209401_1000215_pt1 | contig 39701 bp, 73 predicted proteins | sample M_140807_MF_Meta_FD_187318 | JGI IMG/M metagenome (GOLD analysis project Ga0209401, IMG submission 187318) | Freshwater microbial communities from Lake Montjoie, Canada to study carbon cycling - M_140807_MF_MetaG (SPAdes) (version 2) | ecosystem: Environmental > Aquatic > Freshwater > Lake... | reverse complement strand
AATAAAAAATACTGGTATATTAGCATTAAGTGATGGTAACGATAAACATTAAGCAGCTTCTGCAAACTCAACAGCCTTCTCTAGAGCCTTAATCTTGAGGGACTTGTTAGGACCAAACCAGGCCGACTGAATACGGGTCTCGTTAGTACGACCAAGCAGGTGATCAGTCATAAACGTAACTGCGTTGAACGGTTGCCACCAGCTACCTTCGGCAAACTTAGCACCAGGCTGCTTTTCCAAAACATCAAGCGCTTGAACGGCATTACGAGACATCTTACCTTCTTCCTTAGTAAGGCCGGGGAAGATAGTAGCAAAGTATTCCTTTACCTTATCCTCGTTATAACGCTTGCTACCGAGGAAAGCAGCCATCTCCTTATAGGTCTGAAGCTTATCCTTAGCAATACCAAGCATCTCCTTAGCAACATCGCCGTCAAACGTACGACGATGATTCATCTTGTAAGAGTTAGCAGCCTTAGCATCTAGAGCAAGCGTAAGGGTATTATTACAAACAACTCGGATAGGGGTAAAACGAATATCGATCGATTGACCGAACTTATGCGGATTAGTAAAGAGCAGATAACCCTTCACTTCATCACCACCAAACAGCTCAAAGCCGTCCTTGATCTTAGCCAAAGCCCAGACGACTTGACCGTTCTTCAACGAGCCGGCGGTATGCATCTCCATATCACCGCTATGTACAAACTCATCAAAGAACTCAAAAGCTTCTTGGTTCTGGACAGGATTCCAGTCGGTAGTAACGACGTCGAGAATGCTGTTATCAGACGAGCGAACTAGCGCATGACGACCAGTTGCAGTCTTAACACCGTTAAGATCAATAAAAGTAGGAACCTTATCAACGGTCCAGTCTAGATCTGCAGTCTTGAGCATTTGCTCAGGGGACAGGTCAGCAGGTACTTCCTTACCCAAACCATGCCAAGGTACTTCGCCAGCATAAGCCATATTCTCAATCAAGTGTGCCATGTCATATCTCCTTTAATTAATGACATGTATATATTAATTTCGTCACGAAATAAAATCAACTTCTTTTGTGAGATCATCTATGGCTTCCCAGTGAAGCATGTTAACTATGATGTAGAACGTTCTCAGATCTTCGTTATCCATATCATCTAGCATATCTGATGATATTTCTGAGATTGGAATTCCGTAGAAGATCTGATTTTGAATCATTTCTTCGAGTTCTGATGCTCTTCTGTAATCCATGGCACCTCCTAGAACTAAAAAAGAAAAACGGGCATTGAAGCCCGTTTGCTTAAACTGTTAGTGCTCGTTTTGCACTATAGTAATACCCATAAGCCGACTGCTTCTCAATATTTAACCTTTCTGATATCTCTCGAACAATATCACCTGTCTTTTTATCGATCATACTTGCATAGATTTCTCTAGCAATAGATGACTTAGACGTGGATACCTCCTTTTCTTCTTGAACACTGATATCTTTGCCTAAAATAGTATTCAACTTTTCTAGACGTTTTTCGGCAATGGACAATACTGACTTAGGATCAAAATTTTCACCTTGAGTCGTTGCTTCATCTAGTGCTGTTAATGCGTATACTCTGCTCTTACGCATCTCAGCATTAAATTGTACTGGTACACCGAGCTTAAGTAGAATAGCGTTACATGCTCGGACTGGATTACTCTGATTATCAATATATGCTCGAGCTGTCTGAATCATAACAGTCTTTGACATGGCATTATTGATACCAATCTTGTTAAAAATCTCTTGTGCAGAATTACCTACGCTGCTATAGAGAGCTTCTTTCTTAAATTCTACTTTCTTTTTGCGTGCCATTTGTATGATATAATTTAAATAAGTTAATCGTTTCAGATCTATACTCATCCGGAGACTTTATAAAAATCTGCGGGGCATTTTCTTCTTCTACTGCAATAACTACTACGATTCGATCGATCTTAAGATCGTACATCTCTTCGACCATCATCGAGTAGGCTGTGGTCTGTAGAAAGTAACCTTCTATCCACTCGTCCTTCTTAATCTTAGATGACGTCTTATAGTCAACAATACAGATTTTATCATCTATGCGGCCAAGCATATCGCATCTACCGGCTGCTTTTAGTACCTTTGAATGCAACGGTATTTCTAGATTATATACTGATTGCAGTTTATCGTCAAGAAAATCTTTGATTTGTTTAAACAAGGAAACATTAGCAGGCATAGCTTTGCTAGTATAGTTCTCTTTGTTATTTACATAATCTTCACATAGCTGATGAACTGCCGTTCCCCGGGTCGTAGCCTGTCTTGTTATCTTTTCTGCAGTTGAAGCTCCTACTCGTTCTCTCCATTCCGCAATCGATTTGCTCTTATAAGAAGAGAGAACAGTAGTTACTGAGGGATATTCTTCCCCATCTACTAGATAAAATCTTTTACCATCTTTTTCTATACTAGTAAGTTCTTGAACTGGTAGGGGATTGTGTATGAACATTATTTTTTATTAAGGTGCTTTTTAATAACCTGTTCTGTCTTAACTTGCTTAATAGACTTTTTATTAACATTTCTATTGAGCTCACTATCCGGATGTTTCTCTCCGATTTTAGAGAGAACATCTTTCCAGCCAGAATCATTTTTAATACCACCGACTCCGCTAACCATACTTGGTATAGTAGAAATATCATGATATCGTATAAGATGGGGGTTTAATTTGACGAACGTATCGTATTCAGAAATACTAAGCTTATGTTCTACTATTTCATCATTAGTAGAATCATGAAAAGTATAAAACGGCATTACTTGTTTCTCTTTTCGTATTCTCTTCGTTTGCGCCAAATGTAATTAGTAAGGGTAACTAATTTTGATTCAAACCAAACAATAAATTTACTACTCCATAGCCATTTCATTTAATAAGTATCATCCAATGTTAGCAGTCTGTCAATATTCTTTGACTTAAGAATGTTCTCTAGGTTTTTATAATTTTTCTTTTCTTTAGCATTTTTAAATTTTTTAACTTGATGATGAGGTCTATCATTATCTTCGTAAACGTAATTATTATGCTTTTTTTGCGACTTGCTCATTGCTCTCCTCTAATGGTAGTAGGTCTGGATATGCTGCTCTAACTATTTTCTCTGTAATGCCTTTAAAAGGCAACTTTTTATCTTTTACTGCGATTAAAAGTTCTGCATCTCGCTTATCTAGCGATTCGATAAGTTGGATGAAAAGCATTTCTCGTTTAAATTTGCTGAGATTAGGATTTCCACCCTCAACAAACAAATAGAGTTTTCTGGTCTCAGAATATAGTCTGCCTTCTAGATCTAGGTATTCACTAGGCTTGTAAGGGGGTGAACCTTCGGGAAGAAGAAAAATTATTTTAGGATCAAAAACACATTTAAGAATAGTTCTTAAAATAGGATTATCATTGCTTTGAAGAAATCTTACTTTTTCTTCTATAGTCTTAAGATCACAACACGACTTAATAATCTCAGCAATACATTTTTTCATTAAAATTCACCGATATGTTCTATTTGTTGTTTGAGCTTCTTACTAACAAGAAAATCTAAAAGCTTATCTTTATTCTTGTTACTTTCCTTATCATATTCGTCGTGCACGCATGCTTGAATATGTTCTGGTACAAATGTGAGATCAATAAGTTGTTCGTTACGAATCCAATTTTTTAAGAGGTCGCCGGTAAGTTCCTTACGCGGATTATTCATACCCTCAAAGCGTTCAAGCCTCACGGGTTTCTGTCTAATATTATTTACTAGGCTATCGTCTGGAGATAGAATATTAGGAATACCATCACCACGATCGCCCTTAATAATAAGCTCTTTAGTAAACTTCACTGGGTCGTTGTTTTTAATTGGTTTTTTTCTAATAGGATCAAATTGACTAACATTACCAAATACTTGAAGTTGAACAAAATCTTTATCACCTGAGAGAATTAATATCGGCTCACCAGTATTTAGCATATGCCCGTGTTTTAGTACTAGAGTACCAATTACATCATCTGCTTCAGCACCTTTTACTTGAATAACTCTATAAGGAAAGTATTCCTTGAGTTCCTGCTTAATAGCAGATAAAGTATTAAAAATGAATGACCAGTCTAGTTCTGATTCATCTCTAGTCTTCTTACGATTAGCTTTGTAGTATGGAAATATATCCTTTCTCCATACTTTTTTATCATCACAACAGATTACAAGCTCACCATATTCTTCTGTGAACTTATTTTTTAAGGATCTAATGGTATTGAGAACCATATGCCTTAGTAGATTTTCATCTACCTTAACATTTGTATAATTACCAAGCTGTGCCATCAAATTAGCAATGCACACCTGGTTAAGGTCAAGTAAAATCATTACAGTTTAATAGTATCTTTATCTTTGTTTGTAATTCTAATATGCTGCGCTATTACGTGCATTATTGCTTGATGTGCGTCTTCTACGATACCGTAGTTACTAACAGGTACATGAAGAACTATATCTGCCAGATCTTTAGCTTCACCGCCGTCAAAGCCTACCAGCGCAATAGTCTTCATATTACTAGCTTTGGCCGTGCGCAATGCATTTAATATATTTGATGAGTTGCCGCTAGATGATATCACTACAAGAACATCGCCCGGGTCTGCAAACATATCGAGTTGATAGCTAAAAACACTATCATAAGATATATCATTACCAATCGCGGTAAGCAAAGACGTGTTGGATGGCAATGATACTATCTTAGGAAAAAATTTAGTATCGTTATAGATACCTTTGCTATGGTCGCAAAGGAAATGATCGCTTATAGCAGCTGAGCCACCATTGCCGCAAACAAAAATAGTGCCTTTTGCTAGCATGGTAATTATTAGTAATGTTGCAGCTCTATCTAGAGCAAGAGGATCAACACTGCGTAGACCGTTGGCTAGGTCTTGAGCATAGCTTTGAAGCCTATCATCAATTTGCATAAACTACTCTACTTCCATCATTGTCAAAATTAAAATCAAAATGTTTAAGGCCTATTCTCTTGGCCTTTTCTAGTACCTTCTTTTTACTTATGTCATCCGGAACATAGAATAAAAAGTAACCTCCACCACCAGCACCTAATATTTTACCACCTAATGCACCAGCTTTCTTAATATCACTGTAATAGTCATCTAGCTGCCCGCTGCTGATACCGCTTGCAAGTGAACGTTTAATATTCCACGAATAGTCTAGCATATCACCAAAATCATCTAACTTACCTGTTCTTATAGATTTATAAGCGTCGTGAGCAAGCTTAACTAGTTCTCTTACTTCGTGATTTTTATCATTAGCAGATTGTTCTTGCAGAATATTAGCAGCACTTCTTGTAATACCAGTATAGAATAACATTAAATTGCTTTTAAGTCTAGTAATAGTACTACTACTAGCTGGTACCGGGCTAACATCTACAACACCATCAGTATTAAAGGTAAATAAATTAAGACCACCGAACGCAGCTGCATATTGGTCTTGTTTACCTATCGGATCTTTACACCAGTTAATTTCAATATCACATGCAGCTTCAGCTAGATCAAATCTGCTAGGAGTGGGCAAGTCCTGGTATCTGTAAATTGCATCTATAAGCCCAACCGTAAAGGCAGATGATGAACCTAATCCAGTACCTTTGGTAGGAATCTCAGAAAAAGATGCAATTTCTATATTCTTTGCAATACTAAATGCCTTAAGCACATTTTTAATTCTATCGTGCTTTAATTCTTCTACATCCTCAGTAACTTCTATTGAGTTGTAGATAGCTTTGACACCGTTAAGTGAAGTCTTACAAACAGTAATGTACATATACTTGTTAATCGTTGTTGACAAGCATGCACCTGGTTGCCTTTCGTAAAAGGACGATATATCGCTACCGCCTCCAAAAAAACTTACTCTTAACGGTGTCTTAGCTAAAATCATACAGTATTATAAACGAACATAGGACCGGCATTCTTAATCTTGCGGCTTTCTTCAGTTGGGTACTGTGCCTTAAGAGATGCCATTAGATCTTGCCACTGACTTGTAATCTTAGTCCAATTGAATCTGCTATCTGCATACGTCTTTGTAAGCTTAAGATAGTCTTGAATCTGTTCTGTATTTACAATATCAATAGCGTTCTTAAGTGCGAAGTAGAAAGTACCTGCATGCTCTTGAACGTCGTCTGAACCTTGATACATGAAATTAAGCCCACCAGAAGTATCAATCAAACCGCCTCGGTTAGGATGCACGCAAAGTAGGCCGGCCGACATTGCTTCAATAAGCGACCGGCTATTGCATTCAGTCCAGATTGAAGGATACGCAAAAATATGTGCCTTTTGTAGAGCAGCTCGCACATCATCATTAGAGGCGTACGAATGATAATTGATCTTTGGATGTGCGCGCATGCGTTCATACAAAGGCTCGAACTGCTTGTCAGCATCATCCCAGCCATAGATCTTAAAGCTAGAATATACGTCAAGCACGATATTATCGTATTCCTCTGCAAGCTTTTCAAAGACTGGTACAAGTAGTCCTAGCCCGCGCTGAGGTGTAGATGTGTAGATAAGACGAATCTCATCTTTACTCTTCTCTACAAAAGGAATTGGATCGATTGCCGTTTCGATAATAGTCGAGTGCGTATCGTATGGAACACCTAGCATGTGCTGATATCGGTAGTATTGCCACTGACCGCAGAAGACTAGCTTGTGAAACCGTCCGCGGCTAATCTCATCCTTAAGGTGATTAGTCTCTGGATCTTCTGGTAAGTCATGAAGCCAATAGATCCGAATCTTATCATCTTCTAGGTCTCTTACTCTGGAGCAAATAACCTGAAATTCATCCGCAGCATCCGGTGGAAGTCTTTCTGCAAGACCTCGTTTCATCATTTCAGTACCGCCCTGCGAATTCTTCGATACTTCATTTTCCTCAAAAGCCATTTTTGTCTTCCCTATAACAATAAAACTCCCAACTGGAGCTAATAATAGATTCTATATTACCTTGATATTGAAAGCCAGTATCATTAATAAACTTATCAGGATTAGCAACTAGAAACCCTGGATCCCCTGGTCTCCTAGGGGCTAACGCATATGCAAGGTCAATTTTAACTACATCTTCAAACTTAGTAATAAGCTCGTTTAATGTTGTGCCTTGCTTTGTACCTAGATTAAAAATATGCGCGCCAGGGTTGCTATTTAAGTATTCAATAGCAGTAAAATGTGCGCGGCACACATCATTAACATCAAGATAATCTCGTACTGCTGTACCATCTTTAGTCTCATAGTCCGAACCATAAAGGCTAAATGGTTTGCCGCTATAAGCTGATTTACACAAAATCGGTATAATGTGAGAGGTATCAATACGGTCGCCTAGATCTTTATTAGCACCAGCAACATTAAAATATCTAAAGGTAACCGACGGTATCTTATAAAAACTAAAAAGTTTTTGTATAAGTTTTTCACACATCAGCTTAGATTTGCCATATTCATTAGGCGAACCCTTAGGACTATTTTCTAGAACGGGTTTTGAGATCTCTTTATAAACTGCAGCTGTACTAGAAAAAACTATTTTACCGTTTCTTTCTACCCACCCTGATTGAGTAAGGTTATGCAGCATTCGTGCAGTATTGCCGACATTATTGTAATAGAACAAAAAGGGCATCTCTTGACTTAGCTTAACATCAGCGGATGCGGCTAAGTGAAATACAGTAGAAATGTTTAGTTCTTTACAGGCTTCTGCAAATTTAATATCAGATATGCAGCAGTCGAGAACTCGATCCACATAAGCGGGCTGATCTAGATTTGTATATTCATGGTCTACACCTAAAACACTATAGCCAAGCATTTTGCAATGCTTGGCTAGTATATCGCCGATATAACCCTTACTTCCTGTTATTGCTATCCAATGATGATCCATAATTATAGCTGCAACTCATATCTGTGTTTATTAGACTTGCTGGTTGTGCACCGTACATTGAGCCAATGTCCCCGCCACCACTACCGATTGTAATAGTATCTACTCCTGCAGCACCTACAATTACGTCAGAGCTCATAGAGCTGAGACTTACTGAAAATGGATCACTTGGCTGTTGAGTATTTAAATTATACCTGTTAGTAACACGCGACCTCAGTTCCGTTGAACTGAACCTGTGCTGGCGCTTGTTGTAGAAAATTTCTATGTCGCGCTTTTGACACATTTCTCTGCCAGAAAGATCCTTATCCTTATACTCTTCCCCTACAATACGAATATTAATAGGGAGGAAGCTAAGAAGATCTTCTAGATCCTTCTCAGTAACATAAGGGATAATTTCATCTACGTACTTTACTGCTTGAAGTTGAATATACCTCTCAACTAGAGTTTGTACTGGCTTATTTTTCCATGACCGATCTGCTGAAGGATCTACTTGAAGACCTACAATCAAGTAATCACATACATCCTTTGCCTGCCTTAACATATCGATATGACCGGCATGCAACAAATCAAAAGTCGAGCAGGTAAAGCCTACTTTTTGACCATACATGATAAATTCCTATATCAAATTAATTATTAAATGAAAATTCTGTAACGCTATCCCATCTAAAGGATCTCCATGCCTGCTTGTCTAGATCAAAGACAGGCTGGACTTCAGCATTAGCATTCTTAACGCGTTCGGTTTTCTTCTCATACTGAGGTACCAAACCTTCGCTAAGCGTACATCTCATTTCCCTATTTTCACCATTAGTCTTAGTAAACTTAATTACTACTTCTTGGGTGTTAAGGATGTTACGCAATACTTCTTTATCAGTATCAATAGCGAAATTATTACTCACTGCTTTCCTCTCTTGCTTTAAATGTCTTCTTCTTTGCTTCTTCAAAGCTAATAGTCGCATTAATAAAGAGGTCCTTAAGGACGCTCTTCTTACCTGCGTTCTTTTCTAGGCAAACAAGTCGCTTAAGATCTCGGGGCATTTTAAAAGTTGAGTTTGTTTTCATTTTCCTTTGTTCACTATAGTATGTGCTTCTTTAGCGAGCTTTTGTACTCGCCCGTTGCACTTAATAACATAAAAAGTACGACCGTCAATTTCTTCTTCGTTAATAATATCACCAATAGTACTAGTATTATTAAACGCGTTCTTTAAAGTAACGTTTTCTCTAATTTTATATTCAGGTTTCCGAAAGTTTGTCTTCATTTAGTTTATCTTCACTATTAACTGTAACACGCTTTGGTGGTATTTCTAGTTTATTCATTACATCAATTAAAAGCAACTCTTTTGTAGTCGACTGTGTAATAAAATTACCATCTAGATCCCATGCATACCAGTAATTATCATTATATTTTAATTCTAACGGTACAATCCAGTCATCTGGTAGTGTGTCAACAATATTCTCTGAATTTTCTTCATCTAGCTGTCTAAGGTCGTTATATCTTATAATAACTTTACCCACAAACTCGATAATTGTAAGCAGGCCAATTCCGATTAAAACAAATTCTAATATGTTAGAAATTTGCATTTACTTCTTTCCATTTATTTTTAGTTAAGTTTATTAGGAATGAGCTGAGTTGCACTTCATCTAGCTTAAGTCTTTGCTGACCTGTAGAGCTTTTTTGAAGTAGGGCATAACCATATTGCTCTCTAAAGATACTAATTTCTTTATCTTCATTAATAAACTTATGAATAGGTTTAAGGTTTGAGTAGTCGTAACTGAATCCGCTGATAGTTTTCATATATCCTCCTCAGAGAATTATACTACCTTTTTATAATCCAAGCAACCAGTTTTACAGATGTAGAAGCTATCAATTAGGTCAGAAGAAGGGTTCCACTGCTTAGGTGAAAGGTTAAATAATGCTTTGAAATTGAAATTTGTTTCTTGCAAGAATGCTGTTTCCATGGCTTCTTTATTAGCATTTCCTTTACCAGTAGCAATCTTTTTTACTACTGTTGGTGGTATAGTAACAAAACTAACGTTATTAAGCCATAAAATATATTTAAGTACACCGGTATTTTCTGCTATATGAAATACTCTACCGGTTGAACCAAAACTATAGTCTTCGATAAAAACTCGATTAACCCCATATTCCCCAATAACATCCATTACCCAGGTTGAGATGTTTCTATATCTCTCGTATTGAGAATTATAAAATGGAAATAGCTGACTATTAACATTAGCTTGACTGATGACCCTTTTTGGATTATCAGTCAAGCACTCGAACTTACAATACTCAAACGAAAAATCGTCTTCATCTAAGCATACGCAGATTGCTGGTGATGTAAGTGAAAGATCAATTCCTGCGCATATCATTAATTGTAGCTGTCTGACAAACCTTCGTCATCTAAATCATCTTCATCTCCGTCAAAATCTTCTTCTTCCATTTCTTCTAGCAACCCTGCGCCGCAGAAAGGACAAAAAAGTACTGGTTCATCTAAGTCATCAGCTGGCTCTACTGTAAATTCAGCGTAGCAATCATAACAATACGTATTAGTATTACCTTCTTCTAGAGGGCTCATAATGCTGCTCCTATTGAGTTTTAACGTATTTTTTCCAAGCTTCTATCCAATTTGAAGAGATAGCCTGTTGTGCTTCTTTAAGAGTAATCTCGCCCTTGCATACCTTAGCACGCAATGTATTTTCTAATCCATCTTTCATATGCGCGTTCCACTGGCCTGCATAAGATTGAGGCCATAGATTCTTAATATCGTTCGAGCCGCCTAGTTGAAGACTAATTAGGTGATCAATCTCGCATCCAACTTTAGGGTCGCAATACCCCTTATAGTTGCCTTCCATGCCATATTTTCGATATGCTAATAGCTTGGTGGCTTCCGTAACATTGCGAACCTTAGTTCCGTCTGCTTTTACTCCGCTAGTATATCCTCTAACGCAGATAACTTCTTTTGTTGCAGACGCGTCAATATCGCCAGGGGTGATTGTAGAGTTAGGTAAATCAGCTGAAAAAGCGTTTGACACCATTAAAAATAAACTAAGAAATACTACGCGGCCCATACATCCTCCCAAGTGCCAGACAATGCACCTTTTGCATAATCTGTTGCTCTGTTTTCAAAAAAGTTAGTGTGCGTTGGTGCATTTATCATCTCTTCTACCCACGGTAATGGGTTTCTCTTAACTTTATATATTCCCTTGAGACCAAGTGAGATAAGGCGACGATCAGCAATGTAGCGAATATAATGCTTAACATCCTCAGCTGTAAGAGATGGCATGTCCCCCATACTAAAAGACAAGTCAATAAATTTGTCCTCAAGTTCCACCATTTTTTCAGCAATAGTATAGATATTTCCCTTAAGTTCATCATTCCATAACTCTTTATTTTCTTCTATATATGTTCTAAACAATTTAATCATAGATTCAGCATGCATTGTTTCATCAACAATGGACCAGGTTACTATCTGTCCCATGCCCTTCATTAGACCGTGTCTGGGGAAGTTGAGAAGCATAATAAACGAGCTGAATAGTTGCATACCTTCGGTAAAGGCAGAAAAAGCAGCAATATTACTAGCTACTGATGCTGGTGTACCGTTCTTATGAGATAACTCAACAAAATATTCATGCTTATCTCTCATGGACTGATATTCTAGAAACTCACCATAAGTTGCTTCAGGCATACCTAGAGTTTCAATAAGGTGACTATAAGCAGCAATATGCAATGCTTCACGAGCTGCAAAACCAAGCAACATCATACGCACTTCTGGTTGCGTAAAATAAGGAAGATAGTTCTTGACGTATCCACCAGCTACGTCAATATCCCCTTGCGTAAAGAATCTGAAAATGTTTGTAAGGAAATGCTTTTGTGGATCAGTAAGCTTATTTTTCCAGTCCTTAACATCCTCTAACATTGGTACTTCTGTATGAAGCCAATGCGCTTGCTCACTCTTAAGCCATGCCTCAAATGCCCACGGGTAGTTAAATGGCTTGAATGAATCGCGTTCTTCAGTAAGCTTGGGTTTTATTTTTTTGATCATCCTAATCCTTTCTTGCGCTGTATGGTGAGTTATCTCCGCTATAAAAATCTGTTACATCCCCATCCTCGTCACGAAGTGCAAACACGCAGTAGAAAACTGTATTATCTTCTAGAGCTGTAAGTTTATGTGTCTTGTTTTTATCAATGACAATAAACGTCGGTGCTTTAAAGTCTTTTATAGTAGTACCTTCGTCATCATCAACCACTTCACATCTAACTGATCCGGTAGCTAATAAAGTAACGTGGTCATGATTGTGCTTATGTCCAGGGTTATAATCTCCCGCCTTATTCAGATGATGTGAGTATACCCAGATATTACCAAAGACACCCATCTGCTCCATATCGCTTAGATTCATATGTGAACGTTCAGTTTTAATCCATTCGCGACCTTCCTCATCTACTCTAGTAGTAATAAGTGGGTCGTAGTGTTGTGGCATTCCATGTACTGTGCTGCTCATTTTAACCCTCGCATGCTAAACAAATATCACCCTCAGCAATTTGCTTCAGGTCGATTTCTTCTATAACTTGTCTTTCAATCTTTTTCGCTACTTTATCAGCCTTACCAATCTTTTCCGAACGGCAATAGTAAAGCGTCTTTAGACCTTGCTTCCATGCCATAAAATGCACGGCGTGAAGATATTTTACGTTTGTATTCGGTCTAAAGAATAAATTAACCGATTGAGCTTGATCAATATACTTCTGTCTATCAGACGCATGCTGTACAATCCATCTCTGATCCAGTTCCATCGAAGTCTTATATACATCCTTTGTATAATCATCCATCCACTCGAGGTGTTGTACTGAACCGTCATTAGCAATAATGCTAGACCAGATTTCTTTATAATCTAACTTAGAGTTCTTCTCACATTCCTCTTTAATCAACTTATCTAAGTATCTATTCTTATTAAGATGACTGCCACTTAACGTGTCTTGTCTATAAGCATTAGCCCGATAAGGCTCAATACTGGGAGAAGTATTGCCCATAATGATGCTGCTAGAAGCGTTGGGAGCAATAGCAATGAGGTGACAGAAACGATTCCCAGTACCTGCTGCGTCAGGAGCTTCACCTCTTTCTGTACCGAGTTCTTTGTTTGCTGCATCTAGTTGTTCTCTAATATGTTTGAATATTCTATTATTAGCACTTACCGCGAGCGACGATTCCCACGGTATCCCTGCCTTTTGTAGAAACGCATGGAATCCAAGAGCTCCGACACCAATACTCCGCTCACGAGCGGCACTAAAGCGAGCGCGGTGTATAGTATCCGGAGCGTTGTCAATAAAGTACTGTAGCACGTTATCCAGCATTTCCGCAATGTCTCGTAAGAAGAGCGGATCGTTTTTCCATTCATCATAATACTCCAAATTAACAGAAGAAAGACAGCAAACGGCAGTTCTATCTTTATCGGTCGGTAGAACTATCTCTGAACATAGGTTTGATTGTCTAACCTTTAGCCCTAACGCCTTTTGTGACTCCGGCATTGCGTTATTACTTGTATCTATAAAATGTAGGTATGGTTCACCGGTGACCATTCGCATTTCAAGAATACGTTGCCACAATTCTCTTGCTGAAATAGTTTCACGAACACTACCGTCGTGCGGATCCTTCAATGCCCACGAATCGTCAGCTGAAGGGTCTACCATGCATCGCTCAATAATCTCCATAAAGTCATCGGTAATATTAATACCATGGTGAAGATTTAAGCATCTCATATTCTGATCACCGGTTGGCTTTCTCATTTCAAGAAAAATCAGAATATCCGGGTGAGAAATGTCAAGATAAGCAGCGTAACTACCACGGCGAGTCCGGCCTTGACGATAAGCCAAAGAACTTGCATCATAAGTTCTAAGATGAGGCATAACGCCCACAGACTTATCATCAGAACTACGAATCCCAATACCAATACCAATGCCACCTCCTAGCATTGAGAGCCAGTTTACTTCTGATAAGCAGTCGACCAAGCCTTCTGCACTATCGTGTAAATAAGGTAGAAAGCATGATATAGGAAGACTGCGCTTACTACGGCCAAATGAAAGGATAGGAGTACTGTAAGATAGCCAATGCCGACTACTATAGTCATAGAGTCTTTGAGCATGCTCAGGATTTGATCCAAAACTTTTTGAAACATATGCAAACCTTTCTTGCGGGGATACTTCTTCATCCGTCATATAGGACTCTTTCAGTCTCTTGAGTCCCAGCTCATCAAACAATGCATCTCTTGTACGGTCAATATTAAGACCGTGTACCGTCTCTTTGCTCATAAAACCTCAACTTACTTGAATGTGTTCTCGAAAACTTCTTTTTGTGCTTTATACCAGTCCTGCCATGCTACTACTGTTTCTCTAAGCTCGTAGCAGGTACCGTAGTTTTCAACGACTGTTGAGAGGAGTTCGCTGGCTTTAACATCGGAGGGACTTTCATCAGGGCTTCCGGTGCTTCCGGAAACTTCATTTTGACTGGCACTGTCGTGGAGCATGATGAAAGACTTAGGGAACACAATACTGTTGTCATGCTTAGTAATGTAAGTCTCAATGTACTTAATATTTTCATTTGTCTTTTCCTTTACTACTTTAATTTTTTCAACATACTTTGTCACAATCTGTACATTTACCTGCGCAGCTTTGGCTTCTGCCTCTGCTACCTTAAGTTCCATCTCCCTAACCTTTGTTAGCCACCAATTATTAGAATAATATACTCCTTCTACGAAAGAGCCAGCACATGCGACTATTATTCCAACAAGTAGGATGGGAAGTCTGTAGGTTGCGACGAAAGGAACGAAGTATAAGACGAATGATGTAAAAATTAGACCTAATCCTAGTAAAAACCCTAGGTGTACGGTCCATTCAGGGATATAGTTTATAAGAAACATCATAGCTATTCTCTCAGAGAATCGATCATTGGAAATATATCAGCTAGTACTTTAGCACACTGCAGAGCAATCTCGCGATGCTCTTTTTGAGTACCACACTCAGTACGTAGTTGTATATAGTGTATCCAAGATCTCAGTGTCCCGTTAACGTAGAGTCGCGATTCTGTAAGACCTTCTGGTAACACAACACGTGCTTGTTCCTTTGCAATCCCGTTCTCTATCGCCCAACAATACGCTTCTTTGCACTTTTCAATAATCTCTTCTTGTTTCTGATTCCACTGCTTGACTAGCTGCTCATCATCAGTTTCGAATGAGTTTTGACGATTCTTAGTGTCTTGTAGTCTTGCCTCTCTCACAACGAAGTTAAGATCCTGTACGGGATTGGCATACCGTTGACTAAACTCTTGAAAGCTAAAACTTCTATGTCTCAGCATTTGTCTCGCTATGTCTCTCGTTGTTGTGACTTCCAAACATACCGAAACCATCTCAAGGGGTGACCAGTGCTTATTCTGAATTAGATACTTGATGAGCTTATCAGCAGTGTCTTTATTGTACTGATTAGCAGGGTTAGAAACTCTTGCGCAAAATGCGACCAGCTCCTGCGCAGTTGCAAGTGTATCTTGATCTGCACCGCAGCCTTGTGAATAACTAATTAACTTAACACTCATACCTTCCTCCAAAATGTGATCGCCAGCTGCGCTTGAAGCCCTTCATGAGTATTATCATTAATCGTCTTAAGAATATCAACTTGGCTGCGACCGGCTAGTACCATATCATTAATATCTTTTTCCTGTACATGCTCCGGCCATATAACAATCTTAAATCCTCTTTCTACTACATTAAGCATCTTCTTAACTATTTCTATATTGCGTGGTTCATTATCATACACGAATACAACGTTTGAGTGATGCTTCTTATCAAGCCAGTCCATACTTGCATCTGACCCGGCCATCGCAATAGCGTTAGGGAGAAACAGGGAATCAATAGGGCCTTCTACGACAAACAACTTCTTTTCTGGTTGCAGTGCCTCTAGACCGAAAATTTTAGGTTTACTATCGTCTAAAATAATAGTGATATAACGAATCTTAGACGGGCCTACTGCTCGGCCCTGGAAGCCAAAGCACCTCTTATTCTCATCCAGGAAAGGTATAATAATTCTTGGTTCATCCTTGCCACCATCAGCAAATTTACCAGGAATAAGATTATTAACGTATTCTTTAAATTTAGGGGTATAAAATAGCTTATAATGTGTGTCTGATGGTATTTTTCTCTGCATAATATACATCTTTGCAGGATGATTAACCTCAAGAGAAGAGATTTTACGCAGGCCGGATAGAACTCCAGTCTTCTGAAATACAGGCTGTGTGAATTTTTCTATACTAGGGGTAGTAACAGGCTTTGGATTTGCTTTGTTCTTTTCAAGAAACGTCTCATTCACATAGTCATTAAATGTGTTGTGATCGAAGCTCTTAAGAAACGTTGCAAAGCGCATCGATGCGCCGCAATTATGGCAATAGTAAAGCATGTAGTCTTTCTTTTCATAGAAATAACCACGCGTCTTGCCTGAATTGTTTTTTGAGTCACCACAGATAGGACATCTGCAGTTATAGAGCTTGTCAGATTTACGAACGAATCTAGACAAACGGCTCGAGATAATACCAATATATTTTTTATCAATTAATAACATATTCATCCATCCTACACTACATTATAGTAGGTAAAGATGAATTAAATCAACTGCCGATCAACTTACTAACGTTTGATAGAAGGAATCCTATAACCATAGCTCCGCCAACCACCATCCATCTCCATTTTTCGAGATTGGAAAGGCGTTCTTCAATACTAACAAAGTGTTTCATCAGAGCATTATGTTGCTCTTTCTGGTCCACTTTTAATTCCTTAATATCGGAAGCTATGTTTTTAATTTCGTTTTCTAGCACGGCTATTCTCGAATTAGTGTCAAATGTTTCCATCACTCACCTACACCTTCGATATTGTTCTGCTTACTCGACTCTGTAGTGATATTAGCAATCTTTTCTTGGCCTCTTGACCATGCTGCAATACCTAGTACAGCACCCATTGCGAGGTGATAAAGCCCGCCGCCACCAAGAGTAAGAGGTTGCCACATACCCACTTGTTGCCCAGGGTTCCAGAACTGTAGTAGATTGTAAAAAATTGGACCTATAATGAAATCAAAAATACATGTTACCATGTAAGTCCACCCCATCATAGGGCGCCATTTTGAATTCATCCAATGTTCTTGATCGGTACTGTTCTGCAAATCGGGCATTTTTACCTCTTATTATTTTTATACTACTGATGCAGCTGCTATAAGCCCGTTAATAAGTTTATTAAGCGACTCTTTAACGGCTAGCTGCTTAAGAGACATGTCCACATTTTTCTGTGATACTAAGTCCCCTAACAATTCAATATATTCTTCATTACTTATCTTTTTTTTATTATGGAGATCTTGAAGCTCCACAGTACGCAGAGCTATACTTTTTGTTAAATCACAATCACATGTTAGATATGACTTAATTTCGTCGATCATCTTGGTTTCCTTGCAATTATTGTTTGAATAGCCTTAGACGTATCTTCTAAGGAAGAAACTTTACTCTCACAATAAGCAATGCTTGGAACTACACCTGAATTATACTTTTCATTAAGCCCCTTAGCTATATTCAATAGGTTAGAGGCTGCTGATATACTATCTTCATTATGACCAAATCCACTAGTAAAGTTTTTAAAAGCTGTTGCTTTATAAAAAATTATCTCAGCCGCGTTGCGCATGTAAGTTACATCTTTGCAATGCAATTTAGAAAGCTCTGCTGTTGTTCTTATGTCATTAATTAATGCGTACTCGTTGGTGTCGTAGTTAGCTAAGAAATAAGAGCTGCAACCAGTTAAGTATAATAAGGCGGCTATGATACTATATCGCATTTGGTTTCCTTCTCTTTAGCGTCTTTGCTAAAATAGGCTTTTTATTATTAACTGGTGGTTCACCTTGCGGGCCTACACCCATGCCAGCAATTTTTCCTGCACCTGCAACATTTGCTATTTCATCTTCTAGTAAAGAAAGTAGCTCTTCTTCACTCTTATCTTCTTCATTAACACTTTCTTTTAAGAGTAAAAGCGCTGCAGCATAGGAAGCTATTCTAGTTTTACCGCCTGGAACTTTGCCTAATAGTTTTTTCAAGTTAGCAACTAACCGATCAAAGTATCCCCACGAATCTTTTTCTTCTTGGGTCTTGAGTGTGCTAGATTTGCGCAACACTTTACCATCAGCATCTATAATGCCAAGCTTGTATGCATCCCACTTATCAAATGGGGTTGCAAGTCTCTTTAAAAACTGATAGATCATAAAAAGATCTACTACTTTGCCTGCCATTAAATTCCTCTTAATACGGTAATTATTTTCTGGTCCATTTTAATATTAGAAGTAATTACTGTATTATTTTCTAGACCTATTCCTTCTACTCGGTCAGGGCAGTAATTTAAAAATACTAAAAAAGGCTTTAGCAAATGATAATAATCTTTTAACTTAAAAAATAACATTTTAGTTGCTGCAGGTACACCAAATAGGTTATACAGAACTATAATATGATTGAGAATAAGTCTTTCCTTTAATTCTCCGGTCTCATCATACCTACTAAAGAGTCTCTTTAAATACTTTAATCTATTTAAATCTTCATAAAACTCAGTAGTATCAAAACAGGATGGATTATCATAATGTTTTGCAGCAAATAACAGAAAGTTTGTTTCATCTATTTTTTCAGTAGTCATAAACTTAACTATAGAACTTTGAATGCGGCAAGTTCCAATAACCATCTGTAAAGACTAGAGTAGCTAAACAAGATCTGGTAGAAGAGTTAGAATAAAATGGCATCCAATAAGAACCGGCGCCTTGGATAATAGAATTATTAGAACTGTATCTGCAATGATCTATATTAATACCTGTAGATTCCACATTAGAAAAACCTGTAGCTGGTACTAAGTATAGCAACTGACCTTCTGTGCCGTCAGACAGATGATATGCTGTAGAGTTACCGTATGCTTTAGGTGATAGCTTAATGACTACATCATTTTCTAGTGTTATTTCATTATTAGAACTACTATTAACTGGAATAGTAGGTAGCAGGTTTGTTGGCGAGCTAGTTACTACAAATATGACTTCGGAGTTATCAGATAAATTAGTTGTACCAGCCCCACCAGAACGCTCTAAAGCTACAGGTATATTCCAATAGCTACTTGAAGTGTTTGCATTAATATTAGTTGGGGTATCAGTTATACGCCAGACCTGATAATCTCCACTTACGTTTTCTTTTTGAATAACAAAGATAGTATTCTTTGCTAGCAGTGTTAAAAAGATATCAATATCTACTTGATCTAATGTAAGGCGGCTAACACGAACAACATTTGAGTTAATTTGTGTTGTGTTGCTATATGATACCCTTGATTCTCCTGGGTACCCTGTAGTGCTTACAGTGTTTGCTTTAAACTTATAAAGGGAGGAGCTAGCGCCGGCCTCGCCGGCGCTGCCTTTGTCGCCTTTAAGTCCTGATGGGTTGCCTACCCAATAACCTGTTGAATTAATAACAGGGGTGGTATTAGCAAGGATAGTGCCTTTAAAGCTAATGTTTGAGGTAAATGAAGCAACACCGGATACATTTAATGTATTGGCAATACTTACACTTCCATTTGAAGACACAGCAGATTTAAAAACAGTATTTGTTGCAACGTTTCCAAAAAATCTACCTACTGTTATTTTTTTAGTCTCTGGAACACCAGCTGGGTCATCTACTATGACTAATAGATCATCAGGCGATGCGTTAGATAATGTTGTAAGTTCGGTAATTTTTTTGGAACGATCTGTCATTTATTAAGCATCCGGAAGAATTGAATCATCACTACCATCAGTAGAAATGCTACCCATGGCAACTAAGGTTTCATATTGAACACGGCCAGCGCGACCACCAGTTCCTACCGTACGTAGAACCCAACCGGCATGCTGAACACCCTTGTTTTGAGCTCCACCGACCACAGCAGTAGCAGTAGCAGTTTCGCCTGTGAGACTATGACCTGTCTCAGTAACGCCAGCTGTTAGATCGATTGCGCTACCGGATGCGGTGCTCGAGAGCTTAATAGTTGTTGTATTAGCTGCAACAACGTAATACTGTGTACCTGTTGTTAGCCCACCAACAGCCGTATTACCAGCTGCTACTGTGTATGTAAGTCTATCTCCAACAACAAATTTGCTATTAGCAGTCGTAAGTGCAATGGTATCATTGGTGTTTGAAACAGCTGATAGCGCATTAAATGTTATAGCTGTTGGAGCAGTAATAGCAACAACTGGATTTGTTACATAACCTGATCCAGCAGCGGTAATATTAACGCTTGTAATTCTACCAGTAGAAAGATTGGCGAATGCGTTAGCTGTAGCTGATGAACCACCACCCCCTGAGAATGATACTGTAGTATTGCCAGTATATCCTGAACCACCGAACGTGATAGTAATTTGAGCAACGTTGCCGGCTGCTACAGCTACTTCTGTTGGATCAACTGCAAACATACCAACAGTTTCGGTAGGAATGAAAGCATCTGGTGTAGTATTGCTATAAAGCGCGTCTCTATTTGTAGTATTGGGCGCAAGCTTTACGCTTGTTGGAGCCCATAGAACGCTATTTGAACTAGCGTCTGATTTTCCCCATTGTGACATTATACTTCTCCTGTTTGTAAATAAAAATATTTATTAGTCGTCTAAAGTTAACATATCGATTAGATAGGCCGATTTCTTGCTTATCTTTTTAACCTTTCCGTCGATTACTACAGAAGGTTCTTTAATGTCTTCAACATTCATCTTTGTCTTTTTCTTACCAGCTCTTGCCTTTACATCAGCCACCGTCTCGACCGGGGGCGGTGGAGGCGGCGGAGGTAAAGTAACAGATTCTTTTTCATTACCTACTATAATAAAAGTATTAACGGACAGTCCCATTAGAGCACCTTGTGCACTGCCATTAGATTTTCATGAGATTGAGCAATATGATCGTGCACCTTGGCGCGGTCGGCAGGCTTAAGCTTGTCCATTGCGCCTAGAAGCTTGCCGGCTACATCATGCTTAACAAAGTGGGTCTTACCATTAGCAAATTTAACGTCAGCACCACCCTTTTCGTCATGCATATCTTTTGCAACCTTGAGTTGTACTGCAATATGCTTGTCTGGCTCTGTAGTTAGGTGTGGTGAGCCTGGTCTAGCTGGTCCGTGATCTTCTTCATCATCGTCGTGGCTCTTTGCAGCAGGCTTTGTTTCCATCTTCTTCCACTTTGGATCTTCTGGATTCTTACGTGGGCGACCGCGACCCTCTTCGATATCAGATACTTCTTCCTTCATAGCTTTCTTACTATGAGTGTGGGCTTCTGATACTAGAACTTCGATATCCTCTGTCATTACCCGCTCGATGCCATGATCAAACATAACATCGTACCAGGCAATATTTCCACTTTCATCTGGTTCAGCATGTTGAGTGGTAAGAGTTCTACCTTCCCCAAACTGCTCTGACTTTACATGAATAGCACATTGATGCTCACGTCCGTTTCCTGGGGTATCCTTAGCCTCACCTACTTGCTCTACTTCTTCACTAGTCATCTTACGACGCGCTAGATCCATGCTCTTACCGCTTCTCTCTAAATCAGTAAAAGACTTTTTTCTCATTCCAGGAACACCCATATTGGCATGGACAAGGCGCATGGCCTGCTTAGATTTAACCTTTGTAAGGTATGACTTTAAAGTGTCATTGGATAGTTCATCAACCTGTTCAACTTCTTCATTTTTGCTTTTAGGGGCTACGTAGGGCTTGATTGGCTGCGGATTGGACTTGAATCCCTTCAAAAAAGTATTGCCAGTTCGCTTTCTGTCTGCAAAAGAACCTGGATCTGGTAAAGCATTACCAGTGGTGCTCTTTCCTTTGTAGTACGAAGGGTCTCCTTCCTGAACTTGCTCTACTTCTTCTTTGGCCATTTTCTTAGTATTACTCTTAGGCATAATAATTTCATATGTCTTAGGATGAATTTTAGCACCAGTCATGTCTTCGCCTTCAGCTGCTCTGCGATCCATATGTCTTTGAGCTGCATCCATGTTTAGCTCATGCTCTCTCTTGGCATTATAGCCTTCACTATTCATCTTCTTACCTGAACGAAGAGCAGCAAAATCAGCAGCATCCATCTTATCTGGATCTCCGGCGACCTTAGCAATCTTCTTTTGCTTTGGTGAAAGCATTTTTTCTGCTACAAGCTTATCCATCTCAGCTTGCTCTTGTGCATATTGTTCACTTCCTTCTTTAATAATATTATTAATAGAATCAAGAAGTGATTTTGGTCCGTTGAATAACATTTAAGTCTCCTAGTCGTTGTCTATAATTTTTATTTTTCTTTGAGCTTTTAAGTTTCTACTAATAGCAAATTTAGTATTATCTATATCATAGTCCTGTACTTCTTTGGTATTATAGTAAGGAGGACTAGAAAACCTTTTTCTCATTTCTGCATTAATATCAAAGGTTTTTGCATCGACAGTGTTAGTATTGTCAGTATCTAAATGCTTTTCTATATTTGATACATGAGTATCAACATAAGAGTGTTGGCTAACCAAATTCATCTTTTCAGCCATATGTTTTATTTTGACTGCTAGTTCTTTAGCTCTAGCTACGTCAGCCGTGGATGATCTGCTTCTAGCAAGCACTTCTTTTTCTAAACCAAACAGCTCGTCATGAAAAATAGCTGATTTCTCTGCATCATCCGGATTAACAGTCTTTGGTAGATCTGAATATAGCTTTTGAGCTTGCGGGCACATTTCAAAATTTTTGGTTGTGTAAGTACCAGCAGACACTTGATCTGCAGGATCCTTTTCGATTCTAACAGCCTCACCCAGCATAACCTTTCTGATGATAGATTCTAAGCTAGAGTATTGATTCATTCTGCACCTTTAAGAATTGACTTGATCATCCATAAGTGTTTCTTAATAGCAACCATTCTATCTTGAATAAAGTTAGATAAACCATGCTCACTAAACAATTCTGCCATCTTATAAACAGGAAGCAAGTTAATATAGTAGCTATTAAGTTCTGTATACAGATCTTCAAACATATCTCTTGCTGGCATTGGCATCGAAGTATTTTCTTGAACTGATGTTAATTCTTTAAATCTAGCAAGAGTGCCTGGTGCATAAGCATCTAGTTGTCTGATATGTTCTGCAATATCATCTACTGAGCCATAAAGCTCTTCATAAAGCTCATTTAAGAACTCATGGTACTGAGGAAAATCTTTACCCTCTACATTCCAGTGATAGTAGTGTGATTTTAAATAAACTGCGAACGTATCGGCTAGCAGTTTGTTCATTAAGTTAACTAATGCTTCCATTATAGATCCTTGTTATCTAGAGGCCCGTCGGTTAGCCATGCATCACAAGTTCTTGTACCAGCACACTTAAAATGTAATATAGTACAGTAACCTAAGTCAGCTTTTTCTATGGTTGCCATAACCCCACCGTCAGGTGTTTCTTTTATTCCATCTTCAATACATTTGCGCATTTGATCTGAAATATTAAATGCAGCGCAGTTTCCACATCTTGATGTTTTTGCGTATTCTGGAGTTACTTTCCACATCTTAGCCTTTTCAGCCCAGAAGTCTTCAGAAGGCTCCATAGGATTCATAGGACCATATCCATACTTGTCTATAGCTACCTGTCTGTTCTCAAGATTGAGTGCTAAATCGTGAGTTGCTATAGGGCAGCCTGTAGCACTTTCAAATAAAAAGTTTTTAAAATTCTTCATCTTAACAATTCCACTTTCTTAAAGCAAGAGCTTTGCGAGTTGGTCTGCCTTTCTCGTCCTTCATAGGACCCTTGACACCACTCATACGAGAACAAAACGACTTACGTCTTTTCCAAGCCTTGCTTCCGTGCTTCAGCTCAGATGGCTTAGTAGTAACAGCTAGAGATAATTTGCTACCTGGGTTCTCTCTACGATATGAAGCAATCCCTTTTGCATTCAGTCCGCCGGTAGGATTCTTACCTTCCTTGCGTTGCCATGCTGCTGATTCTTCTAATTGTATGAATTCTAGAAATGAAAGCATGTTATCTCTTGTGCATGTTAATAAACCAATGAGCTAGTTGCTTTGCTCTTGGTGAAGCTGATTTAGATGATCTTATTTTTCTTAGTTGCGTTAAAGACTTTCCTTTAAGACCTTGTCTAGCCATATCCCCCTTGTCTTGAGGATTCTTTCCGTTCATAAAATTCTCTAGAAAGACTTTAAACGAGACCATTTTTTACTGTTTCCCGTAAGTTATGCAAGGAGTTTGCCCGCAACCACAGTTTTTTTCCTCTTTTACATCAGAGGAGTCCTGAGAAACTAGTTTTTTCAGTAGTTTGCTCTGTTTATGATGAGTTTTTACTGATTTATCTAGTTGTACTGTAACTTTCTTAAGCTTTCTTGTCATTTTATCAGGAATTTGCACTGATTCCTTCTGAAAACGAGTAGAAGGATTAGTTTTTCTAAGAGCTTTCTTAATTCCTGATAATCTCTTACCTACTCTATTTACATAATCAGAATGTGATTCGTCTGATTTTGGTTCGTTTGTAGATGAAGCGGCTTTAGCCACATATCTCATCTTGGTTTCAGTAGAGATTTCATTAATATCTACGTGATTTTCAAAAGCTTCCTTGAAATCACGATTAATTTGTGTTGTTGTTTCTTCTGGAACGCAGTTAGGTACTGTCTTGCCGTTCTTTTCCTTAGTTCCTACTGGCTTGTAACCTTTCCAGCAAGGATTGTCTTTAGGATTCTTTAGACCTTCTGTAAGGTCGCTATCTATTTCCCACGCCTTACCGCCGTTAATGAAAGAGTTGACTCTTTCAAACGCAGTTTGCTCGAAGGTTTTGTTTTCTTTTTGTTCGGCAGCACCACGTTCGAACACTTCGACGAGAGTCTTGAACGGGATACCTGAAGTGATAGCCTTGAATAACAACTTGGCTTCTGCACCTTCAGTTAAAGAAGGTGTGTCAACAAGATCTGCTATCTTGTTGAAGTCGTCGTATGTGAATGATTCTTGAACATTCTTGCTCGCCTTCAATTTCTTAAGACGAATGCGTAGCTTGTCTTTGAGCAGAGCTACCTTTTTTCTGTGCTTGTCTGTAACAACTTTTTCTTCTAGATGCTCGCTATCTTCCCCTAAATCAACATTTAGTTTAGGGTTGATAACAATATCCTTAGCATTCTTCTTGCTGGAGCCTTTGGTAGGCTTCTTTACAGACACAGGTAGAGACTGTGTTAAATCATCTAATGGCATATTTTTCCCTTATCGGAGTTTTCCGTAGACTTATCCGTAAAGGTATTTATACCTTATAGTTGCTCAAGCCAGTTTGCTGTTGCTACTATATTTGGTATACTGCCTCCAGCTGAATCTACTGGCGAAGCCAGAGGCGGCCCGCTCGTTTATTTAGTTAGCCCGATTAGTGCTATCTCACAGCTTGACTCTTGGCTTGATGACCCCGGCCGTGATTCTTTCTAGCTTGACATCACTCTTCTTCACTTCCTTGACCGACTCAACCCGGCCCATCTTGCTCCCGGTGTTTCTAATGAAGATAAACTTGTGTAGCTTGAAGTAATCATTATACGCCACATCGACATATTGATCAACTATGCGATCAAAGCTGGCCTGATCCTTGCTCCGCAAGGTCTCCAAAGTCCCTTTGCTGATCTCTGTTCTTGAGATAGTCATCTTAAACTTCTGTCCTAGAGCATAGAACTTCTCTATGATGTTAGATGTAGGAACAGTCCCGCCGGTCTTAAAGTTGTAGGCATAGCCATCCGAACTAACATCCACAGCCTTGATCTCATAACCTTCTGAACCAACGAACATATCCACGTTGCTACTACCGCCACCAAGATATGCATTGTCGATCAAGAAGTATAACATGACCTCACCAGGACCAATGCCTTTGAGATTGTAAGACTTAAACATAGGTGTGAAGTAAGCCAGCCCTTCACTTCTCAATGTATCAATACATCTATTAAGCTTGCTAATATCAACACCATTGACAGTGTCGTTAATATCAAACTTAGGAAAGAAATGAGTATTGATAATATGCTGAATCTCACCCTTGTACTTGGTGGATGTAAAATCAGCAGCTTGGAAGTTAGGAGTGGTTACTTTTGTAACACGTTGTATGAAGGAGTGGTCCATTCTATAGCCCGATGTAGGAGATATAGTATATAGTATTCGGACCGAAAAACCAAGTTCCCCTGATTTTTGCGCGCGCGATTTTCCCCGGGATTTTGGTTTTGAACCAGGGAAGTTTCTAGGAACTGGGGTTTCTTAAAAATATACTTTGCGTGTATATCCCAGGTACCATGTGTGATCCTAAAACCGGAATTTAACTCCCGGGTTTCTAGTACCTGTACACCACCACCCGGCAGGGCTGACCATCCGGGACAACACATGCGGCACAACCGGCTAGACCTAAAATCAGTACTAGTGTACAATAGTGCCTCATGTGCGGCGGTCCAGTATCATGACTAGGTTGAATGTGGCCAGGATGAAGAAGATGACGGCATGGTAGGAGTCACCTCGTAGTACGAACATCGGTACCAAGAAGGCACAAACTAGTGTTACGATGTACTGTAGGACTATCATAGTACGAGGTATGCAAGCAAGAAGCCGGCCACAAAGTACATTGCTGCTGCTACGACCTTATCTGGATTCATTGTTTTTCCTTTTTGTGATTGTGCAGCCATTCACGTGCTGCCATTTCAGCAGCCCAGTCATTACCACGGACTCGATGAATAACCTTGCCGGTCTTCGTGGGTCGCTCTCCAGGGGCTCGGAGATCTGGATTGCCCCATTCGATCACCTCCCAGAAGGACCACTGGTCCGGGTCCTCATATAACTCGACACTATACTCCATCATGCGGCCCTCCGCTTACGGAAGTCTTCATCAGCAGCCTGACGCTGCTCATCATAACGACGGCTCAGATAGTACTTCGCCTGATTCAGGAGCTGACGGACAGCCTCCTTGTCATCAGAGTGCTCCAGGATCTCCTGACAGTCACTCATGATGCCTGCCACGTACATGTCGATACCGATCATCTGCACGTACGACGACTTGAAGGTTTCTTCAAGATGCTTCTCAGCAACACCGTAACAGCTCAATTCCCATTCTAGACTCATTTCTCTCTCCTCAGAAAAACTTGCTGAAAACAATGTACATGTCATGCAGGACGTATCCGCCAACAACGCAGAATGCAACAATGGCCAGATCTTTCATTTCCCTACTCCTCTTTCTCTCTCTTGATGATTCATTATCGGCGCCACACGAAAAAAAGGCCACTACTTCGTGGCCTCGCGAGCTTTGCGGATGTGACGGTACGGCAGACCGAGATGATACTCCAGGAACTCATCGTCACCGTTCGTCTCGTGCGCATCATGTGCCCACTTGATCGCCATCGTGAAGTCCTTCGCACCGGCTCGGTACAGTCGATCGAGCATCTCATCGAAAATCTCCACGGCCTCAGCTTCACGCTGACGCTGGAACTCCATCTCACGATCCAGGGCATCCAGCAGGTTGTCCCAGATCCGCTGCTTGCGGTCGTCGTTGGCCTCGTCCCAGTATTCCCAGAACGACTGGCTCGGACGGAAGCCGTATGCATCCTTGTGCAGATCGCTGACGATGTTTTCGTCGAAGGTGTAGGTTGCTTGCATTTCTTTCACTCCTCTCTCACAATGTACTTCATTATGACATCTTCAGGAAAAAAACACAACCAGAAAAGGTCCCGGTTACTGGTCCGGGGTCGCACACAGGCGACAGGTTGGTGGTGGTCTCAGCGGGGAGTGAGAGAGGAACTGAGACCACCGGGGGAAATCGTTGCCTGTTTTTGGGTCATGTCCCAGGCTCGACCCTGCTCATAGTCACCCGGTGGCTTTGGCAGCCGTACACCACCTGGTCGGTTCTTACGCTGCGTGCCGCTCGCTGAACGTCTGCATCCATGCACTCAACAGGACGCGCGCCTCAGCCTTGTTCACGCCAAACACCTCGACTATGTACGGCGCTGCACCGTACATGTTGGTCTCACCGCTCAACCGCAGGTCATCCAAGAACGCGAAGACCTCTTGCTTGACGATATCCAGATCACTCATTGCACTCATTGCCCAATCTCCTGAAACACTTCCGTAGGAACTGCAGTGGCCAGCTGATCCTGGATCCACTTGTTGACAAACTCCACGCAATCGTCCGACTCCTTGAACATCAGCTCGAGCATCTGCTCATGAGCGTACGCGGCGTAGCTATCCCATCCATCTGCATCGTACATCGTCTTTCTCCTCTCTCACAATGTACTTCATTGTAGCTTCCTGAGGAAATTAATGCAACGCCGTCATCTCAGCATACTTCGCATCAGCCCAGAGGCGCACGGCCTCGACCTCTGCCATGTAGTCTTGATAGGATAACTCGTTGCCCATATACTGACGGTCGATGCGGTCGAACCACTTCTCAACGATCAGCTCAATCTGTTGCTCAGTCATTCTACGTCCTCCGCAAAGGCCGGATCGAACTTCGTCTGCAGAGTCGAACGCACGTAGCGATCGAGCTCCTCAACAAACGAGATTCTGCCTGCGTACTTGTCTGCGTGAATCTCCAACGCCTGCGCCAAGAACTCGGCTTCATCGGCGTTAAGCACCAGCGTGATTTGTTTCAGTTCCGTCATCATACTCTCCTCTCTCTCATGATGATTCATTATATCCTGACGCGAAAATAAAGTCAAGCCTCGATTTGACGCAATTCGTCTTCGATAAGCATGTACTGATCTTCCAGGTCTTGACGAATCGCTTCGAGCTTGAAGATCGCATCCTTGGTATCCAGATCGGGAAAGCGATCAGCTTCATCCAGTTCATCAATCGCACGACCGATGGCGATGATTGCGCTATCCAGAACATCCAGCTGGCTGTCAAGAACCATCTCACGTTGATTGCTCATTTCTCTCTCCTCTCTCTCATGATGATTCATTATATCCTGCCGCGAAAATAAAGTCAACAACTTTCTCGCCCCAAAAGTGCTGGTCTTTTTTTCCGGAAACGCGTACAATGATCTTACTGATTCGATGAGCAGCGCTCGGGATGGACGGGGCGGGTGGCCCACAGCCCTAGCACCTAAAACAAATTGCGCTACTGATCTGAGTTGATTTAATTTCAGAGATCAGTCATAATGGAAGATCATGCGCGCGAAAGCTGAATGCGCTAATGGTTAGCTGTACATTGTAGCGCATGTCAACGCATAGAGTTTTCATAGCGGTTTCATAGCGGGAATACAGCGAATTCATAGCGGTATTTCATAGCGAATCACAGTGGAGATAATATGTCTATCCCTTTGTCTCCCCATTGCTGCTGAGGTGACTTCTCTACCCCTTTTACCTTTTCTTTCATATCTAATAAACCAAGATATATATAAATCAGAATGCATGTGAGTGCATGGTTTTATTATCTTTACGGTATATACTCTATGAAAGCGACATCTTATTCTATATTCTTAGTAACACACAAACGATCTCGTTCTAAGATTATACATGTAATAAAGAATGAGAAAGACATATTCAAGCATTACAATACTAAAGAACATCTAATTGAGTTAATAGAGAAGCAATCTAACAAGCATTTAATTGCTACTCGTAAGCCAATATGGGAACGGACGTATGGTTCTTTTACTTTTCGTTCTGATGTTCTTATACGACGAACTGCCAAAGGCTTTAAGCGTCCTATTAAGTCTATGCAAATGAAGTTAAAGAATCCATCTCATGGTGGATTATCTGCATTGCATCGTTATCGTATTGGTGTTAGTAATAGAGGTAAAAAGAAAACTGGTCGGGGGCCCATGTCAGAAGAACGGCGTAAATGGCAATCGGCTGTGATGCGCAAATATAAAAACGCCAAGGGCTGGTTCTGGATAGTTAATGTATTATCCGATGAAGAGAAACGATTCAACGGCTGGCCAATCCCTTCGGGCTGGAAGAGGGGGCGGTCGGTTGTTAAAATGCAGGAGGCTATCTGGCTACGAGAGCAGAATCGCCGCAATCGAAAACAATCCAATGACTGAGACAATCCATGGAATGATGGCGATCTCTTTGTCATAGAGCTTCATGTACGATTCTAATTGCTCTTGTTGTCGTTGATTCATTTGCTCTCCAATGAGTTGAATATGCGTCTGATGACGTAACTTCTGATTATACTTATGATTGTGAAGATTATACCGATTAAAATATTATCGGTTAATGCAATGTGAATGTTGAAGAATGGAAAGATCAGGATCTGGGATATTGTCGATATAAGGAATCCAGTCCCTACATTGATGATGGATTCATATAACGATCCTAGTTTGCTCTGTCCCAATCTAGTCCTATGTAATGGTGGGCCCCCTCGGAGTCGAACCGAGCACCAACGGATTATGAGTCCGCTGCTCTAACCAAGCATGAGCTAGAGGCCCTATAATCGTTATTGAATAACTACAACCTTCCTCACTACTCGGTCGTCGTCATCGTCTTCAGGACCTTCATAGGCTTCAAGCAGCTTGTCCGTTCTGTGATATTCACTATACTCAACCTCTCCCTCGAATACATCACGAACAGCCGGCGCGACCTGAGTGCGCCAATAGTCATTGTATCCATACGTAAAATGGATTTCAGCTTCTGCATCGAAGCCTTCTAACAGCTCAATCAGTTCAGATACTTTCATTATGCATTCCCCTCTCTCATCTTGTTAAACTAATTAAAAGCTGGCGTGAGAATAAAATCAAGCCCTGATGGACTCGACTGCTGCGAACATCTTGCGCATCTCCACGACCAGGTGGGCATACGCTTCCTTCTCTTCCTGATAACAACTCTCGAGGTTGTCTCGCGTGTACTCCATCGCATGGATGAAGTCAGCATCCTTGTTGACGTGCTGCTGCAGGAACGCTTGGATCTGTTCCATGATTGCCAGTGCTTCTTTCGTGTTCATCTTGCTTCTCCTCTCTCTCAATGTTGAACTAATTATAGTCTGGCGAGAAAATTAAGTCAAGAGGTCAACCCATGAACAACGACGCTCTCGATGTCAGACTCGCAGTCAACTTCATTAAGATAGTTGAACTGTTCAACAATCATATCAAACGCGTTAACCACAGTTTGATTAGGCCATTCACCTGCGATGTTTTCATCGGGAACTTCGACGACCTGTTCGTAATAGAGAGTCGTCTTATAAAATACGGTTACCTTAGCCATCTCATGTCTCCTTCTCTCAATGTTGAACTAATTTTAGCTCAGCACGAGAATTAAGTCAACCGCCCTTCCTGGGAACCCTGAAGCCTTCGCGACGACAACCACCGCCAACCATCTTCTGTGTCTCGGGTTGATAGTAGAGCTTGATGAGCTTTTTGTGATTGCTGTGCATGTATTTCTCGCATTGACTATATTCATTAAAATACTTCACTTCAATATCAATTGAGTGGTTTGCATTCATTACTACAATATAGTATACCCAGGCAATCATTGCTTGTATTTGAATCCAATATGCTGTCGGTTAATATCATCATACGTAATACTATAACGCGATGGAGTATATAATGTCTTGGGAACTGGATCACCTACCATCATCGTTACTAAAATTAAACCCCACATTATGGCTTCTCTCCTTCGGGAACTGATTTGACTGTAAATGGATCTGATTTAGGTTCTAATTGCTTGACTTTAGGCTTGGCTTCGATTTGACGCCCAGTAATGTTCTTAGGCACAATACGCTCATCAAATTCAACAATTTTATTCATCACCTTTGAAACATAATAGTGAGTCGTGTCGAATATGGTGTTAATAACGGCCTTGGCGGCGGCAGGGTATGCAATGGAGAACGCTATTACCATTCCCATAGTAAAGCCCTTCCAAACGCCAGAACCTGGCTTATCAGTCTTCGGAGTCGAAATCATCGTCTTTAGGTACGAAACCAATAACCTTCTTACTAGTACGACCGAATGCAAACTTAGTATGCCTCATATTTGCGAACTCAAAACCGCAAATAGGCTTAGGAGGTGCCCATCCGTGAACTCGTTCGTCAGGAATTGCACCAATGGAAAGCAATTCGGAGTCTTTTCCAAACTCTTTGCGAAGAAGATATTTAACATAACCAAAATCTCCATAACCCTTCGCTCGGTCTTCGAAATACTTCCGAGTAACGGAACCGTCAACTAATTTAATATCGGCGTATAACATAGCTCTATTATGACCTATAACGAATAATAACTCAACGTCTCATTGTATATGTCAGGCACCTTTTATTTGACTTTTATCGATATTGCGCTCTTCACAAAACTTAGTTAGTTTACTCCAAGTAGGAAAGTGGTGCCATCTACTATTATAATAAACCTTCCAAAACATATGATAACTCATATTAACTCCCAGCAATCAGACGAACGCGGCCATCGGACATCGGAAAGAACTTCTCAATAAAGATATGATGATCGTTAGATTCCTGAATAGCCTTATCGGCAGCCATCCATAAATGCATCCAAGACACTTCGCCATTAATCGGGTTACAAGTAATGGGAACTTCGACATCGCTTTCCCAACCCTCAAATACCAAAGTAGTACCTCGGATTTTAGAATCGTCGTAGATATTCTCGACTTCGAAAATAGACCAGATAGTAGAAAGACCGTTAGCCTTTCGAATATGATCAAATACATCCATTTGAGTATTGAACCATTCGGCTTCCTGCAAACGAACGTTTTTGAAGCCCTTTTCAATACCCTGCTTGGCCTTTTGAAGAGTACCAATCAAGCGAGGCGAAAGGACATCCTCAAGCTCTTGAATAGCGCTCTCAAGACGACAAATGCCATTATGAATGCTTTCTTGCTCTTCTTTAGTAAGAGTAAACATTACGCAACCTCCTGCGAGTTCTTCACGTCAAAGATTTGAATGTATGTGCTTAGGTAGTCAGCAAGCAGCGTTGCTTGCTCAGGATTACGATTTACTAGACGATTAGCAATATAACGAAGATCTGCATTATCTGCGTCAATCAAGTCTGCAACGAGAAGGTTGATGTTAAGCTTTGTCATGTGTGTGTCTCCTTAGTTAACAAAGATATTATACAGGGAGTAGGAAATTAAAGCAACCACTACCCATTCCACAAAAGTAAACTGGTCTACAAACTCTAGCAATCGAGGGTACCTATTATGCATCCAGTAGCGATAGTTAGACATGCTAATTAGCTCTTATCCACAAATGCTTTAATGCGGGCAGCTAGTTCGAAAGAAGCTTCAACAACTTCTTCTGCAGAAGAGTCCTTTTCCGAGTTCTCCCAGACAATATGATATGCTTGACGGAAAATTTCTAGACGAATTTCAAATGGTGACTTACTCATACTGCCTCCTTAATATGTTTGCATTTGCCGTGATACTTAAATCCAGTACACGTACATCGTTCAACGCCATTTACATTAGTAATATAATAAACGCTACCTTTTGAACCTTGAATGATTCGAGTATTCTTTTCTGTATCAGCTTTAATAACTTCAAATTTACGACCTCGCTTATCGAAGTCCATTGGAGTAGTAAAGGTAACTGGCTTTTCTCCATCTACCTGATAACCCAAAAGCTTATTTTGTGAGTCATTAAGAAAATAGGTATGATTACTCCAATCCCAACTAGTAACCTCACGTACACTAATCATTTTCTTTATATGCCTTTTTTATTTTTAGTTGAATTTCTGCAGCAGCCATCATTCTGCCAATATCAATTTCCCATGCCTTATTACTATCAGACTCTATATTACATAACTTAATACAGTCTTCTATAATAAGCTGCGCCAAAAGAGCTGGCATAGTTTCTGGCTTGTTTGCCGTAGCTCTAGTGGCAGAATTTACTAAAGCAGTTAATCGATTGTTCATATTAACCGTTAACCAGCATATAAGTCGCCAGGTTCTTCCAATCCGGCTTACCCGAGCTGCGAATCTTCGCAACCATCAACAGCGTACGCAAGCTAATCTCACGAGCACTATCACGCTTCTGCTTAATCAAGTCAAGAGCATCACGCTTAACCGACATCAGCATGTCCGGCTGGAAGCTAGGAGCATTAACGAGAGTCTCCATGCGTTCGATCTTCTGATCGGTCGTCATCGACAAGTCAACGTTCATCGAACGCGAACGAATAGCCTGATCGATCTTCGATTGCGGCATATTCGAGATGAATACGACACCGCCCTTGAACTGAAAGAAGCGCGGAAGATCGTCAATGCGCGAAGTATTCCACGAGATAATACGACGATCATACGAGTCAAGCGCACCCTTGAGCAGGTTAAGCGCATCAGCGTCTTTCAGAATGCTATCGCAGTCATCGAAAACGATAATCGAGTTACGGTTCTCATACAGAACGCGATACAAGCCTTTAGCAGTCGAGAAGCCCTTGACGACACGGTAGGTCGTACGCGGTGCAGCAGTATCACCAGGCTCCTTCTCGCTGAAGTCTTGCAGACCAGCAGCTTTCAGAGCAGCAGTAACCGTAAACGACTTGCCCAGACCGCCTTCGCCAGTAATAACAGCCGATGCAGTCTGACCCTTCGCAACCATCGTTACGAGGTCCGAAGTAAAGTCAAAGCGTTCATTGATACCGAACTGAGCAACCGGAGCAGAAGCCGGCTGCGGAATAAAGTTCGCAGAGCTCATCTCACGAACCTTCTTGTTAACGTACGAAGCGTTCACCGAACGAACAACTTCGACGCCATCGATCGAACCGACGAACTTATCGCCGACTTGAGTTACTGTAATCATACTTTCTCCTTGTGTTGTGTGTTTTTCCCTAACGACCAATACATGATAGCGTCACGCGGAAATAAAGTCAACCCTTGTGGTACGCGTTGAGGATCTTGGATGCTTCCTCGGCCTGGCGATCGAACGCCTCTTTCTCCCAAGGCAGATTGCGATAGCTCTCATAGGTAGTACCGCGTCCATCGTGCTTCTGACCTTCCCATACTCGATGATAACCATCGCTTGTCATACGCCCGGTCATATACTGCTCGACGTGAACCATCTCATGACCCAGCGTCTCGGCCATGTCCTTGAACCCAGGCAATACCTTTGCGTTAAGCAGAACTGTAATCACTTTGCCGTTAGCACTTCGGATGCATTTGCCGTGAGTGCGACGCGTCTTAAGGTTCTTGAGATAATAAACGATACGCACATCGTTGCCTGCTTCAGTCAGCTTATCACGCAACGGTGCTTCGATAGCCTTCTTTGCTGCAGCAACAACCTTTCGGAAGATTCCTAGGTTGCCCTTCATATAGGTATTGATCTGGACTGTAGTAAAGACGTTTTCGTCTACTTTGATATCTGTAAAGTTGTTCATGTGTGCTCCTGTATGTGATTGCTTACCCAACATCATCATTGTACGAGTATTCGGAAAGAAAGGCAACAGGCTGATAAATAATTGATTCTCAAAGGAGAAACCATGGACTTCTATAAGCTTCTAGCAGAGCTTGGGTTTCCAATGGCAGCAGCACTTTGCGCAGGGTATTTTGTGTACTTGACACTGAAATTTATTTTAGCTGGTGTCATTAGTAACATCAAGAGTATTCAAAGTATAATTCTATCATTAGATAAAAGAATTAAGACAATGGATAACGATTTACTTAAAATTGATATCCTAATTTCAACTGCTTTAGATCTTCCTCCTGATGTAGAGAGAATTTCTAGACTTAATAACACTGATGAATTAAGAAAAGACTAATGGAAATAGTACATTTAATAGAAAAATTTGGCTTTCCTGTTGTAACAGCAGGCTGTATGGGCTACTTGATATTCTATCTCTATAGATGGACTACTACAGAAGTTAAACCTATTATTAGCGAGACTAATAATATTCTTATAGCACTTATTGATAGAATCAGAACTCTAGATAACGATCTTATTAGATTAAATACTAAAGTCAATACCGTTATTATAATGGTAGATAAGTGTGAGAAGGAAAAGAAAGAGGCATGCGATAAGAAATGAAGTACAAGACTATATTCGTATCAGATATACATCTGGGAACTAAAGAAAGCAAAGCTGAATTGCTTACAGATTTTCTTAAGCATAATGAGTGTGAAGAGCTATTTCTAGTTGGAGATATTATAGATGGATGGCGAGTTAAGCAAAAGAAATGGCACTGGAAGAAGTCTCATTCCCATCTAGTAAGCAAGATATTCAAACTTAGCCGGAAGGGCGTAAAGATTACCTATGTGACGGGTAATCATGATGAGTTTCTTAGACCCTATGTTGGTCTATTTACTTTAGGTAACATTAGCGTTGTTAATCACGCTGAGTATAGAGGTATTCTAGGCGAGAAGTATCTCGTTGTACATGGAGATATGTTCGATGGAATTACTCGACTAGCTCCATGGCTTAGCTTCTTAGGCGATAAAGCATACGATTCTTTACTATGGGTTAACTCAGTATATAACTGGGTTAGATATAAGTTTGGTTTTGATTATTGGAGCCTATCAAAGTTCCTTAAGCATAAAGTAAAAAAGGCCGTCGACTTTATATTTAAGTTTGAAGGCAATATCACTCATTATGCTAAGAAGAGAGAGTTCCAGGGCGTTATATGTGGACATATTCACACCCCGGAGATCAAAGAGATAAGCGGTCTATACTATATGAACTGCGGTGATTGGGTTGAAAGCTGTTCTGCTCTCGTTGAGAAAATGGACGGTACCTGGGATATAGTTTACTGGACTAAGAAGCTAGAAACTACTGATACTTCTCCATCGCATACGTAATAAAGATATTAGCCTGATATTCATCACTAAAATACTTAGTACAGGCTTGATATGTTTTGGTATTGTACATAATAACTAAAATACCTCCAGCGTCAGCACTGCTAGCCTTTATTAGCCAATTACCAAATTCAACAGCTTCTAAAGATGCATAGCGAGTATACTTCTTTCTCTTACTAGAACTTGTGCCAATGTTTGTATTTGCACTCATTTTCATACCTTTCATAGAGCTGACTTTCTAAATCGTATGCTTCATCTTCCCACTCATAACTCTTAGAAGTTTTTCCTTTCCATAGAAAAACTCTATCCTTACTAATTAGTTCTTTTCTCAGATATTGCCTAGAATGAACTAATTCATGAGCAAGAGCAACAAGCATATCCTTTTCAGATAATCGCTTGTTTAAATGTATAGCTATCTCTGGATATTTATGATCATAGTTAAAATCGCAATATCCATCAGCATCCAATTTACATAGAGTTATTTCTATGTCTAGAGGTATGGTTCTCTTTCTTACGTTAAGTTTATCAAGATAAAAGGTGGCAGCATTTATTAGAACCTCTTCTTGTTCTTTAGAAGTCTTTCTAACACTAATATTAATCATTTGAATTCGTCGAAGACCGTTTTATCAAATTTACGTTCTTGCTTGATACGTTCGCCAGACGATGAACGATCGAACAACGGAGTATCATCTATAATATCGTCTTGTGCTGACTGCTCTACATTATAGAGCCTCATCTTAGATCTATCTACACCTACTACAAACTTTCTATGATGGCTAGGATCGTTATATCGATTCTTTAATTGTTTGACCAATATTTGTCCAAGGTCTTCCAGTTCCTCTGACGTGATAAGAGCAAACATAAAATCCGCAGTCGCGGGCAACCCAAACGATTCGCTAGTGTCTTCGAGGCCGAGATCAGTATTAGTATAACCTGAACGCGTAGTTTGAGTTGCAGATACGATTGGTACATTAAATTCAACCGCGAGCCCTCTAATCTCTTCTGCAATAGATTTGATATACGTGTATGAATTGACATTTGAACCATACTTTAGCCTCGAAGACATGCAGATGTTTAAGTAATCCACATAGATTATATCAGGAACAAAATTTCTTTTCAACTTCAATTCGCCTAGAAGATGCCTAAAATGAGCAGCTCCTGCAGACGCAGTAGGATATTCCTTAATGATTAACTTGCCTAGCGTCTTATTCTTAATGCGTTCAATCTTCTTATCGTATGCCTCTTTAGGCAGCATAGATAGCATATCCATTGGCTCATTCAATAGATTTGCATCAATACGCTCGGCAATCTTCTCTTCTGCCATTTCCATAGTAATGTATAGAACGTTCTTACCGCTCATTAAATTAGCAGCAGCACAATGACACATAAAGAGAGATTTACCTACACCGGTACCTGCAAGAGCAACGTTAAGTGTCTTAAGAGGTAGACCGCCTTTAGTAATAGTATTAAAATAATCTAAATCGAACGGAACTCGCTTTTCTTTCTGATGATAAAACTCAAAGCGTGATTCAAAGTCATCAAGAAAGTCATGACCAATATGAGTATCGAATGATACACCCAATGCATCAGAGAGTAGAGCTGGTATCTTACCTTTACCATCTTGCGAATTGCCATTGATAATCTGAATAGAGCTCATAATAGCATTGTAAATGGCTCTGTCCTGACAATACTTCTCAGTTTGATCTACAAGCCATTTAACATCTGCTTGCTCATCCTTAATCTCATTTACTTTATCAACGAGCATTTTATGCTCATCATCATTAGTACCTGAGACACTATCCAACTCTACAATCAGCGCTGCTTTAGTAGGAATACTATTATACTTCGTTACATATTCATCTATTAGTTTAAACAGAACCTTATCAAGCTTATTCTGAAAATAGTCTGCCTTTAAAAAAGGAAGAGTTTTTCTTGCAAACTCTTCATTAAAGACTAAGTTATTAAAGATTGTATTTTCAATCATCAGTTTCTGTTATTGTGTTTGATCCATAACTAAACTCTTTCTTAGCTACTTCTTCAAGCTGTTCCATAATCTCAGCAGTAAAATACTCAGCAGGATTACGATTAATCTCTTTGCCAAATACTTTACGACCGTCTGGTAATTCATAGCGGGTAGATGACTTTTTAATGATTTCATACTTCTCAGCCAAGTCTAGGAGACCGTAGTAGCGGTCAAGGCCCTTGTCGTAAGTAAGTAACACTTCTGCGATTCCGTGTTCTTTTGATAGACGGGACTTATACATCTTGACTTTAATGATGTTTCCAATAATTGCGTCTCCGTCTTTTTCTTTCTTTTTGCTGAGCATTGCAATAGTGCTGGCAGCATATTTGAGCCCTGAACCACCTGATACCTCCTTTGTAGGAACATAAGAGCCAACCATTTCATAGACGTGGTTGGTGACTAGCATTGGGATACGAACTTTAGCAAGCTTCAATGTAAGAACGCGGAAGGCTGCTTTAATAACCTGCGACTTAGTCATATCGCGAGTATCTTTACCTTCCAGACTATCTTCCATTTCCTTAGAGGTAGATAGCAGACCTAATGAATCAAGCACAAACATCATAGGAGGACGCTTGTCTTCTGGCTGCTTATCGTATGCATCAATCATCTTAAGTGCATGAGTCTTAAACTTCTGAATAGTGTCTGGCTCAGCAATAATAACGCGGTTAGTATCAATACCGCGATCTTCCATCATCTGTTTCGTTACGGCTGCTTCGGTGTCGTAGTAGACGACTCCTCCGGCTGGGTTCTTGTCAAGGAAGGCTCTAACGACACCAAGTACGAAGAAAGTTTTACCAGTAGCGGACTCTCCTGCAAAAGCAGTAACTTTGTTATCAGGTACGCCACCATAGAGGCTACCAGAGAGAACAGCGTTGAGAATATAGCTGCCAGTATCAATAAAACCACCAAACTCAGCACTACCGTTGCCGTCAGCGGCAATACAAGTATCCTCATCTTTAATAGTCTCCACTAAGTCTCTAAAAAAGCTCATCGTCTATCCTTTATTAAAAGCGTGCACATTTCATAATATAGTCTCTTACTCGTTCAGAATCAACTTCAAACATATCGATTGGCTTTTGCATATCAAATACCTTTTTAGGTGTATTCCACCAGCGCTCT
>Ga0209401_1000213_pt1 | contig 39967 bp, 40 predicted proteins | sample M_140807_MF_Meta_FD_187318 | JGI IMG/M metagenome (GOLD analysis project Ga0209401, IMG submission 187318) | Freshwater microbial communities from Lake Montjoie, Canada to study carbon cycling - M_140807_MF_MetaG (SPAdes) (version 2) | ecosystem: Environmental > Aquatic > Freshwater > Lake... | reverse complement strand
CAAAAACAAACGCAAACAAAAACATCATTAGCCAAGATTCTAGGAATTTCGCTAATCAAGTAGAAGCAAAGATCATTTCTTTAGTTAGAAACGAATACGTAGCAATTGCAGCTTAGTAATAAGCAAAGAGTTTAATCAAACTTAAAATGATTTGGTGGTAGTTGACTTTAATCGGTTAGCCCGTTTGAAGCATTACAAATTAAAAGAAATGCAAACAAGCATATATTAAAGTCGTTAGTAAGCAGCTATCTGGACCAGGGTTCGAAACCCTGCACCTCCACCGTAACGATAGTAGAGCCTCGACCCTAATTGTTATACCAAATAGTATTATACTTCCGAGTATTATATTTGACAGTTAGTCGCTGAGAGAGCACATTAGATGCCAGCTAGAAGGTAACTCTAATTAGCTATATAAGACTGTTAGACAGCTGCTTATATATAATCCTAAGCTAAAGTCGGGGATAAAATTGCGTTATGGTGTAAGTGGTTGCACATTGGGCTCATAACCCTGAGGGCTGGTTCGACTCCAGGCTACGCAACAAAAACCAAAAAAATAAATAATTATGTTTGAAAATTTATCATCAGGTACCGGACTAATTGGCTCTGGAACCACAACAGTAGCCTCTGGTGCTACAACAGGAGTCTATAATGCCTCTCCAATTACAACGGCATTACCATATTCAATAGTATCATCATTAACATTATCAAATAATATGAATAGAGTAAACAACCAATTCGTTGCCATTTTCAAAATTGAACGCAACGACAAAAATGAAATCACATCTGCTAAGTTTATTAAAGAGATGTGGATTGAAACCAAGAACGGTTCATCAGTAGACTTTGAAGTAGCTAAAGATCCAGAAATTAGCAAATACAAAGCAGATGAAATTTCTATTAGAACAATATATACAGTAACGTTCTAAGAAAAGATTTAGTCAGGTGGCGGAACAAGGGCAACACTGATAAAGTTGATTCCTGATGGTAGACGCTAGAAGTGAATAGATAAGTAAGTGTATTGTCACTTAAACAACTTTGCTACTTATCATATGGGTTCGAATCCTGTCCTGACTACACGATTTGGATTCATCACCAGATAGTATGCCCAATATGATGAGAAATGGTGTGATAACCATATGGGATTGATAATAGGACAAGATTCTATTCAGATTAACTATCTGCCCCAAGAGAGTGTACTAGTGGTGATTCACTCAATAGTTTATTATATTGGTATCGTGGCCGAGTGGTTAGGCAAAGCTCTGCAAAAGCTTGTACATCAGTTCGATTCTGATTAATACCTCAAATCATTAATTCTGAGATGTAAGAGAAATGCATCGTATAGGTTCGAATCCTGTTCTGACAACAATAATGACCTTATAGCTCAGTTGGCTAGAGCACTTCACTTTTAATGAAGGAGTCCCGCGTTCGAGTCTCGGTGGGGTTACTTTAGAATTTAAATAGCATGAAAAAAGAAATATCTGATAAAATTGGAACTAGACATCAAAGAAAACTTAAAAAATTTTCAGATGGGTTCAAAGAGAAATTCAATTTCTTTTTTAAAGTTAGAAAATCTGGTTTAATTGATTTTTGTGGTGAAAAAATTGAGGTTGAATTTAATGTAAATGGTCATTGTGGTAGAGAATGTTTTAGAATGTTTGAAGACGGTCAATTTAGTAAAGGAAAAAATAAGATTGAAACACGTCATCCAAACATTGTTAAAATGGTCATTCAAGGAAAAAAAGGATGGGGTCTTTGGGTAAATGAATGGTCTGAAGGAATATCCGAAGGTTCATTTACCAAACACGAAATTCTAAATGAATTTGAAATTCTAAACATAAAAATACCAGAATCGTTTAAAGATGATTTTGAAAATAGAGTTTGGAAAAAAAGAATTGAATACTTTAATCGGTCATAGGTTCGAATCCTATCCTGGCTACTAAGAGATAGTAATCTTCCGATATGGTATCCTTTCGGTTTAGTTCTAAAATTTACTTGACATCTCGGAAAGACGAGAAAATGGCTCGTTCGTCTATCGGTTAGGACAATTGGTTTTCATCCAATAAAGAGGGGTTCGACTCCCCTACGAGCTACAGATATTCTTTCTTCGTCTAATGGCAGGACATGTGGTTTTGGTCCACAGAATCGAGGTTCGAGTCCTTGGGAAAGAACAAGTTTTTAGTGATAGTGTATATTTATAATATATCATTTATATAATACATTATGTTACTAAAAAACGGATCAAACGGTGAAGACGTTAAAAAACTTCAAACAAAATTAGGATTAGCAGCCGATGGCGTATTTGGGCCAGGTACAGAAGCTAAAGTAAAAGAATGGCAAGCCGCAAATGGTTTAACTGCCGATGGTTTAGTAGGTGATGGTACTTGGACTAAAATGTTCGGTGCTGCACCAGTAGCAGCAACTGCTCCAGTATCAACCTCAGAATTTAAATTGGATAAATTGAAAGGTCATATACCTGATTCAGTTATCTCTCAAATAGCTGACACTGCTAAAAAATTCAATATTACCAATACTTTAAGATTAGCTCATTTCTTAGCTCAGTGCGGTCATGAATCAGGTGGATTTAAAGCAGTATCTGAAAACGTTAATTATTCTGCGGATGGATTAAAAAAGATATTTCCTAAATACTTCCCTGGTACTATAGCTGAAAGTTATGCTCGTAACCCAGAAAAAATTGCATCTAAAGTATATGCATCTAGAATGGGTAATGGAGATGAAGCTTCTAAGGATGGATATAAATTTAGAGGTCGTGGTTATATTCAATTAACCGGAAAATCAAATTATCAAGGATTCACTAAATTTATTGGTGAAGATTGCGTAGCTAATCCGGATTTAGTAGCAACTAAATATCCATTAGCATCAGCTGCGTTTTTCTTTGATTCTAATAAATTATGGTCTTTATGTGATAAAGGTTCCGATGATGCAGCAGTTACTGCGGTAACTAAAAGAGTTAATGGCGGTACTATTGGATTAGCAGATCGTATTAAGCATTTTAAAGAATACTATTCATTATTATCATAAAATTTTAATTCATTGATATTCAAGAACAGCGACTAAAAATCGCTGTTTTTTTATCTTTTTATTAGGATCTTTGAAGAAAATTTATTATTTTTAAGTATGTTAGAAGTATTATATATGAGTGCTCCGTGGTGTGCACCTTGCAGAGCTTTAAAACCTGCAATCGATAAATTAGAGTTGGAATTAGATAGCTCTAAAGTAATTATTAATAGGATTAATATAGATGATAATCCTGAACTAGTATCTAAGTATTCAGTTCAATCAGTACCTACATTTATCTTTATTAAAGATTCAGAAATGGTGGATTCATTTGTTGGAGTTAAATCAATTAAAGATATTCAAAGCATTATAGAAAAATGGAGTTAACATTATTATCGTCAGAAGAAATTCAATTGCGTATAGATTTATTAGCTAAGGAATTATCTAAGAAATTTAAAAATAAATCGGATGTAGTATTTGTTTGTGTATTACGCGGAGCATTTATGTTTTATACTGATTTAGTTCGTAAATTAGATTTAGATATCGAAACAGAATTTATTCAAGTATCTAGTTATGCTAATGGGACTATTACTCAAGGATTATCAATTAGCTCTACGTTCAATAAAAGTATCAAAGATAAAATAATAGTGTTAGTAGATGATATCGTTGATAGTGGAAATACCTTTAAAAAATTAGAAGAGATTTATTTTAATTTAGGGGCTGAAGAAGTTTATACCGTAGCATTAATAAGTAGACCTGCTAGTTCCCAGTTAGTAGATTATTATGGATTCCAAATTAATGATGAATGGATTTTTGGTTACGGGCTGGATTGGAAAGGTAAAAGAAGAACAATAGAAGATATAAAGTATTTTGAACATAATATAGATTAATATGGAATTAGATAGAATGAAAAATATAATTGTATCGGGTTATAAAGGTCAGGTGCAAATGCAAGATGCAATAGATTTAATAACGGAGTATATGATTGATACTAGAGGAAGTATTCATCAGCCAGTATTAGATTTTATATGTCAACAAGGTAATCCTATTAGTATGCAAATGCTTCAAAGAGCCTTTGAAATATCTATGCAATATTTTGAAAATACAAAGGTAATTATTACTAAGTTATATTCTAAGGATTCAGTAATGTTAAATGTTTATTAATGATTGGATACCATATATATTTTCAAAGAGATAAGAAATCTACAGGTAATTTAATTGATTTTTCAGCTCATTTAGCATCGATTCTTTTTTGGAAAGAACATTATGGGCCTATTCGGTTATACTGTAATTCTAACTTTCTAGAGTCTATTAAAGAATATAATTTAGACGTGCTATATGACGAAATAAACACCGAAATATTGGATAATATACCTAATAAAAGGTCATTAAAAAAATATTGGAGTTATCCAAAGATATATGCCGCAAATAATATAATTAAGACAGAATCTAAGTTTTGTATAATAGATGTAGATTTGTGGATATCTAATAAATTTTCGTGGGATGAGTCGAAGGATTTTATTGCATTTCATTATGAGTCCTTTGATTTAAAATATAAATATAATCCATATTTAGACCCTAAACTATTTTTATTAGAAGAAGATTTTAATAAATTGGATTGGGATATTTTACCAATAAATTGTTCATTTATGTATATTAATAATACTAAATTAATAGAAACTTGGTATGATATGACTTCTAAGATTGTTAATTTAGATTTAAAGGTTAAGTCAAAAAGTAAAGATGTTTATACGTTATTTATTGAGCAAAGATTAGTATCTGTTTTATGTAAGGATTTAAATTTAAATTTCGATTCTTTAATATCTAACGTATTTTTAACGAATCTTGATTATAAAGGCTCGTCAGAAAATTGGATGCCAAAATTAGATCATTCAGATCCTAATTCTCCATCAGGATCTATAAAACATATATGGGGACTTAAAAAGTTTTATAATGATCCGATAATGTTTATGTCATTATTAGAAGCAATTTATTCTGATATACATAATACATTTGGTTATTTAGAAATGGATTTTGCAAAATTATACAGAGAAAGATTAATAGCATACCAAAATGAAAAAAATAGTTTTAATTAGTGATACTCATACAATGCATGAAGATATTATATTACCTAAAGGTGATATTTTAATTCATGCCGGAGACTTTACAGGAAGAGGTCATAAGTATGAAGTGTCTGATTTTTTTGGGTGGTTAGAAAGACAATCTAAAGATTTTGAACATATTATATTTATTGCTGGTAATCATGATTTATCTTTTGAAGCTAAACCAGATTGGATATCAATATTATTATCTGAATTACCTGATAACATTTATTATTTAGAAGATCAAGAAATAGTAATTGACGGTATTAAATTTTATGGATCACCTTGGCAACCTGAATTTCATAATTGGGCATTTAATTTACCTAGAGGCACTGAATTAGTTGAAAAATGGAAATTAATTCCTGATGATACTGATATACTTATTACCCATGGTCCTCCAAAATATATGTGTGACTTTACATTAAGAGATCAATTAAATGTTGGATGTAAAGATTTATTAGATAGAGTAGATATTGTTAAACCTAAAATACATGTATTTGGTCATATTCATGAAGGATATGGTATAACAAGTGCTAATGGTATAGATTTTATTAATGCTAGTATCTGTACAGTAGGATATAGACCGATAAATGACCCAATAATAATAGAATATAAATTAAATTAAAAAACAAATAAAGTTATGAGAATTTCAAGAGAAATAGAAGTAGACATCGATGTAGAATTAGATGATGTAATTGATTACATTGGAAATTGCTTTTCAAAAAAAGAATTGCAGGAAATTAAAGAGGCAGTTCTTGAAGAATTGGAAGAAGTAGATGATGATAATGTTGATGGGTATATACGAAATACTCAAAATTTCCAAACAGCAAAAGAAGCATTTTTTAGTGCTGTTAATCGTGGAATAGATCTTAATAAATTAACAAATATTTTAGATAATTTATCTTAGTATGAGAATAGAAACGGTAACTAAACGTGTAAAAAAATACTATCCGAAAGCTAAGTCTTTTAAAGAGTATGGGCAGTATTATATTGGTATTCCAGATATAACTGATGATTCTATTATCAATTTATTTGAAGAATATTTAATTGAGAGCACTAATACAGAAGAAGAAGCTTGGAATAAGGCTCTTATATGTTGCAGAACCACTCAAAACTTTAATAGAACCCATCCTGAAAGAATTACTAATGAGGATGAAATTAAGATAGATCGATTAAAAACTAGAGCAACAAAAATACATTCTTCTAGATCAAATAATAAATCAAAGATATTTATTATTGATTAAAATGAAGATATGAAAAATATAGATTTATCAGGAATAATGGGACCTATTGCTATTAAAAATGGTATGGGTGATAAATATACTTCTAATAAAGATAAACAAGAAGTATTGGATAAACTATATAATCTTCAAGCTAAACTAGAAAATAAAAATATCGTCTTTGATTTAAAGATTGTTGATGATATTATTACATATATCGAAGACTTTGATAAATCATTATCTCCAGAGACTAAAGAAATTCTTAATTCAATCGCCCTTAAAGTTAATTTTCAATGACACAAACATCTTTAGTATATGACAGCATTTTCCTTAGTGAAGCAGACTATGACTTTTTTAGTAGTTTACCTAATCGCGAAAAACTTTTATTTTTATTTGATTTATGTTTAGAGGTTGAGACTCCTACAGATATAAATAATGATGAAGATTCTGAGGATTTAGATTATGAAGATGAAGAAAAGAATGAAGTTCCTGAGCTATTTTCTAAAAAAATGCTTAAGTTTATAGATGAAAATAGCAAAGATCCAAACTATGTTCATATAGTATTACTTCCTGATATTTTAGTAATTGCTACCAATAATAAATTTTCGATGAATTCCACTAAAAACTTCTTATTTAATGATGGTTATATTTTTTTAACTGCTAAAGGAGAAAATTTGTTATTAGATATTGAAATACATGAACTTAGAAAACGATTTAGGCATTTAGAAGTATTTGACCTATTAGAAGTAATTCACCCGACAAGTTTAAATTAAGCCCGAAAGGGCTTTTTTACTGAAAAATAATTAGGTTATTTGAAATATTATCATTATCTTTATGTATGATTAGAAACTTAGGATATGCCTGCATTAATATGCACTTGCAAAAAAGTAAAATAACCACGAATCGTGGAATGAAACGCGCTACGTTCTTAGCAAAGGGATTACCTTATGCATCTGAATTAGCATTGAAGAATGTAATTGACCTTGAAAAAGTTATTATTTGGAATGAAGAAAATGACATTAAGTTTTTTCGTATTAGTAGTGATATTTTTCCTTGGTGTAGTGAGTATGAATTTACCCAACTTCCAGATTATCATAAAATAAAAGAAGTTATGGAAAGGATAGCGTATTATGTTCGTCTTCATAAACACCGATTATCTGCTCATCCTGGACCTTTTAATTTATTAGCATCTCCTAATGAAGCTGTAGTTAAAAAGACGCTTATAGAGCTTGAAAACCATTCTAAAGTTTTTGATTTATTAGAGTTAGAAGAGTCGGTGTATAATAAAATTAATATACATATTGGCGCTACTTATAACAATAAAGAGTTAGCAGCTAATACTTGGGTGAAAAATGTAAGACGTCTTAGCGATACTTGCTTATCTAGATTGACTGTAGAAAATGATGATAAAGCTTCTATGTGGTCAGTTAAAGAATTATACGAAATGGTTCATTCACAATGTAGTGTTCCTATCGTTTTTGATTATCATCATCATTCTTTTTGCACAGGAGGCCTTTCAGAATTTGAAGCTTTACAAACAGCAACTAAGACTTGGCCATATGATATTATACCTGTAGTTCATTATTCTGAAGGTAAGTCAGTTCATCTTAATGATTCTACTATTAGGCCTCAAGCCCATAGTGAATTGATTAACGGCCCTATAAAAACTTACGGAATTAATGTAGATGTTATGATAGAATGTAAGGGTAAAGAGCAAGGACTTTTAAATTTTAGAAAAAGTATTTTGCTGAAAGATTAGGAAATGTGGTAAAAATCTATTATAATATGAATAGGGAGACATAAAATATGGAAACTACAATAATTATATATATATTATTATATTATATATTATTAATATAAATACGACGGTTATAAAACAAAGTAAAAATTTATGAGATATAAACAACAAACACAAACAAAACTGGAAGCAATAAATAACCAGTTATTAACTATCGTAAAAGGGTTAGATACTCGTACGTTAAGTGCAGAGGGAGTAGTAGAAATTATTCAACAGGTAAGAGCTAAAGTAGAAGGAGTTATTTCTATGGTAGAGTTAGAACCTAGTGATTATCAATAAATACATTCTAACGAACGTAATGATACTTTTATCAGAAAGTAATATAAAGGTATAGAATATTATTTAGAGATTATTAAAATTAATCTAAACCATAGAATCTTCATTGTTAATTCAGTGAAGATTTTTTTTGTTTAATTGAAAATATTTTATTATATTATGTATATGAAAGCTAAAAAATACAATCCTTACACAGAAAATGCTACCAATCAATTAAATGATCAAACATCAGTTTCTGAAGTTACTGAAGGATATGAATCAGATTATGACATTAATACTCCAGAATATTTATTTAAACAAATAGATTATGGATTTAATGTAGATGATGAAATAATTTATTTACATGGTCCTATAAAAGGAAATGAAACTTTGTATGGTATAATGACTGCAATTAGAGTATTTACTAAATATAGAACCGAAGAAGAAAAAAATGATCCGGTTACTATTTCTTTAAATTCTCCAGGCGGTGACATTTATGAAATGAATGGAATTATAGATTATATAAATTCTTTATCATTTAAAGTAAATGTTGTTTGCAGAGGTCAAGCAATTTCAGCAGGTGCTTGGATTTTAGCAATGGGAACTGGATTAAGAGCTATGAGTAAATATTCTACTTTAATGTTACATGAAGGTTCTTATTCTATGGATGATAAATTTCATAATATGAAAACTTCTTTAGAGCATTTTAAGAATTTAGAAATGATAGGATATAAAATGCTAGAAGAAAAAACGGGAATTGAATCTAAGTTTTGGGAAGATAAATGTAAACAAGATTGGTATCTTACCGCAGAAGAAGCTTTAACTTTAAAATTAATAGACAAAATAATATAATATATGGAATTTACAGAAAATGATTTATTAAATAATTGGAATGAATTTATTTCGATTATTGAGACAAATATAGAAGAACCTAGGAAATCAGCCTTAATTACAATGTACGGGGATTTTCAAAGCGATTTAATGTTTGCACCAGCAGCTAGTAATGAAAATTATCATAACTGCTTTGTAGGAGGTTATATCGACCACGTTATTAGAGTAGTAAAATGCTCTGAAAAATTATATGATGCATGGGGAGAAATGGGAGCAAGTTTAGAAGGCTTTACTAAAGAAGAATTAATTTTTTCAGCTATCAATCATGATTTAGGAAAAGCAGGAGCACCTAAAGAACCTTATTATATACCTAATCCTTCAGATTGGCACCGTAAAAACCAAGGTTCATTATATGAGCTTAATGGTAAATTACATTATATGAAAGTGCCAGATAGAAGTTTATATACTTTACAAAAATATGGTATTGAAGTAACAGAATCAGAATATTTAGCAATTAAATTACATGATGGTATGTATTCAGAAGCTAATAAAGGTTATTATATGGCATTTAAACCAGAATTCGGATTAAAAAGTAATCTTACATTTATTTTGCATCATGCAGATCATTTAGCTAGCAGAATAGAACATGATAATAAACTACCAAAAGATAAAACAATTCCAACAACAATAGTTAAATCTAATAAAGCAACTACAGCAGCAGTATTTACTTCAAGCGAAGCATCTGTAGATGATTTATTTAAAGACTTCTTTAAAAAATAACTTATATGATATATACAATATTAACCCTATTACTTTTAGCATCTTGGTATATGATATTCAAGTTGTTTATTAAAGTAGAGAAACAAGAAGAAGCTATATTAACTAAGACAGATGATATTTTATTTCTTCAATATCAATTTACGACATTGCTTGAAAAAATGCAAGAGATAGACAGAAAAAAAATGTTTGAGACTGATGATGAAGTTGGAGAAACGTTTGGTATGTTAAAGACGGCAGTAGAAGATGCTAAGGAATTAATACTTAAAATAGAAAAAGAAGATGGAAGTAGCAATAGATAAAAAACAGTATTTTACTCAAGCAACGGAAGATGCTATATGTAGTTATATTCAATCAACCGACTTTGCAGAGAAAAGTAGAATATATAATGAAAGTATAAAAGCCCCTTTTGAGAAGATAGTTGAGAATTGGATTTTTAAATTACAAGCATGGAAATATACAGAATCATATCAAGAATTATCTAATGATACTATTACTTTTTTGGCTGAAAGATTAGGAAAGTATGTACATGCAAGTGGTAAAGCATTTTCTTATTTCTCGGTTATTGCTAGAAATTATTTAATCTTATTTATTAATAAGAGTCATAAAAAATTAAAGAGCAATGTAGATACAGAAAATATAGATATTGAACGTAATTTAATAAATGAAGAAGCATATAAGGATTTTGTAGAAGAAACCCATAACTTTGTTGAAGCATTTATAACATTCGTAGATGCAAATTTACCTATTTTATTTGAATCTCAAAAAGAAATGATGGTCGCAGATTCAGTATTAGAGTTATTTAGAACAAGAGATAATATAGAAAACTTTAATAAAAAGGCTTTATATATTTTAATTCGTGAAAGAACGGGATTAAAGACCCAAATAATAACTAAAACAGTCAATAATATTAAGATTATATATTCTATCTTATATAAGAATTATCAAATATATGATTCAATAAGATTAGATCCATATAAAGTTCAAGAATTAATTAGAATACAAAAGACTAAGACTAAGAGATAATTATTTAAAAGATAATTATGGCAAATATAAATGATTCAATCTATGGTAGTACTTCATTAGCAGATGTATTTAAAGAAATCCATGGTAATCAAAAAGAAAAAAATAGACAAATAGACAATTTAATTCAACAATTATCACCATTAGTAAAAAACATTAATGATGCGGCGGTAATTGTTCCTCTTATAAAAGAATATTTAGATGTAGGAGTTAAGAACGACGAGCAGTTAATTAAAATGACTTCCGTCGTTCAAAGACTGTTAGCGTCTGATGCTAAACAAAAAGCAGATCAACCTGCAGATTGGATTTTATCTCCGGATGAATTAAAACAAATTCAAAGCGATTTAAAAGGAATAACACAAATCAATAAAGATATAGAAGAATCTTTATCTAAAACCATTAAATAATGTTTGAATCAGCTGAAGTAATAGAGGTATTTTTAGTAGATACTATACAAAATTATTATACTATTCGATTTAAGTATTTAAGTCGTCCTGGAAGTAGTGATGCAAACGCTAGCACTGCAATACCTTTAGATACTCATATAAGGACTATTCCTGTTCCTGGAGAAATAGTATTAATAGTAACGGCAGCTTCTGCATTTGCAGGTAATTTCCGTAAAGAAGGTACTAACTATTATTTATCGACAGTTAACATTCAGTCAAGTATTAATTATAATGGCGTACCTACTTCAAGCGAAATTCCTCAATCAAATAAAACCAGTTATGGTAATGCATCATTAGGAGCATCATTCTCCACAAACACATCTTCTCCAGCAAGAACAAAGAAAACATTTAAACCATTAAATGGTCAAAATGCTTTGCAATTATTTGAAGGTGATGTAGTAGTTGAAGGAAGAAGCGGTAATTCAATTAGATTAAGTTCAACAGTAAATGGTACATCTGGTATAACAAAACAACCAACATGGACATTAGGAAATTCTGGAGATCCTATACTAATTATAACTAATACTAAAAAGAATTTAGCGCCTAATGGATTTAGAATTGAAGATATTAAGAAAGATGATTCATCTATTTACTTAACCTCAACCCAAAGATTACCTTTGGTATTAGCAGGCCCATTAAGCACGACTAATATTAAAATAGGTACATTTAGCACGAATTTATCTGGAAAACAAATTGTAATGAGTACAGATAGAATAGTATTAAATGCTAAAGAAAAAGAAATAGCATTATCTTCTAAAAATGGAATATCAATATCTAGTAAAGGTGGTATAGTTTTGCAATCATCTAAAGATATTACTTTAGAAGCAACGACGATTAATTTAGGATTTCCGGCAGTATATTCAGCAGTTAATGGAGAACAATTAGAATCTATTTTAACGGCATTAGCATCTGGGCTAAATTCAGCCGTTCCGGGATTAGGTGGGCCGGCTCAAGGTCTTATAAGTAGCGGGTTATTTAAATCTACAAAAGTAAAACTTTAAAAAGTACCGGAGATTTTATTATACTAGATAATTATAATAAAGAATCAATATGGATACAAGTAAATTCTTTAAGCAATTAAGACAAATTATTAAAGAAGAAGTTCAAGCAGCCGTTCACACTGAAATGAATTATCTTTATGAAAGCTTAGATAAAGTTTCGTCAAAAACAACTCAAGCACCAGCGCGTCAAGCGCAGCCGACATTAAATACAGTAAAGAAACCAGTACCTAATACTAAAAAGGAATTGTTTTCTAGTAATCCGCTACTTAATGAAATTTTAAATGAGACTGCTAATGCAGGATTCTCTAATAAAGAATTTCATGGTATTTTAGAAGAAGAATATAATCCGGTTCAAATGAATCATAATGATTTTGATGAATGGCCTTCAATGAGAAATATGTCAACGATGTCATCTAATCCAGCAGCAATATTACCAAAAACAGATATAGACGGTCGCCCAGTTCAAATAGAAAATTTAGATCCTTCGGTTGAAAAAGCTTTAACAAAGGATTATACCGCATTAATGAAAGCCATTAATGCTAAAAAAGGTAAATAAAGATGGCAAGAATTTTAAGTAAGATTCCTGTAATAGATACTGAAAAAGATGTCGCAGTAGGTATTAAATTACCACTTAATAACGCTAGTAAAGGGTTATTTGAACTATCTTACAGTACTGAAGATCAAGCAGTGTCTAACTTAAAAAACCTTTTGCTAACAAGTAAAGGAGAGCGAAGATATTTACCGACATTTGGAACAGGTATAATGAATTTATTATTTGATCCAAATACAACAGAGGTAGGCGAAAATTTAAAAGATGAAATAAGCTCTGCTATTTCTTTTTGGATGCCATATATTATAATAAATAACATAGATATAAAACAAAAAATAGATGCGTTAGGTGCTCAAGCAGAGCATGGATTATCAGTAACTATTAATTTTAGAGTTTCAAATCAAGGCGCTAATCAAACTATCGTGTTAGATATTAATCAATCAGGAACTATAGCTATATTATAATGTTAAATAACAATACAAAAAAAGATATAAAGTATATTAATAAGGACTTTAGCAATTTTAGACAATCTCTTATAGAGTTTGCTAAGAGCTATTTCCCTAATACATATAATGATTTCAATGAAACTTCACCAGGTATGATGTTTATTGAAATGGCGTCGTATGTTGGCGATGTTCTTTCATACTATACAGATAATCAATTAAAAGAAAGTTTATTATCTTACGCAACTGAAAGATCTAATTTATTACAATTAGCTCAAGAAAGAGGATATAAACCAAAAAATACAGTACCTGCGACAGTTGAATTAGAGGTATTTCAATTATTACCTGCAATTCAATCAGGCTCAACTTATTATCCAGATTGGAATTATTCTTTATCTGTAAATCAAGAAATGATTGTTAGCGCTACTAATACGAATGTTCAATTTAGAACAATTGATCCTGTAGTTTATACTTCTAGCTCAATAGCATTAGCAGGAGCAGATGCATTATCAGTTTATCAGGTAGATAATAATAATAATCCAGTATATTATTTATTAAAGAAAAAAGCTAGAGCAGTAGCAGGGACAATTCAGTCTCAAACATTTACTTTCGGAGCTCCTAAAAGATACGATAAGATTATTTTAAATGAAACTAATATTATAGAGATATTAGATATAGTAGATTCAGATAACAATAAATGGTATGAAGTTCCTTATTTAGCTCAAGACACGATCTTTGATGAAGTTAAAAATGACCAATATTCAAATATGGATTATACTAAATCAACAGGAGTATCTCCTTATTTATTAAAGTTAAAGAAAGTATCTAGAAGATTTGAGACTAGAGTAAATGCTGACAATACAATTACATTACAATTCGGAGCAGGAGTTTCTACTTCAGCAGACGAGGAATTAATTCCAAATCCAGACTTAGTGGGTAGCTCATTATATTCTCCTATCATAGACTATTCGATAGATCCTAGTAATTTTTTATATTCTAAAACTTATGGATTAGCCCCTGCAAATACAACATTAACAGTTAGATATACTACAGGTGGAGGAATCGAATCAAATGTTCAGTCTGATACTTTAACCGGAATTACAAGTGTAACTTTTGATTCTGATGGTACTGGATTAAACCAAGCTTTATTTACTAGAATTAAAAACTCAATAGCCGTTAACAATCCAATGCCTGCAGTAGGAGGTAAAAGTTTAGAGACTATTGATGAAATTAGATATAATGCAATTGCAAACTTTGCATCTCAAAATAGAGCTGTAACAGTAGAAGATTATATTATTAGAGTATATTCATTACCTCAAAGATTTGGGTCTGTAGCAAAAGCATACATTACTCAAGCAAAGGATAAAGTAACTAATGGTGGTAACGTTAGCGATAATCAATTGGCACTGGATTTATATGTTTTAGGTTATGATAATAATACAAATTTAACTCCTCTAAATTCTATCATTAAAACTAATTTACAAACGTATTTAGAACAATATAGAATGATTACTGATGCAGTTAATATTAAAGATGCTTATATTGTAAATATAGGATTAGATTTTAGTATTATAGCATTACCAGGATATAACAGTAATGAAGTATTATTAAAGTGTATTGCTAAGTTAAAAGAAATATTTGATATTACTAAATGGCAAGTTAATCAGCCTATTGTAATGTCAAAATTATATTCTGAGTTAGATAATGTTGATGGCGTACAAACAGTATCAAATATTACTATTACTAATTTAACAGGTAATGATATAGGATATTCAAATAATAAATATGATATAACTAAAGCTATAAGGAATGGAGTAATTTATCCTAGCTTAGATCCTTGTATCTTTGAAATTAAATATCCAAATAAAGATATTAAAGGTAGAGTAGTTTCATAAAGTAATTAAATAAAAATATGATTTATCATTTATATTCAAATCAAGACGCTACAATTTATGAAAGAAATCCTACTTTAAATGCAGGATTGGATGAAATATTGGAGTTAGAAAAAGTAGTTACGAGCGATACTATGATTGAAGTATCTAGAATTTTAATAAATTTTAAGGTAAGTCAATCAATATCAAATCTTCGTACTAACGGATTTTTAACTACGGGAAGTTTAAATTCAACGTTAAAGTTATATAGTTTAGAAGCAGTAAATACTCCAGTAGAATATTCAGTAGAATGTTATCCAATATCTCAGTCATGGACTTTAGGAACAGGTAAAGTTAATTATATTCCAGTATTAACAAATGGAGTTTCTTGGAAATATGCAACAGAAACAGTTTTATGGAGAACGGGGTCATTTGCATCAGGTGTAAGCGCTAGTTACTTTACATCAACAGGAGGATGTAATTGGTATCAAGCATCCAGCTCAAAACAATCATTTGAATATTCTCCTATTACTCAAGATTTAAATTTAAATGTATCTAATATCGTAAATGCTTGGTTAAGTGGTTCTTTAAAAGAGCAAGGATTTATAATCAAAATATCAGGTTCATTAGAGTATAGTACAGATACTTACGGGCCTATTCAATTTTTTAGTAGCGAGACTAATACTATATATCCTCCAAGATTAGAGTTAGCATGGGATGATTCAGTATTTACTACCGGGTCTTTACCACCTATAAATACAGATAGATATACTATCGTAACTAAAAATCTTAATAAACAATATGATCAAGATTCAATTGAAAAATTAAGAATAGTTAGTAGACCATTATTCCCAGTAAGGACATTTTCTACGGGCAGCTCTTATAATATAGTACAGTATCTTCCTCAAACTTCATACTATCAAGTAGAGGATTATTATACTGGCGAAGCACTTATACCATATAGTGACTATACAAAAATAAGTTGTGATAGTACAAGTAACTTCTTTTTATTTAATTTTAATACATTACAGAAAAATAGATTTTATAGATTTACGTTTAAGATTTTAAATAGCGGAACAATAAAATATTTTAAAAGTGATGAGGTTTTTAGTATAATATAATATGGAAAGAAATAGCGCAGGTCAAGTTATAGTTAAAGAAAGTGGGTCTTTATTATTAAGCATACCATGTATAACTAGTACGATATCTATTAAAACTTATGATAGATTTTTATTAGATGAAAGAGAATTTACTGAATTAACACCTACAATTGATAAAGATGCATTAATTAATAAATTAGAGATTGATATAGCAACAGCAAATACAACTATAAATGTATTAAGTGCAAATTTAACTCAAGAAAAAATTAATTCTATTGGTGGATGTAATGTAGGTATTAGAGTATCATCATCTGCAGCACCAAACAAAACATATAACAATAAATTTTATGGCGAAAAAATTGGTTTTGATATTTTATCAAGCTCAGACGGCATATATTATAATGCTATACAAACTAATGGTAAGTCTACATATAACGTAACTGACAAAGGGGCTACATTATATCAAGATGCTAATAGTAAAGCATTTTATACTTTAAAGGCTACTATAAAATATCGATATAGATATGTAGGATTAAATACAATTAATCAAGGTAATACTACAACTAAAATACAATTCTGGAAGTTTTATAATGGTCAATCATTTTCTATAGGGAACGGAGTTAGCAGAACAGATAATATAGCAGCTACATATAAACCTGGGGATTCTACCGGTTTATATACAATGAATTTATTAGATACAGGTCAACAATTAGGCGGAGAGTCGGACTTTATTTATTTACCTGTAATAACGATGCCAGATAATTTTATAATGGAAATAGAGGCAGGATCAACATTTACATTATTACCAGAATAACAAATGACAATAGATAAATTACTTCAAACAGATCAGCCAGTATATAATATCGGTTTTAGTGATGCTGATATTCAACTTATCGGTAATCCTAATATAATTACTTCAACTCCTACAGCAGCTCGTAGTAAATATGAAGTAAATATATATAGCTTTAATGGTTTATTACTTAATAGTTTTGTCGAAAATACATCTAAAGAATTTCAAACATCAGGTCCTACAATAATACCTTATTCGAGTGCAGGATTTAATTTAAATACAGTAGTCTCGGCTAAGTATTTAAATATTCCAAACTTTAATAAATACTTTGATCAGTCAAATCTAAACTCTGGAAAATACTATTATACAATTAATTCTTATAATAGATTTATAGGTGGAGATAATACTAATAATTTATTTATTCAGGAAATTTCTTCTACTAGAACAGAAATAAAATTAGGACGAAAAATACTTCCAGCTGCACCAAAACCTCCAGTTAGCGGCGAAGTTGGGCTTAATCCTTTTGATTTTAGTAATGTAGATATAAAATCTGCTGAAGGAGTAATTAATACAGGCACAGAAGTAGAACTTACAAAATCGCAATTTATTCAAAATTTAACATCAGGCGATAATGTTAAAAATATGTATGTTAATTTTGGTCAAGATAGATTTATACGTATTATTAATATAGATTTAGGTACAGCGCCGGCTTATGATATTTTAGTAAAATTATATGAGCCATTACCAATTGGTCTTGAAATTAAACAGCTTTGTCAAATAGATGAAGTAGTATTTAGATATGGTGATATAGCAGAGTATGTACAAAATATAGAAATAGTAGATCCTTCGGTACTTATTCAGCCACCGAACTTTGATATAGATTTAGATATTTTTAAAGGAGCTACGACAGGATTTCAAACATGGAATGATTTATTAGATGTAAATTTATCTACTTCGCAACAAATTATAGATACGTATTTTGGGCAATCATTAACTGGTATTAAGTTAAATATTGATTATAGTAAACCAGAGCAATTTATATTTTATAGTTCAGCAGAAGAACGATTTAATAATTTTTATTATAAGGTTCAATTATTAGAAGATTATAATGCTCAATTAACGAGTCTTAATAATATTAATCAAACTATTAAAGAATCAAATATTATTGATGTTGCTAAAAAGCGTAATAAAATTATTAATGGATTTGATGATTTTGAGAAGTATTTATATTTTGGTACAGATTCAGGAAGCTTGTATACATTCTATACTGGTAGTATTAGTCCTTGGCCGAAAACTACAACAGGTAGTTTAAATTGGTTAGAATCATATAATTTTTGGGTAGATAATTATACTACAGGGTCTTTAAATCCTAATACAGGATATACTTTACAAAGTACTAAATCTAATATTGTTAAAACATACGCAGAAGATACATTAGCAATAATGTTAGATTATGATAGAAAAAATATCAATTCTCTAATAAAAACAATACCAGCAGCATTATCTTTAGATGACAGAAATTCAGAATACTTTATATTCGTGAATATGATTGGCCATCACTTTGATATTATATATACTTACGTTAATCATTTAAAGTCGATACATTCTAGAGAAGAACATCCTTTAGATGGTATAAGTAAAGAATTATTAACTACGGTTGCAGATTCATTTGGATGGAAATTAACAAACTCTAAAAAGAAAGATAGTTTATGGCAATATGTAACTGGATTAAATGCTAACGGAAATTATCTTCAATCAGGTAGTTTACCGACAATATCTACAGAACAATATACTTTAGAAATTTGGAATCGTATCGTAAATAACTTACCGTACTTACTAAAAACAAAAGGTACGAGAAGATCTATTCAAGCATTAATGTCTTGTTATGGAATTCCTTCTACTATTATTAATATTAAAGAATATGGCGGGCCAGCAGTAGCAGATACCAGACCAGATTGGCAACTAGATAAGTTTTTATATTCATTAGAATTTGGAAATAATACTGGTTCAGTTTCTATACCCTGGACTAAATTATATTCATCAAATAGAAACCCTGACTCAATTCAATTTAGAATTAAACCAGACCCTAATGTAGTTTTATTTCCTAGAACATTATTAAGAACTGATAATATCGGGTCTCCATTTTTCTATATAAATTACGATCAGCCATCGGGATATAATTCTAAAGAAGGTCAATTAACGTATTATGTTAGACAAAGTGGAAATACTTATGTAAGTGGCACATTGAACAATGTTCCTATGTTTAATGAAGATTGGACATCAATATTATTAACAAGAGATCCATTAACTAATTCTACAGTATCTACAAACTATACAATAACAGCAGTTGTTAAGAAATATGATAATATAATTTATAATTCATCTAGCTCGTTTACGGCCACAAATTTATACTATAATAGCTCAAGTAATATACTTATAGGGTCTTCTAGTTATAGTGCTTCTAATAAAGCCTTTGACGGTAATATGAGCGAATTTAGGTATTGGTCATATACTTTAAATAATGCTTCGATGGTAGAATATACCAAAAATCCATTATTTTACGGAGGAAATACAGATCCAGATGCTTTTACATATTTAGATTTTAGAGCTCCATTTTCATATTTAACGGATATTACAGGAAGTTATCCGTCAGTACATCCTGATCAAGGAAGATCTAGTTTTTCTGGATCAATAGTATCTAATGCAACATTAAGAGGATTTCAAGCTACGGATTTAGGAAGTGAAGATTATACGACATATGTAGCAGTTCCTAGTTTGGGAAGCGATAATATCATGAGTCAAAAAATTAGACTTATTGATAATTCATTAAGTGCGGCTTTAGATACAGATATATCTTCTGAAGTTAAAACATCAGAACAAACACCAAAAGATACTAATGTAGTAAGTATTTATTTATCTCCTCAAGAAATAGTAAATGCTGACATTTATAATCAATTAGGATATTTTGATATGGATGATTATATTGGAGATCCTGGAGATCAAAATAATTCATATTATACTGATTTAAGGACTATACAATTCCAGTATTGGAAGAAGTATAAAAATAAAAACAGTATGCCTTTATTATTAAAGTTATTATCGGTATATGATTATTCTTTCTTTGATCAATTAAAACAATTATTGCCGGCAAGAGTAATATTAGATAATAGTATTGTAATTAAGCAAAATGTATTAGAGCGTAATAAATTTATTATTAGTGATGATGTGATTGCATCGACTCCAATGTATAATAGTCTTATAGATATACATAAAGATGTAAAATTATATGGAGAATACCCCGTTCATAGCGCAAGTATTGATTATACAGAAACGTTAAATAATGCGGGAGTTTATAATTATAGTTCAAGTAAATATATAGCAGGTACTGGTGTAGTTCCATTAATGATTAGATTTGAAGCTACGGGAGCAGCAATATTACAAAATGCTTTATCTAAAACTCGTCAAGTACTTTATCCAATATATGATAGCGAGTACAGTGCTAGTATTAGTAAATATAATCCATTATCTAGTTCATATCGTGCAGCAGAAGTCCAAGATTATATTTATGAATCTAAAGCATATAAAAATTCTAAATTTGATGGTACTAAAATATCAGCGCCAGGATATAATATTGGAAGTAATGATTTATCAGATAAATCTCCGGTTATAATAATAACTAGAGTAACACCTGGTATTGTAAGAAATAATCCAGCAATAGTACCTTATTCGAGTGTAGGATTTAATTTAAATCCGGTGACCCCGACTAATCCTGCTGCAGGAACAAGGACATCAATACCAAGCATACAACCAGTAACTAATACGCCGTTACCTACTAGCCCAGTAAGATCAGCAACACCAAGTACATTACCTGTAAGCAATCCAACTACATTACCTACTAGCCCAGTAAGATCAGCAACACCAAGTACATTACCAACATCACCAGCACCTAGAGCAGGATTTAATTTGGGAGGGTAAAATAACCAATAACAATTAATGATAACATATAATTATTTAAAAATAGAAGATATATCAATATGGGATATTTAAATAACGCAAGCGTGACTGTAGACGCTATATTAACTACAAAAGGTCGTCAAAAATTAGCAGCAGGTACTACTAATGGTTTAGGAATTGCATATTTTGCATTAGGAGATGATGAAGTAAACTATGATTTATGGAATCCAGCACATCCATTAGGAAGTGATTATTATGGCATTGTTATAGAAAATATGCCAGTATTAGAAGCATCCCCAATACCAGAGCAAAATTTAAAAAGTAAGTTAATTACATTACCAAAAGATACTAGAGTATTAGCTAAAACTATAGCATTACCCTCTACACTTACAGATTTTAAATTCCGTCGTACTTCGACAGGAGATGTTGAAATTGTAACTGGCGGTAATGGAATTCAAGTTACATTAGGATTAGAACCTAGTTCATTTAATAATGATGTATTAGGATATACAGTATATTATGATTCTAGATATTTTGAAGTAGGACTTACAACCCAACAAACTACAAATTCAGCAGCAGGCACTGCTGCAGCAACTTCAGCTATAGGAGATAGTGCAGCTGCTTTATCTAGTATAGTTACTTTTAGTTCATTTAAATTATTTCCTAAAAGATATGCATTATCAACAGACTTTCCTGGAAGTTCAGCTACTTTAAATATAATTGCTCAAGGTAATGAATTAGGCGGAAGTGTAACTATTCCGGTAGTAGTTACATTTATATAATACTATTTAACAATAATATAACCTTCTTTTAAAAAAATAAAAATGGCAACAACATTTAAAACGCTTAATCAAACATCAGATATTGTAAATAATTCAGCAGGTCAGATAGTAACAGCCCCATTATGGGCTAATAATATTGGTACATTAACTACATATTTTACTAGTTCATTAATGACTGCAACTCAAAAACAATATTATTATGATGTAGTTAGCGACACTAGCACATCAGCAAGCGGTCAATTTGCAATAACTTACGGTAACAGACAAGGAAGTGGAAGTTATTCTGGAGGTGGATCATTAAATGATTCTCCTACAAGAGCAATATATTCACAATATAAAAATATTTTATTAAGTCCGACAGATCCGCAATTTACATTTTATGGAGGCGTCAATTCTGATAATATTTATGTTATAGCGGTTAATAGAGCTAGACTAAAAGAAAGATTAAATGCTGGTACATGGCAATTAAGTTTATCAGAATTAACTGGTAGATCAGGTTCATCTGGTTTTCCGAATGGCGTACCTAATGCAAATTTTACTGGTAGCTATGTTAGAGTATCATCTTCACTTAAATTGCTTAACTTAATAGATGATAGCAATAATACTGCAACAGTAAATAGTACTAATGGTGGTAAAATATACAATATAGTTTCAGGATCAGTTAATGGTGGTATTTTTGGAGGTAGTATTAATGCATCACATTCATATGGTTTAGTTTATCCTGATTTAGGATTGATAGTTTTAAATGGTACTATGCTAGATAGTTATTTATCATTTAATACAGTAACAGCATCATATACTGCAGCAGGAAATGATTTAGTTCCAGGAGGAAATAATGCTTGGAAATTATATACATCTATATCTGGCGCAGCTTCAATTAATACATCAAATGGATTTACGGCTAGAAATCAAGAAACAGTAAAGTCTCAGATAGTATTTGCAAGGGCATTTAATAATGAATTTAACTTTTCAGGTAATCCTTCTTTTGTAACTATATCATCATCTGGTAATACATTCGCCCAACCTACATTTTTAGGTAATCCACAAGTATATATTACTTCTGTAGGATTGTATGATGCTGCTTATAACTTAGTGGCAGTTGCAAAATTAAGCAGACCATTATTAAAATCATTTGACAGAGAACTTTTAATTAAGGTTAAGTTAGACTTTTAATAAAATTCAAGATATATGTAAAAGGCTCATTAAGTTGGGCTTTTTTACTGAATATATAATCATATCGATATTTATAATAAAGGTAACGGTTAATGTCAGAATATAAATCAATAGGCTCAATACGAGACTCAAGTGTAACTAAATATACCGCGCATAAAAACTGGAGTTTAACCTCAGCATCATTTACTAGCTCTAGCTATACATACTTAAGAGGTATTTATCCAAATAATTTATTAATTCCTATTAGTAGTTCTTTAGCAAATACAGAAATAACGAATTCAAATGGGTCATACATGAAAAATACTTATTATGGTATTAGTCATTTATATTATAATTTTTATAATCCATATGGATATATAAATTATGGCTTAGGCAACTTTTCTAGAAAACTAAACCACGATTTAATTACTTATTCTTTACCCCGTATAAAAGTAGGCGATAAAATTAAACCTAGTAGCGTTTATTTAACTTTAGCGGGTGTTGAAAATGAATCTATTCCTTTGCAGGATAATGGAAATTATGAATTGGTTGATCTTAGAATTAATACTTCAAGCTTCGTAACAGGACATCTTACATATTTAGGATTTAATGATGAATTTGACTTAAGTAAAATACCAAATACATATACGCCACATAATGTTGAATTTATACCTGGAATATCTATACCTCATAGCGGAAGCACTACAACAACATTTAAATCAGGGGCGTCAGGATCTATAAGATTTATTAATGGCCCATTTCCGTTAAATTCTAATTTTAGTATATATATACAGGGTACATCAGGAAGCTATCATACAGAATTAGGGCCTGCTACAAATTATACGGCTGCTCTTGAAACAGGAAATCAAATAAACTTTATATTTAATAATTTACCTGATACTTCTGCATGGATAACATTATCTCCATCAGGTTCAGTAGATTCTAATAATAATACTTTATGGGTATATCACTCCTTAACAGATAATTGGTATTCTCTTTCAAACCAAACAAATACGCAATTATTTAATGGAATACCAGTACCATTAACGGGAGATACGGCAGGTAGTCTTGATATTGATTTATCTAATGCAGGATTTGCCTTAGCAACGCCTAACGATTTCAATAATATAAATTGGAGTAGATTTGCATATACTAATGGTTATCAAGCTAAGTTTAATGGAACAAATTCTGCTATCGAAATAAATAATACTACCAATAATTGGTTTAATACTTTTGATAATGATTTTGCTATATCTTTATGGATGACTCCATATTCTACAGCAGTCACGCAATCAATTATTAGTAAAGCATATTATATTAGTAATAGTGCACTAAGGAGATTAGCATCATATCCATTTGATATGTATTATACCAGTGCTTCATTAAACGTTAAAAGATATGATGGTATATATACTTCAACATTATCAGCATCTATTAATAATCTTAATCAAAATTATCATATCGTATATCAAAAAACGGGCAGTAATTTACAAATATATAGAGATGGTACTTTAATAAGTACAGTAGCAGATACTACAGTAAATAAGGTATCTAATAATTATAGTATATTTGTAGGTGCGCTGGGATATGGATATTCTTTAATATCTACAGAATTTCCAAGTCCATTTAATGGGGCAATTGATGAAGTAAGAATTTACGGAAGAGCATTAAAACCATCAGAAATAACATCTTTATCTACTTTAACTAACACCAATTATTTAGCTCTTCAAACTAATAAAGTTGGTAATGTATTTTATGAGCAAGGAATGATAGTTTATTCTCCTTTCCAAAACGAATTAATTACTGGCTCATTCAAAACTAAAGACTTTTCATTAAAATATAAAAGCAGTATAAATATAGATCAGTATAAGTATTTTATTAATGTTCCTATGAATGATTATAATACTAGCACTAATCCTACATTATATGATTCTACTGGTTCATTAATGTCATTTGCAATTGACACTGATTTTACTCCATATATTACTACAATAGGATTATATGATAAAGATTATGATTTAGTCGCAATCGCAAAATTAGGTTCTCCGATTCCAAAAAGTAGTGGATTGGATTTAAATTTTGAAGTAAGTTTCGATCGATCTTAAAAACAACAAAAATAAGTTATGTCAAAGAAAGCATTTAAGAAATTTTCAATACGAGCATTAGCAAGATCTAAAGGGTTTCGTAGTGGATTAGAAGATACAATATCAGAACAACTTAAAAGGACTGATAATACATGGAGTTATGAATCTGAAAAGTTAAAATATACAATTCCAGAAAGAGTAGCATCATATACTCCCGACTTTATATTAATAAAAAGGAACGGAGAAAAGATGTATATCGAAACTAAAGGAAGATTTACGGCTATCGACAGGAAAAAGCATTTACTAGTAAAAATTAGTAATCCTGATATAGATCTTCGTATATTATTCCAAACTCCCAATAATAAACTATCAAAAGCATCTAAAACTACGTATGCTAATTGGGCTGATAAAAATGGATATTTATGGGCAGCAAAAGAAATTCCTGCTGCATGGCTTGAAGAATAGAAAATTTTTATTATATTACTATAGATGGATAATGTAAAATTAATTTCTTCTGTAGAATCAGTCCTGGGAAAAGGCAAAAAAACCTCAAATGGTAATGTAGCTCATTTCTGCCCTTTTTGTAATCACCATAAACGTAAATTAGAAATACAAATGGTGACTAACAGTAAAGGAGAAAATCCATGGAATTGTTGGACTTGTCAAAGAAAAGGTCGTAAACTAATAAATCTTTACAAACAATTAAATACTGGTTATGAAAAGATCGTAGAGCTAAATAATGCTTTAGGAGTTATTACAAAGGATATTAATAATCTATTCACAGAATATCATGGAAATAAATCATCATACTTATCATTACCAAAAGAATATAAGTCTTTTTTAGATGCTGAAAATACTCCGGATTATAGAAATGCTTTAAAATATTTAAGGGAAGATAGAGGATTTACTAACTTTGATATTATTAAATATCATTTGGGATATTGTAATTCAGGTCAATATAAACATAAGATTATTATACCTAGTTATAATATATCTGGAAGTTTAAATTTCTTTGTTGGTAGAGATTTTTATGATTCATCATTTAAACATAAGAATCCAAATGTAAGTAAAGATATAATTGGATTTGAGCTTTATATAAATTGGAACTTACCAGTAATATTAGTTGAAGGCGCAATAGATGCGATGACAATTAAAAGAAATGCTATACCTTTATTTGGGAAAACTATACCAGATGAATTGCGTAAACGATTAATAGAGAAAAAGGTAAAAGCAATTTATATTTGTTTAGATAAAGATGCTCAAAAACAAGCATTAGCAGTAGCAGAAGAATTTATAAAAGAAGGTATTATAGTATATTTTGTAAATCTGCAAGAAAAAGATCCAAATGAAATTGGATTTGAACCAATGATTAAAATTATTAAAGAAACTAAACCATTATCATTTTCAGACTTGATAAGGTATAAATTAAATATATGATTACAATTCATAAAATAGAAGGAGCATCTGTAGAAAATATTAAGTATATTATTCATCTTGCAGATATCCATATCAGACTTCAAAAAAGACACGAAGAATATAGAACCGTATTTTCTAGGTTATATTCATACTGTAAAGACTTTAAAGATAAGAATCCTAATACCATTATTTATGTAGCAGGGGATATAGCTCATTCTAAAACAGATATGTCGCCTGAACAAATTAACTTAATTCAAGACTTTTTTAGATCGTTAGCAGATATTACAGACACTATTGTAATTACTGGTAATCATGATATGAATCTAAATAATAAAACCAGATTAGATGCTTTAGAACCTATTATTAATGCTATTAAACATCCTAATTTATTTTATTTAAAAGATACTGGAGTATATGAATTTAGTAACGTTTATTTTAATGTTATGGGAGTAGCTGATAGACCAGTTAGTTTTATTAGAGGCAATCAAATTCCGAATGACAAAATAAAGATAGCACTTCATCATGGTGCGGTTAATCAAGCTTCTACAGATGCAGGATTTCAATTAACTAATGATTTAGTAAATACAGATACATTCGCAGACCATTCTATTACTTTATTAGGAGATATTCATAAATTTCAATATCTAAATGCTAATAAAACAATAGCGTATGCATCAAGTCTTATTCAACAAAACTTTGGCGAAACTTTAAACTTCCACGGATTATTGGTTTGGGATATTGAAACCTGCGAATCAAAGTTTGTAGAGATAGAAAATGATTATGGGTATATTACTTTAGAAGCAACTGCAGGTCTAATAAATTCTTATCCGGCTAAATTCCCTAAAAAAGCAAGGGTAAAGTTAAAGCTTCAAAATACTACATCATCCCAATTAAAGACATTAGTGGCTGACTTAAAATCTAAATATAATGTTCTGGATATTGTAACTCAAAAAGTAAAAGACTTTCATAAAGACTCTTCTAACGTAACAAAAATATCTTTAGGTAATGTAAGAGATATAGAATATCAAAATTCTCTTATTACCGAATACCTAATTAATAAATTAGATATTGATGAAGATTCTATGTTGGATGGTGTTCGTCATATTAATCGAACTATTAATTCTAAGCTTCAAAGTATAGATACATCTAAAAATATAACTTATAATTTAGGAAGATTTGAATTTTCTAATATGTTTAGTTATGGCGAAAATAATGTTATTGATTTTGGACAAATGAATGGTATTTATGGATTATTTGCTTCTAACAGAGCAGGTAAAAGTTCATTACTAGATTCATTATTATATTGTATATTTGATAAATCTACTAAGACAGATAAAGCTTCTTATGTTTTAAATAATAAAAAGACGACCTTTAAATGTAAATTGGAATTGGATATTAATAATAAGAAGTATTTTATTGAAAGAAGTGGCGTTAAGAATAAAACAGGTCACGTTAAAGTAACTGTAAATTTTTATTCAGTAGATGATTTAGGAAATATTACTTCTTTAAATGGTCAAGAAAGAGATGATACTAATTCTATTATTAGAGGTTATGTAGGTACATATAAAGACTTTATTTTAACGTCAGTAATAACTCAAAATAATAGCTCTGGATTTATAGAAATGTCTCAAAAAGAACGTAAAGATCTTCTTTCTCAATTTTTGGATATTAATATATTTGATGATCTACAAAGAATAGCGGCTGAAGAAATTAAAGACGTTTTGGCACTATTAAAGGATTATCAAAAAAGAGACTTTAGCTCAAAGATAGCAGATTCAGATAAAACTATTAAAAGTAAATCTGCAGAGCTTAAAAAATACAAATCACAAAAAGATATTGTAGAATCAGATATTACGAAGAATGATATAGAAATGTTTGCATTAGCTGAAAAGCTCATTCCATTAAGTATTACGAACTATGATATTAATTCTTTAGAATTGAAAAAGAAGGATATTTATCAAGAATTAGAAGGACTTAAAACTAACTTAACCGCATTAAATGGTGAAATTACTAGTTTTAATGATCATATATTAACTCTAACAGATAAAGTAAATACTTATGATATTTCGTCTATAGAAAGCTCGTTAAATGCACTAAATACAACCATTCAAGATCGTAAATCTATTGAAACAGAAATACAGATTAAAGAAGTAGAACTGAATCATGTTCTAGATAAAATGGGAAAATTGAATCATTTGGAATACGATGAATCTTGCAAGTATTGTATGAATAATATATTTGTTAAAGATGCTATTCAAACAAAAGAAAATATTCATATTCATCATTCTTTAATTGATGATTTAACCCGTAGTAAAGATATTCTACTAGAACAAGAAGCAGGTTTATTACCTTATGTTAAATTAAGTGATGAGTATAAGTTGGTATTGTCCAAAAAGCAGTCTTACGAAAAATTAAAATCTGCTAAAGAATTAGAGATTGAACGATTAAAAAGTAAAGTTGTATCTTTAATGACTGAATATAAATCTGTTGATTTTAGCATTGATGAGTATAATAAAAATAAAGATAGTGTTGAATATAATTTAGATCTTAATAAAAAGATTGATTCTTATAAGTTATTACTTAAAGATCAAAAATCTGAAGTATCTCTAATTAATTCTTTTATGGCAACATTATCTACTGAAATTGAATTAGCGAAGAAAGATAAAGATTTAGCTATCGAAAATATTAGTCAATTAAAAAACTTAGAGCAAGAATATAGATTTTATGAATTATACTTATCTGCAACAAATAGAAATGGCGTTCCTTATGATTTAATTTGTAAAGTAATGCCTCAAATCGAGCAGGAAATAAATAATGTATTAGGTCAAATAGTGGATTTTAGCATTATGCTTCAAACAGATGAAAAAAATATTAATGCTTTTATAGTATATGATGATGATAATTATTGGCCATTAGATTTAACGTCGGGAATGGAAAGATTTATTTCATCGTTAGCAATTAGAAGTTCATTAATTAATATTACGAGCTTACCAAAACCTAATTGTATTGCAATTGATGAAGGATTTACTCAGTTAGATGCTGAAAATATGGGTCAAGTATATTTGCTATTTAATTATCTTAAGACACAATTTGATTTTATGATGGTTATTTCTCATATAGATGTAATGAGAGATATGGTTGAGCATTTTATTGATATAAAAAAGGAGGACGGATTTTCTAAAGTATCTATCATGTAGTATATTTATATATAATAAACCTAATATATAATGTATAATAAGCAGTTATTTTATAGAGGATTAGATCAAATACCTATTTACATAGAAGATACTTTACCGAATTCGCCATATTATTTTAATATCGTCGATATTCCTAAAGTATTTGGCCCTGGAAAGAACTCATTACGATTTAATTTAAACGAAAATAATATTGATATCTATAATGATGTGAATATTGAGATTATAGATTCTTATGGTAATACTGTATATTATGAAACGCCAGAATATACACAATCTGATGAAGCAGGTATTAGAGTATTAACAGTTTATATTTATAATAATATAGTTAATGGCCCGTTAAAAATTACATTAGTAGGTCATGCTAAATTAGACTATAACGGGTTTCCGATACCAGAAGAATTTAAAAATAGATTTAGCGTTCGCTATTCTACAATAGTAGATTTTAATAGATTCCAAAAAAATACCTCTAGAATATTATTCGCCGAAAAGCCAATAATTTCTATTACCGAAGCTAGAATGGCTTATGTAAGCAAAAGTTTAAGTACTCCTACTACAGTAACGGTTTCTGGTACGGGGACATACAGATATCAACATACATATCCAATATTAGAAATACCAGTAGGTTCTACATTTAATAATGATATGTTAAATGGGACTATTCAAATGACGGGTACAGACCTTTCTCCAACATTTGAAGGATATGTTACTAGCAGTTATAATACTTTTACAGCATCTATAGTTAATTTTATAAATTCTCGTACTGCTCAATTATCAAGACCTTGGCAAGCATCTATATCTAATTTAGGTTCAAATACAATCAATGCCTTAGTCTCTCAAGCAACGATATCTGCTTATAATCTAACATATAATCCTACCCAAACAAATACAGCAACTGAAAACTATAAATCATTTATTAATTTAAAGATAAGTAATTTAGATCCTGCATCTGGATATTTAAATAAACTTAAACTATATAGCAAAAGTCAAGGTAGTTTAGATCAATATGAAATAGTAGGAGAATCTATTACAGCAAATAATGAGCTATTAATTAATACATCATCTTTAGAACAATACGATAGAAAGAACGTTGGATATTTTTTAGATAATAGTACTTTTAATAATTTTTGGAGTTATGATGCTGGATTATTAACGCCAACATATGATTCATCTACTTTATTTAATGCTTTACGATTAACGCCGATAGTAGATCCTGCAACTACTTCAATAACCTTTACTAGTAAGGTAGATATTAATTTTCAAAAAGGATCTCCTTATAGATTATTTTTAAATTATAAGAAAGATGCTGATTTTATAGCAGAGGTTTATATGTCAGGATCTTCATTTACAAATGATAGTGCAGGATTTGGAGAAAGGGTATTTTATTTAGATTCATCTTTATATGGTGCAAATTATCAAAATTTACCCGTAGACTTTTTAGCCCCTCAAACAGGAACTGCTAGATTGTTATTTAAAATTATAACGGGCAGTTTTTATATTAGTGATATTTCATTAAAATCGGGAGTTGAACAAGGATTTAATCCTTCGAACTTTAATTCATACTTTCCAATAAACGTAAAGAGCAGAAATGATGTTCTAGATTTTAAAGTAGATTTTATAGATGATAATGGTCAAATAACTAGTTATGAATTTGATTCTAGCAACGCAACTAATGTACAAATATCAGGAAGTAATTTTTATTTAGAGGGTACGGATAATTTAGTCCCTGGCTCATTTAATCTAGGAAAAACATCTACATCAGGAATAGTATTTAATGGTAATCTTAGTAAAATATCGACTTACGGGTATACAGCAGGTAATGGATTTGCAATGTGGTCAGGGAGTCAAAGTATTAGCGGGAGTATACAATCAGGATCAGGAATGATTATAGAAACTGGCGCTCCATATTATCATTCTATTAAAGCAGCTTATGGTGGTAAAATAGAAATAGTATCTGACGGCAGCCCAGGATCGGGTGGAGTTTCAAACGCTACATTTAATTCTTATACAAGCTCTACAGACTCATCTATAGCATCTATTAATAGTAGTTTAAGTACAGCCACTGCTAATATAATTAATATGCAAACGGCAGCATATTACCAAACTTTATTTGGAGTTCCATGCTCACCGGGTGAAAATAGATCATATAATTTACAAATTAAATGCGTAGATGGTATTGTATCATTTACAGCTTCATTAGCTACATAATTATAATATAATATGAATAAAATAATAGCAATATATCCTGGAAGATTTCAGCCTTTCGGAAAACATCACGCAGCTTCATTTATGTGGCTTCAAAATAAATTCGGGAAAGAAAATACTTATATCGTAACATCAAATAAAACTGACGATAAATCGCCATTTAATTTCGCCGAAAAGAAAGCCATTATAGAGCTTTACGGTATAGACCCATCACATATTATTGAAGTTAAGAACCCGTACAACCCAGTTGAGCTATATAATCAATTTGATGGTAATACTACCGATGCAGTAATAATGGTTGGCGATAAAGATATGGAAGGTAACCCTAGATTTAAAATAGGGACTAAGAAAGATGGTAGTCCTAGCTTTTTCCAAGACTATAAATCTAATCAAAATAATATGCAACCATTGTCTAAAAGTGGTTATTTAATTAATGCTCCGCATATTTCAATTAATATTCCTGGATATGGAGAAATGTCTGGAACAGAAATAAGACAAGTATTGGGAGATACTACAAAAACAAGAGAAGAAAAAACTCAATTATTTAAAGATATATTTGGATGGTATTCTGATAAGATGGCTAACTATATATTTGATAAACTAGAAAATACAATGACAGAAGCATTTAGTAAAGATTGGTGGTTAGAAGAACTGCTAAAAGAAGATTGTTGGGATGGATATAAGCAAGTTGGTATGAAGAAAAAAGGAAATAAGCAAGTTCCTAATTGTGTACCTATTAGTGAAGGTGGTAATGTATTTGGAACGACGAGTCCAATAGCAAAATCTGACATAGAACCTACGTTAGAAGTATTTGCAGATAGACTTGCTAAATTATTTCCTGCAAAAGCAGTGAGCTTTAAGCAATTTGAGAAGTTAGGGTCTGTAGGTAAGAAAGATTTATCAGGAGACATTGATTTAGCATATGATGTTAAGAATTTCTTCCCTGACGGCAAAACTCCAGATCTTAAAGGATGGGGTTTAGATGAAAATAAATATAATGAATTAGTTGCTGGCTTTACTAAAAGAGCTAAGAATGCATCTCCAGAAAAAATTAACTTAAGAGCAATAATAGCATTAGTAGGAGACAAAATTAATAATGCTTACGATGATATTGAAGTAGATACAAAAGGATCAGGATCAGGTGCATTATTCTGCAGTATTCAACAATATGATTCAAATAAAACTCCACTTCCTAAATATGTGCAAGCAGATATTAATATAGGTAATTTAGATTGGCTTACATTTAGCTATTATTCTAATACTTATGCTGGTAATGTAAAAGGTCTTCATAGAACTCAATTAATGTTATCATTATTTGCGAATAAGAATTATACATTTGGACATGGAACGGGAGTAGTAGATAAAGAAACAGGAAATCAAGTTGCAAGTAATTCTCAAGAAGCAATTGATCTATTAAATAGGATATACGGATTTAATTTAAGTAAAGACATTTTAAATGATTATTTTAAATTAGAGGAATTCCTTAAAGCAAATTTATCTCAAGAAGAATATAATGCTATTATGGATAGATATTTAAAGATATTAGATTCTACAAGGACAGACATTCCTGATAATTTACAAGATTATTGGATTGCTAATCAAGAAAGATTGGGATTAAAAGGTAAATTTTTACCTGACGATTCTAAATTATTATCATATCAAACATTAACAGAATCTGGATCTATTGGCGCAGACAGAATTCCAAGTATGGCAGTTAAAGCAACGGTTGATTCGTTTGTTAATAAAGTTTTAAAGCCTTATCCATTATATAAAGGCTATAAAATTACTGGCTCATATAATATTATTCCAAAAGATGAAAATGGTGAAGTAGTTGGCGGTCAAGAAAAGAAAGAAGGACATGGAGATATAGATTTAGTAATTGAATTAACTGGTGATAAGGCTGACACAAAACAAATAAAAGCTGATTTTGCTACTTATTTAAAATCACTTCCTGATGATGTTATTGTTCCATTTAGAAGTGGTAGGCACGTAGGAAAGAAAACAGCAGGAACAGGAGATATAGTAATTACCCAATATCCAATAGAAGGCTATCCAGATTTGACAGTTCAAATAGATAACATGATAGTTGTATCTCCAGAAGAATTAACATACAGATCTACATTCTTAGATATTCCAGGAGAGCGTCAAGCATTATTAATTGGATTAGCTAAAGCAATGTGTATTGAAGAAAATCCTTACGATATCTTTAAAAGATTGAACATTAAAAATATACCGAAACTAGAAGATAATCAAGAATTTGAATTTGTTCTATCTCCAAAAGGATTGACATTAAGAGTCGTTACTTTGGATGGTTTTAAAGAGCTAAACAGAACAGATATTTGGTCATCATTTAATTGGTCTGATGTAGAAAAATTATTTCAAAATTATGATATAAACGGTAGCTTTGAAGAGCTATTATATGATATAGTAAGAAAAGTTAAGAATACTAGATCTAAAAATAGAATCAAAGGAACGTTTAAATCTATGTTAGTAATTAATTCTGGCGAAGCAGGAACTCCAAAAGGAAACGCAAAATTAAGAGCGTTAGATAAAGTAGCGGATGTACTATAAAAGCATATAAATATCAATCAATCAATAATTATATAAAAGGTTATGGCAAAGAAATTACAAAATATTAAAGCTATTCGACAAATGTTGGACGGTAGTCACCGCACCCAAAATAAAACATCTGTAGGTTATGAAGCTACTAAAGAAACCCATGAAGTGGGAGATGTTTGGGTTGACGGTAATGGTGTAGAATGGGAGCAATTTAACGGATTTAAAAGTAATACCACTAAAGCATTAGATGCTATTAGAGCTGCTTTAAAAGAATTAAGAATGCCTGATGTCTGCCCTAAATGTTCTAACGAAATAAAAGACAATAAGTACAACAAAAAAATGTGGAGCGTCCATAAGATGTGCTTTGATTGTGTAATTGAAATGGAGCATGAACATAAATTAAATGGTACGTTTGATGAATATGCTAAAAATCTAATGAAACCAAATATCCAATCTTGGTTAAAAGATGCTAAATCAGAAATGAAAGCAATTCAAGAAATGATGACAAAAGCAGAATTCGTTAATTCAGATGGAACTATTGAAACATGGGAATCACCTTGGCAAGGTAAAGAAGAAGAATTAAATAAATTAATGGAAGAGGACTTTCAAAAGATAAGTGCTCAATTATTAGGAGAAGAACAAAATGAAATATCGAATATTAATTAATACTATTTATTTATTTGTTTTTGTGATTATTTTCTTTTATATTAAGAATTACATCACAGATTTAAATACAAATGTAAAGGTATTACAAAACGAAATTGAAGAACGAGTAATACAAAATGATAGCATATCTAAAAAATTAGATAGCATCGCAATTCAAAAAGTCGAAGTAATTAACAACATACAAAACAGATCTACTATTATTAATAATTTGCAGGAAGAACTAAATAATACTCCTACATTCGATACTAGTATATCTAACGCCATTATATTCTTAAATGAGTTTGGCAGTAAAAAACTATAAACAATGAAACAGTTATTAATTTTAATATTTCTTTTATTCGCAACAATAACAAGAGCATATACACAACCTATAGATACATGTTTTTCTAGAAAGAAAATACTTAACATCTATAATAATATTGTAGTATTAGAACACAGAGATTCTATCAATACTATATTAATTAAAGAATTTAATTCAGTAGTTATTGATTATAAGAGTGTAATGAAAATGGATAGTACAACTATCGCAGGTCAAAAAATTCAAATCAATAATCTAGAGGAGAACTCTAAAACCTGGAAGAAATTATATGATACAGTAAATCCAAAGTGGTATCAAAAACCTCCTTTTATGTTTGCAACCGGAATTATAACTACATTATTATTATTTAAGTTATTCTAGTATGGCAGACGTAAATGATTATCAAAGTAAAGTCCAAGGAACGCAGAATGTAAAGGATTTAATTAAAGAAGAATACAGGAAATGTGCAGTAGATCCTGTATACTTTATGAGAAAGTATTGCGTTATTCAACATCCCGTAAAAGGGAAAATGCTTTTTGATTTATATCCGTTCCAAGAACAATGCTTATATGATTTTAGGGATAATGATAGAAATATCATTTTAAAGTCTAGACAATTAGGTATATCAACATTATCAGCAGGATATATTTTATGGTTAATGGTTTTTCATGAAGATAAGAACTGCTTAGCCATTGCAACAAGACAAGAAGTAGCAAGAAACTTAGTTACTAAAGTAAGGGTAATGTATGAAGGATTACCTACTTGGTTAAAGCAAAATGCTCAATCTACAGAAGACAATAAATTATCATTAAGATTATCTAATGGGTCTCAAGTAAAAGCTTCTTCTACATCAGTAAGTGCAGGACGTTCTGAAGCAGTTTCATTATTAGTAATTGATGAAGCAGCATTTATTGAATCCAATACTATCGAAGAACTTTGGGGTGGTTTGCAACAAACCATGGCAACGGGTGGTAAATGTATTATGTTATCTACGCCAAATGGTATGGGTAACTTTTTTCATCGTATGTGGCAAAAAGCCGAGTCTGGGCAAAATAACTTTCATACTATTAAATTACATTGGACGGTACATCCAGATAGACATCAAGCTTGGAGAGATGCTCAATCCGCAGAATTAGGAGAAAAATTAGCAGCTCAAGAATGTGATTGCGATTTCACGACATCCGGTAATACAGTAATTGATCCTTTAGTTTTAAAATCATATTGGGAAGATCCGGCTCTGTGCTGTGACCCAATGGAAAAAAGAGGATATGACGGAAATTTATGGATTTGGAAAGTCCCTGATTATACTAGATCATATATGGTGGTTGCAGACGTTTCAAGGGGCGATGCTTCGGATTTCTCCGCCTTCCATGTAATAGATATAGAGACGGTAGAACAATGTGCTACATATAAAGGGAAATTAGATCCTAGAGATTTCGGAAATATGCTTGTTGGAATTGCGACGGAATATAATGACGCTTTACTAGTAATTGAAAATGCTAATATAGGATGGGCAGCAATTCAGCCTGCAATTGATAGAGGATATGCTAATTTATTTTATAGTAGTGCTGATTTAGCAGTTATAGATGTTCAACAACAAATGACTAGCGGTTATGATTTAGCAACTAAATCTAAAATGACTCCAGGATTTTCTCAAACAACAAGAAATCGCCCTTTAATTATATCTAAGTTAGTTGAGTATATGAGAGATAAGACTCCTATTATTCATTGTAAAAGAACAATTGCTGAATTACAGAATTTTATTTGGCATGGTTCAAGACCTGAAGCTCAATATGGATATAATGATGATTTGGTTATTTCTTTTTGTATAGCTCTTTGGGTGCGTGATACAGCATTAAGATTAAGACAACAGGGTTTAGACCTTCACAGAAAAACCGTAGGGCTAATAGGTAAATCATCTCCTGTATATAGCAGATTATCAAATAATACTCAAGCTAATCAATGGAATATGAAAGTTAGCGGTAAGGATGAAGATATAAGTTGGTTATTATAAAAACCAGGCAATATTACAATAAACATATAATTATAATAAAGATAAATAATGTCATTAATAGATAAATCACTTTCAGCAAGATTAGGTAGACTGTTTTCAAATAACGTTATTGTACGAAGAGTAGGTGGCGGAAAAGGATTGAAAGTAATAGATACTGATAGATTACAATCTGCAGGTAACCTTGAACAATCTAAATATGTAGATAGATTTACTAGACTACATGGAATAAAACCAAGTATATCTACTTATAACAATAACTATAACTATCAAAGTTCTAGAACAGAGCTTTATACCGATTACGAAATAATGGATATGGATTCTATTATTTCAGCAGCATTAGATATTTATTCTGATGAAGCAACACGTAAAAATGAATATGATGAAATACTAACTATAAAAAGTTCGGATGAGACTATTAAAAAGGTTTTAGAGAATTTATTCTACGATATTTTAAATGTAGAGTTTAATTTATGGCCGTGGATTAGAAGTATGAATAAATATGGTGATATGTATTTATATTTAGATATTAGAGAAGAAATTGGTATTGTAAATGTAACTCCATTATCAGCATATGAAGTAATTAGAGAAGAAGGTACAGATCCAAATAATCCTTATCACGTTCAATTCTCTGTTATGGGCAATAATAAAATTAAGTATAAGAATTACGAGATTGCACATTTCCGTTTATTGACAGATTCAAACTTTTTACCTTACGGTAAATCAATGTTAGAGCCCGCTCGTAAAGTTTGGAAACAGCTTACGATGATGGAAGATGCGATGTTAATTCATCGTGTAATGAGAGCCCCTGAAAGACGTATTTTTAAAATAGACGTTGGAAATATTCCTACTAGTGAGGTTGATAACTATATGCAGCAAATCATGAATAAAATGAAGAAGCAGCCATATATTGATCAACAAACAGGTGATTATGATTTAAAATTCAATTTAATGAATATGCTAGAGGATTTTTATCTTCCGGTAAGAGGAAATCAATCAGGAACTGAAATCGATACTTTATCAGGTATGGAATTTACCGGTATAGAAGATATTGAATATTTAAAGAATAGAATGTTAGCAGGATTAAAGATTCCTAAAGCATTTTTAACTTTTGATGAAGGTATATCAGGTAAAGCTTTATTAGCTGCTGAAGATGTTCGTTTTGCTAGAACAGTAGAAAGATTTCAAAGAATCGTTGTTTCAGAGCTTACTAAAATAGCAGTTATTCATTTATTCTCTCAAGGATATAAAGACGAAGATTTAGTTAATTTTGAAATAGCATTGACTACTCCATCAATTGTTTACGAGCAAGAATTACTTGCATTGTGGAAAGAAAAGATTGAATTGGCAAAGGAAATGCAAGAATCTAAATTATTATCTGAAAGTTGGATTTATAAGCATGTATTTAAATTGTCTGATAATGAATGGCAAGATGAAAGAGATGCCGTATTAGATGATATGAAAAATAAATTCCGTCAATCCCAAATTGAAGAAGAAGGAAATGATCCAATTCTTACGGGAGAATCATTTGGTACTCCGCATGATATTGCTTCATTACATGTAAGTAAAAGAAATGCCGGCGTAGAAACAGAACCAGAAAATAATGGAAGACCAAAAGGTGGTGGTTCAGCATATGGCACTGATGCTCATATATTTGGAAGAGATCCTATAGGCTCAACAGCATTTAAACCTGCAATAGATTTATCAGTAAAAGAAAATGTAAATAAATCTAATAGCAAAGATGCTGCAAAGAGATTGGGATTCGTAAACAATGATCACACCAAGTCAAAGAAATTAATATTGGAAAGTATAAAAATGCCGAAGAAGTCTGATCCAGATGCAGGTACTTTTTTAGACGAATCTAATATTTCTGAATGATTTGTTAACGTAACAAATAATTATTAATGTAATACATACATAGTACTAATACTATATGAAAAAAATTAAACATAATAAGCTTCGTAATACTGGCGTAATATTTGAATTACTGGTAAGACAAATTACCGCTGATATTTTAAATAATAAGGATTCGAAAGCAATTAATATTGTAAAGGAGTACTTCTCTAAAAAATCTAGTTTATCTCATGAACTAAAATTATATCAAACTTTAACTAATGAAAAATTATCTAACGATTGGAAAGCTACGCAACTATTAGAGGCCGTTATAAAGTCTAGAAAGAATGTTAATGAAGAATCTTTAGAAAAACTTAAGTATAGTTTAATTAAGAGTATTCGTGAAAGCTATAAATTAGAAGACTTTTTTCAACATAAAGTAAATAATTATAAAGTATTAGCAAGTATATATAAGTTATTTGAATATGCTGAAGCAGATAATCCTGTTGAAGTAGTAGATTCTAAATCTTGTATATTCGAACATTTAATCAGAAAACCAGAAGATTCACCTAGTGCTGAAAGCTTAATTGAATC
>Ga0209401_1000211_pt1 | contig 40244 bp, 52 predicted proteins | sample M_140807_MF_Meta_FD_187318 | JGI IMG/M metagenome (GOLD analysis project Ga0209401, IMG submission 187318) | Freshwater microbial communities from Lake Montjoie, Canada to study carbon cycling - M_140807_MF_MetaG (SPAdes) (version 2) | ecosystem: Environmental > Aquatic > Freshwater > Lake... | reverse complement strand
AACTTGTTCCCGAATTGGGAATCAATATGGATATTCCAATCGAATTGAATAGTGTGACTGTTGACGATTCATATGAAGGCGACTTTGATGGACGTAGAGTTTTATCTTGGCAGATGGACTTTACTGTCAAAGGATATCTATTCGGACCTAGCAGAAAGTTCAAGTATATTTCCAATGCAGATGTCAATACTTCAACGATTGATAACACAGCTATAAATATACAGACGTTCACTGGTGACGCTGATTTCGATGTAACTGAAACACAAACAACACCCCCATTTCCGACATGAAAAAATCAGTTAATGATAAATTGAATGACATATTTGATGTGCAAGGTAAGATTGTTGAACAAGCACTACCCGCAGTAGTAGAGCAAGTTAAAGAACCTGTTCCTACTGGCGCACCAAATGATGAGTCTATTGATGCCGACTATGAATATGCAAGAGAGAATCTAAAGTTATTCATTGAACAAGGCAAAGTTGCTATGGAAAACATTATCTTCTTAGCAAAAGAGGGTGAGTCTCCAAGAGCATATGAAGTTGTGGGTCAGCTAATTAAAACGTTGTCTGACACCAATAAAGATTTATTGGACTTGGGCAAAAAAGTAAAAGACTTGAAATCTAAAAAAGATGATACACAACAACCACAGCACGTAACAAATGCACTATTTGTTGGTAGCACAGCAGAGTTACAAAAACTAATTGGTAAAAGATGACAGCGAAATCCTATCTAGGAAATTCTCTTTTAAAAGCATCTGGTGTTCCTCTCAATTTTACAAAAGATCAAATTGAAGAATACTTAAAGTGTGCTGACGATCCGATATACTTCATTGAAAGTTATTGTAAGATTGTCACGCTAGACCATGGGCTTCAGGCATTCAAACTGTACGATTGTCAAAAAAATAAAGTAAAAGTTATCCATGAAAATCGTAAAGTTATTCTCATGGAAGGTCGCCAGCAAGGTAAGACAACAACTTCAGCCGCTTACATTTTATGGTACACATTGTTTCAAGGAAGCAAGACTGTAGCGATTCTAGCTAACAAAGCGACTGCCGCTAGAGAAGTTTTATATCGATATCAAATCATGTATGAAAATCTTCCTACATGGTTACAGCAAGGTGTCACTACATGGAACAAGGGTGACATTGCTTTAGAGAATGGATCAATCGTATTCACAGCCGCAACAAGCGCATCAGGTATTCGTGGTAAGTCAGTTAACTTATTGTACGTTGACGAAGCCGCTATCATACCGAACAATGTAGCAGAACAATTCTTCACCTCAGTTTATCCTACGATTTCTGCTGGTGAAACGACAAAGATTCTGTTAAGTTCTACCCCACTAGGATACAACCACTTTTGGAAGTTCTGGAATGACGCAGAGAACGATAGAAACGGGTTCGTCAATCTATTCATTCCTTATTGGGAAATTCCTGGTCGTGATGAGAATTGGGCGTCCGAACAGCGTAAACTGCTTGGTGAGTTAAAGTTCAATCAAGAGGTTTTATGTAATTTCTTAGGGTCTAGTCTTACGTTAATTGCGTCTGATGCTATTGCACAAATGTCTGCTAAACCTATCATCTATCAAAAAGATGGACTTGATATTTACGAAAAAGTCGAAAAGGACCATGCATATTGTATCATTGCAGACACCGCTAAAGGCGTTGGTGGTGACTACTCAGCATTTCAGATTATTGACATAACTCAGATGCCATACAAGATTGTTGGTAAGTACAGAAACAATGAAATCAGTCCACTTTTATATCCATCAGTACTTTATAGAGTCGGTAAAGAATACAATGAAGCATACGTTCTAATTGAAATAAATTCTTCAGAACAAGTTGCAGAGATTCTTTATGGTGAGTATGAATATGAAAATATCATATCAGTAAGCAGAACTACTCAAGGACAAGTTGTCAATGGTGGTTTTGGTGGTGGAAAGACTCAACTTGGTGTTATTACGGACAAGAAAGTCAAACGTATTGGATGCTCTAACTTCAAATCTATGATTGAAGAAAAGAAACTTTTGATTAATGATGCAGATACTATATCTGAAATTTCAACGTTTATTGAAAGAAAGAATAGTTATTCTGCGGATGAAGGGTATCACGATGACTTAGTTATGCCTTTAGTGTTATTTTCGTGGTTGACAACAAACTCATATTTTAAGGAGTTGACAAACATTAATATTAGAAAAGAATTGTATGAAGCAAGAATTAGAATGATTGAAGAAGAAATCACACCTTTTGGTTTTATAAATAATGGAGAAGAAGAGTTATCTTTTACGGATACATCAGGACAAGTTTGGGAAACGCACAAAACTGATTTTTTATAAATAAATTAAAGAAAACCCAACTTACAAAAAACATTATAACAAGGAGAATTCAATGGCTATAAGTCTCATTTCACCAGGCGTTAAGATCACCGAACAAGATTTGGTAGCATCTAACCAATCAATTGCTTCCACTTCTGGCGCTTTCGCTGGACAATTTACTTGGGGACCTATCGAAGTTCCTACTCAAGTTGTTTCCGAGTCTGATTTGGTAGCACAATTTGGTAAGCCAAACGCAACAAACATCGTTGACTTTTTATCTGCTTCAAACTTTTTGGGATATTCATCTCCATTGTTTGTTGTTCGTGCCGCTAATACTGCATTAAATGCTACGACAGAAGCTACAACTGGTTCTGGTACAGCAGGAACTGGTGTTTTAATTAAAAACGATGATGCATACTTAAATACTGCATCTTTTGACAATGGTCCATGGGCAGCAAAATATGCTGGCGCTTTAGGTAACGCACTTAAAGTTTCTACTTGCCCAAGCGCAAATGCATGGTCTTCAACATTGACTGGAACATTTACTGTTGCTCTTAACGGAACAGTAGTTACAGGTTCTGGTTCTACTGCTAACACACAATTGAACGTTGGTGACTTAGTTGTTCTTGGTGGTCGTACTAACCAAGTTGCATCTGTTACTAATGCAACATCATTCGTATTAACTTCAGCACACTTAAGTGGCGCTACTGCCGCTTCTGCAACACGCCGTTGGGAATACTACGATCAATTCGAATTAACTCCAGGAACATCTGTTCAGGGAACTACACTTGGCGCATCTAATGATGAAATGCACGTTATTGTTGTAGACAAGACAGGCGATATCACAGGAACACCAGGAACAGTTTTAGAGAAATTCAAAGCACTCTCTAAAGCATCTAATGCTAAAGGTGAAAATGGTGGTTCTAATTACTACAAAGATACTATCAATGATCGTTCTAACTGGATTCGTTGGACTGACCATGACACAGCAGGCGCAAATTGGGGTACTGCATTAACTGTTTCTGGTTCAGGAACAACATATACAGCAGTAAATGCTCCAAAGACATATTCATTTGCTGGTGGTACTGATGGTGGTACTGTAACTGATGGTGATCGTACAACCGCATACGGAAAACTTGCAAACAAATCTGAAATCCCAGCCGCAATCGTTATTGCTGGTCAAGCAAATGCAACTGTTGTCAATAGAATTATTGCTGACGTTGCTGAAGTTAGAAAAGATGCAATGGTATGTATTTCTCCATTGAGAGCAAACGTTGTTAACAATGCTGGTTCTGAAGCAACTGCAATTAGTACATGGGCAGATACAATTTCTCGCTCTACATACGTTGTTGCAGACAGCGGTTGGAAATATCAATACGACAAATACAATGACACATATGTTTATGTTCCATTGAATGCTGACATTGCAGGTTGCATGGCACGTAACGATTTGAATCGTGAAGCATGGTTGTCTCCAGCTGGTTTCGTAGCTGGACGTATTCAAAACTTAGTTCGTTTAGCTTTCAATCCAAATCAATCTGAGCGTGATACATTGTATCGTGCATCAGTTAATCCAGTTATCACACAAGTTGGTCGTGGTACTGTATTGTTTGGCGACAAGACATTCACATTAAGAAACACATCTACAAACAGACTTAACGTTCGTAGATTGTTCATTGAATTGCAAAGAACAATTGGTGCGGCTGCCGACAACGTATTGTTTGACCAAAACGATGCAACAACACGTTCTAACTTTGTTAATTTGATTACTCCTTACTTAAGAAGTGTTCAATCACGCAGAGGTATTACTGCATTTAGAGTTATCTGCGATGGTACAAACAATCCAGAAGATGTTGTAAATGCAAATGAATTTGTATGCGATATTTTCGTACAACCAGTTCGCTCTGTTAACTTCATTCAACTCAACTTCGTTTCTGTAAGAGGTACTGCTACATTTAATGAGATTGTAGGCTAAATAATTACATACGACAAAGGAGATAGTAATGGCAGATACAATTACAAGCGGAACAAATTCATTTAGAATTTCGGATTTTAGAGCCGCAATCGGTGCTGGCTCTAGACCGAATCTATTTAAAATTAAAATTTCTGGACCATCCGATTTAGGTGCTGGTCTAGAGAATGTTTCTTTACTATGCAGATCAGGATCGCTACCATCATCAACTTTGGGAACTATTGAAATCCCAATGAATGCTGGTCGCAGATTAAAAATGGGTGGAGATAGAACATTCACAGAATGGACTTCAACAATTTTAAATGACGCAAATTTCACAGCAAGAGCCGCACTTGAAAGATGGCAAAAAGCGATTGTTAAAACTAATTTTCAGCAATCCGTAATCGGAAATAGAAATGCTGGTGCGGGTGGAACTACTTCAGTAGTTTCTTCAGCACTTGGTAGTACAGAAAATACTGGTTTATATGGTACTGTAGAAATTTTTCAATTAAGAGAAGATGGTAGTTCGATTGATGCCGGTGAATGCAAACTATACAATTGCTGGCCAAGCGACATTTCTTCAATTGACTTGTCATATGATACTACTGATGCCGTTGAAGATTTTACAGTAACTTGGACATATGATTATTTCCAATATGGTGCTCCAGAGTCTGAAACTGCTGTATCACTAGAAATAAAATAATAGGGAAAATAAAAAATGGCATTCGCAACAATAGATCAATTAAAAGGCGCACTTGCAACTGGCGCAAGAGCAAACTTATTCAGAATCGATGTTACATTTCCAACTACCGTAATATCTGATACAAAGTCTACTAGCACTTTACTTACTCAACAAATGAGTCTTTTGTGTAAATCTGCGGCAGTTCCTGGTTTCACAATAGGTGTTATTGAAGTTCCTTTCAGAGCAGGTAGACGAATAAAGATTCCTGGAGATAGAACATTTGCTGATTGGACAGTAACAGTTATCAATGATGAAAATCATACTGTACGTAGTGCATTTAATGCTTGGGTGGATTATATTTCAACATCGGATTATGATTCAACATCAAAAGCAAAAGGTGGCATTGCACAAGATTATTACTCAACTGTTGTAGTTAATCACTTAGATTCATCAGGTGAAGTAATTAGAAAATATCAGTTAGAAATGGCATATCCAACAGACGTTGGTGCTTTAGATTTGTCTTATGATAGTACTGACACAATATCTGACTTTACAGTTAATTTCCAATATCATTATTTACATTCTGGTGGTAAAGATGCCACATTCACCGATGAATATGACGAAGGACTATGATATCATAGTGTGATGCTAATTTTTACGCAGTATAAATAATTGCGTAATAGTTGTCAACAGATGGGGGCTATTACGCCCCCATTTTTTTTATAGAGAGACTTATATGGCAATAAAACTTTTTGGTTATTCAATTGGTAAAGACGAACCTGAAGCGGCACAATTAAAATCTTTTGTTCCTCCTATCGATGATGACGGGTCGGTACCAATTTCTGGTGGTGGAATTTACGGCACATACATGGACCTTGAAGGTCAAATTAGATCGGATTCGGATTTAATTAAGAAGTACCGTGAAATGGCTTTACAACCAGAGTGTGATGCCGCAATTGAAGATATTGTCAACGAAGCATTAGTTTTTGATGATGGTGATTATCCAGTCCAAATCATTTTAGATAAACTTGAACAACCAGAATCTATTAAGAAAAAAATTCGTGATGAGTTTTATTATGTGATGAAACTTTTAGATTTTAACAATCAAGGCTATGATATTTTTCGTAGATGGTACGTTGATGGTAGACTTTACTATCACATGATGATTGACGAAAAAAATCCTAGACAAGGCTTAAAAGAAGTTCGCTACATTGATCCACGTAAGATTCGTAAAGTTCGTGAAGCTAAGAAGGCACAAAAGAATATTGCAACTGGTAACGTCAACCCAACAACGCAGTATTTAAATTACTTTATATATTCAGACAAAGGGTTTGCTAATGATGGCAATCAAGGCATGAAAATTGCTGAAGATTCTGTTTCATACACACACTCAGGGATTACAGATAAAGATGGTAAAGTTATTATCTCTCATCTACACAAAGCAATCAAGCCGTTAAATCAATTACGTATGCTTGAAGATGCAACAGTCATCTATCGTATTGCAAGAGCACCAGAACGTAGAATCTTTTACATTGACGTTGGTAACTTGCCTAAGATGAAAGCAGAACAATACTTGCGTGAAATCATGCAAAAGTATAAAAACAAATTAGTGTATGACGCAACTACTGGTGAAATTCGTGATGATAGACGTTATCAGACAATGCTTGAAGATTTTTGGTTACCACGTAGAGAAGGCGGTAAAGGCACAGAGATTACTACACTACAAGGTGGACAGAATCTCGGCGAGATTGAAGACGTATTATATTTCCAAAAGAAAATGTTCAAGTCTTTGAATGTTCCAGTCTCACGTTTAGAAGCAGATAATGGATTTTCTTTAGGTCGTGCTTCTGAAATTACTAGAGATGAATTAAAGTTCGGTAAATTCATTTCACGTTTACGTTTAAGATTCTCTCATTTATTTGATAGATTATTAGAAACACAATTGCTTCTTAAAGGTATTTGTACTCGTAAAGAGTGGGAACAAATGAAAGAAGAAATCAGTTATGATTATCAATCAGATGCACACTTCACAGAATTAAAGAATGTTGAAATTTTAAAAGAACGTTTAGGTATTCTTTCTGATATTGATGCTTACGTTGGCAAATATTTCTCTATCGAATATGTGCGTAAAAATGTTCTTCAACAATCTGAAGATGACATTAAAGAAATTGATGAACAAATGGCAGAAGAATCGGCTAATCAAGAAGAAGAAACACCAGTCGAAGAAACACCTGTTGCTGAAACTCCTCCAGCACCTGCGACACATAAACTTGAAGTTAGCGTAAAAAAAGAAGAAACTGAAACTAGAACAATCGATGATGCGGATCAAAGAGAATTAGCAAAATCGATGACAGCATTTTTTGGCACATTAGTTGAAGAGGCTAAAGTTGACAAAGAAGGAAATTAATACAACCTTAAACGATGCTGTCGCAATTGCAACCTCTGTTGCATATACTAAAAAAGAAGTACAAAAACTAAAAACTGAGTTAGTATCTTTTTTAGAAGAAAAAACAAAACAGCCAATCGTTGAGTACATCCAAGGACCCGCAGGCACACAAGGCTTGCGAGGTCCTATTGGTGCTACTGGTGCACAAGGTGAACGTGGACCACAAGGTGAACGTGGTGATGTTGGTACTAAAGGCGATAAAGGCGAAGTAGGTCCACAAGGTAATATGGGACTTGAAGGTCCACGTGGATTGAAAGGTGACAAGGGCGATAAAGGTGACAAGGGCGATGTTGGACCACAAGGCGAGCAAGGCATACGAGGTATTGCTGGTGAACGTGGATTAAAAGGTGATAAAGGCGAGCGAGGCGCAGATGGAAAAAATGGTCTGGACGGAAGAGATGGACAAGAAGGCTCAATGGGTCCAGTCGGACCTGCCGGTGAAAGAGGGATTCAAGGTGAGCAAGGACCTAAAGGCGACAAAGGCGACAGAGGACAAAACGGAAGAGATGGACAACAAGGACCAGCAGGACCACAAGGTGAAATTGGACCGCAAGGTATTCAAGGTATTCCAGGTAAGGATGGTAAAGACGCAGACTTAAAAGCAATTGAACAATCTGTCAATCAGTTCAAAGAAGTTTTACAAAAAGATGTAACTCAGTACAAAGCAAAAGTAAATACGATTCTATCGGATCGTGGAGGCGGTAGTAGTGGTGGCGGTGAAGTTAATCTACGCTACTTAGATGACGTTGATACTACTGGTCTTGCTGATGGATTTGTTTTATCATTTAATGAGTCCACACAGAAATTTGAATTCGTAGAACAATCGGGTGGCGGTGGTGGTACAGTAGATACTGTTGCTAGAACTAGAGCGAGTAATGCATGGAATACCGCAAACACAGCATACACGCAAGCTAATAATGCAACATCACTAGCGCAAGCGGCTTATAATCAAGCTAACACAGGTGGTGGAGGTGCATCAGAAGCATTAAATCTTACATTTACGAATGATAATGCAGTTGCGTATAAGATGGTTGCATTAAATGCAAATGGAGAAACTGTTCTTGCTTCATCTTTACAACTCACACAAGTTGATAAAATTCTTGGGATACTAAACAATTCCGGTCAAACAATAACTTTTGGATCGGTAACAAATCCATCATGGACTTGGACACCAGATCAGTCATTATATTTGGGTGAAAATGGTAATATAGTAACTACATCAACTGTAGATGGCGCATCATTTTCATTAAAAATTGGATATGCTATCACATCAACAAAAGCATTTATAAAAATCGGCACACCGGTTGTTTTATAAATAGGTAAATCATAAAATTTAATAAGGGAAACACATGGCAAACGCACTTTATCCTAAAGCAAAAGAAGCATTTTTAAATGGTTCGATAAACATGGTAGCAAATACTGTTACTATTGCACTTGTTGACACTGGTGTATACACATATAGTTCATCACACCAATATAGAAATGAGATTGCAAATAGTGCAGTTATTTCTACTGCTACTTTGGCAAATAAAACTATTACAAGTGGTGTCTTTGATGCTGATGATGCAACATTTAGTTCTGTTACTGGCGCAAACTGTGAAGCACTCATTATCTATGCAGATACTGGAGTTCAATCTACTTCAAGATTAATTGCATATATTGATAGTGCAACTGGTCTTCCAATTTTACCTAACGGTGGTGATATTACAGTAGCATTCTCAAGCGGTGCAAGTAGAATTTTTGCACTATAATAGTTTAATTTTTTAAATTAAATTATGGCGTATCCGTTCATAGATCAAGTCATTAAACTTGATGGTACATTATCGAATGTAGAAAATGTACAAATTCAGACATACTCTTCAACGAGTATTACTGCGTTAAGTGACGTATACGGAAACCAAATTCTACCAACAATATCGTTTGGTACATTAGTAATCGATTATTCTTCAGTACAACCAACATCAATAAATTCGACACTAACGTTTGGTTTACCACAGTTAAACGCATTAGTTTATGCACAATCTATAGAATCTACTGTAGCATTTGGTGATGGAGACAAATTTACTCTTTATATTGTAGATCAGCCAATATCATCAACTTTGTCGTTTGGTTTATCACAATTAAATTCTGTAGTATATGCGAATTCAATTACAACTGAATTATCAATAGGTACACATAAAGTTTCTGCATTGATATCTCCACAATCTATTGATTCCGGTTTAGCTTTTGGTGCATTACAATTAAATCAAAAATTATATTCCGGAACTATAACATCTGGAATTGAAATACCTTCTCCGAATTTACTAAAAATTATCGGACCACTAAGTATCGCAACAACTGCGAATTTTGGAACAGCTACATTTATCGACAACATTCACAGAATGCTTGTCTTCAAGAATGACAATATTTCTAAGATTGGCGATAATGATGCTGGCGTTGTAGCTGGAGGAATAAGAATTAATCCATCAACTGCTATTGCTGAAAATGCCATTGCAGGAGATTTCACATTACCAAATAAAGCGGCAGGATTCGTATCAGTAAATATTGCAGGTAAAGATTACCTGATGCCGTTTTTCAATGCTTAAAAAAGCGGTAATTATAAATAATAAAGAAACCTAATAGGAGTATACTATGGAAAATATTCAGTCCGCAGTTAAGAATGCATTTGATGCTAAACCATCAGAATTTAAGAGTGACATTTTAGATGCATTAAATGATAAAATTCAAAATCATTTAACAGCAAGAAAACTAGAATTGGCGGGTTCTATTTTTAAAGATGAAGAAGAACAACAACAATCAAACGATTTAGAAACAGAGTTTCAATCAAGTTCAGAAGGAAATGTAGATGAAGACCTTTAAATCTTTCATTCAGTTGGATGAAGTCGAAAAATTAAAACTGATAGGTGCAGATAAACTTGCGCCGGATAATAAAGTTGCTGAAGTTAAACCTCTTCCTGCCGATCTTGCAAAACTTGGATCAGTGGACAAAACAAAAGAGGGTCAAGGTAAACGCAAAGCCGACAAACTTGACACTAAGCAACCATTTGGTGAAGCTGAGAGTCATCAGTCTAAGACTACAATGAAGCATGTCAACAATCCAAATGCCGCTGAAAAGAAAGCCGCTAAAGATATCAAGCCTGGTATCAAAGGTTATCAAGATAGAATTGCAATGCTTAAAGCCGCACAGGCACGTGGTGCTTTGAAGAAAGAAGACGTTGATTTGCTTTCTAATCTTTACGATCAGCTAGACGAAAACAATCAAGAAATCTTTTTGAATCAGTTAGAAGAAAATGTTGAATCACTTTTAGCATTTGCGAAAACTATAGCGGAAGAATAAAATGGCAGATACAGTAACATCACAGACGCTAAAAGATAGCGCAACACAATGGGCAGTTAAATTAACTAATGTGTCCGACGGCACAGGTGAAACAAACGTTGTTAAAGTTTCTGCGAATTCTTTAATTGCATCTGATGGTGGTTCTACTCAAAGACTAAGCATTAATAAAATTGCATGGTCTGTTGCATCTGGAACAAGCGCAACAATTTCTCCAAGAGTCACATTACTCTGGAGAGGAACTTCTAACACTACAATTGTTACATTAACAGGTTCTGGCTTTTGGGATTTAACAACTGCTGGTAATTGCCCACTCACAAACAATGCAGGTGCTGGCGCTAATGGCGACATTCTATTAAGTACTTCTGGTTTCACATCAAATGCCGCATATACACTTATTCTTGAAGGTAAGAAAACTGCTGGATATTCAAGCAGAGAAACTACTGATGATGGTGTGACCGGCAGTTAATATGCTGAAGTTTAAAGATTTTATATCTATGTCTAATGAACAATTAGACGAAGCGAGATTTATTAAAGTTAATAGAATTCGTAATGGTGTAGTTCAACGTAGAAAAATTGTTTCTGCAACACCTGGATATAAAATTATTGATGGTAAACTTGTGAGAATGACTTCACAGGAAAAAATGCATCGTAAATTAGCACAGCGTAAAGCGGCTAGAAAACGTGCCCCAAAAATGGCTATGATTTTAAGAAAAAGAAAAAAATCAAATTTAAAAAGATTTAGTACTGGCATTGAACATCGTCCAACTCCAGTAACGACACAACACCAAGCATGAGGCAAAAATGAAATTAATCACAGAAATTAACGAACAAGTAAATATTATTTCCGAAGCCAATGAGGCTGGCGGAAAAAGTTTTTACATTGAAGGTGTGTTCATGCAAGCCGAACAACAAAACCGAAATGGAAGAATGTATCCTTTAGAAGTCTTGCAAAAAGAGACGGATAGATATGTTGCAGAGCATGTAATGAAAAATCGTGCTTATGGTGAGTTAGGGCATCCAGATGGTCCAACTATTAACTTAGAACGTGTATCACACATCACTAAGAGTTTGCGTCAAGATGGAAACAATTTCATCGGTAAAGCAAAGATTATGGACACACCATATGGTAATATCGTAAAGAATTTAATGGCCGAAGGTGCAACATTAGGAGTATCGACAAGAGGAATGGGTAGTCTTGTTGAGGGAAAAAATGGAGTCAAAGTTGTTGGTCCAGATTTTTATCTAGCAACATGTGCAGATATTGTAGCCGATCCTTCAGCACCAGATGCATACGTTCGTGGAATTATGGAAAGTAAAGAATGGGTTTGGGACAACGGAGTCATTAGAGAAATTGATGTTGCAAGACAAAAACAAGTTATTCAAACTTCTTCTAAGAAAGATTTAGAAGAAAACATGATAAAAGTGTTTAAAGATTTTCTGTCCAAGCTGTAATTTTTTATAAATACATATACAATTTTAAATATTCATACAAAGGAGACTGCTATGACAGAACAAGTAAAAGACGAAGGCATTATCGAAAAAAATAACTTAGATGTTGACACAGACATTAACGCTATTTTTTCTGGTGAAAGTCTTTCCGAAGAATTTAAAACAAATGCAAAAGTAATTTTTGAAGCGGCTATTACAGCTAAAGTTGCTGAAGTTACAACTGCATTAGAAGAAGAATATGCAACAAAACTTGAGACAGAAGTTAATTCTATCAATGAAAATTTAGTAACTAAAGTAGATGAGTACTTAGAGTACGTAGTTACTGAATGGATGGAAGAAAATAAACTTGCCATCGAAAAAGGTATCAAAGCCGAATTGGTTGAAGACTTTATGGTTGGTTTAAAGAATTTATTCACAGAACATTATGTTGACATTCCAGAAGAAAAAGTTAACGTTGTTGAACAATTTGCAGAACAAGTTGAAACACTTGAAACAGAATTAGATAAAGCAGTTACTGAAGTTGCAAATTTAAACGCACAACTTAGTGGTTACAAGAAAGAGAAAATTGTTAGCGAAGTTTCTGAAGGACTCAGCGAAGTTCAATCTGCAAAATTAAAATCTTTGGCAGAAGGCATTGAATTCGTTTCTGAAGAAGACTACAAAGAAAAATTGTCGCTAACTAAGAAGAAATATTTTGAAGAATCTACACAAGATACAGTCAAAAAAGCGGCTCCAATGGACGATGATGTTTCTAATATCGAAGAATCATTCTCACCTGTGATGAGCCACTATGTACAAAATATTTCTAGAACACTCAAGAAATAAGTTTTTATAAATAAATTAAACAATACTCAAAGGAGAAAAACATGAGCGTAGAAAATCTTATTAAAAAATGGGCACCAGTTCTTGACCATTCCGACTTACCAGGAATTCAAGGCAGCCACAAGCGTTCCGTAACAGCACAACTTCTTGAGAACCAAGAAATTGCTTGCCGCCAAGACGCACAAGGTTCTGGTGGTTATCGCAACCAAACATCATTGCTTTCTGAAGCGGCACCTGCTAACAACATGGGCGCATCTTCATCTACAGCAGGCGATGGTTCAGTAGACATTTATGATCCAGTTTTAATCAGCTTGGTTCGCCGTGCTGCCCCTAACTTGATCGCTTACGACATTTGCGGTGTTCAGCCAATGACAGGTCCAACAGGCTTGATCTTTGCAATGCGTTCACGCTACAAAACACAAGGCGGTACAGAAGCCTTGTTCGATGAAGCTAACACAGCATTCCCTAACACAGCACAATCACAAACAGGTGCATCACCTGCTGACTTGTCTGCTGGTACAGAGTACACACGTGGTACTGGTTTGACTACAGCACAAGCTGAAGCATTGGGTGATGGTTCTGGTCAAGGTTTCCAAGAGATGGCATTCTCCATCGAAAAGATTGCTGTTACTGCACGTAGCCGTGCTTTGAAAGCAGAATACACAATGGAACTTGCACAAGACTTGAAAGCAGTTCATGGTTTGGACGCTGAACAAGAATTGGCTAACATTCTTTCTACAGAAATTTTAGCTGAGATCAATCGTGAAGTTGTTCGTACAATTAACTTGACAGCTACAATTGGCGCACAAGAGAACGTTACAACTGCTGGTACTTTCAACCTTGACGTTGACTCTAACGGTCGTTGGTCTGTTGAGAAGTTCAAAGGTTTGATGTTCCAATTAGAACGTGAAGCTAATGCGATTGCTAAAGCAACTCGTAGAGGTAAAGGTAACGTATTGCTATGCTCTTCTGACGTAGCTTCTGCATTACAAATGGCTGGTGTATTAGATTACACTCCAGCACTTGCCGCTAACAACTTGAACGTTGATGATACAGGTAACACATTCGTTGGTGTATTGAATGGTCGTTTCAAAGTTTATATCGATCCATACTTTGCCGCAACATCTGGTACACACTATGCAACAATCGGTTACAAAGGCACTTCAGCTTTTGACGCTGGCTTGTTCTACTGCCCATACGTTCCATTGCAAATGGTTCGTGCAGTTGGTCAAGACACATTCCAACCAAAGATCGGCTTCAAGACACGTTACGGTATGGTCGCAAACCCATTCGCAACATCTGCCGCTGACGGTACTATTGCGTTCGCTAACAAGAACATTTACTACCGCAGAATTGCAATTACTAACTTGATGTAATTGATTAAACCGAGAATACATCGGTATTTAAAAGAGGACCTTAGGGTCCTCTTTTTTTGTCTGCATAAATAGAAGACAAGAGGAGATAATATGTCAACGTTACCTATAGAACCATTCAATAAAAGTTTTCTTTCTAATAACAAATTTGATTTTGTTCTTAAAAGAATTCCTAACTTTACATTTTTAGTTCAGAGCGTTAATTTGCCTGGACTCACACTTGCGTCTACGTCAATCAATACACCGTTCTCTGCTGTTAGTGTTCCAGGAAATCAAATTACATTTGGAACATTGTCATTAACATTCATGGTAGATGAAGATATGCAATCGTGGTATGAATTATACAATTGGATTGTTCAGTTGGGTAATCCTAAAGGGTATAATAAAATAGGCACTTTGACGGGACCGGCAGGGTCAACATCAAACCCACTATCAGATGCAACATTATTTGTAAAAACAAATTCTAATAATCCAAATTTTCAATTTAATTTTATTGATGTGTATCCTACTGAATTGGGAGAAATGAATTTCACATCTTCAGATAGTGGACAAGAATTTATTACTGCTTCAGCAACATTTAATTATGGATATTATGAAGCAGTAAGAATTTGACATTTGCCTAGGAATGTGTTATTATGATGAATACAAATATTGACTTGAGGAATTATTATGACGTTGGACCAAATGATGGAAGAGTGGAGATTAGATGCTACAGTTGACTCCACAGAGTTAGGTATCGCATCTTTAAAGATACCAGAACTACACAGTAAATATCTCAAAATTTATTTTGACGAAAGACGCAAACTCAAAGCACTTGAGTTTCAAAGCAAAGATTTATCTTTGAAGAAGTATGAATATTACAATGGAAAACTTTCACAAGAAGAACTTGACGAACTTAATTGGGAGCCTTTCGTTAAGCGTTTGATGAAGAATGAAGTTGACATGTACCTTGACTCTGATAAAGATATTATACAGAACAATGTTCGCATAATCAATCAAAAAGAAAAGTTAGCGTTTTTGGAAGAAGTACTTAAGAACGTCAACCAACGCAACTTTCAGATTAAGAACGCTATAGAATGGAAGAAGTTTACGCAAGGTGTACAATAAACTCTATATCTCAAAAGTAGATGAAGTCTACGCACACATCAAGTGTGAGAACTCCGATGCAATGGAGTTGAATGAATACTTCACGTTCTACGTTCCAGGCTACAAATTCATGCCCGCATTTAGAAACAAAGTGTGGGATGGAAAGATACGCCTATTCAATTCTCAAAACAGACAAATCTATTATGGCTTGATTCCATACTTAGAGAAATTTGCTAAAGAACGTGATTACGTAATTGAGTTTGATGAATCAGTAGAAACGTATGATGAATTTTCTGTAGCAGAAGCAACAGACTTTATTGATACTCTAGGCATTCCATTTGAAGTGAGAGACTATCAGATTCAAGCATTCATTCATGCAGTACGTAGCAGAAGAAATCTATTAGTATCACCCACAGCATCTGGCAAGTCGCTTATCATATATCTCATTGCGAGATATTTAAATTGCAAGACTCTTATCATTGTTCCCACTATCTCACTTGTCGCACAGTTATATAAAGACTTTGAAGACTATGGGTTTGAGAGTGATAAATACATACATCAGATTATGTCAGGTGCAAGCAAAGAAACTGATTGCCCCATTGTCATATCTACATGGCAGTCAATTTACAAGATGCCAAAAGAATGGTTTGATGAATTCGAATTAGTTGTTGGAGATGAAGCGCATTTGTTTAAAGCAAAGTCGTTGATATCAATTCTAACAAAACTGACAGAGTGTAAGTATAGATTTGGTCTGACAGGTACGTTAGATGGAACACAGACGCACAGATTAGTATTAGAAGGATTGTTCGGTAAAGTCAAACAGATAACAACAACAAAAGAATTGATTGACTCTGGACGATTAGCTAAGTTTAGAATTAAAGCATTGGTGCTTAAGCACAACGAAGAGTCATGTAAGCTAGGTAAGAATTTTAAATATCAAGATGAGATAAATTATATTGTAGGTAAGCCGTCACGTAATAGATTCATTAGAAATTTAACTATGAGTTTAGAAGGTAATACTCTTCTACTGTATCAATTTGTTGACAAGCATGGCAGAATATTGTATAATATGCTTAAGGACGCAGTAGAAGAAAATAGACCTGTATTCTTTATTCATGGTGCGGTTGGCGTAGATGAAAGAGAAGAAGTTCGTAGGATTACTGAAGAAGAAGAGAATGCAATCATCGTGGCATCATATGGAACATTCTCTACTGGTATTAATATTCGTAATCTACACAATGTTATTTTTGCTTCACCAAGCAAGAGTAAGATTAGAACACTACAGTCTATTGGGCGAGGATTGCGTTTAGGGAATAATAAAAAAGAAGCTGTTCTATATGACATATCAGATGACATGACATATAAGAGTAGAAAGAATTTTACGTTAGAACATTTCATCGAAAGGATGAAAATTTACAATGATGAAAAGTTTGAATATAAAATTTATACATTTAATTTAAAGGACACCTAATGTTTTGTAAAATATTAAAACTATCTAGTGGTGATACCGTAATTGGAAACATTATCGAAGAAACAAAAGGATTTGTTGAAGTACATAGACCTATGAGAGTTGTCATTGTACCTAAAGCAGGTGCTGAAGAATTTGCATATCATTTTTCTATGATGAAATGGGATCCACTTTTTGATTACAATCTTCCTGTTAGAATTTTTAAACAAAACATTACAACAGTAGGCGAAGCATCGAAAGATGTATTAAATGTATATGAAGAATTGTATGAACAGTTCGAACAAGGCGAACATAACAATGAAATTAATTTGAAGAGTGATGATGAAATTAGTGATAAACCAATCATTACAACATCTAATAATCAGATACTACATTAAGTCTTTATCAAACAGGACACAGCAATGATACCTCATTGTCAAGTGTTTGTCAACTAACTGAGGTGAAACATGAGCATTACTACCACTATCGTGAAAACAAAAGAAAAGCATTACGTAAACAATGAACATTTCCTACAGGAGATGGTTGTATTTCGTGCGGCTGTTAAAGAAGCAGAAGCAACTAATGGCGAACGCCCAAGAGTACCTGAGTACATTGGCGAGTGTTTGTTTAAGATTGCAACGCACTTAGCACGTAAACCAAACTTTGCAAACTATACATTCAAAGAAGATATGATATCAGACGGCATTGAAAACTGCTTACTGTATATTGATAACTTTGATCCAGAAAAGTCTAAAAATCCATTTGCATACTTTACTCAAATTATTTACTATGCGTTCTTGCGAAGAATTCAAAAAGAGAAAAAACATTTATACATAAAATATAAGAGTATGGAGAATGCCGTTATCATGCAGTTGGTTGAGAATAATGGAGAAGAATATGTGTCTGGTAATTTGAATGGCGCACTTCACGATTCTTATAGCGAAGAATTCATTAGTGATTTCATTAATGCGTTTGAAGATAACAAAGAAAAGAAAATTGCCGCAGCCAAACCTAGAAAGAAAAAGAAAGATGCCGCAGTTTCTGTATTTGATGAGTTTATGGAGAAATTAGATGCAAACCCCGATTCCAGCCCAACTTGAACATTGGCTAAAAATTGTTGAAAATAAAAAAGCACCTAGAGACTTAAGAGAGTCGGCAGTCTTGCATTTGACTGCAATTCGTGATATAATCAACAAGTCTTTAGGTACAACAATTAAGAAACAAGGTTTAAGTAAATATGAGAGTATGTCTATTAGGTGATACACATTTTGGTGTTAGAAATGACTCCAAAGCATTTCACGCATACTATGAAAAGTTTTATGATGAAACATTCTTTCCGCAATTAGCAGAGAGAGGTATTCGTACAATCATTCAACTTGGTGATTTGTTTGATAGACGTAAGTACATCAACTTTCATTCCCTTATGGAAAGTCGTAGATACTTTTTTGATAGATGTGTCGAAGAAGGCATTACACTTCATGCATTGATTGGTAATCACGATATATTTTGGAAAGAAAGTCTTGAAGTTAATTCTCCAGACTTGTTGTTGCGTGATTACCACAACGTTCGCCTGTGGCAAAAACATGGAACATTAGAAATCGATGGAATCAAAATTGATATGATACCATGGATTTGTAAAAGCAATGAAACAGAAATTTTTGAATTCATTAAGAACAGCACATCATCTATGTGTATGGGACATTTTGAACTTGCAGGATTTCCATTGTCTAGAGGCGTAGATAGCCACGATGGTATTGACTATAAGTTTCTAAGCAACTATAATAGAGTATTCAGCGGACACTATCATACTTTTTCCGAACACGATAGCATTACGTATGTGGGTACACCATATGAACTCTTTTGGTCGGATTATCAAGACCAAAAGAAATTTGCTATTCTAGATACAGAAAGCATGAAAGTTGAATATGTAAATAATCCACACAGAATGTTTTACAAAGTTAACTATGATGATGGTGTTGATAAACTGAAGATTGAAGACTTAAAGAATATGGACTTCTCTAAGTATGCAAATGCTTATGTGAAAGTTGTCGTTGTCAATAAACAAGATCCATACTTATTTGAAAAACTAGTTGATGAAATATATAAAGTAGGTCCAGTCGATGTTACAATCGTTGAAGACTTTACAGAATTTAGTGAAACAGAAGATGAAGAAATTGTTAATCAAGCTGAAGACACTATGTCCATTCTATCTAAATTTATTGATGGACAAAGTTTGAGTATCAATGATCCGAATAAACTTAAAACATTGATGCGTGAACTTTATGTTGAGGCACTATCTACAGAAAACATTGAATGATTATTTTTCGTAATTTACGTTGGAAGAACTTCCTAAGCACTGGCAACTTTTTTACTGAACTTAAATTAGATAACGACAATACAACATTGATTGTCGGCTCTAATGGTTCAGGTAAATCAACCATGCTTGATGCATTGACATTTGTTTTGTTCGGCAAACCTTTTCGCAGTATTAACAAAGGACAACTTGTAAATACTATCAATGGTAAAGATGCAGTCGTTGAAATTGAATTTGATACAGGCAACAAGTCATACAAAATCGTTCGTGGTATTAAACCAAATGTGTTTGAGATTTACTGCAATGGACATTTAGTCAATCAAGATGCCGCAGTCAAAGACTATCAAGAACATCTAGAGAAATTCATTCTCAAACTCAATTACAAATCGTTTACTCAAATTGTTGTATTGGGTTCAGCATCATTTACTCCATTCATGCAATTGTCTGCAAGTGATAGACGTTCTATCATTGAAGACTTGTTAGACATCCAAATCTTCTCACGCATGAATAGTGTTCTCAAAGATAAATTTCTTTTGTTGAAAGAAAAACATTCACAGTCAAAGTATGCAGTAGACTTGAAGAGTGAAAAGATTCAATATCAGATTCAGTTTATTGATTCGTTGAATAAGAACAACGCAACTCAGATTTTATCTAAGCAACAAGACATTGCAAATACTCAGCACTTGATTACAGAAAGTGAAACTAAATGTGCGACAATGCAATCAAGTTTGTCGGAAATGATTACACAAATTTCAGACAAATCTAAAGTCGATGCAAAGTTATCTAAGTTTAAAACTCTACAACAAAGTCTAGTAAAGACTCATAAAAAAATTGATACCGACATTGAGTTTTATCATAACAATGATGATTGCCCTACATGTAAGCAAGCAATCGGTAATGAATATAAACTGCACATTGTAGAAGAGAGAAATAAAAAGTTGGTTGAGGTTGATGATGCATTGTCAAAAGTTAAAACTGAACTTGATGTTGTTAATGGTAGACTTACTGAGATTGAAACAATCGCAGAACAAATCCAAACATTGAATTCGCAATTGACGTTTGAACAGAGTGAGATTAGAGTAAATAAAAAACATATTGATAATATTAATAAAGAGATTGAACGTTTGAATTCTGTTAAAGATGATGTTACTGCCGAACAAGAAAAACTTGCTACGTTGAATACAGAACTTGCAGAATTGGAATCTGAAATTAAAGTTATTGCTGAAGAACGATTGTATTACGAAGTCGCAACAAACTTATTAAAAGACACAGGTATCAAAACGAAAATCATTCGTCAATACATACCAGTCATCAACAAGTTAGTTAACAAGTATCTTGCGGCATTAGATTTCTTTGTGAATTTCAATTTGGATGAATCATTCAAAGAAACAATTAAGTCTCGCCATCGTGATGACTTTACATATGCATCATTCAGCGAAGGTGAAAAACAACGTATTGATATGGCATTAATGTTGACATGGCGTGCTGTTGCTAAGTTGAAGAACTCGGCAAGCACAAATATATTGATACTTGATGAAATTTTTGATTCATCATTGGATACAAATGGTACTGAAGACTTAATGAAAATCTTAAACATGCTTGAAGGTTCTAATTTGTTTGTCATATCGCACAAAGGCGATATTCTGCAAGACAAGTTTGCTAATGTGATTAGGTTTGAAAAAGTCAATAATTTTTCAAGGATAACAAAATGAAAATATTGAGTGAATATTATGGACAGGATTTAGATAGACAAGCAGAAATATTCTTTGATGATAATTTCTATAAAGTAAGAGCGAGAAATGAATGCGGCACTTACTTTGTTGCCTTTTTTGAAAGAGTAGATGATGCTGAAAATTTTGCAGAGAATTATGTAATGGGAGAAACACATGAACCTTGAATTAGTACCTGAATCTGCAACAGTGTTGCATGAAGAATGTTTGGAGTTTGATTTTAAAAATCCTCCTTTTGATCCAAAAGAATTAGCGCAAGCACTACACGATAAGATGGTATCCAGAGATGGGCTTGGGTTGTCTGCAAATCAAGTTGGAATTCCATATCGTGTTTTTGTAATGCGAACTGGCGATGAACCATTTGCAATATTCAACCCTAAAGTTGTTGATGTGTCTGATAAAGAAATTCCTATGAAAGAAGGATGCTTAAGTTATCCTCTTTTATTCTTAAGCATTAAACGTCCAGATGCAGTACGCATTCGATATCAAACTGTAGATGGAGAAACTACTACAGAGCGATTCATTGGTATGACTGCTAGAATTGCATTGCATGAATTTGACCACATGATTGGAAAAGTGTATACTCAAAAGGCTTCATCATTTGAAACACAACGTGCATTACGCAAACGTATGATTCTAAAACGTAAGGTAAAATAATGAAACCTTGGCAACATGGATATGACATAGAATATCTTAAAGGGCTTGAAACACAGTATGCAGACTACAATGCATATACGTTATCTCCTTTTGCAAAGTATAAAAAGAACAATATTGCAGAGTCATTGAAAAACGAAACTCTTATGGTTCTTGATGATGCAATGCTTGATGTGACAATTAACAAAGTTGCATCAGATATTACAATGCATGGCGACACAGTTATTGCTAAAAAATTAAAAGGTGATATTTCGATAGGAAAACTTTCTGGTAACATCAATACGATCAAACAAAAAATTTCTATGATAGTTGGAAATAATTTTTGGTTGACTGTATGGGCAGAAAACAAATCACATTGTGCAATGGCTGAAGAGTTAGGTTTCTGTTATGTTGGTCCAAAGATTACAACATATGGAGAAGTACATGCGATTTATTTTAAGAGTAACAGTCCTATTCCACGTTCGTTTCCTAAAGTAGAATCAACAGAATATCTAAGCATCAAAAAGATTGGTACAATCACATCAGAGTTTATTGAATCTGTTTCTGCTAAATTAGCAACGTTACCTGCATTCACAAATCATTACAGTAACTACAACAAAGACAAAGCATGGTCTGCATTGTCACTACGTGGTTATCGTCCAGAATCAGACTTCATTACAAAGCCTTCAGAGATGAATGATGACTGGAAAGAAAAAAACAAAGACGTAAAATTTGAATTGCAAGACACACCACTCTATGATATGTTTCCTGAAGTGCGTGAGTTGTTGAGTAAATACAAAGAAGTGCATCGTGTTCGTTTCATGCAATTGAAACCTGGCGGTGGAGAACTAGAACGACACACCGATCAAGTTGATAAAGACTCTGGTGGCTCTAAAGGCAAACTAGCAAGACTACACATACCAATCATTACCAATCCAAACATGATTTTTACTGTGTGGGACACAAAAGGTAATCCACAAAAGGTACATATGGAAGTTGGAGACTTGTGGTTCTTAGATACACGTAAGCCACATCAAGCAATCAACAATGGAACGGATAATAGAATTCACTTAGTCATCGATGCAATTTCTGAAGGAGAACTGTATGAGTCGCTTGTATCCTGAAGAAGTTTCTGATATAATCAAAGATTGGAAAGACCCAAACCCCGCACCGATAGTTGAAATGCACAATGGATTTTATGTTGTGCGTGATGACTTGTTAGAGTATGGAAGTAAAAGTCGATTCATTGACTATCTTGTAAAGACTACCGAATGTGATGAATGGGTCTTTGGTGGTGCAAACAAAGTTGGTTGGGGTCCTATATCATTAACACATGTGTGTAATCTCTATGGAAAAAAAGCAACGTTCTTTATGGCTAAACGCAAAGAGCCTACATGGCATCAGCAAAGAGTGCTTGACCTTGGAGGCACTATTCATTGGGTTGACAATGGTATGCTTACTGTGACAAAAGCAAAAGCAAGACGTTATCAAGAAGAAGACACAAAGTGCAGACAATGTTTGCCTTTAGGTTTAGAACATCCATCTGTGCTTGCATCGATTGTTAAAGTCGCTAGAGATTTAAAAATCAAACCAACAGAGATTTGGACTGTTGCATCAAGCGGAACATTGAATCGTGGTTTGCAAATGGCATTTCCCAATGTGCCTGCATATGCAGTAGAGATTGGACATAAGATGAGTGACTACGAAAAAGGTCGTGCTGTGACAATGCGTTCACCATATAAGTATGACCAAGTAGTAGAAGAGGATCAAGCACCTCCATATCCATCTGAAAAATACTATGATGCTAAACTTTGGCAGTTTGTAGTGAGTAGCGGGAAACCAGGCGCACTAATCTGGAATGTAGCTTAATTAATATTCAAAGGAGTCGGAACATGAGTACAGAAGAAGATAAATTTAAACATTCTAAACGAATCCTTAAAGATGAAAATGCAATACGAAAGCAATTGAAAATTGCAAAAGCATATAAGATACCAGTTGAGTCTCCTCATCAATTGGCTAAACATCATGTCTTAGATTGTGGTAATCCCAATTGTGTGATGTGTGCAAATCCTAGAAAAGTTTTTAAAGAAAAAACAATTCAAGAAAGACGTTTCGAACAAACTGAAAAATTCGATAATGATTAAAGAAAAATATCTTGGCGCATACATGAAGACTGCAAGAGTCTTTGCCGAATTGAGTAGCGCAAAACGTAAGCATGTTGGTGCGGTTGTCGTTAAAGATGACCGCATCATCTCAATTGGCTACAATGGTATGCCAAGTGGGTGGGATAACAATTGTGAATACGAAGTAGAAGAATTTCAAACAGAATATGGAGTAGGATCGAAACTTGTTAAAACAGGCGAATTAAAGACTAAACCCGAAGTTCTCCATGCAGAGTCTAATGCAATTGCAAAACTTGCTAAGTCTACCGAGAGTGGTGATGGTGCAAGTATGTTTATCACTTGCGCTCCATGCATGGACTGTGCTAAAATGATATTTCAAACAGGTATTAAAGAGGTCTTCTATGCCGAAGATTATCGTGATGATGCAGGAATCAGTTTCCTAAATAAATGTGGAATAACAGTAAAACAGATAACATGACAAAACATTTTTATGAACGTAATGATTGGTTGTTGAACCATGAAACAAACAAGACATTTGAAGAAGTGCAATGGATGAGTGAAGACGAATTTCGTCAATGGTTCATCGATTTGCGTAAAGCAGTTGTACACTCATGGGACACTATGGGTCAACCACCAAGAGTTGGTTGGGATGAAGGTGCAATTAAAAAGCAATTCAAAGAGATGTATGGATTTCCTGTGCATGAGTTTGAACATGTAGATGAGTTGACTGGTGAGAAAGATGTAATTCGAAACACTAGCGTAGTTGGCAATGCGGCTAATCAATGGTTTCCAACTATGATGAAGACACGTATCAACTATACTAAAAATGATGATGGTCTTTCAATCTATGACCACTTTCTAAAAGATGAATTACTTGAGAAGACATTGAAGTATTCTAAACGACACTTCAAACGTGATTCATTCTATGCATATTCAAATACAGTTAAAGTCAATGAGATTATTAACGTTGGTTCTTACAATGTAAAGTTTAAGAACGGCAATGATTTTGTTCGTTGGTTTGAAGAGAACAACATTCGCCAGTATGGTTATGATTATTGGGTAGAGAGTCGTGATGACGATGAAGAGTATACTGGCTACAACGAAGAACTCAAAGGTGCAAAGTATCTTGAAGTAACGCAAGATATTCTAGATACAATTCCATCTAAGTCCACAATGAATATTAAATCGCACGACCAAACAAAGTATCGTCTGCGTATGTACAAGTATGGACAAAAGATTTTTCCTGTCGGCTTGAAAGCATTCCGTGTATCGTGGTGCCAATATGCTGTTAACTTCCCACCATTGACTGCAAAACTACTTTATGAAAAATTTACTAGACACGTTAAGAACCAAGATAGAATTGTTGTTTACGATCCCTCTTCTGGTTGGGGTGGGCGCATTTTGGGTGCTATGGCTTCTCGCACTTCTCTTCCTTTACACTATGTGGGTACTGATCCTAATACCGATCACACTATTAATGGCGATAGCGGCAGTCCTAGTACTAAATATGCCGACTTGGCTAATTTCTATAACTCCGCAAAGAACGAAGGAGTTTTGTTTGAACAGTCCAACACTTATGAAATTTTTCAACTTGGTTCAGAAGTTGTCCGAGATGATAGTTCGTTCCAAAAATACAAGGGCGAATTAGATATGGTGTTCACTAGCCCTCCTTATTTTGCTAAGGAAGCGTATAGTGAAGACCCAACACAATCATATAAAAAGTTTACTGGATATGATGCATGGCGTGAAGGCTTCTTGCGTCCAACGCTAGAGACTGCTGTTGAGTATTTGCGTAATGACAGATACTTACTTTGGAATATTGCTGATGCTAAGTTTGGACAAGACATGTTGCCACTTGAAAAAGATAGCAAAGACATTTTGGAATCACTCGGTATGCAATTTAAAGGTGTGGTTAAGATGGCACTAGCACAAATGCCAGGCGGTAATCGTATTGATCCTGATACTGGTTTACCTAAAGCAAAGAATTTTTGCAAGGTGAATGGTATGTGGTTGAAGTATGAACCGATTTTTGTTTTCTATAAGCCATGACTTCAATCAATGAAGTGCTGAACCATTATTGGAATACAGTAGGTAACGATCAAGATACTTTCAAAATTAGAGGTGACAATCATTTTAGTAAATTGAATGATTACTTGAATGAGAGAATACCTACTAAAGGCATTCCAGAATCGTTTATAACGTGTGCATATCGTAATAGAAAAAGTTGGGATATGCATTTTCCTGATATTAACGTTGCAATTGAGTATAAGACATTTACTGCAAAAGGTATTTCTGGAAATAAAAATAATCGCATTGAAGAAGCACTAGGATCATCGATAGATTTAAAAAGAAAACATCCACATTACAAATTGGGATTTATTGCGGTGTTTGCATTCAGAGAAAATTCAATACAGGCAATAAAAGCAAGAGAAATAGTTATTGAAGTATTCGATAGAATGATTGATGATGGACACTATGATATTTTTTTACCTATCCAAACAATGGGTATCGATAATCATTTTGAATTATCGGAAAAATATTCATTGAATACTTTCATAGAGTCTATCAATTATAATACTCAACAAAAAAATGGATCTTTGATTGTGAAATCCAATCTAAATAATTTTTTTATCTAATTATTACTCTTATGATACACAACACAACACATCTTCCCAATATAGGAATACTCAACGCAAAATTTACTGATGCTGAATTGAAACCAATATTGAATGAGATTAATGATATTAAGAGTAAAAATTTTTCTGGAACAAAAATTAATTCAATTTTAGCTGGAAATATGGAGCATGAATTTGAATTAACTGAGTGTCATTCCTACGTAAGTTTTTTATTGGCTCCTGTGTTAAAAACATATAATGAACAATTTGGAGTCATTGATGAAATGTCAAGGATTTTATTTAATAAACCCACACCAACACGCCTTGCAAAATTGTGGGTGAACTTTCAGCAAAAACATGATTTTAATCCAATACATCGTCACGGTGGGGCGGTGAGTTTTGTCATATGGATTGATATTCCGTATGATATCAATGTCGAAAAACAACATCTAACATCAAAAAATTCTGCGTCACCTCTTCCAGGATATTTTCAATTTACATACGTGAACATTTTAGGTGAGATAACATCACATAATATTCCAGCAGACTCTAAATTTAAAAATCAAATGGTAATGTTTCCTGCAAGATTACCTCATTGTGTATATCCATTTAGAACTTCCGATGAATATAGGATTAGTGTATCCGGAAATTTTGTATTTGATATGCCATGATGATAAGATGCATTACGTGTGAATCTATTCTAGAAGCAAACGAAAATAATTTCAGCAATACCTTTTTGGGTAAAATCGTCAATAAAGAATTACGTGAGAGCATATGTAAAAAATGCTATAACTCTTATCATCAAAGAAAAAACTTAGAAAAAAAATCATTGGGATTGAGTAGAAAAGGCAAAGAAATATATCAAAGAAAATTTGATGGTGCTAATGTAATAAAAAATACATCAGGAATTATTTACATCGTTGGGCATAAAAACGGACCATATAAGGTCGGTATGACAACTGGAAGAATAGAAAGAAGAGTTACTGCATTACAAACCGCTTCACCCAAAGAAATTTATACTTACTATACTAGTCCTAAGATGAATTCCATATTTCAAATTGAAGATGATATTTTATGTGAGTTAAAACCATATAATATTAAAGGCGAATGGTTTAATCTTGACATAAAAGTATTGACAAGCATTGTAGAAACCAAAATTGCCAAAAACGCCTCTATAGACCGTTGATTTTAAAGGGTTTTTTACCATCATTTTAGGCAAATGTTGCTTAAATGCGACAAATGTGTTGTTTTAATGCTACACTACGTCAAATAATCGTTGACATTCATTCCTACTGTGCTATACTAGATACATAGATTGAGATTACAGAGGAATTTATATGTCACATATCGAACGTCCTGGTGCCTACGAAGCCGCTATCAAGCGCAACATCTTGAACAATGCTACCAAAACTTTCTACAGGACATATCCTGATGCTGGCGATATTGTCACATTCCTGAATGCTAATTACAAAAATTCGTTTTACTCAAACCTTCTTCATTCGTTGGACACCTACGGCAAGTTGACGGAAAAACAAGTCCTTGCTGTACGCAAGTCTATGGCAACAATGGCTGAACGTAAAGCACAATGGCAAGCCGAGGCGGTTGCTAAAAATGCAACCCGTACATTCGTTGGTACTGAAAAGAAAAAGATTACTGTTACCCTTACAGTTAAAAAAGCAATTGTGGTTGAGCGTCCTCGCTTCCACTACTATGATTCTGGCACCAGCCTTCTCCGTATTTGTGAAGATGCCGCTGGCAATGTTATCGTATTCAGCGGCAATGCAGATTTTCCTGCCGAAGGCGAGACTGCCACTATCACCGCTACTGTAAAAATGCACCGCTACTATAAGCAAGGTGACATTGAAGTGCCACAGACAGTTATCATCCGTCCCAAGACTGTTGCAACGGCACAACAACCTGTTGCAGAAACCGCTTGACATTTTAATCCACTTGAGTTAAGATACATACATGCTTAATAAACAAATTTCAAAATCCACTTTAGCAAAGTTACTTGCTACAGAGAATATTTCGGTAGACTATCGTAAGGTGCAGACTGCATCATTCGATATCGTGAATCGCCGTCTTACTCTTCCCATTATGAATGACACCACACCAGAAATGACAGACCTTTTTGTCGGACATGAAGTGGGTCACGCATTAGATACACCACAATCATACGTTGAATCGGCTAAGGCTGGCGGTTCTGCATTCTCTACATTCTTGAATGTTGTTGAAGATGCAAGGGTCGAACGTAGAATGAAGGATCGATATCCAGGTTTACGCAAATCGATGGCTATTGCATATCGTCAATTTACTGAACGTGACTTCTTTGGTATCAAAGGTCAAGATGTAAACGCAATGATGTTGATTGATAGAATCAATTTGCATTTTAAACTTGGTGCAATTGCAGGTATTAAATTCAATACCGAAGAAATGGTATACGTTAATGAAGTTGAAAAAGCAGATTCGTTTGAGGAAGTGAAAGATATCACCGAACGTTTGTATGCTTTTTGCAAAGCAGAGTTAGAACAAAAACGTAAAGAAGCCGAAGAAGAATTCGAAAAGCGTAAAGCTGATGGCGAATTCGATGACAATGAAGATTTTGGTGATGATAGTTTCGGTAGCGGTGAAGGTATCGAAGACTATGAAGACAAAAATCCTAATGACTTTGATTCTAGTTTTGATGATGATTTTGGTGATGAAGAACCCGAAGACAATTTTGACAATGGCTATTCGAATACACCAACATTCGAAGATGCTATGCCTAATGAGTTGAAGGCGTATGGTGATGAAGTTAAATCTGTAACCGATGAGAAATTTCAACAAGCATTGAAAGGTCTTGCAGAAACAAAAGAAATTTACATCGGCAAGATTGCTAGCCAGAATCAAATCAACGTAAAAGAATATATTGTTCCTTTCAAGGAATTAAAATTCTTTGAAGATAATTTTTACAATGATCCTGAGTTGCAAGCGCATGAGCGTTATGATTCTACTTTGCTAACGAAATTCGAAGCCAAGAATAAGAATCCAATTGCGTATCTTGTAAAAGAATTTGAAATGAAAAAGAAAGCGGCTGAGTTGCGCCGTGTAACAGTATCTGATACTGGTACATTGGACACCAACAAGTTGCATACTTACAAATTCAATGACGATATCTTCCGTAAGATTGGTTCTGTTGCAGAAGGTAAGAATCACGGTATTGTGATGTTCATTGACTGGTCTGGTTCTATGATGGACAATCTGTCTGGCACAATTGAACAGTTGATTACAATGGCAACGTTCTGCCGCAAAGTGAATGTTCCTTTTGATGTTTATGCTTTCAGTACTGAATGTAATAAAGGAATTCGAAAAGAATACGTTCCTACAACAAATGGTCAATTGCAAATTGATAATTTTTCTCTGTTAAACATTTTGTCTAGCAGTATGAAGAATGCAACATATCGCAAATTTGCAAATGACTTGTTGCAAGTTGCTGAAGCATATCAGCCTTATGTAAATCACCGTAGAAATTACAAGTCCAATTTTATCTGTGATAATATGAAACTTGGTGGCACTCCGTTGAATGCGACAATTCAAGTTGCATCTAATGTTGTGAATGATTTCCGTAAACGTACTCGGTCGGAAATCGTGAATGTTATCTTTTTGACTGACGGAGAAGATTCTTCTACTCTTTGGACTGATGATGAATTAGGACATAGCCACCAGCGTATCGGACCTTCTGACCGCCGGTCAGTATCTTACATCGAAGATAAAGATTCAGCAAAAACTTATCGTGTAAGTGACAAAGGTGTAACACCTACTCTGTTGGAAATTCTAAAAGATCGTACTGGTTGTAATTTGATTGGATTCTACATCCTGCCAAAAAGCAAACGTTACTTCCAAAATGCAATGGCACGTTTCAACATGATGATGACAGAAGATAAGTACAAACAATTCCGTAATGAGAAATTTTTCTCTGTTAACGGATATGGCTACTCAGAATATTTTCTGATTCCTGGTGGTGATGATTTGTCTACCGAAGATGATTCGCTATCAGACATTCTTGGCGAAGCCAAAGATGTTTCCGCACGTAAGTTAAAAGGCGCATTCTTGAAAATGAACCAAAACCGTTTGACTAATCGTGTTCTTCTCTCTAAGGTAATCAAGGAAATTGCTTGATGTTGCGTAAAAACAACAGTTTGAATAACCCTTGACTTACCATAAATACTCTGTTATACTACTAGTATTGAAATTGATTTTTAACTGAAAGGCAAATTATATTATGATTACGCAAAGTGAAAAAGTTGCATTCGTTACCGAAGCCGCCAAACGTTTCGGTGCCATTGTAACCCGCCAGCAGTTGGTGACACTTTCTGAAGAGACTGGCACCAAGCGCCAGTTCTGGCTTGAAGCCGACCAGTACCGAGTTGGTCGTGGCAAGTATCAGTTGCCCCTCCAAGAATTTAACGTTAACATGGCTGGTCTCGCACTAGTGCAATCCACTCCAGTTCCTTCTATGCCAATCTCCGAACCTATCATGGCTCCTGTTGCAAAGGCAGTAGCAAAAATGTCTTCCGTTGCACGTATGCAAGAAGGCGCAATTATTCCTAAAGTGAATTCATTGTACGTTCCTTTTGGATTCTTTGACAACATGAAACGTATTGTTGCATCGAAGAAATTTTATCCAGTATTCGTTTCTGGTCTCTCTGGTAACGGCAAGACCTTCATGGTCGAACAGGCATGTGCCCAATTGAAGACTGAATGCCTCCGTGTGAATATCTCACCAGAGACTGATGAAGATGATTTGATTGGTGGCTTCCGTTTGATTGACGGTGAGACAAAATGGTTTGATGGTCCAGTTGTTCAAGCAATGAAGTCTGGTGCTGTTTTGATTCTTGATGAAATTGATCGTGGTTCCAATAAACTAATGTGCTTACAAGGTGTACTTGAAGGCAAAGGTTTGTTTGTTAAAAAGACTGGTGAGTTTGTTGAGCCAATGCAAGGCTTCAACGTTATCGCTACTGCAAACACCAAAGGTAAAGGTGATGAATCTGGTCGCTACATGGCCGCTACAATTCTTGATGATGCGTTCCTTGAGCGTTTTCCAATTACAGTTGAACAAGAATATCCCGACACTAAAGTTGAAACAAAGATTTTGACTAAGTTGTTTACCAGCCTTGGTATTGATGACAAAGCATTCGCAGAAAATCTTGTGAAGTGGGCTGATATCATTCGTAAGACTTTCGAAGAAGGTGCTATCGATGAATTGATTTCCACTCGCCGTTTGTCTCACATTGCCGAAGCCTACACTATCTTCAATGATAAGATGGAAGCAATCAAGTACTGTATTAACCGCTTTGATGCAGAAACCAAAACATCATTCCTTGATTTGTATACCAAGATTGATGCGGGTATCGACCCTACTGCGGAAGTGACTCCTGCGCCAGCAGATGATGACGTACCGTTCTAAATCTCCTTGGCAGTAATGCCTTTGAGGCTACGTAAAGTAGCCTCTTTTTTTATACATATATAACACATGCAAACTTTTAATAATATGGAGAAATTATGCAATTTGAAATTGATATTGGTAAGCTAAGAGAAAAGAAATTGTTCATTGCGACACCAATGTATGGTGGACAATGCCACGGTTCTTATACTAAAGCAATCGCAGACTTAATGACACTATGCACAAAGTATGGAATTGAAGCTAAGTTGTTTTTCATTTTTAATGAGTCTCTAGTGCAACGTGCTAGAAATTATTTGACAGATGAATTTGTACGTAGTGGATATGACTTGATGATGTTTATCGATAGCGATATTCACTTTGATGCACAAGATATTTTTGTTATGATGCACTATGCAATCGAACGTGATGACATGGATGTTATTTGTGGACCATATCCAAAGAAAGCAATTTCTTGGGAGAAAATTAAATCCGCAGTTGATAAAGGATATGCAGATAAAAATCCGAATGACTTAGAAGAGTTTGTTGGTGATTTTGTTTTCAATCCATCAGACAATCAAACTTCATTCCGAGTTGATGAGCCAGTTGAAGTAAAAGAATCTGGAACTGGATTTATGATGATTAAACGTAGCGCATTGGAAAAATTCGACAAAGCATTCCCAATGCAAAGTTACAAACCAGACCACGCACGTACAGTAAACTTTGATGGTAGCAGAGAAATCATGGCTTACTTTGATTGTGTTATTTGTCCAGATACAAAACGTTATCTTTCAGAAGACTATATGTTCTGTCAATGGATGCGTAAAGCTGGTGGAAAGATTTGGTTGCTTCCATGGTTGCGTTTGAAACATGCTGGTAGTTATATCTTTGGTGGTTCTCTAACTGCGCTTGCCGCAATCAATGCATCACCTACTGCGGGTAATAATGTTCCAAAGAAAGAGAATGCTTTGAAATGATTGACTATCGATATAATGAAGACAAGACTTTGGAGGAACTGAAGTCTTATATTGATGCAACATACGGGCAACATTATTCCCGTGACAAATTCCAAGCAACAGAATTCATCATCGATGGTGGACACGGTGAAGGATTCTGTATTGGAAATGTGCTGAAATATGCACAAAGGTATGGCAAGAAAGATGGACGTAATCGTAAAGACTTGCTAAAAATTTTACACTATGCTATAATCATGCTACACGTACATGACTTGAATGAAGGAAAACAAAATGAAATTAAGTGAATCAACAATCAATGTGTTAAAGAACTTCTCTAACATTAACTCCGGTATGCTAATCAAAAGCGGAAACGTTATTCGTACTATTTCAAAACAACAAAACGTTTTGGGTAAAGCTACAGTAACAGAAACATTTGATAGTGACTTTGTTATATATGACTTGAATCGCTTTTTGGGTTTGGTTGGTTCTCTTACCGATCCCGAAATCGCAATCAATGATGCCGCAAAGAATCTGACAATCAAGTCTGGCTCTTCAAAAACTACATACGGACTTTCTGATGAGTCCATGATTGTTGCACCGCCTGCGAAAGAGATTAAAGTAGAAAATGCGGAAGTGAATTTTCGACTGACAAAAGACGATTTGAATCAAGTATTGAAGTTGTCTGGCATCTTGGGTCTTCCAAACATTGCAGTTGTTGGTGATGGCTCTGAAATCTCTATCTCTGCACTTGATGTTAAGAATACTGACTCTGATAATTTCTCCATCAAAGTTGGTGAGACTTCATCCAATTTCAAAATGATTTTCAATACAGAAAACTTGAAGATGATTCCCGGCACATATAATGTTGCAATTTCATCAAAGGGTATTTCGCATTTCAAGCACAGCACAGACCCAATTGAATATTGGATTGCTACTGAAGCTGGTTCTAAGTACGAGGGTTAATATTATGAGTAATGTGATTGTTCCGTCTTCTCCAGAAGACCGTAAAAAAATTCTGGATGCACTTGTAGAAATCTCCTCATCACTAACTCGCATTGAAGCAGAGCGTGATTTGATTAAAGATATTCTCACTACAGTTGAAGATAAATTTGAGTTGCCTAAAAAGTATACTCGCAAACTTGCAAAGATTTATCACAAACAAAACTTCACCGAGGTCCAACAAGAGCAAGACGATGTTGAGACTTTATATGAGAGTGTGGCTAAGTAACACTCAGTTTGCATTCTAACATGCAATGTGTTAGAATATATTTTTTATGTTATGATAAGGTGAACACATGCTACAAGATTATTTGTGGGTAGAAAAATATCGTCCTCAAACTGTCGAAGATACAATTCTTCCGGCAGACATGAAAGCAACATTTCAAAAATTTGTTGACGATAAAAATGTACCAAATCTAATTCTTACAGGCGGTCCTGGCGTTGGTAAGACTACCATCGCTAGGGCTATGCTTGAAGAACTTGGATGTACTTATATTGTTATTAACGGATCGATGAACGGAAACATCGATACACTACGCAACGAAATTAAAAACTTTGCATCTACCGTTTCATTTTCTGGTGGAAGAAAATATGTTATACTTGACGAGGCTGATTATCTTAACCCGCAATCTACTCAACCCGCATTACGGAACTTCATGGAAGAGTTTTCTGCTAACTGTGGTTTTATCCTTACTTGCAACTTTCTTAATCGTATCATCGCCCCTCTTCACAGCCGATGCTCTGTTGTACAGTTTAAGATAACCAATTCTGATAAGCCAAAACTTGCTGGTCGTTTTATGAAACGTGTGACTGGCATTTTGCAAAAAGAAAATATTGAGTTTGAAGAGAAAGTTGTTGCTGAACTTATTATGAAACACTTCCCTGATTGGAGGCGTGTTCTTAATGAACTACAACGTTATGCGGCCACAGGTAAGATTGATACTGGAATTCTTGCAAATATTTCAAGTGACAATTTCAAGGCATTAACAGAAAAATTAAAAGCAAAAGACTTTACTGGTATGCGTAAGTGGGTTGCAGAGAATCTTGACAATGAACCATCCGTTCTATTCAAACGAATCTTTGACAATACTAATGAATATTTGGTGCCAGATTCTGTTCCACGTATGGTATTAATGCTTGCTGAATATCAATACAAGTCTGCATTTGTTGCCGATCAAGAAATTAATTTTGTTGCATTCTTGACTGAAGCAATGATGGACTGCGAATTCAAATGATTAATAAAAAATTTGATCGTTCATTATACAACAAATATGATAATGTTGGTAAGAATGTAGTAAAAAATTATTTCAAATCTAAATTAGACATAGATGCTATAGACAATTCAGATTTATATGGGGTGGATTTAATACTAACAAAAAATAATAATGTTGTTGGATATGCAGAAGTAGAAGTTAGAAATAATTGGGATAAAGATAATTTCCCCTTTGACACATTAAATGTTCCTAGTAGAAAAAAGAAGTTACTTGAAAATGAATTGCCCACATTTTTCTTTTCCGTAAATAAAATTTTAACTAGAATGTTTTGCTGTAAAGCCGAAGTTGTGTTACAATGTCCTCTTATTGAAAATAAAAACAAATATGTAAAAGACGGAGAATATTTCTACAAAGTTCCAGTAAACACCTTAAAGTTAATTATATTATGACACCATTTGACTATCTAAACGCTATCAACCAATCAAAAGAAAATATGATGGTTGGTACTGACAATGATGAACTTGCAGAAAAATCGTACAACCCATATATCGTTAATAAAGGACTATCTTACTTCCCAGACACAATCCTATATTCAAATGAAATGAATATGCGGCATTTCTTGGACAATAAACCACAGTTTTTGTATTTACTAAATACCATCAGGCCTAAAAAAAGGTTCAGTAAATGGTTTAAGAATGAGGTGGTAGAGGATATTAATGTGATTTCAGAATATTTTGGCTATAGTTACGCTAAAGCTAAACAAGTACAGAATCTCATAACCTCAGACCAACTTAAAATCATGCGACAAAAACTAGAAAAAGGTGGATTGAAGTCTAAGGAGAAAAAGAATGGCGGTGAACATTGAAGATTTACTTGAAGTAAGATTAAAACAAGAAGACGATTTTTTGAAAGTAAAAGAGACACTAACCCGTATTGGCGTTGCATCACGTAAAGATAAAACTCTATACCAATCATGTCATATTCTACACAAAAAAGGTAAATATTATATTGTACATTTTAAGGAGTTGTTTGCATTAGATGGCAAACCAACTGATTTTGAAGAGAATGATTTAGCAAGACGCAACACAATAGCAAAATTGTTAGCCGAATGGGGTCTTATTGAGGTTATAAATAAACCTACAAATGTAGAACAACCAATTGCGCCGTTATCACAAATCAAAATTATCTCTTATAAAGAAAAAGATGATTGGTTATTAACAGCAAAATACAATATCGGAAACAAAAAGAGAGATTAAAATGGATGAACTAGTACAATCACTAAAAGTGTCTTTGGCGAATCACTATGCATTTTATTTGAAGGCACACTACTACCATTGGAACGTAACTGGTCCCAACTTTCCTCAGTATCACGAATTCTTAGAAAACATCTATACTGAAGTGTATGGTGTTGTGGATAAAATTGCAGAAGAGATTCGAACATTGAATGCATATGCGCCAGGAAGTTTTAATCGTTTCATTCAGTTATCACAAATCCAAGGTGACGAATCTGTGCCACCAGCGGAAGTGATGATGCAGAGATTGTTGGATGATATTCAAGTTATGAACTCTAGTATTATGAGAGTATACGAACTTGCAGAGCAAGAGCGTTGCCACAACATAAGTAACTTCATGGCAGAACGTCAAGATGCATTTAACAAACATGCATGGATGATTAGGTCAACTTTAAAGGCTTGACAAACGTTATATTATATGAGATAATGTTATCTCAAACTAAATTAGGAGATTCTATGAAATCCATGAAAGTATTGACAGCAGTAGCATTAACTACTCTCTCCCTAGTTGCCGTTGCGGCAGACAAACCAGCAGAAACAAAACCTGCGCCTGCAACAACAGCATCAGCACCTGCCGCTAAAGCAGACTCCAAAAAAGAGAAACCACATCCCAAAGTGATTACTCCAAAAGAGAAAGCCGCAAAAAAAGCAGAGGCTACAACAACCGCTAAGAAATAATTCTTAGTAATTTTTTATCATTATTTGATGAGGTATTTAAAATGGCATTTGTAAATTCTAGCAAAACACAGACAGAACTCTTGGTATCATACTTGCGTGGTACTGGTCGTGGAATCTCTGCACCACAAGCACGGTCTTTGTTTGGCATCAAAAACCTTCGTGCCCGTATCAGCGACTTGCGCCAAGCAGGTTTCAAAATCCGTAAGGACATGAACACAGAAGGCAACACAACATATTTTGTTTCACGCAGAATGGTTGGACAGGCTTAATCTGTTATAAATAAACGTATCTCAGGGATGGGAACGTAAATGGCTCTTCTACCTTAGGAGCGTCTAACGCTGGCACAACGTTATGGTGTCCCTGTATGCAGTAAGCAGGATTAATGATACGCCTTCGGGGTATCGGATTTTATTTTTAACTCGCTTAATAGGAGAAACTATGTTACAAAACATCAATAGTGCTATCGATGCATTTCAAAGCACAAAAACGCAATTCGTCAAAACATTCGTCAAGAATGAAGAACTTGCAAAACCCCTCAATACTTTCATTGAAGCGCAAACATCTTACGCAAAGGCTGTCGCTGTAGAAGTCAACAAGTTTTATACAACTCTTGGACTCTCTGCATACACATTCGATGCTAAGAAAGCATTTTCAAAATCTAAGTAAGAGGAGATACAATATGGGACATACACCAATTCCCGCTATCTTTGGCGGTCCAGGTTTCAAAGACTTTGATAAATTCTTTGTTGGCTTCGATGAACAATTCAATCGACTAGCAAAAATACATGATGATGTGACTAAGAACATTCCTAACTACCCACCTTACAACATTCGCAAGACTGGTGACAATACATACGTCATTGAACTTGCTGTTGCGGGTTTCGGTAAACAAGAAATCGATATCACTTTAGAAGACAACAAATTAATTGTTGCTGGCAATACAAAAGATGATGGAGACAATTTCTTGTTCAAGGGTATTGCTAATCGTGCATTCACTCGCACGTTTGCACTTGATGACCAAATCGAAATTCAAGATGCCGCTTTGATTAATGGTATGTTGAAGATTGCTTTGGAACGAATCATCCCAGAACATAAGAAGCCAAAGAAGATTGAAGTTAAGGATGCTGAATCTAAAACTAAAAAATCATCTCAACAATATTTAACTGAGGATGAATTATGAAATCAGTAAAAAACTTCTTTATGGCATTACTTGAAGCAATTCAAGATGCGAAAGAGCATAAAGCAAAACGTTTTAAATAAACACCGAGGGTGCCGCAATGGCACCCTTTTTTATTATAGGATATAAAATGGCAAACTTAAGAATTTTAAAATTGACAACAGGTGAAGAGATTGTCGGTGATCTTGTAGAAGAAACTTCAGAAAAATATCGCATTGAGAATCCATGCATTCTTGGTATTGCAATGGGTCCAAATGGCAAAGCAAGTTTACAAATGCAACCGATGCTTTTATTTTCCGAACAAAAAGTTGTTGAACTTAAACCAGAACATGTTTTATATAATGTTTCAGTTGCAATTGAAATCAAAAACAAGTATAATGAAGTTTACGGTTCGGGCATTGTCGTTCCACCACAACAATCTATTATTATTTAATTGAATGAACTCTTTATTTTTTCCTACAACTATCATTGACGGATTCTTAGACAATCCAGAAACTGTTCGGGAATATGGATTAGGATTAGAATATAAAATTGATCCCAATTTTATGCGACCAGGAAAAAGAAGTGATTATATTCACAAATCAAATCCAGAATTTCACGATAGATATATTCATAGGATGCTATCTATATTTTATGACGATACGACTGATATAAAAACTGCGGCATATAGTAACTACGACTTAATTGATAGTAGATATGGAACTGATGGTAGTTGGTTGCATACTGATATGTCAAAATCAAAAACTAATGGTAGTGTTATTATGGCGACCGCAATTTTATTTTTGAATAAAAATCCTGGAGCGGGTCTTGGAATTTTTGATGTTAATGATTTAGATTATTTTAATAAAGGAAATGATTTCCATTTCAATAAGCGTAGAGAAGCGATAAAAAATTTAGATATTCCAGAATATAGAAAAGCACATGATGAATATTTTGATGAGAATATTTTTGTTAAAGGGAAATTTAACAGATTAGTTCTCTTTGATGCTAGAGTTTGGCATGGTGCATTAGGATATTATGGAACAAATGATGATGACACACGAATGACAATAGTAACGCAATTACATTCAGTATTGGCAACAAATTCTTCCGGTCAGTCAGTTAGTCTTCCAATGCCTAGATCAAAACGTTCTTCTGAAATTTGACACAACATCAGAAAAAAGATACAATTACATAATGAAATTTTATACGCACTTTTCTAAACTTGGCAATAATATTCTTGTTCGTGGTTACAACAACGGCAAGAAATTTATTGATAAAGTTGAATACAATCCAACTTTATATTTACCATCCAAAGATGGTGACTATAGAACGTTGGATGGACAATCAGTTGCGCCTGTGTCCCAAGGCACAATGCGTGATGCTACTGAGTTTATGAAACGATATGAAGACGTTGACAACTTCAAAGTATATGGCTCAACAAACTTCCCATACGTTTATATCAATGAAGCATATCCAGGCAAAGTAGATTATGATCCAGAACAAATTAAGATTGCAAATATTGACATTGAGGTTGGCTCTGAGAATGGCTTTCCTGAACCTGCATCTGCGACTGAGCCAATTACTGCCATCACGTTTAAGATAGCTGGACACTTCTATGTGTTTGGTTGTGGTGACTTTGAAACCAATCGTGATGACGTAACATATCTCAAGTGCCGTGATGAAAATAATCTTACCATGCGTTTCTTGGACATGTGGGAAGAAACATCACCAGACATTGTGACTGGTTGGAACATTCAATTTTTTGATATTCCATATCTGAACAATCGTATCACAAAACTCATGGGCGAGAATACTGCAAAGCGTTTGTCACCATTTCGTAGAATCGGTGAACGTACAACTACGATTCACAATAAGCAACAAGTAGCATTCGACTTGGTAGGTATTGCTATTCTTGATTACATTGAATTGTACAAGAAGTTTACTTACTCACAACAAGAAAGTTTTAGTCTTAATCACATTGCATACTTAGAACTTGGTGAGAAGAAGTTAGACTACTCTGAAGTCGAAAGTCTGCATCAGTTATACCGAACAAACTTTCAAAAGTTTATTGAATATAACATCCATGACGTTGAACTTGTAGATCGCATTGATGCTAAGATGCAATTGATTGACATGGCACTTGCGCTTGCATATGACGCCAAAGTTAATTACACCGATGTGTTCACGCAAGTACGCATGTGGGATA
>Ga0209401_1000210_pt1 | contig 40343 bp, 31 predicted proteins | sample M_140807_MF_Meta_FD_187318 | JGI IMG/M metagenome (GOLD analysis project Ga0209401, IMG submission 187318) | Freshwater microbial communities from Lake Montjoie, Canada to study carbon cycling - M_140807_MF_MetaG (SPAdes) (version 2) | ecosystem: Environmental > Aquatic > Freshwater > Lake... | reverse complement strand
GCCGGCGGTCATGGACGTGCGCCGCGTCGTCCTGCGCCCCAAGCGACTCTAGTGCGTATGCGGAAAAAGCCTTTCCGAGGGTTTTCCGTCGCCCGCTACCGCCGCCCTGTCTCTGAGGACTCCAGAACATGGTCGATCGCTCGCGCTGGCTGGGGCTCGCATGCCTGTGGTTCGCATGCGCCGCGGCGTGGGCCTGTGCCGCGACCGCCGCTGCGGCCGACGACATGGCCTGCCTCTCCCCCACCGAGGCGACCGCGGAGAACCTCTATGCCCGATTGCAGGAACAAGCGTTCGCAGCCCTCGACCGGCGGGATGCAGACCTCGCCGCACTGAAGACGCCCGCCGAGCTCCGCGGCCGGCGGGCCGATCGCTGGAAGCAGCTCGCCGACGACGACAAGCGGGCCCGGATCCGGGCGGTGCTGACGCCGGGCTCCAGTCGCCGCAGGCGGAATCCGGATCGCTCCGGACCGCCAGAAACGCAGGCAGCCCGGGCACAGCCCCGCGGCCCGATTCCACGCTCGTCCACCACCGGCAGACGTGCTTCACAGTCTGCTAGCCTGTCGGCTCACCGTGCTCCGCCCGCGCCCCTCGGCCCCCGCAGCCCATGCCCCCTGCCCCGCATTCGACGATCCACGGCGACCGCGCCGCTCGCCTCGCCTGGATCCTGCTCGACTGGGCGGCCAGTGCGTTCTCGACCGTGCTCATCACGCTCGTCGTGGCCTACGTGGAACGGGTGGCGTTTCCGCACGGCGCCTGGGGCATGGAGGCGGGCGTCGTCTGGGCGTGGACGCTCGCCGCGGCGATGCTCGTCTCGGCCGTGCTCGCACCGTGGGCCGCGGCCTGGGCCGACCGGCGCGACGCCCACCAGCGGGCGCTCGTCGCCGCCACCATCTTCGCCATCGGCGGCCTGCTCGCCCTCGCGTCCACGCCTCCGACGGCCCGCGTGGCCGTGCTGGCCTCGGTCGCCACCGCCTGTGTCGGCTTCGACATCGTCCAGGTGTTCACCGGCAGCCTCCTGCCGCGGATCGCCGACGGCCGCGACCTCGACCGGCTGTCGGCGCAGGGATTCGCCGCGGGCTACGCCGGCGGCGCAGTCGCCCTCGTCGCCGCTACCGCGCTCGTCACCGCCCACGACCGGCTGGGGCTCGACGTCGCCGGCGGGCTGCGGCTGGCATTCGCCTTCACGGCGGCCTGGTGGCTCCTGTTCTCGATCCCCGCCGCCGTCGCCCGCTTCGGCGGCGGCGACGGCGCGCGTCACGCCGCCGACGCGGGCACCGAGATCCTCGACTTCGCACGCAGCCTCTGGTCCGCCGGCGCGTCCGTCGCGGATGGCCGGTTCACCGCCGTGCTGCTCGGCTCGATGATCGCCCTGGGAGGCATCCAGACGGCGATCAGCCAGTTCACGAGCCTCGCGCTGCAGCGGTTCGACCTCGACGGCCCGGCCCTCGTGCGGCTGGTGCTGCTCGTGCAGGCGGTGGCGCTGCCCGGCGCCCTCGCCGTCGGCTGGCTCGCGACGCGGTTCGGCAGGCGTCCCGCTACCGCGGCCTGCCTCGCCGGCTGGATCGGAGTCCTTGCGCTCTCCTGGTTCGTCCGCTCGCCGATGGATCTCTACGGCCTCGCGGTGCCGCTGGCGCTCGTGCTCGGGGGCGTGCAGAGCCTGCTGCGGGCAGCGGTGGCGGACCTCGCTCCAGACGGTCGCTCAGGCGTCACCTTCGGCCTTCTGCAGGTGGGCACGAAGCTCGCCGGATTCGTCGCCAGCCTCGCCTTCGGAGCACTGCACCTCGCGACCGGCGTCCCCGAGGCGGGATTGATGGCCCTGATCGCGCAGCTCGCCGCAGCCTGGTGGCTCCTGCGCCGGATGGCGTGAGACCGCTCCGCGGCCGGGCGTGGCCCGCTCACCCCGCGAGCACCTTCGGGAGCATCCTCATCAGCGGCCAGAGGCCGACGCCGCCTCGGGCGATCGACGCGTAGACGTCGACCACGCCGCGGGCCAACGCCGCGCCGTGCCGATGCCACGGCAACCAGGGGGGCATCGGACCGGCAGACAATGGCCCGCGCACGATGGAATTGTGCACCAGCGGCAGGCAGAAGGGATCGTGCACGAACCCGATCCCGCTGCCCGGCTCCGCGAGCGTGCCGCCAGGGAAGCCGCCCCAGGGCACGCTGGTGAAGGCGTAGGCGAGCGCCGCCCAGGTGTTGACCGCGACCACGCCATACCCGAGGTGGTCGACGAGGAGATCGACCCGTTGCCCGTCGTGGGGCGGCAGGCTCGCGGGCACCGTCACGCTGCAGGCAAGATTGCCGGGAAGATCCCGCGTGAAGGCGGCGGCGCGGCTGCAGAACGCCTCGATGTCGTCCGCGTCGAGCGGCACCTCCACCGCGACGGGCGTAAACCATTCCCGCGCGAGCCAGCGGGGCTCCCGGCTCGGATCGACTCCGCTGCGAAACACGGCCGGCAGCGTGCCGTCGGCCGGCGGCCGCGACTCGGTCACCTGCTCCCAGGCGGCCGCCGCCCCCGGATACCACGCCCGCCGCGGTGCCGCTGCGGCGAGACGCCTGGAGACGAGATCGAGGAAGGCCGACCGCTGGTCCCACGCGCGGCACGTGACCACACACTTGGTGGCGATGCAGTTGAACGACGTGTTGTTGAGGATCGATGCGGCGACGAGGTCGGCCTGCCGGCCGAGCTGCGGCTCGGTGTACTGCCCCGGCACCACGATCCACGGCGTCACGCCGCCCAGCTCGCAGGTGATCGGCTTCGCCAGCACCGGCTGGCCGCCGCACCGCGGGCCGGCGGGCCCCCAGACGATCGCGTCGAACGTCGGCTGCCCCCCGGTGAAGTGCACGTGGCCGACGGCGGGCGAGGCGATGGCAGCGGCAGCGATTTCATGACCGCCGGCCAGCAGCGCGACCATCCCGGCATCCACGAGGGGCGCGAGCGCGTCGCGATACACCGGCAACAGCGGCTCGTGCAGCGGATGGAGCTTCACGACGGCCGCCCGGCCGTGCTCGAAGATCTGCGACACGGCGTCGGCGACGGCGAGGCCGGTGACGTTGCCCGCGCCGAGGATCGCGGCCACCCCGCCCTGCCGCGGCCGCTCCAGGCACTCCTGCCGCCAGACGCGGTGGAACGCATCGATGCCCCCCGAAACGGCGCACCGCACCGTCGCCGTGTGGCCGGCGAACATCGCCCGATCGGCGAGCCAGGGCTCCGGGAGGACCTCCACCGCCACGAGTTCCGCGTCGCCCCCGCCACGGTGCACGATGCGTGGCGGCGCCGCGGGCCGCGGCGTCCCCCCCGCGGCGGACTCGGCCAGGCAGCGGGCCGTGATCAGGAGCAGCCGCAGCGTCGCAATCGGCCCAGTGGCGGTCTCCTCGGCGCCGACCTCCGGGCCCGCCGTGCCGCCCGCCGACTTGATCCCGACGGCCGCGGCCACCCAGCGGTCCGCAGCGGCGGCGACGGCCAACGCCGTCCGCCGTGCCAATGCGGCCCGGGCCGCGGCATCGAGGGTCGCGAACCGCGCCGCGCCGGCCTGCAGGCTCGCGGCGGTGGCCTCGTGCAGTCCGGTCATCACGGCTCACTTTCGCATGGGGACTCCGGGAGGATAGCCGACGCCACAATCCGCCGCCACTGAGCCCCTTAGCCGCGGCGATGGGCACATCGTTTTTTTCGATGAATTTGATCTTGGGAATCGATTTTTCTGAATGGCTGTTGCGGCCTATGAATGACTTCACGGGCGGCGTGTGCCGCGGCGATCGAGCACCCGCTCATCGCAGGACCCTTAATCGAGACCTCATCCAGGAGGAGCGTCATGATCTGGGCGTTGAGAGGCAGTCCGGCGAGCCGGCCGAAGGATCTCCCCGATCACGTCGAGCGAAGTCTGCGATTCGCGCTCGCTCGGTTCGGGACATGGATCGACAAGGTCGTGGTCTTTCTTCAGGACACCAATGGCGTGAAAGGGGGCATCGACAAGGTCTGTCGGGTGCTCGTGAAAACGCGAGGCTGCGGCGTGATCACGACCGCCGCGACCGACACCACCTGGGTCGCCGCGGTGGACAGGGCGACCACGAAGATCGGTGAAACGGTGTCGCAGCAGATCGACCAGCGGCGGCGGAAACACCGCTCGTCGCCCCGAACGGGCGGACGCCTCGCGCCGACGGCGGGGATCGACTGACACTCGGGCAGAAAGGGACGACGCGCCCGGGGCGGCCCGCGGTCCTCCAGAAGACCGCCCCGCCCCGGGCGGTTCGTTTCGCGGACATCCCTCCGGCGATACCCCGGGGCTTGACCACCGCACGGCCGACACGACAGTTGTGGCACCCGCGGGCGTGCCGTCCGCGGCCGCGGTGTCCCACGGGCTTCAGTCGTCTCCGTTCTCTCGTGCCATGACCATGCAGCCCGCCGCCCTGGTGATCATCGACGTGCAGAAAGACTTCTGCGCGGGGGGGCCGCTCGCCGTTCCCGACGCCGAGGCGATCCTGCCCGCCGTGAACCGGCTGATCGACCAGCACCCGCAGGTCGTGCTCACCCAGGACTGGCACCCGCAGGGCCACGTCTCGTTCGCCTCGAGCCACCCCGGCAGGCAGCCGTTCACCAGCATCTCCCTTCCCTACGGCGACCAGACGCTCTGGCCGGACCACTGCGTCGCTGGCACGCCCGGCGCCGACTTCCATCCCGGGCTGCGGATCCCGCCCGCCGCCACGATCATCCGCAAGGGCACGCGTGGCCACGTCGACAGCTATTCGGCGTTCTTCGAGAACGACCGCACAACCCCCGTCGGCCTCGACGACGTGCTGCGCTCGTGGGGCGCTCTTGAGATCGTGCTGGCGGGGCTGGCCACCGATTACTGCGTCCTGCACACCGCGCTCGATGCCCGCGGTCTGGGGTACGCCGTCACCGTCGTGGAGGCCGGATGCCGCGGGATCGACCACGACGGATCGCTGGTGGCGGCATGGGAGCGGATGACCGCGGCCGGCGTCCGCCGCGCCTGACCGGCCCGCGCGCACGCGACCGCATCGGCCACAGACGCCTTCGGCCGGCCACGCCTTCGACCGGCCACGCCTTCGACCGGCCACGCCTTCGAGTAGAATCATCGCCACCATGCCAGACACCCCCGCCAGTGCCGCCGCCCACCGCAGCCCCGTGATGACGTTCTTCCGCCACCGGGAGGACGTGATCCCGGTGCTCTGCATCGTGTCGTTGAGCCTGCTCGACCTGCTGGTCTTCTTCCGAGCGCACAGCATCTGGCTGCTCGGGGCCTGGCTGCTCGTGGTCCTCCTTCCGAAGGCCTGCATCTGCTCCTGGAACCACCACCATCAGCATCTCTTCACGTTTCACCAGACGGTGCTCAACCGTCTCCTGGAACTCTCCTACGCCTTCCACACCGGCATCACCACCAACGCCTGGGTGCTCCATCACGTGCTCGGGCACCACATCAACTATCTCGATCAGTCGAAGGACGAGTCGGGCTGGAAACGCCGCGACGGCTCGACGATGGGCGAGCTGGAGTACACGCTCATGATCGCCCTGACGGGCTACCCGCGGGCGTTCCAGGTCGGCCGCAGGTATCCGCGGCATCGGCCGGGCTTTTATGGCATGGGCCTGCTCGTCCTGCTGCTCCTCGGGGCCGCCTTCCTGTGGAGTCCCGTCAACGCCCTGTTCGTGTTCGCCATACCGATGGTGGCGGGCTACCTCGTCACCTGCTGGCACACCTACTGCCATCACGCCGGCCTCGACACGCCAAACCCCTACGAGGCGTCCCACAACATCATGCACCGCTCGTACAACATCCTCACCGGAAACCTCGGCTACCACACGGCGCACCACGTGAAGCCCAAGCTCCACTGGTCGAAGCTGCCGAAGTTCCACGCCGCGATCGCGGACAGGATCCCGGACCACCTCTATATCGAGCCCTTCTTCCCGCTGAACCTCCTGCCCGCCGGCGAGAGCCCCCATCCGGCCGGCGGCCGGCCCGAGCGGAGGGGTCGGTCGGCCGCGGCGGAGACGGCCCCGCAGCCCCCGGCGGCGGGCGTGGGGGCCTGAAGGCTTGTCGCGGCCGTGCCGCCGCTTGTGAAGGTGCGGCAGACCGGGCTATTCTGCCCGGTCTGCGTTTCGTTCTGTCTGGGCCGGCCGCACCGGCCGCCCAGCCGGCGTCCCGCCGCGGCAGATGGCCACGGGGCGATGGGCGGCCGGTCCGGTGAAGGAGCACTCGATGATTTCGTTTCGGTTCGAGCACGTGCGCGTGGAGTCGTTCGGGCTGCACTTCCCCTCCACGCTCCTGTCCTCCGCCGAAATCGAGGAGCGGATCGCGCCGGCCTACGAGCGGCTGAAGGTGCCCGCGGGCACCCTGGAGCGTGTCAGCGGCGTGAGCACCCGCGGCATGTGGTCCACCGACGTGACCCCCAGTTCCGTCGCCACCGTCGCGGCCCGCGAGGCCCTCGATCGCTCGGGCTTCCGCCGCGATCAGATCGGCGCGCTCATCAACTGCTCCGTGTCGCGGGACTTCTTCGAGCCGGCCACGGCCTGCCTCGTCCACCACAACCTCGGCATCCCCGAGGAGTCGCTGGTGCTCGACATCACCAACGCCTGCATCGGGTTCAGCGACGGCATGATCATGCTCGCCCACCTGATCGAGGCGGGCACCGTGCAGGCGGGCATCATCTGCTCGGGGGAGAACATCTCGAAGGTCGTGCATACCACCTGCCAGCAGCTGCTCGGCGACCACGGCATCACCCGCGAGAAGCTCCTGCAGATGCTCCCAACGCTGACGCTCGGCTGCGGCGCCGTGGCGGCCGTGCTCTGCCACGACAGCATCGCGTCGAGCGGGCACCGGTTCATCGGTGGCGTGGCCCGGTCGGCGTCGCAGCACCATCAGCTCTGCATCGGCAACGGCGACTTCAGCGTCGGGCAGGGAGAGGCGATCGAGCCGATCATGACATCCGATGCGGCCCAACTGATGATCGCCGCCGCGAAGCTCGGCGGCCGCGCCTTCCCCGACGTCACCGCCTCGCTCGGCTGGTCGAAGGATCACGTCGACCACGTGTTTTGCCACCAGGTGGGCCGGCAGGTGAACGACGCCTTCTACCGGGAGATGGGGCTCGACTTCGACAAGGACTTCGCGATCTACAAGCGGTACGGCAACATGGTGTCGGCCGCGTTGCCGGCGGCGCTGGCCATCGGCGCCGACGAGAAGGACATCCAGCCGGGGCAGCGGGTGCTGCTGACCGCCTTCGGCAGCGGCCTCAACACCAGGTTCCTCGGGTTCGAGTGGTAGGCCGGCCTCCGGCCGGCCGACGACCGACGCACACAAGCGCCCATGAGCGGAGCCCCTCCCATCGACCGCGAGCCGCCGGGCGGAGCCTCGGAGCCGCCCTTCCCCTACGGGCCGCTCTATCCGTTTCCGTCCCGGTTCGCCCGGGTCGGCCGCGGGCCGGCCCACGCAGGGAGCGCGGGCCGCGTCCACCGCATGCACTACGTCGACGAGGGGAGCGGGCCCGTCGTCGTCTGCCTCCACGGCAACCCCACCTGGGGCTTCATGTTCCGCAACCTCGTCGCGGCCCTGCGGCCCGACTTCCGGGTGATCGTGCCCGATCACGTCGGCTGCGGGCTCTCCGACCAGCCCGACGACATCTTCTTCACGGCGGCCGATCGCGTCGCGCACCTCGAGGAGCTGCTCGGCCAGCTGGGAGTGGACCGCTTCTCGCTCGTGATGCACGACTGGGGCGGCCCGATCGGGACGGCGCTGGCGGTCCGCCGCCCGGCCGACATCGAGCGGCTCGTCTACTTCAACACGACCCTCGCGGAGACCGGCCTGCTTCCCGCGATGATCCGCCGGGCGGCGGCGCCGCTGCTCGGCCGCCTGCTCACGCAGCACACGCAGCGGTTCGTGAGGCTCCTGACGTCGTTCGGCGCGACGCAGCGGCTGCCCGAGGAGGTCGTGCGGGGCTACCGGGCTCCCTACCGCACCCGCCGCAGCCGCCGGGCGATCTGGGGCTTCGTCCGCGACATCCCGTTCTCCCCGGCCCACCCCACGGCCGCCCTGATGCACGACATGGTGGACCGTCTCCCCGCGCTTGCCGACGTGCCGGTGAGGATCGTCTGGGGGTTGCGGGATCCCTGCTTCCATCCGGGGATCCTCGAGCGTGTCGCCGCCCGGTTCCCGCAGGCCGACGTGGTGCGGATCGAGACCGCCTCGCACCTCGTCGTCGAGGATGCGGCGGAGCAGTCGGTCGCGGCGGTCCGCGAATTTCTCCTCCCGCTCTCCGGCAGTGCGCCGCCGGTCCAACCAGCGACGGCCCCGTCCGTGCCATGCGGTCCGGCGACCGACGCCCGCCAGCCGGCGAGCGGGCTCTACTCGGCGCTGCAGACGGCGGCGGCCGCTGCGCCCTGGGTCTCGGCCGTGACGAAGGTGTCGTTTCCGCGGTGGAGCGACCGGCCGCGGTACGAGGCGATCGACTTCGGGGCGCTCGCGGCCCGCATCAACGCCTATGAAAACGGCCTCGCGGCGGCCGGGCTGCGGGCGGCCGAGCGCGTGATCATGCTCGTGAAGCCGGGGCCCGATTTCCTGGCGCTGAGCTACGCCGTGATGGGCCGCGGTGCGGTGCCCGTCTTCATCGATCCCGGCATGGGCGTCGACGCCGTGATCGCCTGCATGCGCGAGGCGCGTCCGACCGGGTTCATCGGCGTGCCGCGGGCGCATCTGCTCCGGCTGAAGGCCGCGGAGCTGTTCAGCTCGCTGCGGTTCTGCGTCGTCGCCGGCCGGCTGCCGCTGTTTGGCGCGACCCGGCTCCGCGAGCTGTTCCAGCCCGCGGGCGGCACGCCGACGTCGATCCCGCGCCGCGACGACGATCCAGCCCTCGTCGCCTTCACCTCCGGCGCCACGGGCCGGCCCAAGGGGGTGATCTTCACCAACCGCATGCTCACCGAGCAGCTCGGCGTGTTCCGCCGGCAGTTCGGCTTCCGGGGCGGCGAGCAGGATCTGCCGCTCCTGCCCGTCTTCAGCCTCTTCACCGCGGCCCTCGGCGTGGGCAGCATCTTTCCGCCGCTCGACCCGAGCCGCCCGCTGGCACTCGTGCCCGGGCAGATCATCCGCGTGATGCGCGACCTGGGCAACCAGACGTCGTTCGGATCGCCGACGCTCTGGGCGAAGCTCGCCGAGTACTGCCGCCAGACGGGCACGTCGCTGCCGAGCCTGCGCCGGGTGTTCATGGCCGGGGCGCCGGTGTCGCAGGCCACGCTCGACCTCGTGAAGGCCGCCTGCCCGCAGGCGGAGAGCTTCACCCCGTATGGCGCCACCGAGGCGCTGCCCGTGACGGTCGCGGCCTCCGCCGACCTCCGCCGCGCCCCGCCCGTCGCGGCCGTGACCGGCGAGCAGGGCACGCCCGTGGGCCGGGCCATCGACGGGGTGACGCTCCGCGTCGTCCAGCCCGTGGTCGACGGTTCGTCGTCACCGCTCGTCGACTGCCCCGAGCGGGTGATCGGCGAGATCGTGGTCAGCGGCGACACCGTCAGCCGCGAGTACCTCTGCCGGCCCGATGCGACGGCGGCGAGCAAGGTCTGCGAGGGAGGCCGTGTCTGGCATCGCATGGGCGACATGGGCTACCTCGACGCGGACGGCCAGCTCTACTTCTGCGGCCGCCGGGCGCACGTCGTCACGGCCGGAAGCCGCGTGGTGCACAGCGTGCCCGTGGAGAACGTCTTCAACCGGCACCCGGACGTGAGCCGCACGGCGCTCATCGGCATCGACGGCCGGGCCGCGCTGGCCGTCGAGCCGCGGTCGCGGTCGCTCGGCGCCGAAGACCGTCGTCGCCTCGCCGCCGAGCTCCGCGGCATCGGGGCCGCCCACCCGGTCACGGCGGACATTCGGCGGTTCTACTTCCACCCGTCATTTCCGGTGGATGCCCGCCATAACGCCAAGATCTTCCGCGACCGGCTCGCCGCGTGGGCGGCGACGCAGCCTTTCGTGGAGGTCGACGGCCCGGCCGCGACGGACGCGGGCGACGCATGAGAGCGGTCGTCACGGGAGGCGGCGGGTTCGTCGGCGGCAGCCTCTGCCGGCGGCTGCTCGACCAGGGGCACGAGGTGGTCGCCGTCGTGCGCCGTCCCCACCCAACGCTGGCCGCCGCAGGCATCCGCACGGTGCTCCAGGACCTGGCCACCGACGACGCTCCGGCCGCGCTCGCGACGGCGTTCGCGGCCGCCGACTGCGTCTTCCACACGGCGGCGCACGTGAAGATGTGGGGCCCCCGCGAGGCGTTCGTCCGCGGCAACATCGGGGCGACGCGGGCCGTGATCGCGGCCTGCCGCGCAGCCGGCGTGGGCCGGCTCGTGTTCACGAGCTCCCCGAGCGTGGTCGCCACCGACCACGACCTGCGGGGCGTCGACGAGTCGCAGCCCTACCCATCGCGCTACCGGGCCTTCTATCCGGAGACGAAGGCGGCGGCGGAGCGGGAGGTGCTCGCGGCCCACGGGCCCGTCCTGCGGACGGTCTCGCTGCGGCCGCACCTGATCTTCGGCCCGGGTGACACGAACCTCGTGCCCACGGTCCTCACGCGGGCCCGCGCCGGCCGGCTCATCCAGGTGGGTGACGGCCGGAACCTCGTCGACCTGACGTTCATCGACGACTGCGTCGCGGCCCACCTGCTCGCAGCCGCGGCGCTCGAGGCCCGGCCTGGTGCGGGCGGCCGGGCCTACTTCATCAGCCAGGGCACGCCGGTCCCGCTCTGGGACTGGATCGGCCGGGTGCTGGCGCTCCACGACGTGCCGCCGATCCGCCGCCGGGTGTCGGCGGCCACGGCCGGGCTCCTCGCGATGGCGGCCGAGGCGGCCTGGCGGATGCTGCGCCTCGCGTCCGATCCGCCGCTGACGAGGTTCCTGGTGGAGGAGATGGCGACCGACCACTACTTCGACATCTCGGCCGCGCGGCGGGAGCTCGGGTTCACGCCGAGCTGCGACGTGTGGGAGGCGACCGAGCGTTCGTTCAGCCGATGTCTCCCGCGGTGACACGGCGGCCGACGATTCACGGCCATCACGCAGCGGCCGTCACGCGGGCCGCGGCTGACCACCGGTCGCCGTGGGCAGCCCGGCCGCGAGCCATGCCTTGTAGCCGCCGACGAGGTCCCGCACGTCGTGGCGGCCGATTTTTTGCAACAGGCTGGCGGCGATCGCGGAGCGATATCCTCCCTCGCAGTGCACGGCGACCGCCCGACCGGCCGGCACCTCGTCGATCCGCTCTCCCAGCCGTGGCAACGGGATGTTGATCGCACCCCGGATGTGCCCGCCGGCATACTCCGCCTCGCTGCGCACGTCGACCACCGTCGGAGCAGGCCCGGCCTCGACGCGGCCGCCGTCGATCCATTCGGCGAGCGCCGCGGCCGTGATCCGGTCGGTGCGCTCGACGAGATCGTCCCGGGCGGCCAGCGCCGCCATCCCGCCCGCCAGGGTGCCGGCGACGTTGTCGAAGCCGATCCGTCCGAGCCGCATCACCGCCTCATCCTCCCCGCCTGGCTCGGCGACCACGACGATTGGCACCTCGTGGTCGAGCATCGATCCGGCCCAGGTCGCATACCTTCCGCTCAAGGCGACATTGAGCGCGCCGCGCAGGTGGCCGCCCTCGAAGTCCACCCCGTCCCGGACGTCGAGCAGTTGGGCTCCCGCCCGCTGCATGGCCAGCACCTCGTCGAGCGAGAGCGACGTGAGCGTCCGTTTCATCGATTCATCGAGCGAGGCCCGTTCCTTGCGGTTGAGGATCGCGTCGTGGACGAAATACTCCGGCGCCTCCGGCTGATCCGCCATGACGATCCGCCTGAACGCCTCCCGGCCCATCGGCTGCAGCGCGTAGTTGAACTTTTTCTGCTCGCCGATCGTGGAGACGGTCTCCTTGGAGAGCGACTTGCCGCACATGCTTCCCGCCCCGTGCGCCGGATAGACGAGCGTGGCATCGGGAAGCTTCACGAGCTTTTGGGTGATGCTCTCGTAGAGCATGTCCGCAAGTTCGTCGGCCGTGACGCCGATGCTCGCGAGGAGATCGGGTCTGCCGACGTCGCCGATGAACAGCGTGTCGCCGGTCATGACGGCCTGCGGCACGCTGCCGCTCTTCGCCAGGTCGTACACCACGATCGAAATGCCCTCGGGCGTGTGCCCGGGCGTCTCCAGCACCTCGAGCCGGACGTCGCCGAACTCCACGCGGTCGCCGTCTTTCATCTTCTCGCAGGCGAACTCCGCCTCCGCCCGGCGTCCCAGGCGGATCGTCGCCCCCGTCGCGTCGCGGAGCTCGATGTGCCCCGCGATGAAGTCGGCGTGGAAATGCGTGAGGAAGACGTGCCTGATGACGCAGCCTTGCGCCACGGCGTCGGCGAGATACTGGCCGACGTCGCGCTGGGGATCGATGACGGCCGCCGTCTTCGACGTCTCGTCGGTGATCATGTACGACGCATGCGACAGGCAGGCGAGGTAGTACTGCTGGATTCGCATCGATGAGCCTCCGGGTGAGCAGACCGCGCCGCCGACGGCCCCCTGCTACCTGCCCGTGGCGGACGGGAAGCCGGCCTTCACGAGCTGGGGATAGCCGGGCTTGAGCGGCCGGACGTCGTAGCCGAGCGGCTTGAGGATTGCGGCGGCCTCCGCGCAGCGGCCGCCCGCGAGGCAGTAGCAGTAGATGATCTTGTCGCGGGGCAGCACCTTGGCCAGTTCCTGCGGGTTCGCCCCGCGCTCGAGCGTGCTCAGGGGCAGGAGCCGGGCCGCGGCGAGGTGCCCCTCCTGCCATTCCTCGGGCTCGCGGACGTCGACGAGGACGGCGGCCTGCCGCGTCACCGCCTGCTGCACCGCGTCGAGCGAGTCGGTCGTGTGCTGCGCCGCTGCGGTGCCCGACGCCGAGGCGAGAGCGAGGCACAGAAGCGCCGCCCGCGCGCAGGCCGTCGCCGAGCCACGGACCTGGTTCCAGGGCATGCGGGCCAGCAGCATCGCCATGCCGCAGGTGTCGGTGACGCCGGCGAACACGAGGCCGCAGCCCACGAACCCGGCCAGCCCCGCACCGATCTGCCGCCAGGTCTGATCCGGCCCGAATGCCGCCAGGGCCGCACCGACCGCCACGAGCGAGCCGGCCGCGATCCGCACCTGACGCTCCAGCGACATCGCCTTGCGTCCCCGGACGACGGCCAGGCCGGCCGCCTCGCAGGCAGCCGTGCCCCCCTCGACGCTGACGACGTCCCGCACGCCCGCCGCCACCAGCTTCTCGCACGCCTTCTGGCTGCGGCCGCCCGACTTGCAGACGAAGTAGATCGGGCCCGCGCCGAGCGTTGCGATCTCCCGCGGCTCAAGCCGGTCGAGCGGGATGTTGTGGGCGAAGTCGACGTGCACTTCGCCGAATTCGGCAGGCGTGCGAACGTCGACGAGCGTGACCTTCTCCCCGCGGCGGCGGAGATCGGCGAGAGATGCCGGCGAGATCGTGGCGATCATGAGAAAACCCTCCGTGAAGGATCGAAAAAGACGGACCGAGAAAAACACACCTGTGGATCGATGGGTGCACGCGCCGCGGTGCCTCGCCGCGGCGCGGCAGGCCGGGCACCGCTCATGACGGAACCTCCCGGCCGGCCGCGGCCCGGGACCGCCTCCGGCCGTCGAACCGCGTTTCGATGCAGGCCATGATGCTCGCGAGGTGCGGCTCCGCGACCGCGTAGTAGACCCGCCGCCCCTCCCTGGCCACGCCGAGGAAGCCGCAGCGCTGCATCAGCCGGAGGTGCTCCGAGGCCATGTGGCTCGGGATCCCGCAGGCCTCGGCGAGCTCGCCGACCGTATAGCGGCCGCCGAGCAGCATCTGGACGATCCGCAGCCGGTGCGGGTGGGCGAGCGCCCGCAGGCATTCGGCGGCGCGGTTCAGGCTGTCGAGGCTCGTGAGCCGGGGCCGCCTGCCACTCCGTCGCATCGCCTCGGCCATGGTCCGCGTGCCTCGGGGGAAAGCAGCCGGCCGCCACCACGGCCGAACGCTCCCGCATTATATCGGAACATCACGATATATCGAGAGATGTTTCCGGCCAGCGACGCCCGAAACGACCGAGAAGACGGGCAGGCTGGGCGGCCCGCGGCAACCGGCCGGCACCGCACGCACCTGGAGGTCACGGCCACCCATGCCGGGCGACGTATGCTGGAGGCGGAAGCGGCCGGTCCGGACGCCCCAGAAGAAACCCAGAAGAAACCCGGTCGCGATCCAGACCACACCTGAACAAGTCCCGGACGACTCGTGCGCATGACTTCGCAGCCACACTCGTCCCAGCGGCCCCGCGATTGCAACCATGAACCTGCCTGACCTCAAGCCGTGGTTCGACAACGTCTCCGACGATTACCAGGAGCTCCCGGCGGACGACCATGACACGGCCTACGATGAGTGAGCCGCAGCCACCACGGCAGCCGGACTTCCGGATGGGCGGCCCGGTCGCGACTGCGGGCTTCCTGATCGTCGAACTGGCCTTTCTGGCGGCGGCCCACATCTTCGGCGGCCCGCCATGGACGCTCCTGGCGATGATCGCACTGCTCGCGCAGATCGCCACCGATCTCCGGCTCGGCCCGCTGGCCCTGCTCGTGCCGAGCCTGGCGTGGCTCGCGCTGCACCGCGTCACGGGCGATCGCGAACTCTTCTTCCCCTTCGCGATGTACCTCGCCACCTTCGTCGCACTGCTCGCGGCGGCCCGAGGCACGTGGCGCGGGCTCCTCGCAGGTGGCATCGTGGTCGCCGCGTTCCTCGCGATCCGCCGGCTGCAAGACGCCTCTCCCCGGGTGCTCGCGGTCGAAGCAGGGGTCACCCTGATGATTCTGACCGTCGCCGTGACGGCATACGCGGCGTCCGGAAAGTGGGCCGCCGTGGCCCCGGCGATCCTCGTCCTCGCATCGCTGGCCGCCTATGCGTCGCTGGCGCTCTGACCGGCGGCGGCCACCTCGTCCACCACCCCCCGGATGGCAGTGCCGCGGCCTCACAACCCGCACGATCATCACGACAGCACGGCGGCGGCGACCGATGCCGGCCAGGTTTTGCTGGCTCCGGCCCCGTCGGCAACTAGCGTCGAAAGCACGACGTATCCGGAACGTTTCGAGGTCGTCGCCACACCTTGCCAGGAGACAACGCATGCATCGCTCGTTCTTGACCCTCGCCCTCGTCGCCGCCCTCGTCGGCGGCCCGAGCAGCGAATGCCTCGCCCAGAACGCCCGCTTCTCCTCGCTCCGCGGCGGTGCCGCCGGAGGCCCGTTGGCCAGGCTGAACAAGCCCCTCGTGCCCACTCTGCCCGGCCTTCCCACCGCGAGCCCCTTGGGCCTCATCGCCCCGCGACTGAGCAATGCCGTGCTGATCTTCCAGAAGGGCGGGGTGGGGACCCAGGCCGGCCGCCTCGCCGCCATCGGCGTCCTCTCACCGCGTGTCAGCCCGCTCGTGGCCATCGTCCGCACTCCGCCGAAGACGCGGCCGGCGCTGGCCATGTACGGCCTGACGATCCTCTCGCCCCGGGCGGCGGTGCTCATCGGGATGCTTCGTGGCGCCCGCGGCCTGGCGGCGGCGGTACGCTAGCTGGCTGTGGAAAAAGCCCTCCCTGGCCTTTTTCCACGAGGGCGAGTGGCGAAAAAGCCGAGGTTTTTCGCCGCTCGCTGCCGCCGCCTCCAGCGGCGGATGACTTTATCCACGGCCTCCTCGCCGCCGGCCTCGACACCCCCGTGCCGCTCCCACGCGGCCGCAGCACACAATCGGGCGGGGCCCGCGGACTGCTCCGCGGCCCCGCCCGATGCCGTTTCTCGCGGCAGCTCCGCCGCGCAGGGCACGACCGGGATTCCCCGCCCGCTCCGTTCCCGCCATGATCTCGTCGCGGCGCGGCGTCGGTCGCCGGCCCGCCCCGGCTTCGGACCCGCACGATGCACTCCGCGCTTTCCATCACCGCCATCCTGCTGGTGCTGACCGCCGGATTCTCGTACGTCAACCACCGCTACCTCCGCTGGCCCTCGACGATCGGCGTGATGGCGATCGCGCTGGTGCTGTCACTGGCGATCGTCGGCCTCGACGCCCTCGGCATCTCGGCCCCGCGGACGGGCGAGCGCGACCTGCTGTCGTCGATCGACTTCGCCGGCGTGCTCATGGAGGGAATGCTGTCGATCCTGCTGTTCGCGGGCTCGCTGCACGTCGACGTCGGGCAGCTGCGCCGCATGGGCTGGCAGATCGCGGCGCTGGCGGTCGTCGGCACGGCGGCCTCCACGCTCATCATCGGCTTCGGCACGTCGTTCCTGCTCGGGGCGCTCGGCATCGGCATCCCGCTGGTCTACTGCCTGCTGTTCGGCGCGCTCATCTCCCCCACCGACCCGATCGCCGTCCTGGGCGTCCTCGAGTCGGCCCACGCCCCCGCCGAGGTCGAGGCCACGGTCGCCGGCGAGTCGCTGCTCAACGACGGCGTGGGCGTGGTGCTCTTCACGCTGCTGCTCGAGATGCTGCACTCCGGCACGCCGCCGACGCTCGCCGACGGCCTGGCCCTCTTCGCGCGGGAGGCCGTCGGTGGGGCGGTGTTCGGCATCGCGATCGGCCTGCTGGTCAACGCCATCCTGGCCACGATCGACGACTACCGGGTGGAGGTGCTGATCACGCTGGCCACCGTGGTCGGCGGCTATGCCCTCGCCGACGCCCTCCACGTGTCGGGACCACTGGCGATGGTCGCGGTCGGCCTGATCATCGGCAGCCATGGCCGGGCCACCGCCATGTCGGATCACACCCGCGAGCGGCTCGACCTCTTCTGGCAGCTGCTCGACGAGATCCTCAACGGCATGCTCTTCGTGCTCATCGGCCTGGAGTTCGCCGTGATCTCCTATCCGTCCGGCGGCTGGCTCGCAGCGGCACTGACGGTGGGCCTGTCGCTGCTGGCACGGTTCGTCGTGGTGGGCCTGCCGGTCCTCGCCTGGCCGGCCTGGTTCCGGCTGCCGGCCGGCTCGGCCTGGCTGCTCACCTGGAGCGGCGTCCGCGGGGGCATCTCCGTGGCGCTGTCGCTGTCGCTGCCGCCCGGCCCGGAGCGGGACGTCGTGCTGATGCTCACCTACTCCGTGGTGGTGTTCTCGATCCTGGTGCAGGGGCTGACCGTCGGCCGCCTCGTGCGCCGGCTGAAGCCCGCCGCCGCGCCGGACCACGCCTGAACCGGACCACATCTAAACCACGGCGGCCCCGTCAGGGCTTGCCCGCGGCCCCGCGGCCCGCAGCCCGGGCCTCGCTCAGCAGCTGCAGTTCGGAAAGCGCATTGGACGCGGCCCGCTGCTCGGCCTCCTTCTTGTTGCGGCCCCAGGCGGGCTGGTACCGCCGCGGACCGATCTGGGCCGAGACGTGGAAGCTCTTGCTGTGGTCGGGGCCGGCCTCCTCGACCACCTCGTAGGTGGGCGTGATGCCGAAGTCGCGCTGGGCGAGCTGCTGCAGGAGCGACTTGTGGTTGAGCCCCTGTTCGCCGGACGCCACCTTCACGATCTCCGGCTCCAGCATCCGGGACACCAGGCTCCGCACCGGCTCCAGTCCGCCGTCGAGATACATTGCCGCGACGAGCGATTCGAAGAGGTCGGAGAGCACCGAGGTCGGCACCGGCCGGTTGAGCGACAGCCCCTTCCCCACGATGAGAAAATCGATCAGCTGGAGCCGCTCCGTGATCCGGCCGCAGGTCTCACGGCTCACGACCACGGACTTGATCCGGGTGAGGTCCCCCTCGAGCGAGTCCGGAAAGAGGTGGTAGAGCAGGTCGCAGACGATGAACCCCAGGATCGCATCCCCGAGGAACTCCAGCCGCTCGTTCGACGCCAGTCGGTGCTGGGCCCCGGAGGCGTGCGTGAACGCCGCCACCAGGAGCGCGGGGTCGCGAAACTCGTACCCGATCCGCCGCTGGCACTCCGCGATGTCGACGCCCCCGTCGGTCGGCTCGCCCCGCTCCGGCCGCGGCTGTCCTTTCCGCTGCTGATCCCTGAAATTCATGCCACGCTCGCCGCTCCGGGCCACAAGTGCCGCAGGGTACGTGGTTTGCGGGTTGACTGTCAACGCGGCGATGCCGGAAACCTCGGGCAAAACGCCCTTCCGCCGGTCGCCGGCTGCCGGCCGCCGAACCGGCCGGCGGCCCGCTGCGTACAAAGGAGGCGTTCGCGTGCGACAGCAGCCGGTGCCCGGAAGGCAGCCGGCGTGGAGCCGTTTGTGGCCGCCGCGTTGCGCGTAGAATTCCGTCCCTCAGACACACCTGCACACCTCACCACCCAGGAGATATTCATGAACGGATTCCACCCGATCCCTGCCGATCGCGTCGCCGCGTCGCGGCGACGCTCGTTCGCCCGCTCGCTCCCCGCCGCCGTGCTCGCCGGCATCCTCTGCACCGTCACGGGAATGGTCCGCGGCGACGAGGCCGCGACGGCCGACGCCCTGGTCCACGCCAACGCCCTGTCCAGGGCCTTCCGGCACGCCGCCGAGCACGCCACCCCCAGCGTGGTCGTGGTCCGCAGCGAGACCAAGGCGAAGCGGCCTCCTGCCGGCCGCGGGCAGCAGCGGCGCGGCCGTGAGAACGCCCGCGAGAATCCCTTCAAGGGCACGCCCTTCGAGGACTTTTTCCGCGACGGCATGCCGGAGGGCTTCGACCCCGAGGGCCAGGGCCCCGAGGGCCGCATGCCGCCACGATCCGGCGTGGGGTCGGGCGTCATCGTCGACGCGGCCGGGCTCGTGCTCACCAACAACCACGTGGTGGAGGGAGCCGACGAGGTCACCGTCGAACTGCCCGACGGCCGGGCCTTCAAGGCGACGGAGATCAAGACCGATCCCGAGAGCGACCTCGCGGTCGTGAGGCTGGAGAATGCCCGTGATCTGCCGGTCGCCAAACTCGGCGATTCGGACAAACTCGAGATCGGCGACTGGGTGATCGCGATCGGCAATCCCTTCGAACTCGAGACGACGGTGAGCGCGGGAATCATCAGCGGCAAGGGCCGTGAGCTCGGCAGCATCCGCCGCGCGAAGTTCCTGCAGACCGACGCCGCCATCAATCCGGGGAACTCGGGTGGCCCGCTCGTGAACCTCGCGGGCGAGGTGGTCGGCATCAACACCGCCATCGCCTCCAACACCGGCGCCTACCAGGGGGTCGGGTTCGCCATCCCCATCAACCTCGCCAAGTGGGTCAGCGGCCAGCTGATCACCAGGGGCGCCGTGGAGCGGGGCTACCTCGGCGTCTCGATCGGGCCGATCTCCGCCGACATGGCGGCGAAGCTCGGACTCAAGGATCGCAAGGGCGTGCTCGTGACGGAGGTCATGGACGACACGCCTGCCGCCGAGGCGGGCGTGCAGGATCTCGACGTCATCACCGCGTTCGACGGCCAGCCCGTCGACGGCCCGCGGTCACTGCAGGAGGTGGTTGAGCGGTCGGCCATCGGTGGCCAGCACAAGCTCACCGTGCTGCGTGAGGGCCGGCCGATGACCCTCGCCATCTCGGTGAAGCCGCTGCCCGACAAGATCGCAAAGCGGCCGCAGGGCGCGGAGCGGAAGCCGGCCGAGGCCGCGGGCGACACCTTCTACTCGGAGGCGTTCGGCATCGAGGTCCGCGAGAAGGCCTCGCTGCCGGAGGACGCCTACCAGGGCTTCGACGGCGTGGTCGTCGACCGTGTCGACCCCGAGGGCGTGGCCGCCGAGGCGGGCATCGGCCCAGGCGTGCTCGTCCGCAAGGTCGGCAGGACACCGGTGAAGACGATCGGCGAGTTCGCTGAGGCGCTCGAGAAGGAGTCTCCCGCAGAGGGCGTGCTGCTGCAGGTGCGCACGCCGCGGGGCAACAGCGTCGTGCTCCTGAAAAAGGCCGACTGAAACGAATGCTGTCGCCGAGGGTATAGTGCTGTCATGGCCACCCTCGGCGTCAACATCGACCACGTCGCCACGGTGCGGCAGGCCCGCCGCACCGTGGAGCCGGACCCGGTCTGGGCCGCGGCGCTCGCGGAACTCGGTGGCGCCGACGCGATCACCGTCCACCTCCGCGAGGACCGCCGGCACATCCAGGATCGCGACCTCGAGGTGCTGCGGCGCACCGTGCAGGTGAAGCTCAACCTCGAGGCCGCGATCTCGCCGGCGATGATCGACATCGCCTGCCATGTGCGGCCCGACCAGGTGACGCTCGTGCCGGAGAAGCGCGAGGAGGTGACGACCGAGGGCGGCCTCGACGTGGTCACCCATCGGACAGCCACCGCCGCGGCGATCGGGCGGCTGCAGGCGGCCGGCATCGTGGTGTCGCTCTTCCTCGACCCCGCTCCCCGGCAGATCGACGCCGCGGTCGACCTGGGCGCGGCCGCGGTGGAGCTCCACACCGGCTGCTACGCCAACGCGGCCACCGACGCGGCGCGACACGACCAGCTCGTCGAGCTGTCGCGTGCCTCCGCCATGGTCCGGCAGGCCGGTCTCGTGCTCAATGCCGGCCACGGACTCACCTATCGCAACGTGGTGCCGGTGGCACGGCTCGAGGGAATGGGTGAACTCAACATCGGCCATTCGATCGTCGCCCGGGCGGTGCTCGTCGGCTTCACCGAGGCCGTCCGGGAGATGAAGCGGCTCGTCTCTGCGGTGGAGACGGCACGATGACGATGTCGCTCGGCCAGATCGTGCGGGCCGCGATCCCGAGGCCCATCCGGCGGCTCGTCCGTGCGGCGGTCGACGGGCACGACCTCGACGGGCCTGCCGGCCGAGCGCGACTCGACGTCCGGCATCTCCAGCACCATCCGGAGGAGGAGGCGCTCGGCCCCATCCAGCAGTCCGAAGCCCTGCTCCTCTACTCCATGGCACGGGTCTGCAGGCCGCGGGTCGTGGTCGAGTTCGGCTTCCACAACGGCGACAGCGCGAGGAACTTCCTCGCGGCCATGCCGCCCTCGTCCGTCCTGCACAGCTACGACGTGGCGGAGGACGCGCGGACGCGGGCGGCCGAGATCGCCCGCAGCCATCCCAATTTTCAGTTCCATCACAAGTCGCAGGCCGACTTCACACGGGCCGACGTCGGCGACGAACCCGTGGACCTTGTCTTCTTCGACGCGTCGCACGACCTCGCACTGAACCAGGCGACGTGGAAGGCCGTGTCTCCCGCACTCCGCGCGCGGGCGCTCGTCGTGGTGCACGACACCGGGACCTGGCACAGGAGCCACTTCCTTCCCGTCCACGAGGAATTGGCCCGCACCGGCGACGGAAGCTGGCTCAACGCGGACGAATATCAGCACCGCGTCGAGGAACGCGAGTTCGTCAACTGGCTCGTGCAGTCGCACGACGACGTGTCGGCCGTGCACTTCCATAGCACGAACACCCTGCGTCACGGCCTGACCGTCCTGCAACGCGGGCCGATCCTCGAGACCGGGCCGGCGTCCCGCTGATCCGCCGGCACCGCCGCATTCGCGCGCACGGCTGCCACGCGAACGCGCTGTCGCGGCGGCGGAGAATGCAACCCAGCGGAAGAACCGCGGCGATCCCGCGTCGAAACGGCCGCCCCCCCGAGGCCCGGGAACGGCATGCCGTTTGCCACTCTCCCCAGGACGCCGGGTCCGCTGACGCGAGTCGGCGCCACGGTGGCCGTCGCCCCATCCCATAGCCAGGCCAGGCGTCAGCAGCCAGAGCCGCGCGGACCTGCGGCAGGCAACGACTCCTGAGCCGACCAACACGGCATCCCGGAGTTCCGCCGCGTGGTTGGCGGCGTCCGGGACGGCCCGGTACCCTGCGGTTCCGCCGATTCCCTCACCGCCACCCCGCTCCGACAGGCCCCTCCCTTGGTCAATGACGACCTGCTGCGTCGAGATGTCCGTTTTCTCGGCGACACGCTCGGCGAGGTGATCACCGCGCTCGCGGGCGCGGAGTCCTTCGCGCTCGTCGAGGAGGTGAGAAGCCTCGCCCGCGACCGCCGTGCCGGCCATCACGACGCCGAGCGGCGACTGGCGGCCCGCATCGAGTCGCTCGACACGCCGCAGGCGAGCTGCGTGGCCCGCGCGTTCAGTATCTTCTTCGATCTCGCCAACATCGCCGAGGACCGGCAGAGAGTGCGGGTGCTGCGGGACCGCGAGCGTTCGGGAGACGCCCGACCGATGGGAGAGTCGCTCGTGGCGGGCGTCGCGGAGCTGAAGTCGCTGGGGCTTTCGGCGGCGGATGTGCAGGCGGCGATCGACCGGCTGTCGATCGAGCTGGTCTTCACCGCGCACCCGAGCGAGGCCAAGCGGCGTTCGATCCGGGCGAAGCTCCGCCGCATGCGGCACGCCCTCGAGCAGCTCGACCGCGGCGACCTGCTGGCCCGCGAGCGGGCCCGGCTGCAGGACGACATCCGCGGCGAACTGTGCGTCCTCTGGCAGACCGAGTTCCTGCGGCCGACACGGCCGACCGTGCTCGACGAGGTGGAACGTGGGCTGTCGATCATGCCGCGGCTGTGGGACGCCGTTCCCCGGCTGCACGCCGCGTTGCGGCGGGGCCTGGCCGCCAGCTACCCCGGGGAGACGTTCCGCATCCCGGCCTTCCTCACCTTCGGCTCCTGGATGGGGGGAGATCGCGACGGCAATCCCTTCGTCACGGCCGACGTCACCGAGCGGACGCTCCTGCGGCTCCGCGAGGCGGCGGTGGACCGCCACCTCGAATGGTGCGGGCAGCTCCACGACCTGCTCACCATCTCGTCACGGGCCGCATCGGGCTCCCCACCGCTCGAGAACCGCCTCGCACCGCTGGCGGCCGCCTGGCCTGAGCTGGCCTCGACCCTGGAGCCGATCGCCGCGCACGAGACCTACCGCCGGTGGCTGAGGATGGTGCGATTCCGTCTGGAACGGTCGCGGGTCGGCGGCCTCACCGAAACCGCGCCGGCCGCCGCCTACCGGTCCGGCGAGGATCTCGAGGCCGACGTCGCCCTGCTCGTCGACTGCCTCGGCTGCGACCACCAGCACGGCGACGAGTCGCCCGCCGTCCGCTGGCTCGACCTTGTGCGGACGTTCGGCCTGCACATGACGGGGCTCGATGTCAGGCAGGATTCCCGGGCCTACGTCGAGATCATGGGCGACGTTCTCGCCGCCGCAGGCAGGGTGCCGGATGCGGCCGCGTTCATGGCGCTCGACGACCCGGCCCGCCGGGCGATCCTCGTGGCGTCGATGCCCGAGGCGGGCGGCGGCGCGACGGCGGGCGTGGGCGACGTGCCCGCGGCCGGCCTCGGCCCGCTCGCCGCCGACACGCTACGGCTCTTCGAGGTGCTTCACGCGGCGGTGGTGCGGTTCGGGCCGCAGTGCGTCGGGGCGGCGATCATCAGCCTCACCCGCAGCCCGGCCGACGTGCTGGCGGTGCTCTGGCTGTGGCGCTGGGCCCGCTCCCGCGCCCGCTCCCGCGGCGAGCGGGTCGCCGAGGGCGACATCGCCGTCGTGCCCCTGTTCGAGAAGATCAACGACCTCGCACACGCCCACGACACGCTGGCCGCGATCCTCGACGAGCCCTGCTACCGCGGGCACCTCGCCGGCCGCGGCGACCGGCAGATCGTGATGGTGGGCTATTCCGACAGCACGAAGGACGGCGGCTACCTGGCCGCCTGCTGCGGCCTGCAGGCGGCCCAGGGCAATCTGCACGCGGTCGCGGCGGCCCGGGGCGTGAGCCTGACATTTTTTCATGGACGGGGCGGCTCGCTGGGCCGCGGCGGCGGGCCGGCGGCCCGCGGCATCCTCTCGCTGCCGCCCGAGACGCTCGACGGCAGCCTCCGACTCACCGAGCAGGGGGAGGTGCTGGCCGAGCGCTACGACGACGTCGAGGTCGCCTGCCGGCACCTCGAGCAGGTGTCGTGGGCGACGCTCGTCGCGTCGAGCGTCCGCCGGGCGGAGCCGCAGCGGGAGTGGACCGACGTGGCCGCCCGGATGGCGGAGCGGTCGTGGGCGGTGTACCGCGAGCTCGTCGACCAGCCGGGATTCATCGGGTACTTCTCGCAGACGACCCCGATCGACGACATCGAAAACCTGCCGATCGCGTCGCGGCCCTCCCGCCGTCGCGGCGAGCGGACGCTCGACGATCTACGGGCGATCCCCTGGGTCTTCGCCTGGACCCAGAGCCGGTGCATGCTCCCCGCCTGGTACGGGCTCGGCTCGGCGCTCACCGAGGTGAAGTACGACGACCGCCGTGCCTGGCAGCTCGTCTGTGACATGTACCGGCAGTGGCCCTTCTTCCAGGCGACGATCGACAACGCCACGCTGGCGCTGGCCAAGGCCGACATGTACATCGCCCAGCGCTACTCCGAACTCGTCGACGACGCCGACGTCCGCCGGCCGATCTGGCAGCGGATCGCCGCGGAACGCGACCGCACGCGGCAGGCGATCCTCGACATCGTGGGCGGCGGCGAACTGCTGGCGACGACGCCCTGGTTCCAGCGGTCGGTCGAGGCGCGGAATCCATCGATCGACCCGCTCAACCTCATCCAGATCGAGTTCATGCGCCGCCGGCGGGAGCACCCGGAGGACGAGTCGATCCGCGACCTGCTGCGGCTGTGCGTCCAGGGCATCGCCGCCGGCATGCGGACCACCGGCTGATTGCCCCACCCCTCGACGCCCCACGGACTCCCCCGCATGGCCACCGCCGCCGACCTCGCCGTGAAGACGCTCGGCCCCTGCCGGATCGACTCGCCGCTGCGGCCCCTGCTCGAGAACCGGCGCACGACGGTGCACTACGTGGGCGAGGACGACCGCGTGCTCTTCCACGACACCGCGAGCCTCGTCCGTGACAGCGGCTGCACGATCGACTCGCTGCCCGGCTTCGAGCCGGCCGGCCCGCGGCGGAAGATCTTCTTCGACGCGTCGAAGATGCGTGTCGGCATCGTCACCTGTGGCGGCCTCTGCCCGGGGCTCAACGACGTGATCCGGGGCATCGTCATGGAGCTCACGTTCCACTACGGCGTCACCCGCATCCTCGGCTTCCGCAACGGCTACCAGGGTTTCGTGGCCCGCTACGGCCACGACGTGGTCGATCTGACGCCCCGCATCGTCAGCAACATCGACGAGGACGGCGGCACGATTCTCGGCACGTCGCGGGGTGAGCAGGACCCGCAGGAGATCGTCGACTGCCTCGAGCGAATGAACGTCGGGGCACTGTTTGTCATCGGCGGCGACGGCACCCTGCGCGGTGCCATGCAGCTCACGGCCGCCATCGCGGAACGCGGCGGCAGGATCGCCGTCGTCGGCATCCCCAAGACGATCGACAACGACATCCCCTACATCGACCAGAGCTTCGGGTTCCAAACGGCCTTCGGCGAGGCGACGAAGTCGATCCAGGCGGCGCACGTCGAGGCCAAGGCATCGCCCAACGGCGTGGGCCTCGTCAGGCTGATGGGCCGCCACTCCGGCTTCATCGCCTGCTACGCGTCGCTCGCCGAGCCCGATGCCAACTACGTGCTCATCCCGGAGGTGCCCTTCCAGCTCGACGGCCCGCACGGCCTGCTCGAGCACCTGCTCGAGCGGGTGCGCCGGCAGGGCCACGCGGTGATCGTGGCGGCAGAGGGGGCCGGCCAGGACCTGATCCCCGACACGGTGGCCGGCGTCGACGCCTCGGGCAACCGCAAGCTGCACGACATCGGCCTCTACCTGAAGTCCCGGATCACGGAGCACTTCGCGGCGGCTGGCGTGGAACTCAACCTCAAGTACATCGACCCCAGCTACGCCATCCGCAGCGTGCGGGCGAACCCCTACGACAGCGTCTACTGTCTGCGGCTCGCCCAGAACGCCGTCCACGCCGCGATGGCCGGACGCACGGAAATGGTGGTGGGCCGCTGGCACGGCCGGTTCGTGCACATCCCGATCCCGCTGGCCGTGAGCCACCGCAACCAGGTGGCTCCCGACGGCGACCTCTGGCTCTCGGTGCTCGAGGCCACGGGCCAGCCTCGGTCGTTCGGGGAGTAAGTCTCGTCGCGTGGGCACGATCGCCCAAAGCTCCTCGAGCTTCTGCCGACGGCCGCCCGGGCGTCACTGCTGCGTGAACGTGAACACGCCCCGCTTGTTGGCGACGATCACGTCCGGCTTGCCGTCCTTGTCGAGGTCGCCGACGGTCACCTGCGTGCCGACGCCGCTGTCATCGTCGATCTGGTGGGCGATGAACTGGGCGCCCCCCTTGCCGTCCCGCTTCAGTTCGAACCAGTAGAGCACCGGCGGCGCGTTCGGCTCGTCGTCGCCGTTGATGCCGTGGGCCCAGCGGCGTTTGCCGGTCACGATGTCGGCGAGCCCGTCGCCGTTCATGTCGACCAGCCGCATGGCGTGCAGCTGGCTGAACTTCACCCCCTGGGCGTTCTCCTCCGGAGCCTTGCCCATGATCATGTGCTCCGTGAAGCTGCCGTCGGCGTTCTGCTCGAACCAGCCGAGGCCGAAGCCGTGGCCGTCGTAGCTCGTGATGACGTCGTTGCGGCCGTCGCCGTTCACGTCGTAGACGTGCATGTGACCGCCGCCGCGGGCGCCCTCCTTGGGCCCGAACGGCCCCGGATGAAACGGCCAGATCGCGTCGCGCGAGATGTCGGCCGGCTGCTCGAACCAGCCGTCCTTCGTGAGGATGTCGATGCGGCCGTCCTTGTTGACGTCGCCGGCGCCGTAGCCGTGGGTGTAGCGGAAGTACTTCTTGTCGTTCTCGGGCGACTTCGGCGTGATCGGGCGGAACCGCGCCTTGCCGAGCGGGTTCTTCCAGTCGATCTCGGCGAAGCCGAGCTGGCCGCCCTGCTGGGCGTTCTTCGGCTTCTCGACGTCGCTGGAGTGCACGAGCAGTTCCGGCTTGCCGTCGCCGGTCACGTCCTTCAAGTCGGGCGACTCTCCGTCGGCCACGTCGAAGATCGCGTGCTTCTCCCAGGTGCCCTGCCTGCCCTGAGGGTTCAAGTAGAGCAACGCCGGATCGCCGGGAAATCCAAACACGAGGATGTCGGCCCAGCTGTCGCCGTTGAAGTCGTGGGCGTAGGCGAGGAAGTAGTCGGAATAGCCCTTGGCGGGATCATAGGGCGTCTTGTTGGGGCCGCTGGGGTTGTCGGCCGGCGGCGTGAAGTCGGCACGACGGGCGAAGTCGGGGCCGTACCAGATCGAGTGCCCGGCCGTCACGTCCATGTGGCCATCATGGTCGAAGTCGGCGATGTCGCAGCCCTCGGCCACGAACCGCTCGGTGAGCGTCCGCTTCTTGAAGCCCGGCGCGGCGGCCGCCGCGCCCGGCACGGGCAGCAGGATCGTCGCATCTTCGGCAAACGACGCCTCGCCCGGCGTGCCGTTGAGCTTGTACTGGATCATGAGCCGCTTCGCCTGCCCCGGCGCGGGGTCGCCGCCGAAGCTGGCGTTGTAGCCGGCGGCCGGCAACGGAATCAGCGGCGTATTGCCCACCACCTTCCGCAGCGGCGTCGTCACGTCCTTCTGCACGTCGCCGGCGCCGTACGTCGCCCGCAGGATCTCCAACTGCACTTTCGGCAGCCCCAGCCGGCCCGCCAAGGCCCACGCCTCCGGCGTCGCTTCGCCCATCTTCGACATCAGCGTCGCGGTGGCGATCCTCGCCTCCTCGCGGAGCTCCGGCGTCTCGCCGGCCTCGGCGGCGAGCTTGAGCATGTCCATGGTGGGCGTCCGCCGCACAGCGTCGAGCACCGCCTTGCGGTCGTCGGCGGTCCTCGCGATCGCGTACGCGTCGCGGCCCATCCGGCTGCGGTCGGCGTCGTTTGCGGTGAACTGCCGCAGGATCCGCAGGTAGCCGCGGAAGGCCCGGCTCTGGAACTTGCCCGCGGGCATGGTCTTGGCGAGATCGAGAAGCGCCGGGCCCGCGTCGGGCGTCAGCCAGTTGCCCAAGAGCCGCGTGCTCGCATCCTGCAGGGCGGGGTCGTCCGACTTGGCCGCAGCCGACAGGGCGGAGAGCGACTTCGTCCCGCCGACCTCGCCGAGGATCTCAAGCAGGGACACCTTCGTGGCCGGCGGTGCCGACGCCAGAGCTGACACGAGCTTCTCAGCGCACGCCTCGCGGTCGGGCATCCGCACGCTTGCGGCCCGCAGCGCCTTGACGGCCACGGCGGCATCGGCCGGATCCTTCGGCGCGACCACCTGCTGCACCAGCAGCGGCAGCCGCTCGAGGTCGACGATCTCGCCGAGGCAGGCCAGCGCCTTGCCACGGACCGCGGGATCGGCGTTCGCGAGCGCCGCCGCCACCTCGTTCACCGCGGCGATCCGCCGGCGGCCGACAAGCTCGATGAGCAGCGGCAGCGAGGCTCCCTGCGCCTGCGCGAGCCGGCCGCGTATCTGGTCATCGATCGCCTTGCCACCACCCGACATCTCGGCGAGCGCCGCCTTTGCGGCCGTGGCCAATTCCGCATCGCCATCGGCCGCGGTCGCCAGCAGTCGCTCGACACAGGAGGCGTCGCCAGCCCTGCCCAGCGCCCGCACCGCGGAGAGCCGCACCGGCTTGGGACCCGCGGCCGCGGCCTGCAGCATGGCCGGCACCGCAGCCGTGCCGCCGCGGTCGGCAAGGGCCTCGATCAGGAGAACGGCCCGCTCGGGGGTGGCTTTCGGCAGTTCGGCGATCAGGGCCGGGCCCACGCCGGCGGCCTTCAGCTCCCGCGCCGTCCCCAGTGCGATGCGGTTCATCTCGCGGTCGGGTGACCGCAACTGCTCGACGAGCAGCGGTACGCCCTGCTCACCGCGGGCGAGGATCGCCCCCCGCGTGGCCTCGACGATCCGCGGACGCGGCACGTCGGCCTTCCGCACGGCGTCGTAGAGCGCAGCCGCGGCTGCGGCCTGGTTCGCCGCGAGCATCCGCTCGGCGCAGAGCACGCAGCCCTCGGCAGCCGAGGCCCGCGCCGCCGGCACGGCCGACGTCAGCGCCTTGCGCAGCGGCTCCGCCGCCGCGGCGTTGCCGATGTTGCCCAGCGCAGCAGCCGCGGCGTCGGCGACGGTCGGGTCGGCGTCGCCGAGCCGCCTGGCGAGCAGGTCGACCGCCGACGCATCGCGGCGGACCCCGAGCGAGTTGAGCACGCCCACGAGCAGCCGGCCGGAGAGCCTGCCGGCCGCCTCCCGCAGCGCGGCGCCGCAGGCCGGGTCGGGAATCGCCTCGAGCGGAATCCGGGCCCACGACGCCAGCCGCTCGTTGCCGAGGAGTTTCGCCAGGTCGGGCACCGCGTCGGCCGAACCGAAGACGGCCAGTTCCTTGCAGGCCACCGCCTTGTCACCCTCGGCCGCGTCACCCCGCAGCACGGCGATGAGCGCCTGCTCCTTGGGCGTCCGGCCGTCGGCGGCCCGCGCCTCCCCGGCGAGGAACGAAAGACTCGCGACACACCACACGGCCACGAGGCACGCGGCGGCGGACAGGCACCTGTTCACTGACATGGTTCGGGCTTCCGGAGGAGATGAGCGATATGGGGCGATGGACGAATGGTTTGGGAAACGAACCTGGGGAACGAACCTGGCACACGAAACTGGCACACGAAACTCAGGAGGAGCACTCGCGACGCGGGCCGCACGTCGCAGCTCGCGCTCCGCGACGGCTCCCGACATCACAGCCGCCACGGCTCGCGGAGGGCCTCCGACCGCAGCCGGTTGGCCTCGACGTCGCCGGGAAACTCGTTTTTGACGGTGTCGTACTTCACCGGCCGGCCCAGATAGAGCGCGATGTTGGCCGCGTGGCAGGCGATGTGGGCGTTGCACGCCGCCTCGGCGTTGCCCTTCGGCTTGCCGCGGGTCTTCACGCAATCGAGGAAGTCGCGGACGTGGAAGGTGGCGGGATAGCCGCCGATCTCCTCCACGGTGCGGCCCGCGAGCAGCGACGGCGAACTGAAGACGAGCTTGCCGCTGTCGCCCGCCTCGACCCAGCCGTCCTCCCCCTCGAACCGCACCGGGCAGGAGCCCAGGGGAATCCAGCCCGTCTCACGGAACACCAGCTCCACGCCGTTGGCATACTTCGTGACGATCTGGCCGTCGCCCGGCGGGTTGTACTCGACCGGCGGCGGGCAGTCGTCCACCGCCCATTGGCAGAGATCGACGCAGTGCGATCCCCACTCGAGCACGCCGCCGCCCACGATGCCGCCCCCCTTCTCGAAGTTGAAGCCGTCGAGCAGCTTCGCGTTGAACGGCCGCCAGGCCGCCGGTCCGAGATACATGTCCCAGTCGACCGATGCCTTCGCCGGCTCGGCCTCGGCCGGCAGCCAGCCGCTGGTCATCGCCTTCATGCCCATCGGGTGGGCGTAGAGCCGCTTGAGCTTGCCGAGCCGCCCGGTCCGCGCCAGCTCGCAGGCGAACGCGAAGTGCGGCAGGTTCCGCCGCTGCGTGCCCGCCTGGAACACACGGCCCGTCCGCTGGATCGTGTCCCGCAGGATCAGGCTCTGCTCGATGTTCTTCGTGCACGGCTTCTCGCAGTACATGTCCTTGCCCGCCTTGGCCGCGAGCACGGCGGCCAGCGCGTGCCAATTCGGGCCGGTGGCGATCAGCACCGCGTCGATGTCCTTCCGGTCGAGCAGTTCGCGGAAGTCGGCGTGCATCGTGCAATCCTGCGTGCCGTACTTCTCGTCGGCGATCTTCTTGACCGCGAGGCGGCGGGCCTCCTTCACGTCGCAGACGGCGGCGAACCGCACGTCAGGCTGCTCGAGGAAGCAGCCGAGGTCGTAGGTGCCGCGGTTGCCGATGCCGATGCCGCCCACCACGATCCGCTCGCTCGGCGGCACGGCGCCATCGAGGCCCAGCGCCGAGGCGGGCACGATCATCGGTGCGGCCGCCGCCGCGAGCCCGGCCCTGATGAACTGCCGCCGCCGCACGCGGCCCGTATTCCCAGCCGCCTTCTTCCCCGATGCGACCATGGCTCAACCCTCCTCCGCTGGCACCACGCTGCTGGACGAAACCCCGCGATAGTGTAGCCGCTCCCCCGGTGCGTTTGCACCATCGCCGGCCGGACCGTGCCGGCGGCGGCTTGCCCACTCTCAGCGATTGCGGGATGCTCTTGGCACCGCGGCGCCACAGGAGGACCACACCGGATGAGAACCACACCAGGGGTGCGACCAGGGGTGCGGACCGCGGCAGAGTGTTCCAGGAGTCGAGCGATGCGCGCGAAACGAACGTGGCCGGCCAGCAACACCGCGCACGGCCCGTGGCGGCTTTCCTTCACGCTCCTGACGGCTCTCGCCACCGTCTCGTCGGGTCCGCTGCCGGCCGCAGATCCCGAGTGGCCCGAATGGCGCGGGCCGGGCGGCCAAGGCCACGCCCCGGCGGCCCACGATCTGCCGCGGACCTGGGGCGACACGGAGAACGTCGTCTGGAAGACGCCGCTGCCCGGCCGGGGCTGGTCGTCGCCGGTGATCGCCGGCGACCAGATCTGGATGACCAACGCGATCGAAAGCGAGATCTCCGAGGAGGAGAAAAAGAAGCGGCTCGAGGGAGTCGCCGCCGGCCAGCCGCTCAACGTCTCCGGCCCCGTCAGCCTGCACGCTCTCTGCGTCGACCGCGGCAGCGGCAGGATTCTGCACGACATCGAGCTCATGGTCGTCACGGATCCGCAGCCGATCCACGCGCTCAACTCTTACGCCTCGCCGACGCCGGTCTACGACGGCGGCCGGCTCTACTGCCACTTCGGCGACTTCGGCACCGCGTGCGTCGACACGCAGACGGGGAAGCCCGTCTGGGCCCGCCGCGACCAGCGGCTCAACCACGAGAACGGCCCGGGCAGCACGCCCGTGCGCTGGAAGGACCGGCTCATCTTCCACTGCGACGGCAGCGACCGGCAGTCGATCGTGGCCCTCGACACCGCCACCGGCGCCGTGGCGTGGCAGACCGACCGCAGCGGCGAGCTCCGCAGCGACCCGCAGCTCAAGAAAGCCTATGGCACTCCGCTGGTGCTGCCCCTCGACGGCCGTGACGTGGTCGTCTCGCCGGCCGCCGACTGGCTCTACGGCTACGACCCGGCGACGGGCAAGGAACTCTGGAAGATGGGCTACGGCGTGCTCGGGTTCTCGATCGTGCCGAGGCCGGTCGCCGCCCACGGCCTGCTCTTCCTCAGCACGAGCTTCATGCAGCCCGAGATCCTGGCCGTGCGGCTCGGCGACGGCACCGCGCCGCCCGAGATCGTCTGGCGGGAGAAGAAGGGCGCGCCCAACATGCCCTCGCCGCTGGCGGTGGGCGAAGAGCTCTACATGGTGAGCGACAAGGGCGTGGCCACCTGCCTCGACGCCAAGACCGGGGCCGTCGTCTGGACGGAACGTCTCGGAGGAAATTTCGCATCGTCGCCGCTGTTCGCCGACGGGCGGATCTACGTCGGCAACCGCGACGGCGACACGTTCGTCATCAAGCCGGGCCGCACCTTCGCGCTCGAGGCGACCAACCACCTCGACGGCCAGATCATGGCGACGCCCGCCGCCGTCGATGCGGCGCTCTACATCCGCACCGACAAGGCGCTCTACCGGATCGAGAAGCGACAGCAGGCCGCCGCCGCACCGCGGCCGGAGCGGGCCGGCGGGCTGCGTGGCCAGAGCGTGGCGTTCCGGCAGCCCGCGCCCGCCACGGCGGTGGCGCCGCCGAAGGGCGAGGTGCTCGCCTTCACGTTCGACACGAGCACGATCTTCCCCGGCACCACCCGCGAGTATTCCGTCTACGTGCCGAGACAGTACGACGGCAAGACGCCCGCCTGCGTGCACGTCAACCAGGACGGCGTGCAGTTCAACGCGCCGGAGGTCTTCGACCGGCTCATCCACGAAAAGAAGATGCCGGTCACGATCGGCGTGTTCGTCAAGCCCGGCCGCGTCCCGGCGACGCGGCCGGACGCACTCGACCGCTTCAACCGCAGCTACGAGTACGACGGCCTCGGCAGTGACTACGCCCGCTTCCTCCTCGACGAGCTGTTGCCCGACGTGGAGACGCGAAAGGCCTCCGACGGCCGCGCGCTCGCACTCTCGAAGAGCGGCAACGACCGGGCCATCGGCGGCACGTCGAGCGGCGCGATCGCCGCCTTCACGGCCGCCTGGGAGCGGCCCGATGCCTTCTCGCGGGTCTTCAGTGGCATCGGCACCTACGTGGGGCTGCGCGGCGGCCATGTCTACGCCACGCTCGTGCGGAAGGTCGAACCGAAGCCGATCCGCGTCTTTCTGGAGGACGGCTCCACCGATCTCAACATCTACGGCGGCGACTGGTGGATGGCCAACCAGTCGCTGCAGCGTTCGCTCGAATTCGCCGGCTACGACGTGCGGCACGCCTGGGGCGACGGTGGCCACAACGGCAAGCACGCCACCGAGGTCTTCCCCGAAGCGGTCGAGTGGCTGTGGCGCGACTGGCCCGCGCCGGTGGCGAAGGGCGAGGGCAGCCCGCAGCTCAAGGAGATCCTGATCCCCGGCGAGGACTGGCGGCTCGTGGGCGAGGGCTACAAGTTCACCGAGGGCCCGGCGGTGAACGCCACAGGAGAGCTGTTCTTCAACGACGTCGGTGCCGCGAAGACCTATCGCGTGACGCCCGACTGGAAGGCCGAGGTCTGGCTCGCCGACTCGCACAAGGGTGATGGCCAGAGCTTCGCGCCTACCGGCCGGCTGGTGGCCGCCAGCGGCGCCGACAACGCGATCCTCGCCTGGGACACGGCCGGCACGGTGACGAAGCTGGCCGAGGGCTGGCGGGGCAACGACGTCGTCGTCGCCCACGACGGGATGATCTACGTGACCGAGCCGGGCTGGGACGGCACGTCGCCCAGCCGCGTCCACTGCCTGCGGCCCGCGGAGGGGGGCGGATACACCGACACGGTCGTCGATACCGGCCTGAAGTTCTCCAACGGCCTCTGCCTGTCGCCCGACCAGAGTCTGCTCTACGTGGCCGACAGCCGCAGCCACTGGGTCTACAGCTACGTCAGGAAGCCCGACGGCACGCTCGCCCACAAGCAGCGGTTCTACCACCTGCACGTGCCCGACACCGCCGACGACAGCGGCGCCGATGGGCTCCGGGTGGACCGCGACGGCCGGCTCTGGGTGGCGACGCGGATGGGCCTCCAGGTCTGCGACCAGGCCGGACGGGTCAACTGCATCATCCCCACGCCCAACGGCAAGGTCTCGAACCTCTCGTTCGGTGGGCCTGATTCCACCATGCTGCTGGCGACCTGCGGCGACAAGGTCTTCGTCCGCAAGGTCAAGCCCGCCGGTGCCCCGAACTTCCTCCCGCCGTCGACGCCCGCCAAGCCGAAGCTCTGAAGGAGACGCCCCCCATGTCGCCCTGGCACGCCCGCAGCTCGCGCCGCGGATTCTTCGCCGCCACGGCGGCCCTGGCGGCAGCGCCGCTGGCCGCCGCCGATGTCCGCCGCCGCGGCATCCCCCTGGGGTTCGACAACTTCGCCGTGCGGGCGATGCAGTGGAACGCCCGCCAGCTGGTCGACCATGCCGAGAAGCTCCGTTGCGACTCGCTCTTCATCACCGACTTCGGCCCCTTCGAGGGGCGGTTCGACGACGCGTCACTGGCCGACGTTCGCCGCTACGCCGCAGACCGCGGCATCGCGATCGCGCTGGGATCGTGGAGCATCTGCCCGTCTGCCAAGCGGTTCAAGAAGGACTGGGGCTCCGCGGAGGAGCACCTGGCGCTCGGCCTGCGGATGGCCCGAGCCCTCGGCTCGCAGGCGTTTCGCGTGATCCTCGGGGGCGGCGAGGACCGGCAGTCGGAGGGCGGCATCGCCGCCCGGATCGCCGACACCGTGCGGGTGCTGCACAGCCAGAAGGCCCTGGCCGTCGACAGCGGCGTGAAGGTGGCCGTGGAAAACCATGCGGGCGACATGCAATCACGGGAGCTCAAGGGACTCGTCGAGGCGGCCGGCCCCGAGTTTGTCGGCGTGAACTTCGATTCCGGCAACGCCTGCTGGGCCCTCGAAGACCCGATCAGGGCCCTCGAGACCCTCGCCCCGCACGTCCTCACGACGAGCCTCCGCGACACGATGGTCTGGCCGTCGGCCGACGGCGTCACGGCACAGTGGACGGCGATGGGCGAGGGCTGCGTCGACCTGCCCGCCTTCTTCGACCTCTTCGAGAAGTCCTGCCCAGGCGTGACGGTCCACATCGAGACGATCTCGGGCTTTCCCCGGGAGCTGCCGATCTACAAGCCGGGCTTCTGGCAGGCCTTTCCCGACGCCCGGGCCGCCGATCTGGCCGCATTCCTCGCGCTCACGCGACAGGGCAAGCCCATCGACCCGTTCACGCCTCCTGCCGGCGACGGCCGCAAGCAGGCCGAGCAGCAGTACCAGCTCGCCGAGCTCGAACGGAGCATCCGCCACTGCCGCGACGTGCTCGGCATCGGGCTGCGGCACTGAGCCCCGCCCGGACAGCGGCCGCCGCGCCACGCATCGCCCCCTCGCGGACCGACACCCTGGTGACGAAGACCGACAGCGCTTGAGCAGAGCGACGGGCATCCCCTATGCTCCTGCCGCGGAGCGAACCCCGGACTCGCCCTCGAAACCGCCGCGTGCCCCCCTGAACTCCCCGCCCGTGCCGACCCTGCTGCTCACCGGTGCGACCGGCCTGCTCGGCACCTACCTCGTCCGCGACCTGTCGCTCGAGGGCCGGCCGCTCGCAGTGATCGTGCGCGGAGCGCGGAAGCGGTCGGCGGCCGCCCGTGTCGACGCCATCCTCGACCACTGGGAGGACGTGCTCGGCAAGCGGCTCCGTCGGCCGACGATCCTCGAGGGTGACCTGACGCAGCCTTTCTGCGGCCTCGCCGAGGCCGACCGTCGCTGGATCGCCGATCACTGCGACGAGGTGGTCAACAACGCCGCCAGCCTCACCTTCCGCGGGCCCGACCGCACGGCCGAGCCCTGGCGGACGAACGTCGGCGGCACCGCTCACGTGCTGCAACTGGCCCGCGCCACCGGCCTGCGGCACGTGCATCACGTCTCCACCGCGTACGTCTGCGGCCTGCGTGCGGGCATCATCCGCGAGGACGACCTCGACCTGGGGCAGGCGTTCGGCAACGACTATGAGCAGAGCAAGGTCGAGGCGGAGAAGCTCGTCCGCAACGCCGGGTTTCCCGACACCGTCACGGTGTACCGTCCGTCGATCATCGTGGGCGATTCCACCACCGGCTGGACGTCGACCTACCACGGCTTCTTCGCCGGGCTGCGGCTGGGCCACACCCTGCTCACGAGAGTCACCATGGGCTCGACCAGCGGCCCCGCGCTCCTGCGGCTCCTCGACGTCGCGCCGGCCGACACGAAGAACTTCGTGCCCATCGATTGGGTGTCGGCCGTCATCGCCCATGCCGTGCAGACGCCCGCCGCGCGCGGAGGCACCTACCACCTCACGCACCCGGATCCACTCTCGATGGACGTTGTCTGGCGGCTCGTCCAGGAGGCGGTGGAAACCTACTCACGGGCGGCTTCGCCGGACGACCCGGACCTCTGCAACGAGGAGTGGTTCGCCGACACCCTGTGGACACAGCTCGACATCTACCGCAGCTACCTGCGAAACGATCCGACGTTCGACCGCACCCGCACGACCGCGATCGCGGGCCACATCCCCTGCCCCGTGCTCGACACCGCGACGCTCATGCGGATGGCGAAGTTTGCCATCGATCACGACTTCGGCCGCAGGCGGGCCGCACCGCGACCTGCCTGTCAACCGCCCGCGCAGCCCGTGACACCGGGCCGGACGTTCGCCGACGCGGGACCGTAAGACTGCGCGGAATCGCCGTCTCACAGCCCGCCGCTCTTGGCGAGATCGTGGAAGTAGTGGCCCACCTTCTTCTGGTTCTTGAGCAGCCAGTCGATCGACGGCTCGTTCCGCATCGCCTTGCCGATCGCCTTGGCGGTGGCCTCGCGGTGCGTGCGGAAGAGCACGTCGTGGTCGACCTTCGTCTTGGGGTCGGCCACCGACGGATCGAGCCACACGGCCACGATGATGCCGATGTCGTTGACCTTCCCCTTTGGGATCGCCCCCTCGCGGACGCTGTCGAGCACCGCGTTGGCGATCGCGGCCTGCACCGTGCCCATGAGGATGTTGGTGTAGCGGGCGTTGGGGGCGGTGTACTTGCTCACCATCAGGGTCGCCGGCCGCACCTGCACGTCGCTGTTGAGGATCGCCCAGACGCGGGTGTGGCCCTTCACCTGGTCGCCGACGAGGTTGGCGATGGCGTAGCCGACGGGGCCGTCGAGCTCGCCGATCACGACCTCCGGCTCAGCCGCGCTCCAGGCCTCGTCCGCCTCCACGAGCGCCTCGCCGGTCCGCATGATGATCTTCTTGCCTGCCATGGGTGCCTCCTCGTGCGTCGCGGCCACGGGTCATCCACGCCCGGCCGATCCGCGGAGATCATAGCACCGGCGGATATGCCGCGGGCCGCACACGGCGGCAGGTCAGTCGCCGGCTCCGCCCGGCAGCCGTGCCACGATCCGCAGGGGGCCGCCGCTGCCGCCGGCGATCTTCATCGGCAGGGCCGCGACGAAGAGGCCTTCCGCGGGCAGCCCGTCGAGCGCCGCCACGTTCTCGAAGATCGGCACGTCGCCGCCGCAGAGCGTCACATGCGCGCCGAAGTGGGTCGACGGCCCGTGGTCGATGCTCGCCGTGTCGATGCCGATCGCCCGGATCCGGCGGTGCTCCACGAGCCACCGGGCGGCCAGGGGCGAGAGGCCGGGAAACCGCAGCGTCGCGACCGCCTCCGGCCCGACGGCGTCGGTGCCGAGATAGGCCGCCCGATCGGGCCATCTCGCGGCCCAGCCGGTGCGGATGAGCACGATCACGTCGACCAGTTGCCTCCCGTGCGCCGCCTCCCAGGCGACGAGGTCGTCGACCGTCACCTCGTAGACGGGATCGCCAACGCAGCGGCCGGCCACGTCGACCACCACGGCCGCGCCCACCAGCCGATCCAGCGGGATCGCGTCGGCCGTCTGCCCGGTGGCGGAAAAGTGCCGCGGGGCGTCGAGGTGCGTGCCGCCGTGCTCGGCGGTCGTGAACCGGTTGGCGGCGTAGTAATAGCCCTTCGACGTCGGACCGTTCCGTCCCGATTCGAAGAGAAACCCCTTTTCCGTCGGCCAGTAGATCGTGCGTTCGTCGAAAGGGTGCGTGAGATCGACCCAGCGCGGTGCCGGGGCGGCTTCGGTGCCTGCTCCCGTCGGCTCCGCCGCCATCAGCCCGTGCCCACCGGCCACCGGCGGCCCCGCCCCCCCCAGCCAGAGGATCGCGACCGACAGCAGCACGCTCCCCCGCATGATCACCTCCGCCCGTCGTGCACTCGTCACCGCCATCGCGAACCTCCGCGACGCATCCTAACGCGATCGGCCGGCCGCGGACAAAAAACCGTGGCTGAGACTCATGCGCCGCGTGGTCCGTCGGTGACGAATATGCCACACCGACCGGCCGATCCCGGGAGCACTCGATTCGCGGCCGTCGGCATCCGATTCCCGAAAGAAGAGGCCTGCGGACAGGATCGACATTCAACACACGACGGGGCAGACAGGAGATGAGGATGGCCGGCTGGAGCGGGCGGGCGATGCTGGTGGCGATCGTGATGGCGTCCACGTTCCTGCCGGACGCCGGGGCCCGGGCGGCGAGCTTCGACCCCCGCGTGATCACGTTCGGCGAGTCCCGCGAGAAGATCAAGGCGACGCCCATCGAACAGCGGCCCAACCGTCCGCTCCACGTATACGGCAACAGCGTCCGCCGCCGGCACACCCGCTCCGCCTCCCGGTAGGCGGCGTGGGGGTCGCACGGTGCGGCCGCGGCCGCCGCCCTCGGCGTGTCACCCGTCCGTCGCCAGCGGCACCACGCGACAGAGGCCGTGCAGCCGATACTCGCGGCCCGTCCGCCGCTCGACGCAGCGGAAGCGGCTTCGCACCCGCGGGCCGAGCCGGAACTCCCTCCCGCCGTCGACGCGAAAGATCGTGCCCGATCGGAGCGTCTCCACGAACACGCCGCCGCGGCCCGCCGCGTCGTAGCGGGCCAGGGCGAGCGTGAGCTGCCGGTCGCTGCAGGTCGCCGCCGCCGGGTCGGCCATGGCGCGGCCGAGCGCCGCCGCCACGTCGTGCGGCAGCACGTCCCCCGCCACGAACGGCCGGAGGATCCGCTCGAACTCCGCCTTCCACTCCGGGCCGTGCGGCCGCAGCCTGCGCCGACGGTGCCGCTCCCACGTGGCTGCGTGCGCGATCTCGTGCAGCAGCGTCGTGAGAAAGGCGTACGGGTTGAGGTCCTCGTTCACAGAGATGCGGTGCCGGGGCACCGCCGACGTCGGCCCGCGGTGATCGCCCAACCGCGTCCGCCGTGGCCGGGCGAGCCGCAGGTCGATCGGCAGGGACGCCAGCAGGTCGACGACGTAGGGCAGCGCGGAATCGGGCAGCCGCGTCCGCACGGCGTCGGCCGCTGCGATGCTCATGACACGCCCCCCTCGGAGCCCGCCTCCGGCCGCGCACGGCCGACGAGAAACGCGACCAGCGGCCGGGCGGCGGCGGGCAGCCCGGCGTCATCGCAGACGAGCTCCAGCGTCGTGGGGAGCCCCTCGATCGTGATCGCGTAGTGCCGACGGTCGCGACTGTCGGCAGAGATTCTCTCGCACGAGCCGGCGAGGCCGCTGTCGGCGACCAGATTCTCGACGGCCCGCCGGTCGGCTTCCGAAAGCAGCGCGGTGTCGACGGTGCAGGCCTTCACCACTCCGGCAAAGCCGCCCGACTGCGTGAACCTGATCCGCATCGCGATTCCTCGTGCCGCCGGCCGACTCGCCATCCTGCTTCCGTCGGCATACTCTAGCGGTCCGTGAACAAAGTCATCCATGACCGTCGTCCACGCCGACAGACATCGCAGCCTGCTCCGGCAGACCTGTTCCACAGTCTGCTCGCCGCCCGCGGAAGACGTCCTCCAGATTGGCCCCGCCGCAGACCGCACGAGCTTCATGGAATGCTTTGATGTCATCGTCGTGGGCACCGGGGGCATGGGCGCCGCGGCCGCCATGCACCTGGCGGCCCGCGGGACGCGAGTCCTCGGGCTGGATCGGTTTCCGCCGGGCCATGCACGGGGCAGTTCCCATGGCCAGACACGGCTCATCCGCCTGGCCTACTTCGAGCACCCCGACTACGTGCCGCTGCTCCGTCGTGCCTACGCGCTGTGGCGCGAACTGGAGCAGGCGGCCGGCCGGCGGCTGCTCGTCGAATCGGGGCTGATCCTCGCCGGTCCACAGGAGGGCGAGGCGGTGGCGGGCACGCTCCACTCGGCTGCGATCCACGGCCTGCCCATCCAGCGGATGACCGCCCGCGAGGCGATGCGCCGCTGGCCCGCCCTGCAGCTGCCGGAGGACTGGGCTGCCGTGCACGAATCCTGCGCCGGCTACCTGTTCGTCGAGGATTGCGTGATGGCGCACGCCGCCGCCGCGATCCGGCACGGTGCCCGGCTCGAGCACGGCGTCGACGTACGCGGCTGGCGGACCGCCGGAGCGGGCGGCCACGTCGTCG
>Ga0209401_1000209_pt1 | contig 40344 bp, 44 predicted proteins | sample M_140807_MF_Meta_FD_187318 | JGI IMG/M metagenome (GOLD analysis project Ga0209401, IMG submission 187318) | Freshwater microbial communities from Lake Montjoie, Canada to study carbon cycling - M_140807_MF_MetaG (SPAdes) (version 2) | ecosystem: Environmental > Aquatic > Freshwater > Lake... | reverse complement strand
AATACATCCGCTACTTAGGTGAATATGCCCCGGCCAGCTTTGAGCGTTATGTAGAACTCACCCAGATTGCCGGACAGACAAAAATCCCACGTGCTCGACTCATGCTGGAAGAATTGCATGCCAACAACGATCAGATGATTGAGATTCTCAATGGTTGCTTTGCTTCTGCCACTGACGAAAACGAACAGGGCATTGCCAACTTCATAGCTGAACGACTCAGCGCCCACGGCAAGTATCGTTGGCAACTGCTGAGTTATCTAAAAACGGAACGAGCATGAGCAATGACATAAAACAAATGCTGGAACGTCTGGCCACCGTGGAGGGTAGATTGACCCCTACTGGGGTCAAACACGGCCTAAATTCTCAGCAACGTGAAGTTCCGCAACTGCCAGCATTGTTCAAGCCCAAGCACATACGTGCCTTGGGCAGCCGGACAGATCCTGCGCATCCCATGGATGGATACATGGTAGGCGATAGTACAGAGCCACGTGGCACCGCACTGGAGGAAGCCATAGCCGAAATTGAAGAAGACATGGTCAGCCGGGTCAAAAAAGATCTCACACAATATCTTGACCACTTGGAAAAGAAAGGTCATGTGAGCTCGGAATTGAAAAACAAAGCCAGAGACGCCATCGAGCGTGGTGAAGTTGAAGAAGCTGAGGTAGAAGAAGATCTATCCACAGTAGATAAAGTTCTAGCAGGAGCAAAAGGCTTTGGTAAAGGCTTTGCCAAAGGAATACCAGCTGTGGGTGCCGCGTATCAAGCAAATGATGCTATAAACCGTGCGGCACTAGGTGACACACGTGGTGCAATGATTGCCGCCGCTGGTGCTTATCCTCCACTTAGTTTTCCATCCTTGGCAGTACAGGTGGCCAGAGACAAACACAATACCGGTAGCTTTTTTCCCGACGATGATGAAATTACAAACGCTGCAAAAGGTATTCCGGCGCCGCCGTCACCTGCAGAGTTGCAAGCAGCTGAGTGGTCAAAAAAAGCGGGGATCGATCCCAAGACGTTATTGCCAGTAAAAGAAAATGCACCAGTTAGAACCTACACCATGGAAAATGGCAAGACACTAGAATGCTGGGGCGACGAACAAAACGGATTTGAAATACGGCACGAAGGTCGCAGCTTGCCCACACGATTCCCAAACCTTGAACATGCTGACATTGCAGTTAAAATATTCCAAAAGCGACGCGAAGCCAATCAGAATCAAGACTACTTGGAAGAAAAATAAAATGATCCTAGACAATTTCTTTGAGTCACGCAAAAAATCTATTGCCGAGAATCTCGATCAACCGATACAACTTCTGCCTGGCCTCAATCAAACAATCGACTCCAAGACCGGGCTGACCACACGAAAATACAGCATGGGCCCGACTAATGTCAAGCAAATAACTGATCCCAAGGGTAAAATTCTTTCTACTGATGCTGAGGTCGATTATGGTATAGGAAAATTTGCATTTGGACAAGCTGGTGGTATCACCTCCAAGGCATATACGCCGGCTCCGGGACAAGAAGGAATGTCCGGCAGAGATTTGTATTCTATGGGCAATGCCAACAAAGCAGCCACATATGATCGCGCTACCGCAGCAGTAAATGAAGCACCACGAGCACCCGGATCACCTGCACTGGCAGTACCCAAGGCGCCCCGAGCTCCGGCTGCACCTGCCTTAGAAGAAGACGATCAACCTTTGGACATGGATCTAGTCAAACAGATCTACAGGAATAACAAAGATATCATTGGAGCCAATCCCAATATCATTGAACCCAAAACCATAATAGATCTTCCGGATGGCACACCTTATGAAATACAGCCCGGTGATACCTTGTCCAAAATAGCTAGAAACATTCCAGCAATCAAAGCCGCCGCCGCGGCATCAAATAAAGTTGTGGCAGCAGAGCCCAGCTTTCTAGACAAACTAAAACAGGCTGCATCGGGTATTGCAGCAGGGCAATTTCCGTCTCAAGCTATTCCTGATGCATTTCCATCGTTGAAAAAACCTGCGCCTGTGGCAGCACCTGCTCCGACGGTCAAAGCAGCGCCCGAAAAAGTAAGTCCTGCTGACTCATTGGATTCAGACGAACAGATTGTTGTCAAATCAAAAGTCAAGCCTAACTTGCCGCCGCGTACTCCTAGCCCTCAACCTTTCATGCCAGCAGGCGCAAATCCAGAGCGTCCAAAACCACCGTATGTACCTACTCCTAGACCTACTGGCAAAGAGCCTACACCAACGACCACCCCCACTGGTATTCCTGCTGCGGCAGAAAAAACAGGTCGGATTGTAGATAAAGTAGGAAAAAGCGCCGAGAAAGCAGTTGATTGGATTGGTGATAAAATTGCTACCAGGGCCGAGACCCCCGGATCCAAGTCGCCTTACACACAAAAAAATATTTTAGGAAGCAGTGCGTATGGCAGATATCAATTCATGCCAGACACGTTTAAAGGACTAGTCGCCTTGGCAAAACCCGGAGACGAGTTGTACGGCAAGACCTGGAAAGATTTTAAAAAAGATCCTGCTCTGCAAGATGCGACTATGAAGGTGGCTGATAACTATTATACCGATGTGCTATCTCGCAACAAAATCCCAGCAACTGATAGCAACAAATATCTGTCACATTTCGTTGGTGCAGAAAACGCAGTCAATATGATCAATACCAAGTCTGCGAAAACACCATTGAAGGATCTATATCCTGATTACAAGCTAGAGCATGGAGAAACTATTCCGAACAAGTTTTTTACAAAGAATAATTTTTCCACTGATATGACCGTGGGCGATCTGCGTAAGTGGGCGGATGCCAGGATAGCAGCACCGCCAGCAAAGAAAAAGACCAAAGAAAGCGCAGTGGCCGAAACTGTCCAGACCGTCAAGGTCATGTTGGAGACTGCTACCACACGTGATGATGTGCGCCGTATCAAGGACTACATCGATCGCCAATACACACGCCACGGACTGTCTGATTCAGTATCATTTGCTCAACGCAATCATCTAGTTGAACGAGTGATTGAGATCACTGCCAAACGCCTACTGCTGGTATAACGAACACACCTTAGGACCGGTACTCTGTTACCGAAAGTGTGGGGCGGCTGCTGCCCGGGAATGAACGATTCGCTACCTAGTAATTCCCAAAGTGAGCACATTTCTATTGACTTCTCCAGTAATATCAATTATACTTGCATTTTACTAGGAGACACTATGTCAGATAAATCTTTCAACGGCGATCAAAAGATCAAACTCACCCAAATCATCAATGAAGGCATGCAGGTCATGCACGAGATTGACACCCTGCAAGGCGGGCTGAATGACACAATCAAGGCCGTGGCCGAAGAACTGGAGATCAAACCTGCTGTGCTGAAAAAAGCTATCAAGATAGCACACAAAGCCGAATTTGGCAAAGCCAAGCAAGATCACGAGTTGCTGGAAACTATTTTGGAAACCGTTGGCAAAACTCTATAAATATTGCTTTCAACAGCAACGAGTCGCTCACGTCACGAGCATGAATCAAGGCTTACCGGCCATAAACGGAGATATATGAGTTACGTTGATGCACTTTATGATCGTGCCCACGATCGAATCCATGTGGTTGAGCGGAAGGATGGACAGAGAGTCTATCAGGAATATCCGGCCAACTATGTGTTCTACTATGACGATCCCCGAGGCAAATTCCGTTCAATCTACGGCACACCAGTGGCAAGATTTTCCTCAAAGAACAACAAAGAGTTCCGCAAAGAAGTGCGTATGCACTCTAGCAAGAACATCTACGAATCGGATATCAATCCCATCTTTCGTTGTTTAGAGGACAACTATAAAGGACAGGACGGTCCTAAACTACACACAGCATTCTTTGACATTGAAGTAGATTTTGACCCCGAACGAGGATTCTCTCCTGTGAGTGATCCATTCAATCCTGTCACGGCAATCAGTGTGTATATGGATTGGTTGGATCAACTTGTGACCTTGGTTGTGCCACCTCGACACATGAGCCTGGAGACTGCACAAGACATTGCAGCAGAGTTTGACAACTGCTTTATGTTTGAAAAAGAAGCAGACATGTTGAACACGTTCTTGGACTTGATCCAGGACGCAGACATCCTTACTGGATGGAACAGTGAGGGCTATGACATTCCTTACACCGTGAATCGCATCAGCAGAGTGTTAAGCAAAGATGACACACGGCGTATGTGTTTGTGGAATCAATTCCCCAAGCAACGCATGTTCGAACGCTTTGGTGCCGAGAACGAAACCTTTGACTTGATAGGCCGTGTGCATATGGACTATATGCAACTGTATCGCAAATACACTTACGAGGAACGTCATAGTTATGCACTAGACGCCATTGGCGAATATGAAGAGATTGGTCGCAAGACTGCTTTTGAAGGCACCTTGGATCAACTTTACAATCAGAACTTCAAGACCTTTATCGATTACAATCGTCAGGACACAATGTTGATAGGCAAGCTGGACAAGAAACTGCGTTTCTTGAGTCTAGCCAACACCCTGGCACATGAGAATACCGTGTTATTGCAGACCACAATGGGTGCAGTGGCAGTGACTGAGCAGGCCATCATCGTGGAAGCTCATGAACGTGGTATGGTAGTTCCCAATCGCAAAGAAAGGCTCTCCAGTGAAGACACGCAAGCCGCAGGTGCCTATGTTGCTTATCCCAAAAAAGGTATCCACGAATGGATTGGCTCCATTGACATCAACTCGCTCTATCCCAGTGCTATTAGGGCCCTCAACATGGGGCAGGAAACCGTTGTTGGCCAACTGCGGCCCATAATGACTGACAGGCTGATCAAAGACAAGATGGCCAAAGGAGACAGCTTTGCTGCCGCCTGGGAAGGATTGTTTGCCAGCCTTGAATACACAGCCGTGATGGAGCAACAACGCGGCACAGAGATCACTATAGATTGGCAGGATGGATCCGAGACCATACACTCCGGTATTGAGATATGGCGGATGATCTTTGACTCGAATCAACCCTGGATCTTGAGTGCCAATGGTACCATCTTCACATATGAGAAAGAGGCGGTGATTCCCGGCTTGCTCAAGCGTTGGTATAGTGAGCGCAAAGACATGCAGAAAAAAGCCCGCGAATACGAAGGCAAGGACGAGGTGCAGTTTGAATACTGGGACAAACGCCAGCTGGTCAAGAAGATTAACTTAAACAGTTTGTATGGTGCTATCTTGAATGCCGGTTGTAGATTCTTTGACAAGCGCATCGGACAATCAACCACCCTGGTAGGTCGCAGCATTGCCAAGCACATGGATGCACATGTAAATGAATGCATCACTGGCGAATACGACCACTCGGGTAAAAGTATCATCTATGGTGATACAGACTCATGCTACTTCTCAGCGTGGCCCATGCTGGAGAAAGAAGTTGCGGAAGGTCGCATGGAATGGTCGGCAGAGACTTGCATCGCATTGTATAACTCCATAGCAGATCAGGTGAATGAATCATTCCCGGGCTTTATGGAACAGGCATTCCACTGTCCAAGAGAGATGGGATCAGTTATCCGTGGTGGTCGAGAGATCGTTGCTAGGACAGGATTGTTCATCACCAAGAAGCGTTATGCTGTGTTGTACATTGACAAAGAGAACAAGCGTGTGGATATAAATGGCAAGCCCGGCAAGGTCAAGGCCATGGGCCTGGACTTGAAACGAAGTGATACACCTGTGATAATTCAGGAATTCTTGAGCGAAATTCTAAATAAGGTACTAACAGGAACACAGAGAGAAGAGATCGTGGCACGCATAAGAGAGTTCAAATACATATTCATGGAAAGACCCGGCTGGGAGAAGGGCAGTCCCAAGCGTGTGAATAACTTGACCAAGTATAGAAAAGAAGAAGAACGACTGGGCAAAGCCAACATGCCCGGACATGTGCGAGCGGCTATGAACTGGAACAATCTACGCAGGATGAACTCGGACAACTATTCAATGCAGATCGTAGATGGCATGAAGACCATTGTGTGCAAGCTCAAATCAAATCCCCTGGGGTGGACCAGTATTGGTTATCCTACGGACGAGATGCATTTGCCGCAGTGGTTCAAGGACTTGCCATTTGATGATGGTGAGATGGAAACCACTGTGGTAGATCAGAAGATCGACAATCTCTTGGGTGTGTTGGGATGGGATCTAAAGTCCAGCACCAACACAGAAAACACATTTACTAGTTTATTTTCTTTTGAATGACGCTCAGCCAAATTGTACAATTTAAAAATCAGATAGACGGCCTACGTGTTGATCCAGTTGGCAGTGAATTCGTACGGCATCTTGAAGATATACTGCATCATGTTAGTAGCAACGAGATACGTACGGAATCAGACATACGCAATGTTGAGCAGGATCTTGATTCAGTGCGACAATCAGTTGATGCATTTAGAAACTCTTTTGCCAATGTGTCACGATCCTTGCAACACATGGTTGAATCACAAGACTCAAGCATGTATGAGCACAGCATGCGAGTGTATCAGGAAGAATTTTCGCAAGATACTGTGGAACATATCCTCAATCGAGGACTACCAATTGACCAAGCAAGCGAAAACATCTTGTTGGCCAGAGTAAAGAGTTATGCCGATTGGAGACTACCTGGTATGATCATCCGCCCTGCCAAACAAGATTATATAGACAGTATGGTAGCATTGGATCCATTGTATCTAGTGGATCATGACATTGGATTGCTTGAGCCGGCAAAGGAAAGATATCTACCTGAATATCAACGTCGCCTGCGTTTATACACCATAAACGATTATGCCAAGAGACCCATATTTAAAAACTTTCCTGAGAATCAGTTTGGATTGATCTTTGCTTACAATTATTTCAACTACAAACCACTGTCGGTGATCAATGACTATCTAGCAGAGATGTATCGGCTGTTACGGCCCGGCGGCATGTTAATTTTCACTTACAACAACTGCGACCTATGGCATTGTGTATCATTTGCTGAGAAGAATTTCATGTGTTATACACCAGGTGTGAAGATATGGAATCTAGCCCACGACAATGGATACACAGTCACCTTTGAACACAATGGGGTGTTGGATGCCAAATGGATAGAGTTGAAGAAACCTGGTGAGATAACCAGTATAAAAGGCGGTCAGTCATTGGCCAAAATAGTTGTGGGTTAGTAAAAAAACCTATATACTATACACAATACAAGGAGATTAGTATGAAAGATTATCTATTAGATTTAGTTGAACACACATTTGACCTGGGCTGTATCAGCTTGGTCAAGATTGTTGGAACAGATACCACTACCAGCATGAGCGGCCTAGCCGAGGACTTGAGTGTGGTAGTACAAGCAGATTTTAAAAATCCTGTGGCCGAGTTTATTGGAACCTTTGGTATGCCCAATCTTGGCAAACTCAAGACCTTGATCAACTTGCAAGAGTACCGCGAAGATGCCACATTGACTATCACCAAGCGAACAACTGGTGAGCCAGATGGTATCAACTTTGAAAACAAAGCAGGAGACTTCCGCAATACCTATCGCTTCATGGCAAGTGAGATCGTGAATGACAAACTCAAGACAGCCAAGTTCAAAGGCGCAACATGGCATGTGGAATTTGAACCCACCAACGCTGCTATCCAGAGACTGAAATGGCAGATGACTGCCAATGCCGAAGAAGCCAACTTCACAGTAAAGATTGAGAACGGAGATCTAAAATTGTTCTTTGGTGATCACTCCACACACGCTGGCAACTTTGTGTTCCATCCCGGTGTAAAAGGCTCACTCAAACGTGCATGGGCTTGGCCTGCTGCACAGGTGCATAGCATCCTGTGTCTCACCGGAGACAAAGTCATGCGTATCAGTGATGATGGTGCAGCACAGATCACCGTGGATTCAGGTATCGCAGTTTATAACTACATCTTGCCAGCACAATCAAAATGATCAAGAATGTTTATGGCAGTGGGCGATATCTAACCACTTTAAACAATGGTGCGACCAACTACATGAACAATTTCAGCGGAGCACAAGGGCTGGGTAACATGCAGTTTAATACCACAACTCAGAGAATCGAAGTGTGGGATGGACATATGTGGCAACCTATGCAGATGACCGATGTCAGTGTGAGTCTCACCCATGATGCTGTGCAGGCTATTGATTGGGCAAATCAAAAGATCAAAGAAGAACATGATATTCAAACATTGGCTGATAAGTATCCTGCCGTGGCTGATCAGTTGGCAGCAGTGCGTGAAGCTGAAGAAAAACTGCGCATGACAGCAGAACTGATTAAAATATGATCCAAGACAATCTCACTGCCAAGCAGAATGACTATGCTGTGTTCTTGCCAGCCATATCTGGTTTCTATGCCACATTCGTGGGCAAGCAACGAGATCCAGTAAATGGACCTTATGTGGATCCTGCCCGTATGCCCACAGGCATACCAGACATGGAACAGCTGAACTGGCTCAACAGCCAAAAAGCATTGTTTCCGTACAAGTGGAGTTTGTACTCTGGTGGGCATGCCAACTTAGACTTGAACAAGCAAGACTGGTCGGAGGACATGGTTCGCAATCGTGAGCCAGGCACATTCATGCTGGGTGACTCTGGTGGATTCCAGATCGCCAAGGGCCTGTGGGAAGGCGACTGGAAGGCCAACTCGGGCTGTGCCAAAGCACAAAAGAAACGTGAGACAATTCTCAATTGGTTAGACAATGTTTCTGATTATTGCATGACCCTTGATATTCCAACCTGGGTCATACACGATAAAAAAGCCAGCAAGGCCTGCCAGATCACCACGCTGCAAGAAGCAGTGGATGCAACCAAGTTCAACAACGAATACTTCATGAAGCATCGCAAAGGTGTTCGTAATGGTGGCACTAAGATTTTAAATGTTTTGCAAGGTGACAATCATACATCAGCCGATGCTTGGTATGAAGAGATGAAACACTTTTGTGACCCGGCTGTGTATCCTGACACACATTTTGATGGGTGGAGCATGGGTGGGCAGAACATGTGCGATGTACATCTTGTGCTCAAACGCCTGGTCACTTTGCGCTATGACAATCTCTTGCAAGAAGGTGTGCATGACTGGATGCACTTCTTGGGCACTAGCAAATTAGAGTGGGCGGTGTTATTGACCGCTATCCAACGTGCAGTAAGAAAGCATGTGAATCCAGCCTTTACCATCAGCTTTGATTGTGCCAGTCCGTTCTTGGCCACTGCTAATGGGCAGGTGTATCACAAGATTGATACCACGCACAACAGCAAGTGGTCTTACAGGATGAGTCCCATAGCCGACGACAAGAAGTACAGCACAGACACACGCCCATACGGGCAGGCTGTGGTAGCAGATGGCTTGGTCAATCACTTTGATGAGAGTCCCATCAGCCAACACTTGACCATGAAGGACATCTGTATCTACAAGCCCGGTGATCTAAACAAGATCGGCAAAGAAGGCAAGACATCGTGGGATTCATTCTCATATGCATTACTGATGGGGCACAATGTTTGGACACACTTGGAGTCGGTGCAACGTGCTAACCGTGAATATGACTCGGGCACCAAATGGCCACGCATGCTGTGGAACGAAAAAGGTGATCATGCTCGATTCCATGACATTGTGGAAGCTATCTTTGCTGCTCCGACCAAACAAGACAGCATGGACATCATCGAGCACTACAACAACTACTGGATGGATGTGGTGGGCACACGAGGCTTCAAAGGCAAAAAGGCCATGAATGCAAGAACCCAATTCAATGCTCTATTTGACATAGTTGAGGTTGACAGTGACCCCGAAGATCAGTTAAACTTACAAGCATTACAACAACTTGAACAGGATCAGGTATGAACCGAGAAGGTCATGAGGATGTTAAGTTCTTTTACGGAACTGAAGTAGAACACACACCAGCATTTGGAATGCCCACATTGTTTGTGGTTGGCGTTCAAGAACAGGAATGGATTGGGCATCACTTGAATGGACGGGGTCATATCTACTTTGGTGCTAATCAAAGTTTCCCCAATCCACATATTAACGATGCCGGTGCCTGGTGTCTGTGGGAGAGCATGATCCGGCCATTCTTAGATAGAGACTATCTATGCACCCTGGATATAGATGTCCGATGCGTGGAAGGCTTGGTAGAATCCAGCCTGATCGAATATCGCAACTTCATTCCCATGATCTCGGTCAAGATGCCTTACATCCGGCAGTTAGGCTACAACGCCACACTCAAACTGGACGACAAGGACTTTGCTGCTACCAACCCCGGCGTTTGGTGCCACAGCATACATGACTTACAAAATTGGGATCACTTTACTGACTGGTCTAAATATACCAAGGACGAGACACTATGAATCAAAGAGAACAAATACTACTAGAACAACGCAAGCGAGTGCGTGATCATGCAGATCGCAAGGTCTGGGTCACATTCCGCAAAGAAGGTATCCATAAATATCCAGCCGCTGCTACAGATCCTGCACTGGCCACTGGAGATGAATATGATGTATCGTTCCTTGCTACTGCTCATCGCCACATCTTTCATTTCAGGGTGTGGATCGATGTGTTCCATAATGACCGAGACATCGAATTCATCCAATTCAAACGCTGGCTCGAGAATCTGTATCGTGATAGCACTCTAAGTCTAGACTACAAAAGTTGCGAAATGATGGCGGATGATCTCTATGATCAGATCGCCGCAAAATATCCGGACCGAGCAATCTGGATCGATGTGTCCGAGGATGGAGAGAACGGCGCATCTATTCAATACAATCTCTCCCAACCTGCTCATTCAATTAAACTCTAATGACACCTATATATATTGGCCCAAGTTGGGCAGCAAGAAGCTTCGACACCTACGATGATACAGATACCGAAATTACAAATATTGCTAAAGAATTAAAGTTAGAGGTGATCAACTTGGCGACACCTGCACACAGCAATCACAAACTGTTGAAAAAATTACAATCACATCTTATCAACAATCCCAATCATAAAAATAGACCCATCATTTGGTTTTATAGTGATCCTATACTTGATGCATGGTGGTACGAAGATTGCCCAATGGAAAATATCATCCAGACCAAAGAATGGAGAAACATCAGAGAATCAGTTAATGTAAAAATTTTACAAGAACTCTCCGAGTTAGACCATCCTATAGCGTTGATAGGATCTCACAGTGATGTATGGAATTGTAATCATCCAAATATTGAAGTAATTCATCCAAGTTGGCAGAAATTTTTAGCTGATACATGTAATATACGTTTAAATCTTGGATGGAGTGCCGACGTGGCTCATAGAATCATTGTCAGCAATCCACACATCAGACCCGACTACGATATAGTAGATGCAGTTTCGGACACATTTGGAAGTTGGCATAAATTGGAGATGTATAATTTATTTCAGAATGTTCATCCAAACATACGAGGAAATAAGTTATTTGCACAAGAAATAAAACATAATTTGTTCAACTGGTTATCAAAATTTAATTAAATTTTTAAGGAAAAAAATGGCAAAAATCACATTCCGTCCCAACCTCCGTGTGACTGAGATCTTCAATGATCTCGAGCAATACGAAGAATTCTGTAAGGATTACGGATATCGATACAACGAGGCAGATCTCTACAACTTCAAGAGCTACGCATGGCAGCAATACACCAAATACACACAAGGCAAGAACGCCAAGAACATGTGGTGGGAAGACGCTCGTAGATTGGCAGGTCATCGCGCATGAGAAAACTCTACTACATGGGGCTGGAAAGTTACGAAGCCCGCTACACACTACAACTGACCGAGTGGAACCGACGTGTGTTCGACCAGCACAATCTCGATGTGGTATATGTGCCCGGACTCACACTAGACAACAGCCAAAAGATCGTGGTAGGACAGGTGCTGGATGCACATGGACGCAGCTACTTTGGTATGAGCCAGTTGATGAACCTGGTTCGACTGATGCAACAAGGAGAAGTCACCGATGAAGATGTTATCTACTTTGAAGACATGTTTCAGCCAGGCATTGAATCGCTGCCGTACATACTCAATCAAGTTCCTGCAAACCTGCGTCCTCGTATTTTTGTTCGCTGTCTTGCTCAGTCTATCGATCCCGATGACTTTGTTCATGTCTGGGGGATGGCTAAGTGGATGGGTCTCTATGAGAAAATGGTGTGTGAAATGGTTCGAGATAGCGGTGGAGCAGTTCTTGCAACTAATGAAGAAATGGTCATGCACATGAGAGTGGCCGGATGGGATGTGCCTATCTACAACATCAGTGGTCTGGCATTTGGCAAGACTGAAGTGTTAGAACGCATTGGCGGTGCTGGCAACGTCCGACCATTCGCAGATCGCCCACGTCGTGTGGGATTCGCAGCACGTTTTGACCAAGAGAAGCAACCGGACTTTTTCATGGACTTGATCGAGATGTACAGCCAACTTACTGACGAACCATGTGAGTTTGCTATCTACTCAGGTGGTGAGTTGCGCAGCAACAACCCAGAGTATGTGGCTCGTGCTCGCAGGATGGAAGCTGAAGGCAAGCTCAAAATCTACGACAACATCAGCAAGAATGAATACTATGCTCACCTTAATTCAACTCGTGTGCTTTTCAATTGTGCTCTTCAGGATTGGGTTTCAAACACCGTCTCAGAAGCGGATACCCTTGGATGTAATGTGCTGTATCCTGCTTATCGGTCTTTCCCCGAGACTTTTGCAAATGATCCCAACAGACTTTATGTAGCTTGGTCAATAGATGATGCCTATCACAAGATGCAGAATCTACTGCGCGAACCGCATCACAACATGGGCTTGATCTCAGACTGGAACACCGGTACCGTGGATCGCATCATCGATATCATCCAAGGACGTGGTGAGCAGTGGAACCGAGCCGGCAACAGATATCGCGACCATGTGGCTCATGAAAAATATCAAGTGGTAAAAGTGCAATGAAGGTAGCAGTCACAGGCGCAGCAGGCTACATTGGTGGCCAAGTCTCACTGGCATTAAAGGATGCAGGGCATGAAGTCCAGGGCATTGATCGTCGCCCTTGCGCACGACATCTTCAAGAAACATTTGATCAGTTTGTGCAGGCGGATATCGACAGCGATCAGGCCAAAACCAAATTGATACAATTCGTGCCCACGGCCATTGTACATTGTGCCGGCACTAGCCTGGTCGGTCCCAGCATAAAGCATCCCAGTGATTATTATCACAACAATGTGGTCAAGACTATCCACATGTTGGATATCGTGATGAGTGCTCTACCTAAAACTAGAATCATCTTCAGTTCTTCGGCAGCGGTGTATGGAGAGCCTGTGATGACTCCGTGCCACGAAGTTGATCCTTGCGAACCTGTAAGTCCGTATGGTGAAAGCAAGCGCATGGTGGAACAGATCCTGGCCAGCTATCACCGAGCCTATGGCCTGGATTATGTGGCATTCCGATATTTCAATGCCTGCGGTGCCGATCCCGAGGGCAGACACGGACAAGAACCCGGTGCCACACACATCATCGCCAGAGTTTTAGAAAGTATTAGAGACAACAAAGAATTTGTGCTGAATGGCATTGACTATCCTACCGAAGATGGAACCTGTGTTCGTGACTATGTGCATGTGGCTGACATCGCCCGAGCACATGTGATGGCATTAGATCCAAAAGTCACAGCAGGCGTATATAATCTTGGATCCAACAACGGAACCAGCAACAGAGAAATCATCGATGCGGCACAACGGATCACCGGTAGTGCTGTCACAGTCCAACTTGGTGAGCCGCGACCAGGAGATCCTCCCATGCTCACTGCCAGTGCTGCCAAATTTGGAATGGTTGCAGGTACCGGGATGCAGTATGAATTAGATGATATGATACAACATGCATGGAACTGGTATGCTAGATAAGATATTGGAATTTGAAAAGGCGTTGGCCACATACACCGGTGCTCCTTATGCGATCATGACTGATTGCTGCACCCATGCCATTGAGATGTGCATGAGGTATGACCGAGTGAGAGGTCTCAAGATGACTCCATTCACTTATCTTAGCATACCAATGACCATGCACAAACTGGGCATTGACTATGTGTATCTGGATGAGGATACACAAACCTGGGCCGGCGAATACAACTTTGCCTACACCCGGATCTGGGATAGTGCTAGACGCTTGGAATCCGGCATGTACAAGCATGGACAGATGCAATGTTTAAGTTTTGGACATACAAAGCCTTTACAGATAGGCCACGGTGGTGCTATACTGCTTGATAACAAGCGAGCGTATGATGTGATGATAAAACAAAGATATGATGGTCGCGACCTAAATATCTCACCCTGGCAGTCACAAAAGACTTTCCAGTTGGGATATCATTATAAACCCGCTGTTGAAGATGCTGTGCGTGGATTGGCATTGCTGGAGCAATATCAAGCCCAAGAACCTGTGTTCGTGCAGTATCCTGATTTGAGAACTATAACCATTAAGGAATAACATGTCAGAAGAATTCGTGCCAGATACATTACTAGCCGGCAGTGACGAAGAGTTTGTGCCTGTAGAAGGTCAAACGTATGTGAAGAAGAAAGCCGGTAGCGCACAGGGTCGGAATCTCAGTACCGCACTGCGTGATCGGATGAAAACAGACGGCAAGAGATTCTGGGCCGGCGACAACATTAGCGAGTATTTGGATGAAACACTAAAGACTCGGCTGATCGACGAAGCCACAGATGCATTTGAACGAGTGTTAGACACTTTGTTGATTGATCGCGAAAATGATCCCAATAGCAAAGGCACAGCACACCGCTTGGCCAAGATGTACTACAACGAGATAATGGCAGGACGATATGAATCACCACCAGACGCAACAGCTTTTCCCAACGACACAACAGACCGCTATGAAGGTATGCTGGTGGTGCGTAGTGAGCTTCGTAGCATGTGCAGTCATCACCATCAACCTGTTGCTGGCGTGGCTTACATCGGGATCATCGCCGCCCAGAAACTTATTGGATTGTCTAAATATACAAGAATAGCACAGTGGTGTGCTCGTCGAGGCACCCTACAAGAAGAACTGTGTAACGACATCGCAAGAGAAATCATGAAAGCCACTGACAGCGACAATGTAGCGGTTTATATACAAGCCGAACATGGTTGCTGCACCAATCGAGGTATTATGGCACATAGCAGTCTTACACAGACCACTGTACTCAAAGGTGCATTCAAGGACGATTCTGGCACAAAAAAAGAGTTCTTTGACAATATTAAACTGCAACAGGAATTCGCACCAAGATGAAACATCACGAAACACTTGACGATGCCCGTGCTGCCGGCGTGGCGCCTTGGGATCAACTGGTAGAAGAACTCAGTGACTTCCATGTTGCTGTGTTTCGAGATCGATATCCGGTGACTCAAGGCCATCTGTTGTTTGTTCCCACCTACAACACATTGACTGTGATCAATGATGCATTCGAAAGTGCATTGAGACATGGAGAGGCCATGGTCAAACGTGGCGAATGCTTGGGCTACAACATTGGATTTAACTCTGGCTCGGTAGCGGGCCAGACAGTAATGTATCCACATGTGCATCTCATACCAAGACGGTCGGGCGACTGTGAGGATTCGGTTGGTGGTGTGCGTGGGGTCATACCTGGGCAGGCCAACTACAAAGCAGATGGCTATCGTCAGCCAACATAAATACTCATACAGCGGCCTATCGGCATCGTCCCGCTATACAAACTCCGCCGCCTATGCTATAATCTAACATAGGAGAAAATCATGGCAAAATACTATTCCACCAAGCATTACGGGCACAACATTGGGTTGAGCGCAGTGTTTAGACAGCCTAATGCTGATCATTCGCATTGCCACCTGCTGCACGGCTACAGCCTGGCATTCACATTCACATTTGGCTGTGACTCATTAGACAACAAGAACTGGGCAGTGGATTTTGGAGGGCTTAAGGCGCTCAAAGCCTGGCTGGAAGATCACTTTGATCACAAGCTGGCCTTAGATAGCGCAGATCCATACCTTCATAAGTTTCTGGAATTGGAGGTATTGAATTTGGCCGAGATACGTATCTTTGATGGTGTGGGTGCAGAGAAGTTTGCTGAACATGCATTTAATTTTGCTGATCAACTGATACGTGAAAAGACTGACAACCGTTGTTATTGTGTTCGAGTAGAATGTGCAGAACACGGTGCCAACAGTGCAATTTACGAAGGATAATAGATTCAATGACTGAACGCAAGTATGACATAGCCATGCTGCTGGCCACTAGAGGTCGTACCACCAGTTTGGAACGCAGCATCAAAACTCTAGTAGAACTAGCAGACCATCCGGAAAAATTGCAATTGATGTTTGCGTTTGACAAGGATGATAATGTTGGTACCAACTACTTCAACAGCACGGTCAAACCTTGGCTGGATTCTAAATCTATTGCATACACTGCCATGAGGTTTGATCGGTTGGGCTACGTGAATTTGCACAAATACAACAATGCACTGGCCAAAGTGTCCGACAGCAAATGGTTGATGATCTGGAATGATGACGCTGCTATGGAGACCACGGGGTGGGATAGTGTGATCATGAGTCATACCAGTGAGCATCTCACGCTGCTGGGCTTCTGCACACATAACATGCATCCTTATAGCATTTTCCCTATTATTCCACGGGTGTGGTTTGATCTGTTGGGATATATTTCTCCACACAGCTCACAGGATGCGTGGTTGAGTCAGCAGGCTTACTTGTTGGACATCTACGAACGCATTCCAGTGGATGTGTTGCATGATCGGTTTGATCTAACAGGCAACAATGGTGATGCCACCTTCCTGGATCGGCACATACTTGAAGGCAAACCACAAGATCCCAATGACTTTCACAGCATACAAAATTTACGATTACGTCAAGGCGACTGTGCTCGATTAGCCACATACATGCAAGAACACGGGCAAAGTACTGAATATTTTGAAAATATATTTAAAGGCACACAAGAACCCTGGCAGAGATTGCTGGAAAATGACCCTAACCATCAGATGAAGCAATTCAACAATCCACATTTTGGCAAGCCGGCGACTGCAGAACCCATAAGTACACAATGACATATAAAATTGCCTGGGTCCAGCCCAACTTTCAACAAGGACCCAAAGAGTTCAATGCATATTACTTGCCTTACTCGGCTGGTGTGGTATGGAGTTACAGCCTTGCTGATCCTTGGATCCGGGAACGGTTTGAAGTCACTGAGTGGGTCTGGCGTAGAGAACCTATCGAGGAACTGGCACTGAAGCTCAGCACCAATCACCTAGTGGCGTTCTCCACTTATGTGTGGAATCATCGCTACAACTATCACCTGGCCCAGCTGATAAAAACATTCAATCCCGAATGCCTTATAGTATTTGGTGGCCCCGAAGTTGCTATCGAAGATCCTGAGTTGTTTGTGAAAGAACCATTCATGGATCTGGTGATCTGCTATGAAGGTGAGATAACTTTTAAAAATCTGCTCAAGCACTTTGAAACCAAAGACTGGGAAAATGTATCCGGCCTGCTGATCAACCGAAATGGCCAAGCAATCAAAACACAAGATGCCACACGCATTGAAACACTAGAAGAAGTACCCAGCCCATACCTGTCAGGCATCTTTGACAAGATGATTGCAGACCATCCTGAGATCACATGGCAAGGCACATTAGAAACCAATCGCGGCTGTCCTTATGCTTGTACATTCTGCGACTGGGGTAGCCTTACCTATAACAAAGTCAAGAAGTTTGAACTGGAACGTGTGTTCGCAGAACTAGAGTGGATGGCCCAACGCAACTTTGACTGGATCTCAATCACCGATGCCAACTTTGGCATGTTCCCCGAACGTGATGGTATGATAGCTGACAAGATCATCGAGTGCCAAGAAAAATACGGTTCTCCAAGAACATTCTCAGTGGCCTGGGCCAAGAATCAAAAGAAAGAAGTCATAGACATTGTGAAGAAGCTGCTGGATGCTCGCGGCTTCAATCAAGGCCTAACACTATCGGTACAGAGTCTGGATCTGGATGTGCTGGAGAACATCCGCCGCAAGAACATGGAGATGAACAAGCTGAACGAAGTGTTTGAGCTGTGCGACCAACGCAACATTCCTGCATACACAGAACTCATACTTGGCTTGCCTGGCGAGACTCTAGGGACCTGGAAGAAGAACTTCTATGCCTTGTACGAACTGAATCAGCACACTGGTATCACTGTGTTCCAAGCTCAGTTGTTGGAAAACGCCGAAATGAATCTGTTGCAGAAGAAGCTGTTCAAGATCACCAGCCAGCCCGTGACCGATTACTTTGCCGGCAGCTATAGTGTAGAACACATTGAAGAAAGCATCGATGTTATCACTGGTACCAAAGACATGCCTACACCAGTGATGCTGGATGCACAGATCTTTTCATGGTTCCAGACCACATTCCATATCAATGGATTTGCCACCTTAGTTGCTAGATTTATCAACAAGTACAAGAACATCGGCTACCACGAGTATTATGAAGATCTGTTTGAGTACTTTATGACCAACGAATGGTTGAAGAAAGAAGAAGCCGAAGCAAGACAATACTTCTCCAACTGGATGAACACTGGACGAATCAACCATCCCAAGATTGGTGTAGAGATACATGGCTGGAATATCATCCATAGAACCAGCATGAACATGCACCAAGAAGATAAAGTGGATGAACTGTATGATTTCTTAGAGACATTTTTGCAACGCTACGACTTGCCCAAAGATATGTTGGCCAGCTTGATGAAATTGCAAAGAAGCTACTACATCAAGTACAATGATAGAAATCAATATCCTATGAATCTTGAATCGGATTACAATCTCTGGGATTACTTGAGTTTCAATCGGCCTCTGAAGAAGATTGCTACGACATATCGCCTGGACTTTCCGGAAGACAAGACCATGAGTCTCAATCGATTCCTGGAATTGTTTTACTTTGCAAGACGTAGAAACTTTGGCAAGGCCACCGTGGATCTTGTGGGTGGCGAAAATATCAAAGGCACACGTCGTGGTGCCGGTGCTGCCAAAGCACAAGGTTCTTTCTCTATCAAGAAAAAATCACTTACCACATAAACCGATTGCGAGACTTTATGAGTGCTGGATTTAAATATGATATCAGCGTACTTCTGCCCACCCGCGGCCGCACCGATGCGCTGAGAAAAAGCATACAATCATTGTACGACAATGCTGTTGATCCCGGATCTATACAGTTGATGCTGGGTTTTGACCGGGACGATGCAGTTGGGCTGAGTTATTTTGACAGTAGTCTCCGACCCTGGTTGAATTCTATACAGGCCAATTACACTGCATTGAAATTTGAACCCATGGGCTACATACGCCTCAATGAGTATGTCAATGCCATGGCCGCGCAGATCAAATCAAGATGGTACATCATCTGGAATGACGATGCTGTGATGCAGACTCCGGCATGGGATGCCACCATCATGAGCTATGCTGGTCAATTTCGACTGTTGGCATTCTGCACACACAATCTACATCCCTACAGCATCTTTCCCATAGTGCCACACAAATGGCTAGAGCTGTTGGGATATCTGTGCCCACATCAGATCTCCGATGCTTGGTTGAGTCAGCAAGCCTACTTGTTGGATATCTACCAACGCATACCAGTTGAAGTGGCCCACGAACGCTATGATCTCACTGGCAAAAATCTAGATGACACATTCAACAACAGACCCATGCTGGAAGGCAATCCACAGGATCCCAGAGACTTCTTGCATGCAGATGTGGTAGAGACCAGATACATGGACTGCAAGAAACTATCCAGATACATGGATAGCATAGGCATGAAAACTGATTTTTTCTGGAATGTTCTCAAAGGCACACAAGACCCTTGGGAGAAGCTGAAGATCAACGACGTGAATCGCCAGCAATCACAATGGAGCATGGAGATCAAACGATCCATCATAGAAGGATAATCAATGGATGACAACACACTAGAACAGCGTATCATACGCTACTGGGACAACCAACCCTGCAACATCTTGCATGGTACCGCCAAAGTGGGCACCTTGGACTTTTACCAACAAGTATCTGAACGCAGATATCGTGTGGAATCACACATGCGAGAGTTTGCCGGCTTCCATTTATGGCAAGGCAAGCGTGTGCTGGAGATTGGCTGTGGCATCGGCACAGATGCTGCTGAGTTTGCCCGATATGGCGCAGACTACACTGCCATTGATATCAGCCCCAAGACCGTTGAACTGGCTGAACAACGATTCAAGGTAGAAGGATTGGAAGGTCACTTTATCTGTGGCGATGCCAGCGATGCTGCGGTGTATCAAGGCCTGAAAAAATTTGATCTTGTGTATAGCTGCGGAGTCATGCATCACTTTCCACGCATCAATCACATGATACAGAATGCCTACGATGTGTTGATACCTCAAGGAGAGTTCAGATTCCTGGTGTATGCTAAGAACTCATGGAAGTACAGCATGATCCGCAAAGGACTGGACCAGTTTGAAGCACAAAATGGTTGCCCGTATGCCAAGGCCTATACCAATGATGAAGTGTATGATTTGCTGGATGATAGATTCAACATTGAAAGATTGCGCCAGGCGCACTGCTTCATGTACAATGTGCCTGCATACAAACAAGGTAGATATGAACTGGAGCCGTGGTTCGCAGCCATGCCAGAAGAAATGCGTGAAGCTATCAAAGAATACCTGGGATGGCATCTTCTGGTCAAAGCACGGAAACAATGAAACGGTTATTTGCATTTGGTTGCAGTTTTACCAACTACCGATGGCCCACCTGGGTAGATTGTCTAGCACCTGAATTTGATCACTCACAGAACTGGGGCCAGGCCGGCGGCGGCAACCACTACATATTCAACTCTGTGATGGAATGTGATCAACGAAATGCATTCAGTGCCGGAGACACAGTTGTTGTATGTTGGACCAGTATAGATCGTGAAGATAGATACATAGACAACCGATGGCACACTCCCGGCAATGCATATTTTGCCAAGACCGTGTACCATCCTGAATATATCAAGTCGCACATTGATGAGCGAGGATTTTTGATACGAGACCTAGCATATATCAAGGCTGTGAAAACATTGTTGGAATCGCGCCCTGACATTAATTGGAAATTTTTAAGCATGGTTGAAATCATGGCAAGACCAAATGACGATGATGATGTAAGCCTATATCGTGACGTCATGCGACTTTATAGTGATGTGTTAGATTGCATCTTGCCTGGATATGACAAAACGGTGTTTCAGAACAACTGGCCCAAGCCCGGTGTAGATCCACATCCCAGCCCAGCAGAGCATTTGGCCTATCTGGATGCAGTATTGCCAGGATGGGTGACAAAATCAGAAACTCGTGTTAAAATGCACGGAGCCAGTATCAATCTAAATAAAGATCCAAACTACTCAGGAATGACCAAGGTAACAAGATTATGAGCAAAATCAAAATAGCAGAACTATTCTACAGCATACAAGGTGAAGGCAGATACATGGGTGTGCCTAGTGTGTTCTTACGCACCTTCGGATGCAACTTTAAATGTGCCGGATTTGGCATGTCACGTGGAGAATTGAGCAATGAAGCAAACACAATTGACCCAGATCTCTACAAGGATTACAACTCGCTGCCTTTGGTATCTACAGGGTGTGACAGTTATGCTAGTTGGGATCCTAGGTTTCGGCATCTGTCTCCTGTGCTTGATACTGATGCGATTGCCCACGCTATTGTTGATACGCTTCCGCACAAGGAATGGCGCGACGAACATCTTGTGATCACGGGCGGTGAGCCATTGCTGGGCTGGCAGAAGCAGTATCCGGACTTGTTGGATCATCCCAAGATGACAGGGTTGAAAGAGATCACATTCGAGACCAATGGCACCCAAAAGTTGAGTAAAGAGTTTAAAGAATATTTACAGGGTTGGTACATCACCAATCCGCTGGCGAGAGAAATCACATTCAGTGTAAGTGCTAAACTGCCATGTTCGGGTGAGTCATGGTCAGATGCTATCTGTCCAGAGGTTGTGGCCGAGTATGAAGAATTTGGCACAGCATATTTGAAGTTTGTGATCTCAACAGAAGAGGATTTAAAAGATGCTGAAAGAGCCGTGGAGGAGTTTCGTGCTGGGGGCTTTGCGGGGCCTGTGTATATTATGCCTGTTGGTGGTGTTGAACGGGTGTACAGTCTTAATAATAGGGCAGTGGCAGAAATGGCAATGCGAAAAGGATGGCGGTATAGTGATCGACTACAAGTGCCACTATTCAAGAACGAATGGGGCACTTGATGGGAATCATGGATCCAATGAGCACAACTCAATCTCCACCAAGTGAGAATTGGGGATTGACTCGTGTTGTTGATTGGCATCTACATTTCTGCTGGCTGCCAAGACGGTGCCTCTTTAGTGACCAGCGCCTTTGGTTCAAACTGTGCTACAAGGGCACAAGAAGGATCACCGGTCCCGGTACCGATGTGATTGTAGATTACTACATAGACAAGATTGAATTCTTGATCTGGCAACTGAAAAGGAACGCATGATGGGACTATTTGATAGATTTTTTAATGGGAAAGCAAAAGAAAAAGCATTAATGGCATTGGCCGCTGCACCCGAGGTAAAGGAGCCACCTGTGCCCCGAGTCAAGGCAGTGCCTAAGACTGCCAAGCAACTGGCCACCGAAGCCAACGAACCATATGTGGCAGTGTTGAGAATGGATGTGGATCCAAACAATCTACATCAAGGTGCATTTGAACTGGACTGGAACGAGATCTTTGTGGCTCGGTTGGTCAAAGCCGGATACATGATGAAGAAGGATGATGCTGATTCCGACATCGTGGATCGCTGGTTCCAAAACGTATGCAGGCATGTGGTCATGGAGACCTGGGAACAAGAAGAAGCCATCAGAAACTCTGGCGTGTATGTGCAGACCCGGAACATAGGTGATGGACGTAGCGAAGTATCATGATCTTGTCTGCTGATTCTATGATATTTTTAGGGTGCAGTTACACCCGAGGACATGGTCTAAGACACAACAATGACTGCTATACTAGCATACTGTCGGCTGAGTTAAATAAAAAAGAAATTAATTGTAGCAAGGGCGGATCAAGCAATTATAATAGTTTTGATACTTTTAGCAATCTAGAATTTGCGCAACCTCATATTCCAATGGTCTTACAGATAACCGAATTAAGCAGGATAAAACATTATGATGCACAAAAAAATCTAATAAGAGACAGAATTTTGAGTAATGAACCAAGTCGTACATTATTTGAAATATATACCGATAAGTTTCTAGTTTATGAATTAGACCGTCATCTTAATCTCTCAATTAAATACGCCCGATCAATGAAGGTAAATTTAATTATTTGGTCTATTGCCCGTACATTCGATAACGAAACAAATCAGTTGGTAAATGATTGCTTAACTCAATTTAAAGAATATGTTTATTTAAATAATGCTCTAGATTCAGCCGACAGCTATCGCGTTGATAACGGCACCGATGGTACTTCGCAATTGGGTACAGGACATCCGGGTCCCGAATCACATAAATTAATCGCTGAGAAATTGCTTGTCCATTATAAAGAATTATATCAATGATCTTCAATCACATCAAACAACTCAAAGCTGACGGCAAACGTATCGGGATCACCTTCAGTACCTTTGACATGCTGCATGCCGGCCATATCGCCATGCTGTCAGAAGCCAAGAACCACTGTGACTACTTGATCGCAGGCTTGCAAACCGATCCTACCATAGATCGTCCTGTCGAAAAGAATCCACCGGTACAGAGCATAGTAGAACGCCAGATACAACTGGCTGCTTGCCGTTATGTAGATGAAGTGGTGGTATATCAAACCGAACAAGACCTTGTGGATCTGCTGTTGATCTTGCCTGTGGATGTGCGTATCCTGGGTGTGGAATATCAAGACCTATATTTCACCGGACGGAATGAATGTACGAGCCGAGGTATCGAACTGGTGTTCAATGGCCGTGATCATTCATTCAGCAGTTCAAGTCTGCGACGGCGTGTAGCAGCAGCCGAGAGTCACAAGGTGCTGTCACAGAAATGATCTTGTACATCAATGGCGATAGTCATGCAGCTGGCGCCGAAGCTGGCTCACCACATGGCTGGGCTGAGGACGACAGCCGCTTCCGGGGCCAAGGTCGGCACCCACATCCTGACAATGAAAAAGTCAGTTTTGGTGCTGTGCTGTCAGGCTTGCTGGGCTGCGAAAGAATCAATCAAAGTCAATCTGGCGGTAGTAATTCCCGAATCGTACGCACCACCACTGAGTGGATCGAAGCTAATCCCGACCTGTTGGCCAACACATTCATGCTGATACAATGGAGTACCTGGGAACGAGAAGAATGGTTTCATGATGGCACATGTTATCAGGTCAATGCATCCGGAGTAGACCATGTGCCACCGGAACTGGAGCAACGCTATCGCCAATATATCATGGATATAGACTATCATGCTTGTACCAGGCAGAGCCATGACACAATATGGCAATTCCACCAATATCTCAATGCCAAAGGGGTAAAGCATCTGTTCTTCAATGGCAATAGCACATTCAGTGATTTGGCTGTGCAGATGGTGCCTGATTGTAGAGATTGGAACAACTGCTATCTAGGTCCATACACGCGAGAATTGAGTTATAATGCGGTGCTTTTGGCAAATCAATTCCCACATGTGACCAGTAAAAATGGGCATTTTGGCAAAGCAGCCCATTGCTTTTGGGGCAAATATCTGTTACAATACATCAAACAACACCAACTTTTGGAACTTGATGAAATACCTACTGATTGATACTGCCAACATGTTTTTCCGTGCTCGGCATAGTGCGCACCGAGCATCTGACTCATGGACCAAAGTGGGATTCGCATTGCATGTCACATTGATGGCAGCCAACAAAGTGGCAAAGAAATTTGACGCTGATCATGTGGTATTCGCACTAGAAGGTCGCAGCTGGCGCAAAGATCACTACAAACCATACAAGGCCAACCGTGCTGTGGCACGTGGCAAAATGACAGAACAAGAAGCCGAGGAAGACAAACTATTTTGGGAAACATACGACGAGATGACCCAGTATCTCAGCCAGCGCACAAATTGCAGTGTGTTGCGAGAACCACAAGCAGAAGCTGACGATATCATCGCACGTTGGATCGCGCTGCATCCAGAAGACGAACACATAGTGGTCAGTTCAGACACCGATTTTGTGCAATTGCTTGCACCCAATGTCAAACAATTCAATGGCATAACCGACGAGCTATTGACACTGGAGGGTATCTTCGATGCCAAAGGCAATCAGGTCAATGATAAAAAAACTAAACAGCCAAAGACCATCCCGGATCCGGCCTGGCTGCTATTTGAGAAGTGCATGCGTGGCGACAGCTCAGACAATGTATTCAGTGCATATCCTGGAGTTCGTGAGAAAGGCACAAAGAATAAAGTTGGTCTCCGTGAGGCCTTTGCTGACAGAGAAAAGCGCGGATATTCTTGGAACAATCTCATGCTTCAGCGTTGGACCGACCACCATGGTGAAGAACATCGCGTGATGGACGACTATGAACGCAATCGCACCTTGATTGATCTTACCGCACAACCCGATGAGATCAAACTGGTGGTAGATACTGCTATCCGAGAACAGATCAGTCACAAAGATGTGGGCCAAGTGGGCACACACTTCTTGAAGTTCTGTGGCAAGTACGAACTGACCAAGCTCAGTGAATCAGCTGAAAGCATTGGGCGCTGGCTGAACAAAACATATACAGGAGTACTAAATTGATATTAGCCATGCCAGTGATAGCCGACCGCTATTGGATACTGAAAAAAGACAATCGCAAGGTAGGGCAAATTGAAGCAGAGGATGATGGATATACTGTGAAGATCAGCAACACAGTAAAAAAATACAAAACCATCAAGATGTTGGATCGTGATATTGAGTTCATGCCAGCAGCAGAAGCCACACCCAATCCAGAAAATCAAGTGTATGGGTATGACACAGGGCAACGAGTGTTCAACGCCATGTGGGACATACAACATCGACTGCCATTATTCACACAAGAAGAAAATAGCAAATCCTGGTTTGCTGCTGGATGGTACTATGTGAAGAAGCATCGTGTGTGGAAGATCACACAGAATCCCAAACTTATTACCTTGCAACGATATTCGTATCAAGGTCCATACTACACCAAAGAAGAAGCTATCGTGAAAGGAAAACCATGACCACTAATGTATTCAAAGACCAAGAGAAATTCATGATAGCCTGTGACCAGAGCGTCACCGGAGATCAAGATCAATTTGACATGTATATCAAATTGATTGGGGAAGAGTTCCAGGAACTACAAGATGCTGACAATGATGTAGATACATTAGATGCCTTGATCGACATCTTGGTTGTTACTGTCGGTGCTATCCATAGCATGGGTGCTGATGGTGAAGGTGCCTGGATTGAAGTCATGCGCAGTAACTTTGCCAAGATCGATCATGATACCGGCAAGGTAATCAAACGCGAAGATGGTAAAGTTCTCAAACCCCAAGGGTGGAAACCTCCTGAATTAGAACAATTTTTGAGAAAAGTATGAGCCTTCACATCAATCGTTTTGTAGATAGTATCAAAGCACATGAATCACGCAATCAACGTGATTTTACCATGACCATGCGAGATGCTAAAGATCTACATGCAGATATAACCAAACTGCTCTTGACATTGGAGGCCATGCGAGCGCCTGCTGCTGCACCCAAAGATGAAGTAGTTATGGTTGAACTAGCAGGCGGCTCATTCAAATCTGCATAGATTATGAGATAAATAATATCATGAGCAGACCGCGTCCTCAGGTGTTGATCGAGCACACCAATAAAGTCACTTACAAAACTGAACAAGTTTTAGCAAGTGAAGGGGTGTGGGCTGTGTTTTATGATGGCAAACCCATCAATCTCAAGACCAGTCACATGCTCACACAATACCCTGGACCCAAATACAAAAAGGTAAGTTTCTCAAATCCCGGGCATGCCAAAAATCTAGCTCGCAAGCTGAACACTCAATTCAAGACTGATAAATTCACAGTGGTCTTGCTCACTCAGGGGTCTCAAGTTTACCCCGATGTTAAATAAACTCTACTATACTCAGCAACTGCTGAAACTATTGCCCGATGATCATTTTGATCATGGAATAACTGATGATGTGGCCATGCGGTCATGGTGGCAGGATTTCCGTCCTGATTCAGGATTGAGATTGAGTCTAGAAGGCGATAATGTCATGAGAGAATTGAAAATCGAATCTTGGTCATTTGACCTTCCAGTTCCATATAAGGGAAATCCTCGGCAGGTTTTGCCCGGGCCAGCAGAGTTATTACTACTGAACAAAAAACTCACTTGCCCGTATTTTCTCCAGATAACCAAAACTCCAACTTTAGTTTTGTACGGCAGCAAAGAAGCAACTATGTTTGCCCTGTACGGGGACATGAAAAAGTTCCTAAAATACCTAAAAAATACCTAAAAAATCCCAACTTTTGTTGCAAAAAAACAACGGCAAATTCGGTTGACCAATAATGCTCAAAATGCTATAATACAGCATGAACAGAAAAAAGCGCTCAGATCGTACGCATATCATCTACATGCTGGAGTCCGGTGATGACTTCTATATCGGAGTCACTGCCAAGACTGAAAGCACTCCTCTCAAGAGCGTGAAGGTGCGTTTCAACAAGCATGTGTATCGTTCGCGTAGCGAGGACAAATCTTGGTTGTTGTACGAAGCCATGCGCGAGCGTGGTGTTGAGTCATTCTCTTCCAAGATACTGGCTGTGATCCGCGGCAAGTCAGAAGCTCATGCTGCCGAGCGTGAAATGATCCGCGAATATCAGCCCAACCTCAACACCGACATGCGCGGCTGCGTCTAGTGATATATTTCTCCAGATATGTCACTAGATCGCAGGTGTCAGGCGTTATATTAGCATGTCCCGAGACTTTGTCAATGCAGTGAGAGAAATGCTCAGCAGGCACTTTGACATTGATCAAATATCTGCCAAATTAAATGCCAGTCATGATTTAATAAGATTGGCAATTGAAATTATCAATCAGATCTCCACATAGCAATCTGGCACAATACCCGGTTGGCACTAAATAGTTTTCCTGTTACAATACAATTTAGGGACCTTAGCTCATTAGGTTAGAGCAAGCGACTCATAATCGCTGGGTGGAGTGTTCGAATCACTCAGGTCTCACCAAACAACTGGCGTTCGTATAATGGATAATACAGGGGATTTCTACTCCCTAAATAGCAGTTCGATTCTGTTACGCCGGACCAGATAACATGAACAGAAATAACACGGATTACAACTTAGAAAAGGACATCCGCGCATGTGATTGGATGTTGAAAAAAGTGCAGGACAGTGAAACCTATGCACAGAATCTCTACGCGGCCATGTGCAACAATGTGTTCCAACCCAACCAAGTATGGCCTCGATTGCGAGATGAATACTGGTCATGCTCGTGGCGAGCAGCCGGCGGCGTTGTTGCTGACTTGAGAGGTCAAGACGAAGCCGGTGGTATCGTTGCCGAATTGAGAGGTCAAGGCGATTACATGGACTGGTATTGCTCAGGCATCTTTGGAGCAGGTGAGGCTGATAGTTATCAAGGCTATGTAAGTGAAGGCACCGTGACAGATGAGATCCGTCAAGACCTTTTTGCCATAGGCTGGACGGTAGAGCCGTATCCAGTGGATAAGTAAATTTGCAAACAAAAAACTGATGAACGTGGAAAAAGAAATCATTTATCATTTCACTTGCACTGGGTGTAAGGGATGGTTCAGTATCGCCACAATGGAAGCATGGCGACCACGGAAATTGTATTGCCCACATTGTGGTAAATTATCTGAGGAGATTGTATGTTTATAGGATTGATGGGGGTTGACAGCGATGGTAAGACCATGTATACTCCTGATGGTACAAAGATATTTTTCACACTGCCATGGGGACTAGCGTGGCGTGTGCAAGAAATCCAACATTGGATCGCAAAAAAGACTTGGCGATAAGTAAGAGTTATTGCTGTATGAAGCAAAGAGAAAAGTGTTCTGGACGGGGGTGCGAATCCCCCCTCCTCCACCATAAGGAAGTTTGATGAAAACACACAAAGAGCAAATTGAATTTGCCACTGAGTTAAAAAAGTTAACTGTACATCACGGCGACTTACTTGCTAAGTTGGCAGATGCAACTGACAAGGTGGCAATTCTTTCAGAAATGCGGGTAATTCTTGCACAGATGAATGTATTACGGGATTCATATATGAAAGTTTCTTTATGATGGGGGAGACTAGTTTCGACAGGGCAACAAGTAACAGAGTGGACAGCACGGTAATGTGAAAACCGTTAGGGCAGGGGAGACTCGGCCGTAGAAGCAAAAAACGTAAATGCAAACGACGAACAGTTCGCTTTGGCCGCCTGAACGCAGCCTAGGGTAGGAAATACCTCGTAACAGAAACAACCAAAGGGCCTTGACAGGCCCTTTCTTTTTGTGTATAATAAGATTTTTTAACCAAGGAGTCTTATGTTTCTCATTATCGTAGGTTTTGTTATTGGCTTGATCATAGCAGGTGCTATCGCATTTGTTTCCGACTTCAAGCAAATCGGTGCAAGTATCGCAGCAGGCCTAGTCACTGTGCTGTTGTTTGTTGTGGGGAGTAGTTTCACAGTGATCTCAGCAGGGCACACTGGTGTGCAGATCACATTCGGTGAGGTCAATCCGCTGCCGCTGACTGAAGGCGTGCATATGGTGAACCCCATCAGCAACATCGCTGATGTTGATGTTCGACTACAGAAGGCCAAGCTGGATGGTGCAAGTGCAGGCACCAAGGATCTGCAACAAGTTCACACCGACATCGTGGTGAATTATCGCTTGGATCCACTCAAGGTTCCGCACATCTACAAAGAGTTTGGTCTCAATGTGGATGAAAAGGTTCTTGGACCTGGCATCAATGAAGCGTTCAAGAGTGTGACCGGCCACTACACCAGTGAAGAATTGGTTACCAAGCGTGATCTGGTCAGCCAAGAGATCCTGCAACACTTGATCACCAAGATGGCTCCGTTCAACATCACTGTGAGCAACATCAGCCTGGTGAATTTTGGATTCAGTCCTGATTACCAAAAGGCCATTGAACAAAAGGTCATCGCTGTGCAGCAAACTGCCAAGGCTGAACAAGACCTACGCCGCATCGAAGTTGAAGCCAAGAGCCGTATCGCTCAAGCCGAAGGTGAAGCCCGAGCCATCGCTATCCAAGCACAGGCCATCCAAAGCAATGGTGGTGCAAACTATGTGCAACTGCAATGGATCGAAAAATGGGATGGCAAGCTGCCCGCTACTGTGGTAGGTGCCGATTCAAAGACCTTGATGAACATCAGCAAGTAATCCAAAAGAAATCAAGCCCACTTCGGTGGGCTTTCTCTTGACTATTTTTTGTACCAGTGTATAATTGCGACATAAATAATTTTAGCAACGCCGGCAGGGGCCGACGTCGGACTCACATTGACGCCTGGGGTAGTCAAACCCTTTTACCATAGTGATACTCATGGAACGCCATCCGTAATGCGGTATTCTTCCGCAGCTAAAATTTTTATACTTTTAGGAAAATTTTAATGAAATCAATTGTAATCGTTGCGGCCGCCGCATTGTCGATTTTATCGTCACAGACTTTTGCTCAGCAAGGTCTTACTATAGCAGGTCCTGGTGGTAGTTATACCGCAGGGCAAACACAATCTCAGTTCAAGCCATTTGAATCCAAGACTGGAATCAAGGTCACCACTGAAGATTTTGATGGATCTTTGGGAGCCATGGCTGCACAGGTCCGATCAGGCAATGTCAAATGGGACATTGCTGTGATTGACAAACCAGAAGCAATCAAAGGTTGTGAAGAAGGCGTGTTTGAAAAAATCGACGCCAGCAAGTTGCCAGCTGGTGATGACGGCACTGCTGCCGCTAAAGACTTTTTCCCAGGCGCGGTTTTACCCTGCGCTGTGGGCAACAGTACCTATACCAATGCCATAGCATATGATGCTGCCAAGTTTGGAGCCAATGGTCCCAAGACCATGGATGACTTTTTTGACACAAAGAAGTTTCCGGGCAAACGTGGTCTCCGCAAAGATCCAGTGGCTGCCATGGAGTGGGCACTGATCGCCGATGGTGTGCCCATGACCGATGTCTACAAAGTGTTGGCCACACCAGCTGGTGTGGAACGTGCTTTCCGCAAGCTAGATACCATCAAGAAAGACATCGTGTGGTGGGAAGCAGGTGCAGTGATGGTACAACGCTTGGCTGCTGGTGAAGTGGTCATGACTCATGCCTGGCATGGTCGTATTGTAAGTGCCAATCTCAAAGAGAACAAGAACTTTGCCATCATGTGGGATGCACAGCTGATGGCCACAGACTATTTTGTGGTGCTGCAAGGCAGCAAAAACTCTGCTGCGGCCAATGACCTCATACGTTTTGCTACCAGCACCAAGCCTTTGACTGAGTTGACAACCCACATTCCGTATTCACCCAGCCGTCGTTCAGCTCTTGCCCGGGTGCCAGACAGCAATCCCAACAAGGCCTACTTGCCAGCTGCTGCTCATCCCGGAAGATCAATGACCGTGGATGCCGTCTTTTGGATGGAAAACGGCGATGATCTATCCAAGCGATTCCAAACCTGGTTAGCCAAGTAAGCCAGTGGTCGACAGCACAACCGCCCTAGGGCAGCGCCTGCGTCAAGCAGAACAGCGCGGTCATTTTTGGGCCTATGTGCTGATCGCACCATTGTTTCTGTTTGTGGCTGTGAGCTTTCTTGTGCCATTAGGCACAGTATTGTTCAACAGCATATATGACCCGATCATTCCGGACAATCTAGTACGCACAGTGCGTGCATTGGATGCCTGGAATGGCCCCCGTGATAAGGTTCCCCCTGAATCTGTATTTGCCGCATTGGCTCAAGACCTCAAAGTAGCTGTGCAAGAACAAAAGGCTGGCGCCATTGCCAACCGACTGAACATTGAAGAACCCGGACTGCGTACGATCTTTATGCAGGCTGCTCGACGTATTGATACCCAAGCGCAAGGTCCTTGGGCTCCTTTTTTTGAATCTGTTGATCCTGAATGGATACAGCCGCGCATTTGGGGCCACATCCGCAATCTTGCCTCACCTGTGCATTCCTTGTTTTTTTTATCGGCCCTAGATTCACGGCGTTTGCCAGACAATAGCATTGCACTACAATCCCAAGACCAGCGTGTCCACATCTCGATTTATCTGCGTACCTTGGGAGTTGCATTTGCTGTGACTTTGACCTGTTTGTTGCTAGGGTTCCCTCTGGCCTATCTGTTGGCGCACCTGCGTGACAACACTGCCAATCTGTTGCTGATACTGGTGCTGCTGCCATTTTGGACTTCGCTGCTGGTGCGTACTACCGCTTGGATGGTGATACTGCAAAAAGAAGGTGTGATAAACTCACTGTTGCAAGCCATAGGGCTGATTGCCGAGCCGCTGCCACTGATATTCAATCGCTTTGGTGTAGTTGTGGCCATGACACATATCCTACTGCCATTCATGATCCTGCCCATGTACGCAGTCATGCGGCAAATCCCTGCATCGTATGTGCAGGCAGCAAGATCACTAGGAGCCGATCCTACCACTGCCTTTCTGCGTGTGTACTTGCCCCAGTGTGTTCCGGGTATAAGTGCAGGTGCATTGTTGGTATTCATGCTGGCACTGGGCTATTACATTACCCCAGCATTGCTAGGTGGATCTACTGATCAACTGATCAGCTACTTTGTGGCCGACAACATGGGACGTTCTCTGAACTGGGGCCTAGCCTCGGCACTGGCAGCTATTCTACTGGCCACAGTGCTAGTGCTGTACGCCATCTACGACCGCATCGTGGATCTTGGAAATTTCAAACTCAAATGATACCCTTGTACGCTACCTTATCTCAGCGCATAGGGCACTGGTCCTTGTGGTGTTTTTCTGTATGTGTTTTGATCTTTTTGATTGCACCTGTGCTGGTCGTAGTACCTCTGGCATTCAACAACGAACCTTATTTCAACTTTCCTATACAAGAATACAGCCTGCGCTGGTTTCGCGATTTGTTTACTAACCTGGTCTGGCTGCATGCCATCTACAACAGTGTGATCACTGCTGTACTGGCCACCTTGCTGGCCACTGTGTTAGGAACACTGGCGGCCGTGGGGCTAACTCATCGCAGCCTTCCTGGTAAACGCCTACTGATGGCACTGTTGATATCGCCTATGATCGTGCCAGTGGTCATCTTGGCTGTGGGCTCGTATTTCTTTTTCTCCAAGCTGGGCATTGCCAATAGCCTGCTGGGCATTGTGCTGGTGCATGCGGTGTTGGGAATGCCGCTGGTGGTTATCACAGTCACTGCCACACTGGCCGGATTTGACATGAACCTTGTGCGAGCTGCACGTGGGTTGGGTGCATCACCACTCACTGCTTTTAGGCGCGTGATGTTGCCCATTGTTTGGCCAGGTGTGTTGTCGGGTGCTCTGTTTGCGTTTGCTACCTCGTTCGACGAAGTGGTAGCGGTGTTGTTCCTGGGAGGACCGGAGCAGATCACGTTACCTCGACAGATGTGGACTGGCCTGCGCGAACAACTTTCTCCCACCATATTATCAGCATCTTTTATGATGATTTTATTTGCTGCGGCCATGTTGCTGATTTTAGAAATATTGCGCCGGCGATAATCCAGGAAAATCTTACCCATGCAAAAACCTTTTGTGCGATTTGACCATGTTGAAAAAAGCTACGACGGCAAAGTGCTGGTGGTACAGGATCTCTTACTGGACATAGAGCAAGGCGAGTTCCTGACCTTGCTGGGGCCTTCGGGCTCCGGCAAGACCACCACGCTGATGATGCTGGCCGGTTTCGAGACCGCAACAGCCGGTGAGATTTATCTAGATGGCAAGCCCATCAAACGCATCGCGCCCGAGCACCGCAACATCGGCATGGTGTTCCAGAGCTATGCTTTGTTTCCGCATATGACAGTGGCCGAGAACGTGGGCTTTCCATTGAGTGTGCGCGGCATTACCGGCACAGCAGCACATGGTCGAGTGATGGCAGCGTTGGACAGGGTGGGATTAACAGGTCTTGAATCTCGCAGGCCGGCACAGATGTCAGGTGGTCAGCAGCAGCGAGTAGCAGTGGCACGAGCATTGGTGTTTGAGCCGCAGTTGATACTGATGGACGAGCCATTGTCCGCGTTGGACAAGCAACTGCGCGAACAACTACAGTATGAAATCAAGCAACTACATCACGAGCTTGGCATCACTGTTGTGTATGTCACACACGATCAAACCGAAGCCATGGCCATGTCTGATCGAATTGCTGTGTTCCACCAAGGTTGTATCCAGCAGATTGATACTCCTATTCGGTTATACGAACAACCGGCCAATGCGTTTGTGGCCCAGTTCATCGGCGAGAACAACACCTTGCATGGCAAGGTCAGCGCCATGCATGGCAACACCTGTGAAGTCATGTTGGCCAACGGCACCCGTCTTTTTTCCCAATCAACACGCATCAACCCCCTGGGAAAAACTGTACAAATATCTGTACGGCCAGAACGTGTACGACTCGATCCTGCCACGGGATCAGTGGACACAACGGTGTCTGGTACAGTAGTTGATCTAACGTATCTGGGACGCTATGCTCGGCTAAGGATGAATACCTGCGGACTTGAAGATTTTATCGTGACACTTCCTAACGATGGCCGTGATCTTGGCCTGCAGCCCGGCAGCGTTGCTACCCTGGGATGGAATGCCACTGATTGCCACATGTTCTCTTGACTTTTTATTTGATATATAGTACAATACACCTATGGGAACACAGTCAGATTACTTCAACGAAAAAGGTTATAAACCAACCTATTGGATCGGCGACCGTGTGTTTGGCCATTGGAACAAGATACCTTTTGTGGGCACTGTGGGCAATGACACCGTGATCAACGAAGCCAACGGACCACAAATATCTATCCATCTTGACCTGCCCATCCAGTTCCGAGATCGGACTCACAACATCATCATAGTCAAGCATAAGGATGTCAAGAAGCTGGTTGAAATGAAATAAAAATATCTGATGAAATTTGCCGAAAACAATTGCTTTTTTGTCAGCAGGCATATATAATACACTTATGATAACACAACAAGCCCAACTGTCCTTAGAGATATCCTCACTCAATATTCCGAGCGAGGCGCTGGATTATGACCTCAGCGGGCCTAGTGATATTTGACGCTACCACAAATATCGCAAAGACCCGCCAACTAGGCGGGTTTTTTTTTGGTGGTTGCTCAGAAATCCCAACTCTGCTACAATACACTCAAGCAAGGGATACAGCAAGTTTAGTAAAGACCCTACAGCATAAAGGGTTTTTACTAAACCAGTTGACCAGTAAAGCACAAGATGCTATACTAGTGGCTAGTTAGGAATTGTTCATTGTAGCAATCCAAATTGTTCTTTAACAATTGATGGTCAATGTGCTCGGTTCGTCTATCGGTTAGGACGCTGCCCTTTCAAGGCGGAAAGACGAGTTCGATTCTCGTACCGAGTACCATAGTGAAGCACATTAGAACACGCCCCTAGTAGCAGTAGCGAATCAAGGGTGTAATGTTGAGTGTGCTTCACTATGGTAATGTTATCTGCAGGTAGCATCCATACTGGGGAGTAATTACCCTCAGGAACTCGCGGTCTTCTAGTGGTAAGAAAGCCTCATCCAAGAGGCAAACGCAGGTTCGATTCCTGCCCGCAATGAGTTTGCCATATAAAAACACACTGCTTGCCTGACTGCAAAAGTCGTGGTAAACTACAAGAGAAAGGGGTTCGAATCCTCGGGACTGGCAGTGTGTTTCTATATGGTGATAGCTTAGTAGGAGAGTGCAGTCGTTGGCTGCGGGCACAGGTGCAAATCCTGTTCACTATTTCGTATTTTGCAAAAAGAAAACACTGTCATCTAGGACTTGTCGGGTGAATAAAACAGTTGGGTAAAAGTCCTTACGGCGAGTCGCTATATAAAAACACATTTCAGCGGGAGTGCCCGTGATGGATAGTTTCTGTTTAGTACAGTATCCGAAGTGTGTTCCTATATGGTAAATTATGTCGCATTAGACTTCTGGTGAGGTCATCATCCTTTCAAGGTGACCAGACGGGATCGTAACCCGTATGCGACTCCAGGGATCAAGTGGAAAGCAAGAGCCACAAAGTAAGCACTGCCGGGTCAGGAAATGTGTCCGGGACGTATAGGCCGCGCAACCTATGCAAACAACAGTGGGGTAAGAGCCCTCATAACATTTTCGCCAAATTTAGGTGCCAAAGTGTTCATGGACGCACACAAGCCTGTCACGCTTGAAGAAGGGGATCGTTACCCCTTGGCACCGCCAAACAAAATCGGCTACATGATTGAGTAGCAATGGAACTCGTAACCATTACATTTTTTGCGCTGGATTGATATTGCGGTTGGAGTTGATCGCCCAATGGCAGACAGGTTTGATTCCTGTTAGGTGCACCAAGTTTATGGGTTGTCAAGGTTGGTCTCATGCACGGTGAGTAGCCGTAGGAGCATTATCGAGTGTGCGCCATCGCACTCTTGGTCTGACAAGGGTTCAAGTCCCTTACAATCCACCAAGTTATGCAGTGATTGGAGAAGGCAGATGCCCAGTGCATCGCATACTAGTTGCCACAGAGGTTCGATTCCTTTGGCTGCACCAAGTTTATCCCGGTTGTAGTGTAATGGTAACACGGTCCGTATACAACCAACGAAGGTTCGATTCCTTCCACCGGGGCCAAGTTTTATCTGTGTGTGAGAAAGTCCGGTCTAATCTACTCGCCTTGGAAGTGAGAAATCGTAGGTTCAAATCCTACCGCACAGACCAATTTTATAGGGAGCCACGCAGATGTCCTGCGTGTCTTAAACGACCAAGCTGAGCCGGCGTCCCCAGGCAAGTTTTGAGAGTGTTAGCAAGAGAAAGACTCGCTAGAAGGCTTCTTCGAAGAGCCAACTAATGAAAAAGAAGGACGGGTTCGAGTCCCGTAAACGCATCGGAGCACCTTTGTCAAGTATCTCAAGTGGCGTACCGAGACCTTGCCGGCTTTATATACTAAGGTGAATGGTTCCGATAACATGGGCGGAACTACTCTCAAATTCATTTTTCCGCAGCAGCATATATGAACACATTCACGGCAAACAGGATACCTGGCAACTGGACGCAGGGGCTATCCCAAAGGAGTAGGGCACTACCGCCGTAAAGTCAGGAAATGAGTGTGTTCATATATGCCCCGGTGACTTATGCAAATTGGAACAGCTACTGGTCTTAGAAGCCAGGTTTTTGCGGGTTCGAGTCCCGCCTGGGGCACCAGAATAAAATTTCTGGCAGTGATGGAGTATTATAAATATTTTCATGAAAAAACTTCTCACAATCATTATCCTTGCAATCACAGCTATCACAGTATCAGCTGGTGAAGAATTTAATCTTCGTAAAGATCCTATTACCCTGATAGTTCCAGCACCACCAGGTGCTGGCAGGACTGTGCTAGGTCTTCGGCTCAGCCAGTTGATGAAAGATAAAGGTATCACGCTACAGGTGGTCAACAGGCCCGGAGCCAATAGAATAGTGGGTACTAATTTGGTGGCCAGCGCCGTACCCGATGGGCGGACCTTATTATTTGGAGGGGTTGCAGACCTAGCATTGCTGCCAAAACAACACCCCGATTTGGTAAAATTTACTAGGAACTCGTTTGTTCCAGTGATATCGATGTCCAGAGCGGAACCAGTTCTTATAGTAAGAAAAGATTTCCCAGCCAACAATTTCAAAGAATTCTTAGAAGTGATCAAAAGAGATCCGCTGCAAAGACAGATAGCTGACTTCAGTATGCATTCTAGTTTGATTGCTTCTTCTCTATATTCCTTAGCCGGAGTCAGCCCTGAGTTTATCTCTTATGCAGGCGAGAATCAGGCGGCGATGGATGTGGCAGGCGGAAGTTTACAATCTGCTGTGGTCACATTAGAAGATAGATATTTGACCGAAAGAGTCAAGGTGTTAGCAATAACATCAGACAAAAGAAGTCCAAAATTTCCAAATGTGGAAACTGTAAGTGAAACCTTTCCCAATTTGGTATTCCAATATTGGTGGGGGTTATACGCCCCGACAGGAACACCAGATGCCACTGTGAAGGAATTAAACAAAGCATTTGCCGAAGTTTGGACAGACCCCAAGATAGTGGCCGAACTTAGACAACTAAACTATCAACCTGGAGAGACCGCATTGCCGGCTCTCAATGCCTATCTGGACAAAGAATACAAGACTTTGGATCTAATGGCCAATAGATATTTGAAATAATATGCTGTGTTATGAGGTTGGCCCCGATGCCACAGTATTCACTAATAAGTTTTTTGCTGCACATTATGCTGCCTCTAAGAATTTAGGCATCCAAGACATCCATTTCAACATGCATGAGTCAGAATTTGATTCTGCGGATTGGAGCAAAGACCCTGATCTTTCTTGGGATCAACTGTTAGACATGCGGGCCAGACAGATTGCCGCAAAAAACAAACCCATAGTTTTATACTTTTCTGGTGGCACCGATAGTTATACCATCTACAAAGTTTTTGAGCGCAATCGCATTCCACTGACTGCTATCTATCAACGCAAACGTCCCGATCATCCAGAAGGAACATATGATCGAGTGCATGAATTGTATTCAGCTGGATTGTACGATCCTTCTATTCGAATAATCATAGACGATGACTTTAAAGCGTCATTGTTGGGAGCATATAAATCTCAAGACTGGTTATGGAACATGAATGTGAAACAGCATTTTGGAATAATTGCTCCTGATAGATACTCAACGGACTATATCAGTTCTATACTAGGTAGAGATGATTTTATATCAGTGGTAGGATACGAAAAACCAAGAATAAAAATAACACAAGATGCTGTGTATTCTTACCAAGATGATGACAACTACAACAAACTGATGGCTTTGCCAGGGATAGATTGTTTTTATATCAGCCCGGACCTTCCTGAACTGCATATCAAACAAAGCTATATGCTGTTGAATTACATCAAATCAAAAAACCCACCAGGCGCATTGCCTAAAGATCTTTTACCTTGGAACGAGATACACAAAGGTTGGTTTGATTGGCTGGGTTATAGCATCGATGCTTGTGGACGATTTGATGACTTGAATCGCAGTGATCTTCAGCATGTAGGAAACTATCATACTGAGATGGTGTTGCCGGCGTCAGGAAAGTGGGATGGATCAGAAGTTAGAGGTAGGCCCGCTAGATGGTTTCAAGACCTTTATAAAACCCATCGCGACATTTTTAACAACTTTACCAAGGGATATATGTCAGTGTTGACTGACCCGGCTGGAAAGCTGTTGATGCAAGATCAAGATCCAAGAAATGTGTTTAATTTTAAACATTTCGACTCAAAAATGTATCAAATGACTTTTTAATAACAGAGATAAACATTGGAATGATATTGCCTGACTTTTGTGTAGAATCTAAAATCAACCAAACATACCCAATACTTGGACTAGATTGTGTTGAAGAAGCAAAAAATAAAAAACACTGGTTGAATTATAAAAAAAATATAACGTACAAATTCAACAGTCGAGGTTTTAGAGATAACGAATGGCCGGCAGATCTCGACAATGCCATATGGTGCTTTGGTGATAGTTTTACTGTGGGCATGGGTCAACCGTTTGACGAAATATGGCCACAGTTACTTGAAAAGCAAACAGGTATCAGGACAGTTAATGTCAGTATGAACGGTGCCAGCAACGATTGGATCTCTAGAAAGGTTGTTGATCTAATGACCGCAGTGACTCCTCAGATTATCTTTATTCAGTGGTCGTATCTACATCGTCGAGAAATTGATGATTCTACCTTGGGCGACGAAGCAAGAACTTTGCACTACAATTCTGATGATTTTAGCGACTATGAAAATTTCTTAAAGAATGTTGATCAGTTGCCAACCACAACGAAAATTATACACAGTTGGATTCCTAGATATTTTGATTTTCATTATGAAACCGATCTAGACACAAAAATCTATCAAGCCATGAATCAACGACAAAGTAAATTCATAACAGATATAGAACAGTTAGACTATTCTCGTGATGGCCATCATTACGATATAGAAACAGCACAAAAATATGTTGGCCACTATTTGAGCTACTTGTAAGTAGATCATGCCAACAGTAATAGGACAACAAACACGCGACTGTGGCGGAATCAGGTAGACGCCTCAGACTTAAAATCTGATGTCCGTAAGGGCGTACCGGTTCGATCCCGGTCAGTCGTACCACACAAGGAAGATGATGCAGCGGGGATGGTCCTGCGACTGGCCTTGAAAACCAGGTTCTCTTAACAGGGATGGGGTTCGACTCC